>ERZ795053.22-NODE-22-length-176168-cov-8.656965_pt1 | contig 176168 bp, 139 predicted proteins | sample MGYA00375137_ERZ795053 | MGnify/ENA primary metagenome ERZ795053 (study PRJEB30182, sample SAMN05720284) | activated sludge metagenome | isolation source: Anaerobic digester | place: Hong Kong | collected 2014-12-17 ... | reverse complement strand
CAGATCGGGACCAGGTTTCCGTCAGAGAAAAAGATCGTCAAAGACCCGGTGACAGGAACAGAACTCACATTCCTGACGAGCACCCCCTCAGGAGATTCCAAAATCTATCAGACACATAACCAGTGGACTGCTGATGGCCAGTGGGTTATCTTCCGCTCAAACAGGGTAAGAGGTGAAGCAATGGCCGTAAATGAAAAAACCGGTGTGATAGTTCAGGTCACAGAAGGTGGTTATACCGGTATGCTTAATGTTGCAAGGAAGTCAATGAAACTTTATTTCATGCGCGACACTACAACAAGGCGCAGATTCACGCCGCCAGCCGGTCAGCAGCAGGGACAGAGACAACAGCAGGGGGCCCCTGCAGGTCAGGCTGCAGGTCAACCAGGACAACAAAGTAACATGCCGCGCGTAAGTCCGGCCGTGCAGGTAATAGAAGTTGACCTTGCAAAACTCTTTGCCGACAGTGAGGCAGGAAGACTTAAACCTGCCTCAGAATACCAGAAGGTGATCGGATACACTCCTCCCGAACTTGGTGCCGGCGGAGATATGGCTCTCGATGCTGATGAGGAAATGGTATTTTTCAGAATTGGAAGAGAAGCAGCCGGAAAGCATCTTCCCCAGGGAACAAAGATAGAATCAAATTTCGGCCCCAGGAACATGGGAGCAGGCCCTTCAGGTATTGGCAAAATGGACCTTAAAACAGGAAAATGTGAAATAGTTACTGCCGTTCCTTTCCAGGTCGGGCATATCCAGGCTAATCCATGGGTGCCGGGAGAAATTGTATTCTGCTGGGAAACAGGAGGGAAGGCTCCTCAAAGAACATGGACGGTAATGGCCGACGGAAGCGGACTGAGACCACTTTATCCTGAATCGGATTATGAATGGGTTACTCATGAAGCCATAATCACTAAAGATGAGGTCGCAATTGCTATAATGGGTCACCGCAGGATTGGAACGCCAGTTCAGCCTTCGAGTGCTCAGAACCCTGGACAGGAAGTCGACTGGGGTCCCTCGGGTACACGCGAAAAACCGACAGGACTGGGAATAGTAAATTTCAGGACACGTGAGATGACAATTGCCGGTCAGACAGCTTCGGGCAGCGGTCTGTGGCATGTCCATGGTTCCCCCGATGGCAGATTTGCCGTGGGCGATGACTTTTCAAGAGGAATCTTTCTTATAGACAGGGAAACACGCGAAATGATACTGCTCTCGACAGGACATAAACCGTCGGCGGCAGACCACCCGCACCCCACTTTCAGCGACGACGGAACAAGGATAGAAATACAGTCGGCAATGCTGTCGGAAGACAACAGGTCGATGAACATCTGCATCATCGCCGTCCCGGAAGCATGGCTGAAGAGAAAATAGTATTTTCTGGAATTTGTCAATATTTTAAATACATACATCAAACAGCTCTTGACTCTGAGCTACAGACTATGTAAATTGACAACCCGGAGCTGCAAAGTTCCCCGATATTGTATTAAAGCCCCAGGCCATGGATATAGTATGTAAAAAACTTAACCTTTTTTTTCTCCTCGTTGCTTTAGTGATTGCTTCATGTGAGAAAAAACCCGATGACAGGATAAAAGACAACGATGTTGATCTGAGCCAGTATGTCACAGTCCAGAATGAGTGTGGTACACCGGTCACTTCAACACTTTTTGCCGCTAAGACCACAGAAGCCGGCAGTGTGACCGTTGAAAAAAATCCCGACGGAACCATCAGGGTAACCTATCAGCTTCTTCCCGGATTCTATATGATAGAGTCCCATCTGTCTGTTACAACTTCGCTTGAAGCGGTGCCGCAATCAAACCAGCACAATCCCCAGGTAGGGCTTTTTGCTTACAAAATGCATCACAATCCGGCTGTGGATCATTATGTTTATGACAACATTCCCGGTGGCGACTGCTACATCATGGCTCATGCTGTGGTGGCTGAAGCAGACGGATACAAAACAGATATGGCTGCCCTTGACATAGAGCTTCCTTCAGTGGCAAAGATCATGGTGACGTATCCCTCTCTTTCGGGAGAAAGTTATTTCAGCACCACAGTAACCGAAGGCGGCATCCTCGACGGAATATATGATGGCTGGTGTGTTGATGTTGACAATGCCATTTATACCGGAGTTGAGTATGTCGTTAAAGTCTATTCAAGCTATAATGAAGACATTGCCGATCCGTCAGCTGCGCTTGTGGATTTCCCTGAAAACCTGGGCATGGTAAACTGGATCATCAATCAGGATTATGTAGGAAAAGAATCTCCCGGTGGTTACGGGATCTATACTTTCGGGGACGTTCAGAGAGCGATCTGGGAGCTCGTTGATTCATTTCCTTCAACATCGGGGCTGGGTGTCTGGTCGCAGGACCGGGTGGATGAAATCAGGGAGGCTGCGGCACAACCGGGAACAGGAGAAGTATTTATTCCCGAATGTGGTCAGCAGGTTGCTGTAATGCTTGTTCCTCTGACGGAGGAGGGACAGTTACCGGCTCAGATAACAGTTGCACAGATCACCATACTTAACTTCGACCTGGTGTGTCAGCCGATGCTTAGCAATCCCGAATCAGCATGGGCTGCAGGAAAGGATTTCGGCGGACCCAACTGGGCTAAATATTTTTACTTCTGTTACTAAAAAGGATTTTCAGTAACCGACAGTGAAATTTTTTTCAGTTGCAGGCACACCTTCTTTCATCCACTGAGGCATAGGTTCACCCTTCAGGTAATGTGCAAAGAATTGTGACATTCTTTTCTGAAAATCGACTTTGTTTGGATGCTTCAGGGGCCAGTGGGGTTCTCCGTTGTAGTTCAGCAGCCATGCCGGCTTGCCAAGACGCCTTAAGCCTATGAAGTATTCAATCCCCTGCCACCATGGTACATGCCCGTCCTGATCGTTAGCCATTATCAGGATGGGGGTTGTAACCTTGTCGAGGGTGAAGAGCGGTGAATTTTCCCAGTACAGGTAAGGCGCCTCCCATATCGTTGCCCCGATACGGCTCTGCTGGTGTTCATACTGAAACGAACGGTTGAGGCCGGTCTCCCAGCGTATGCCTCCGTAGGCACTGTACATGTTCACCACCGGAGCTCCCGATTCAATGGCTGCAAAAAGATTGGTTCGCGTTGCCAGGTAAGCCACCTGGTAACCACCCCAGGAGTGTCCCTGTGCACCTATCCTCTTCTCATCCACGAATCCCTTCTGTATCAATGACATTACTCCGGGCATCACACAGTTATATGCACTCTGACCGGGATAGCCGTCAATATAATAAACATCCGGATTGAATATCAGGTAGCCGTTGCCGGTATAGTAATGATAATCAATTGTCGACCTTCCCGGCTCGGGGATGTGGTGAGAATACAGCCCCGAAGAGCTCTTCTCATAGAAATTCACTATCATCGGATATTTCCTTGCAGGGTCAAACCCTTCCGGCTTGTACAGAAGGCCTTCGATCTCCCTTCCGTCGAGAGAAACCCATTTTACTACTTCAGCGCTGCCCCACAGGTATTCCTTCTGCTGTGGATTGGCATCGGTGAGCCGCCTGCTGTTTTTAAGGGCAAGGTCGGAAATATGGTAATCTGGAAACATTTCGAATGTTTCCATCGTATACATAATGATAGACTCGTTCCTGGCTTTTACGGGAGTTCCGAGGCGGTAAGCGCCTCCTTTTAGAAGGGTTGGTCCGGCCTTTTTCCTTAGGTCGATTGAATAATAACCGCTTTCTCTTGAAGTTTCGTTGAATCCGCTAAGATACTGTTTAACCGATGGGTCTATGTAGTCGTTTTCCGGATCGAAATCAAATAGCCTGAATGTAACTGTGGTCTTACGGCCGTTAAGGGTCAGATTTACAGGTGCACGCCCGGCACGGGGATCAAGAGACCATATATCGTACCTGTCGGATATCAGAAAGGCTTCATCATCTTTCAGCCATCCGGCAGCAGGATATGATCCGGCAGCATCAGGCACATCATTGAGCTCATCATGGCAGGGTAGGGTGGCCGGTGTCGTCAGCCTGTATTCTTTCCCGGCTTCTATGTCGTATGTGTACCACGAGCTGTCGGAAGAATGGTACCAGTACAGATATTTGCCTGCAGGTGAGAATCTTGGGCGCGCACGGTAACCTTCCTTTAACTTCTTGGCATCCCCGGAATAAATGTCAATAAGCCAGACGTCTGTTTTGCCTGAACCTCCTTCCCACATCGATTCCAGCTCATACGGAAGATTCGATGTTGCCAGAACACAGGCAGCATCTCCCCTGTCAGGCAGCTGAATGTCGGGTTTATCCGGGGTGCCGAGCTGTACGATCTTTTTTGAATCGTCATGCCATACAGCCATATAGTTCCTCCTCATATCGCGCTGACGGTTTATCACCTGAACGGTGTGAAGCCTTCCTTCCGCATAATGCCACACATCAACATTCGGACGGTCTTCATCGAGCACTGTCGTATCTCTTATCTTATATGCCGGTGAAGTGCCGAAGAAAAGCCTGTTACTTTTTTCGCCGAAAGAAAGACGTGCGTTCTCGTTGATTATCCATCCTTCAGGTATTCCCGGTGTTCCCTTTCCTGCAATCATTGTGGCATCACCACTGCCGTTCCAGTGATAAAGCGACCAGGAGTTCCCCGTTTTGTCCTTCGTGTCTGCTGTCATTATGAAAGCAGCCCTGTCGCCCTGCTTAGCCAGCGAAAGCTGTTTATATTTACCTTTTCCCGCGGTCAGATATGTACGCGTGTCTTTCACAAGGTCGATTATCAGCACACCGGCTTCTTTTTTCCCTTCTTCACCTGTTGAAGAACACAAGATCACCGGAGACTTTTCAGCAAGTATGTATTCAGTGACGTATTTTACAGTATCCGTGAAGCCTGTTTTAAGGTTCCTGATGAGGAGATGATATCCGTTGTCGGCCGATTCGGCTTTGGTTTTTTTCCCGTTCCCGTTACCCTGAGATTCCCTGGAGGAAGTGTCATCAGTTTTCTTCTGTGGGGCTTTCTTTTCCGGTTCGCACTGGTAGGCAATCCATCCCGCCCATAAAACTGGCACTTTATGTGATCTGATACGATAGACAGTATCTGTTGTGTTCTTGCTAATATTATAAATACCCAGCATGTTAATGGGCATGTCCTCTTTCTTTGTCTTCTTAATTTTAAGCACCCTGACAGTATCTTCAGGCTGGTTTATTGTGAAGACCATGTACCGTGAATCTGAAGTAATGTTTATATCCGATGCAAAAGGAAAGGATGCCAGAGCTTTTGCCTGTTTATCATAAAGGGCTGCTTTAGGATCACCATCCCATGGGCGGAAGACAAAAGCAGCATAACTTCCGTCATCGGAGATGGCTCTTTCCGTGATCCGGTTCCAGGTTACAAGATCATCGATGGTGAGCGACTTTTTTGCCTGTGAAAAAACAGGCATTGCCAGGGAAATGCTGAAGAGTATAACAATGAGACGTTTCATAGGAATAAAGACTTTGAATTACACGAGAAATATAGTAAAATTATGTCATGTATGGTAAATTTGAAGAATGTGGCATTTAAACAGGTAACCTTTAATGGAATAACATTCAGGATAGGTTAACGTCCACGATGATAATCAGTATGAATCAAATCTATATAAAATGATCAGATTGAAGGATCTGGGTCCCGGCGATTGTGTCAGGCTGGCTGAGCTGGCTGATAACATTAAGATCTGGCAAATGGTCAGAGATTACTTTCCTCATCCATATTCTGTCAAAGATGCAGAAACATTCATTAACATGGTCAGCCTTGAAAATCCCCGTCAAAATTTCGGGATTGAATATCAGGGTGAATTATGCGGGGTCATAGGGCTTGTTTTACAGGAGGATGTTTATAAAAGATCAGCAGAGCTCGGATACTGGATTGGTGAAAAGCTCTGGGGAAAAGGTATAGCAACAAAGGCTGTTGAGCTGATATTAAAATATGGTTTTGAGGAGCTGCAGCTGGTACGGATCTATTCCGGCGTATTTGAAAACAATCCTGCTTCAATGAAAGTGCTGGAGAAGAATGGATTTCAGAAAGAAGCTATTATGCGCAAGGCGGTATTTAAAAATGCTGTATTGATGGATGAACACCGTTACAGTAAGCTTAATGATGCTTTGCTATAGAACTGTCAGTGTGTTTTTTTAATCCTCACGGGTTAAATACCTGTCGTATTTACCTTCGATAATCACCTCCCTCACCGCTTCAAGATAACCAAAACCATTAAGCATATCGGGAAGCAGGTAACTGCCTTCAACCCATTCGTTCCATGCGTTGATGGTGATTAGTCTTGGTTGTTCAGGATGCCTGTCAGCGTATTGTTTTGCTCTGGCAAGGAGAGTTGCAAAACTTTGTGGGGTGTTGTGATAATGCACCACGTCCTTCATACCTTTTTCCGGGAAACGGGGGGTGTCGTCCCATCCGATAGAAACACAAGGGAAAAGGGGGACATCAAGTATGGAGTCCATCTGTTCCCGGATCCTTATGGAATTATTTCCGTACACAAGATAATCTTCGACCCGTCCGCCCATGTTATAAAGGGCAACACTGTTGAATCCCATTTCTATCACTCTGTTCTTAAAATTTCTGGCTGAAGCTTCCGACATGATTGATCCGCCACCCTGGTTCCACTGGATATGTAAACCGGGGAAGCCGGCTTTTTTAACTTCCTCGCGAAAATAATCCAGTGCTTTGCGGGTTTCCTCCACACTGTTGCCGAAACTCTCGAGAAGCTTATTTATGCTGAAGATCGAAAATACCGGTTCGCCGTTGATCTTAAAGTAGTTAGGCTGTTTGAAATACTGGTTTATGACCCTGTCGACTATAATCTGATAGTTTTTCCAGTCAACTTTTGCATCCCAAAGGATGGAGGTATTATCCTTGTGGAGGTGAACATTCCAGTAATTGTATTTCACATCGTGATTTGCCCACATTATATAGAACTGCATTTTTTCCTTGTTCCTGGCTTTCAGAAAGCCGTCGTTAAGGGCGCTTTCCAGGAACGGCCCCTCATCATACCAGTACCAGTCGTACACAAATACATTTATCCCGTGACCGGTTGCAACATCGATCCATTTTTCAACTACTTCAGGATCATTGTCGGCTTCGTAACCCCACAGGGGCTGCCGGGGCTGATAATGCCCGTCGAAACGCGGATTACCTTTCTTTATTACCTCCCATTCTCCAATTCCTTCAGGCCATATTTTTTCCCTCGCCAGCGGGTCGTCGTGACATGAGGGCCAGATATATGCCGCCACATAATATTCATCTGCCGGCTGTTTGTCTTTTTGCTGCTGTGACTGAACACCCGGGGTACATCCCGGAATGAGGAACAGGATGGTCAGAAGGCTGAAAGAAATAAGTAGGTTCTTCATTGTGCAGGAGCTTTTAATTAAACTTGAAAAAATGTTGCAAAGGGAGCAGTCATTTCTCATTTGTGTGTGTCATGACCTTTACTCCCTGGTCACTTTGACATTTCTGAACATGTATGTATTGTCGCTGACTCTCAAGGCTTTGCCGCTGGCAGTAGTGACATTCCTGAGAATTACTTCCCTGGTTATGACATAAGGATACATTTCCTTGTAGGATTCGTCAGTCATTTTGGGATTGAAGTTTCTGAATATGGCAGGACCTTTGTAGTCGGCCGGATGGTTTGAATCGTCGATGCGGAGATTTTCAATTGTAATTTTTTCCGGCATATAGCATGTGTAGCCGAAATTATGTTGCCCGGAGTATGATCCGCCGATAAGGCTTGCAGTAACTGCCCTCCCGGCTGACGGAACGAATACGCAGTTACGGATGAAGAATTCTCCCTGCCAGGTACTGCCGTAATCGGAGCGCAGATTTATAAGGCTGCCTCCGTAGATGGTGGAATTTTCTACGGCAAAAGTACCGCTTCCTATGGCGTTTATTCCCTGGTGGCCCAGTGTGGAGTTGCGGATGGTGGCATTGGCAACGCCCATGTGAGCGTCAAAGCGGGAAAATGTGCAATTATCGTATACAAGGTTCTTGCAGTAATTGGATCCCAGTATACCCCAGTATCTGCTGTCCTTGATATCGTTTGTCTGGCTGCAGTTCAGGAAGGTCACATTCAGTGCGCGGTTCAGCGAGATATCGTAAGTGCCCATTGAGACAGAAGTTCCTGCCGAACCAATGGTTTGATATGTTTTATGGCCTGTCAGAATTGTGTTCTGCACTGTCACATATGAGCAGTCTCCGACATTAATAAATCCGCCATAAGGTGCTCCATGGTCGCCTTCTCCGGTTATGCGATGTTCCAGTCCGTCGACAAGAACATTTGAGCGTCTGATCGCAATGCCCCTGCTGTAGTAGGTATACCTTGATTCTGCACGGTTGGCAATGGTTGTGAAACGGCCCCCGGTGATGGTAAGAGTCGTCTCGTCAATGGGAAGAGCTTTGATGTCCGTTATCTGGTCGAAATCCCATATTATCGGGGCATCCATATCCACATTGCCGTCTTTGTCAACGATGAAGATATCTGTCTGCGAAGATCCGTTGTTCTGGTTGGCTCCGTACCTGATGTATCTTTTTACATTTACATCGGTGACTGTAACGATACAGGTTCCGGGAAAGGCGATGTCAATTTTCTCCTGGTTCCTTTTAAGGGTGGTTATTCCTTCAGGTTTGAAGGCCTGCAGGTTTGAACTCACCATAAAAACAGGTGAATTACGGTTCTCAACATCGGTATCGTCGATGATAAATGCAGCGGTGCCGAAGTCGGTATCTGTTCTGATGACAGCCGTACGGTTTTTTCCGCTGATATAGTATGTGGCTCCTTCATCGGCTTTCACAGGTAGTCCCTGTTGATTTGCGAAGATATGTGTCGCTGCTATAGCGTCAATATCATCGGTTTTGCCGTCGCCCGTAGTACCGAAGTCACTGTAGCTGACAAAACCCGCGGCTTTGAACTTACGAAGGGCTTTTTTTGAGACGCTGACAGATAGTTCACCATTTTCATCTGAACTCACCATGGTTTTATTCTTTCCGGATGTTATCACGACATTACCGGACTGGTTCCCCGCCTGTCCCTGGGACACATTGAAACCAATGAAAAGAAGGAAGAAAAAGCTTAGTTTGTATTTCATCACCTGATGTTTTTTATACCTGCAAAGGAACAATCATTTTTTAAAGATTCTAAGGTTTATCCCGGAATTTCTGCCTTCAGGCATTTCATAATTATTTATTTGTATTCAAGCCATGTTGTTGCCTTACAGTCAGCATCAGCAATGAATCTAATCCATCGGGCTTCGAATTCGGCGGGGAACTCATGTTTATATGTCTCCCCGCGATTTACCCTGGCCTTACTGTAGAGCAGCCAGGGTGAAGCACCACCTGAACTGCCTGGACTGATCCAGGCAGTTAAAACGCCTGAAATAATTGAAAATTAGCTATATTAGCAGAAGTACAAAACAATAGCTAAGAAAGATTAACCTGCACCTGTACCAGTATGAAAATTGTTATTTATTCAATTGCCTTTGTATTTATCTGGATTTTACCATCTGCCTGCACGAATGAAAGGGTTAAATCATCCGGTTCGCATGTAAAATACAAGGATTTAAAAGAGAATTTTAAACATCCTGAATCAGTTTCCGGTGTCAACTGCTGGTGGTGGTGGCTGAATGGAAATGTTAACAAAGCTGCAATCGTTAAAGACCTGGAAGCCATGAAGTCCAGAAATTTTCAGGGTGCAATGGTTTTTGATGCCGGCGGGCATAATCAAAGGGGGAACAGGGATATTCCCGCAGGCCCTCTGTTTGGCTCGGATGAATGGAACGAACTGTTTCTTTTTGCGCTTGATAAAGCCAAAAAGCTAGGCCTGGAGATAGGATTTAATATTCAAAGCGGTTGGAATTTAGGTGGACCAAGGGTAATACCACAATATCAGGCCAAACAGATTACATATTCAGAAACAAAAATTGCAGGCGATAGAAATGTTTCGGTAAAATTAGAATTGCCGGGCATCAGAAATGATTTTTATAAGGATATCGTGGTGCTTGCCATTCCCTTAAATAATAACCAAAAAACCAATGATTATATTAGCGATCTGGATTTAAAACTGGGTTACCACGAGTTGGGTGGCTCTGCTCCGGACACCCGGTTTTTATTGATGAATTCGCCCCTGGATAACACAAGGCCTCAAAATGAACCCAGACAAATTGTAAAAAAAGAGGATATAATAAACTTAACCTCTCTGATGAATGAAAAGGGAGTATTAATATGGGATGCACCAGCAGGAGAGTGGAGCATATTAAGAATCGGTTATACCTGCACCAACTCTCATGTTTCCACCTCAAGCGGAGAATGGCAGGGTGGTGTGCTGGATTATATGAGCAAAGAGGCATTCGATTTTTACTGGAACGATGTGGTTGAACCTATCTTAAAAGTCGCCGGCGATCATGCAGGAACAACTTTAAAATACATGGAAACCGATAGCTGGGAATGCGGGGGTATGAACTGGACTGACAAGTTTGCTGAAGAATTTTTTCAATACCGTGGTTATGACCTGGTGAATTTTTTGCCCGTTGTGGCAGGTTATGTGATTGAAGACATTGAAACATCCAATGCTTTTCTGGCCGATTTCAGAAAAACACTGGGAGATTTAGTCGCATATAACCATTACTCCCGTTTTCAGGAATATGCACATAATTACAATATGGGCATTCAGCCCGAATCTGCCGGCCCGCATGCCGGTCCTATGGATGGAATAAAAAACTACGGCTTTAACGATATCGTAATGAGTGAATTCTGGTCACCGTCACCTCACCGCCCGAAACCGGAAAACAGATTCTTTCTGAAACAGGCCTCTTCGGCAGCACATATTTACGGGAAAAAAATTGTTGGAGCAGAGTCTTTTACCACTATTGGCCCCCATTGGAACGACGAGTTGTGGCACGACCAGAAATCATCCTTCGACCATGAGATTTGCGCAGGACTGACCCGGATGTATTTTCATACGTTCACCTCGTCTCCTTCCGAAATGGGTTTGCCCGGTCAGGAATATTTTGCCGGAACCCATGTCAATCCGCAGGTTACCTGGTGGGAACAGTCGGGGCCGTTTATCGATTATATGCACCGCACACAATCCGTAGTTCAGGAGGGCAAATTTGTTGCCGACGTCCTATACTACTACGGCGACCATGTGCCGAATGTGTTCCCTCATAAGCACTCTGATCCGGCAGGGGCAATGCCCGGTTTTGATTACGATGTTACCGATGAAACCATTTTCCTTCAGTTGAAAGCAGAAGAAGGTAAAATAATTGTTCCGGGAGGAATAGAATACCAAGTGCTGGTTCTGCCTGACCATAAAGTATTATCGTTGGCAGTACTGGAAAAAACGGAAGAATTATTAAAGCAGGGAGCAACCGTTATTGGCTATAAACCTGAAAAACTTGTGAGTTTAGCCGGTGGAAAGGAAGCAAAACTAAAATTTCATGAACTGGCTGGTAAAATCTGGGGAGAACAAACTTCAGAAAAGGGCGAAAAGAAATATGGAAGCGGGCATCTTGCCTGGGGAATCACGGCAAGAGAATATCTGATGTCGAAAGATGTTTCTGCTGATCTCGAGATTCTGGGAAACGACAGTAAAACCGATTTCGGTTACATTCATTACACCATTGGCGAAAGCGATGTCTATTTTGTGACCAATCAAACCACCGGACGGCAAAAAATCAATGCCCGTTTCCGGGTATCCGGAAAGCAACCTGAATTATGGGATGCCCTGACAGGTGAAATTCGCGAAGCCAAAGCCTTTATGCAGCAAGATGGTTTGACGACTGTCCCTTTGACCCTGGAGCCTTACGGCGCAATTATAGTGGTATTTAACAACACAATATCCGGTAACAAACAAGGCTCCGCAAACAGTAACTATTCCGATTTTGTTACACAGGCGGAAATCACCGGAGAATGGAACGTCAATTTCGATACAAACCGGGGTGGCCCCGGTTCGGTTACTTTCACTGAATTATCGGATTGGACACAACATTCAAATGAAGGGATCAAATATTATTCAGGCACTGCAGTTTATAACAAAACTTTTGATATTGATTTTGAACCGGAAAAACATAAGCGGTATTTTTTGACTTTGGGGAGTGTAAAAGATGTGGGTATTGCTGAGGTAAAAATAAATGGAAAATACAAAGGTATTGTCTGGACATCACCTTTCAGGATAGAAATAAGCGATGAATTACAAAAAAGTGAAAACACTCTGGAAATTAAAGTAGTAAATTCATGGTATAATCGGGTGGCCGGTGACCAGACCCATCCGGATGAAAAGCAATATACATCGACCAACATCAATTTAAAACATGATTTCAGGGGCAGGCCAATTGACGAAATTCCTCTGGAACCATCGGGTTTGCTGGGACCGGTCAGTATTCAGGAAATATATTATTAAGTTGCATATTGTAAATTCCATTTTAAAATTAAATTTTATGGAAATCAACTTGCGTTTACCCGCAATTACCGCCATTCTTTTAATGTTGATTGGCTTCGGCTGCCGTCAGGAATCTGAAAGAACGGGAGTTAATACCATACCCGAACTGATTTCTTTGTTTCCCGATCCACCGTCTGAATACCGGAGTGCACCGCTCTGGGACTGGAATGAACAGATTTCAAAGGAGGGTATCAGTTTTCAGATGGAAGAATTTAAGAAGGCCGGAATCGGTGGTGTATTCGTGCATCCGCGGCCCGGGTTACTCACCGAATACCTCTCCGATGAGTGGTTTGAACTGTTCGATTATACCGTTCAGAAAGGCCGGGAGCTGGATCTGAAAGTGTGGATTTACGATGAAAATTCCTATCCATCCGGTTTTGCCGGAGGGCATGTTCCGGCTCATATGCCTGAATCCTATAAGCATGGCGCCGGATTGAGCATGGAAATACAGCAGGAATTGCAGGTACAGCCTTCCGATACCATTGAGGTAATTCTGAAAAAAAATTCAACAGGTTTTACGGATGTTACTGCACAGGTTGAACAGGAAATGGAACGGGAAGGTACCTACTATATATTCCGGAAAACTTATCCTGCCAGATCTCCCTGGTACGGAGGCTTTTCCTATGTGGATCTGCTGTATGAAGGAGTGACCGGAAAGTTTCTGGAAATTACCATGACCAAAGGTTACGAACGGAATAAGGCCGACTTTGGAAACACCTTACCGGGCGTTTTTACGGATGAACCAAATCTTGAATCAGCCATGTCTCCCGGGACAGTTCTGCGCTGGACTCCGGATTTATGGGATGTGTTCAGCGAAAGGTGGGGCTACGATTTAAAAATTCACCTTCCTTCATTGGTTGAAGAAACCGGTAACTGGAAAAAAGTACGCCACGATTACTATGAGCTCATTCTGGAGCTTTTTATTGAACGGTGGGCAAAACCCTGGAACCAGTACTGCAATGAAAATGATCTGAAATGGACCGGACACTATTGGGAACACGGGTGGCCCGAACCAACACATGGCTTTGACGAAGCTGCTTTTTACATCTGGCACCAGCAGCCTGGAATTGATATGCTGGGCAACCGTCTGGTAACGGAAGGTATGGGAGGACAGTTTGGCAACGACAGGGCAGTGCGCGAACTGCTGAGTGCAGCCAGCCAGGCAGGAAGAACACGCACGCTGAGCGAAACCTATGGTGGCGGCGGATGGGAAATGAGTTTTGAGGAGCAAAAACGCCTGGTTGACTGGCAGTGTGTTCTGGGTGTGAATTTTGTGAACCAGCACCTGTCATACTATTCACTGAACGGAGTGCGCAAATTTGACTACCCGCCCTCCTTCTCCTACCACGAACCCTGGTGGAAACATTACAAATTAATGGGCGATTACATTGGACGGGTTTCGCTGGCCATATCGTCCGGTCTGCAAATAAATACAACCCTTGTGCTTCAACCCAACACTTCTGCCTGGATGTATTTTTCAAGAAAAGAAAAACATCCGGCGATTGATCTCATAAGCAATGGTTTCAAGCATTTTGTTTACCTTCTGGAACAGCAGCATCTGGAATATGATCTGGGTTCAGAGTATGTGCTAAAAACTTTAGGCTCAGTTCATGGAGCAAACCTGAGGATTGGCGAACGAGATTATTCCCTGGTGGTAATTCCTCCAGAAATGGAAAATATCGATTCTGGTACTTTGCAGCTATTGGAAACTTTTCTGGAGAATGGCGGCAGGGTTTTGTCTTTTCGCAAGGAAATTTCTTATATGGATGGAGAAAAATCTACCAGGGTTGATGAACTCGCTGCAGCATTTCCTGGTCAGTGGATTGTTGCCCGGAACTTTACCGAAGCTGCTGCGTCAGATCTGCTCACCAGCGACGGATTTGAAATGAACGATTTAACTTCCAACGGCATGTTGTACCATCAGCGACGTATTTTGGATGACGGGCAGATCTTGTTTGTAGTAAATTCCCACCCAGACCAGAACGCCTCGGCAGAAATAGTATTGGAAGGGAAATATGTTACCGAACTTGATCTGGTCTCAGGGGAAATGATTAACTACCCCAACCAGAATAAACACGGAAAGCTGAACTTTTCTTTTCACCTTGAACCTGCCGGAAGCAAGCTGTTCGTTGTTACCCACGCGCGGTTGGCCAACAACGAACTTGTGCCTGCATCAGACGAAAAAATCCAGGTTCAAAATACAGGTGATCTTCAGGTTAAAAGAATATCCGACAATGTGCTGGTTGTGAATTACCTCGATCTGGAAACAGCCGGGGCCGGGCGCAATGAACTATATTTTATGGAAGCCCTGAACGGTTTATTCCGCGAAAACGGTATCGAAATGGGAAATCCCTGGCAACACAAAATTCAATACAAACAAAATTACCTCGTGTTGGATTCCATATTTACTTCAGAATCGTGGTTTAATGCCAGTTATCATTTTACGGTTCAGAAAAATCTGGATGAAAGCGCGATGGAAAACATCCGTGCAGTTGTGGAACGGCCGGAATTGTGGACGGTCCATGTGAATGGCCGGGAAGTTCAAAAAACACCTGATGAATACTGGATCGATCGTGATTTTCCTGTATTCAGGGTTGGTCAGTTTTTACATCACGGGAAAAACACTCTGACAATAAAAGCTCCCCGCATGCATATTCTGGCCGAAATTATGCCCGTTTATCTGTTAGGAGATTTCTTAGTGCAACCCGCCAAAACCGGATTTGAAATTGCCGGTGGTGAAATTCAAACTGCCGGTTCGTGGCAGGAACTTGGATTGCCTTTTTATTCCCGGGAAGTTGGTTATTCACAGACTTTCAAGATAGGGGAGATTTCCGGTTCAGCTTTTACCATTCAGATGGGTGACTGGAACGGAACGCTGGCCGAAGTATGGGTGAACGGGGAAAATGCCGGGCTCATTGCCTGGCAACCTTTTGAACTGGATGTAACGGAGTTGATGAAAACGGGAACCAACGAAATATCGGTGAACGTTTTTGGCAGTCTGAAAAACACTTTCGGATTTTTCTATGAAAACAATGACAACTGGATTTTTGGCCCGTTTTCCTGGAACAGGGCCCCGGAGAAAATTCCCCCGGCATCAGATTATTATTTGATGGACTACGGACTTTTCGAACCCTTTAAGCTTTTTCAGACCGTGAAATAATACTAAAATACTTGATTCAATAAAAATGATATTACATTCTATTTTCAGGGTTTGTTTGGGTTTTTTATTGTTTGCACTACCCGCATGTTTACCTCAGTCAGAAGTTAAATTAAAAGACAGCTTTAAAAACCCGCCGGAATCTTCCAACCCCGGTGTTTACTGGTATTTCATGGATGGTAACCTGAACCGGGAAGAAATGACCAGAGACCTGGAATCCATGAAAGAAGCGGGAATCAATAACCTGATTTTTCTGGAAGTGGGCATTGGGGTTCCACGCGGTTCCGTTGATTTTATGAGCGAAGAGTGGCAGGATTTATATGTTCATGCCGTTCGGGAAGCAGAGCGGCTGGGGATCCGGATATTACTTGGTGCGGGTCCCAGTGGTGCGGAAGTGGCGGCCCATGGGTAAAACCTGAGGAATCGATGAAACACCTGGTTTTCAGCGAAACAGATGTAACCGGCGGGGGAAAAGTAGATGTACAGCTTCCAGTTCCCGAACAAAGAAGTACGGTCTGGCACACCATGAAAGATCCTTATTATGAAGATGTTGTTGTTTATGCTATACCAAATTCCGTAAAACCGGTCATTAAAGATATCAACGAAAAAGCGCTTTATGAACGTGATCCATATTCATCAAAACAAAATGTAAAACCTTATTTGCCGGCTTTTGCAGATTATAAAGAACCGGGAAACAGTAAGGTACTTGCTCCATCCGAAATAATAAATCTTACAGCGTTTTTGGAGGAAAACGGACGCCTGATCTGGGAAGCGCCAAAAGGTAACTGGACGATTATCCGGATGGGAAAAAGAGTGACCGGCGCCAGCACCCGACCTTCACCCGAACCGGTCATTGGACTGGAAAGCAATAAAATGGATACGACTGCATTTCGAAATCACCTGAGAAATTACACCGATATTTTATTGGAAAGAACTTCTCCACGAAAAGAAGGAGTGGGCTGGACAGGTTTTCACATAGATAGCTGGGAGAGCGGTGCACAGAACTGGACAGAAGGAATTGCAGATATATTCAGAAAGAGACGGGGATACGATCCTGAACCTTATTTCCTGGCATACACCGGACGCGCTATAGAAAGTGTAGAAATTACCGAGCGATTTTTATGGGATTTACGTCAAACCTGTAAAGAACTGGTTCTTGAGAACCATGCGGAATTTGCCAGGGCGTACGCGCACAAAAACGGATTGGAACTTACCATAGAACCCTACGACATGAATCCGGCCGGCGACCTTGATCTGGGCGCAATTGCCGATGTGATCATGGCTGAATTCTGGAGCAATGGGTTTGGGTTCGAAACCTCCTATGCAGTTCTGCAGGCAACTTCCGTTTCTCATATCAAAGGGCATCCCATTGTAGCAGCAGAAGTGTTTACTTCAAACAATAAACAGGCCTGGCAACTCTATCCGTGGGCTATGAAGAACCAGAGCGACTGGGCGCTGGCACATGGAATTAACCGTTTTGTTTATCACACTTTTGCACACAAGCCTCTGGGCGAACAGCACCGTCCGGGAATGACGATGGGGCCTTATGGCGTTCACTGGGACCGCGGACAAACATGGTGGCCAATGGTTGATGCCTATCACATGTACATCAGCCGTAGTTCTTTCATGATGCAGCAGGGGCAGGGGGTCGCTGATATTTTGTACCTCACTCCCGAAGGAGCACCCATGATTTTTACACCACCGGCCGATGCGCTTGAAGCAAACGGGATGATCCCCGATAAAAAAGGATATGGTTTTGATGGCTGTTCTCCAAAGATGCTGATGGAACGGGCAAGTGTTGAAAACGGAAAAATTGTTTTTCCGGGTGCTTCATCCTACGAAATTTTGGTATTGCCAAACTTCGAAACCATGACTCCGGAATTACTTGAAAAAATAATTTCGTTAACAGAACAGGGAGCAAAAATAATCGGGATACCGCCTGAAAAATCCCCAAGCCTGGTAAATTATCCGGATTGCGATACACGGGTCAGAATACTTGCAGAAAAACTTTGGGGCACAAATCAGTCTGTCAATGAAATAAGCGAAAGGAAATTTGGAGCGGGTACGATTTTCCATGGTGGCAAATTGCATAATTTATCTGCTGATGAATTGTATCCTTCCTATAAAACCACCATTGAATTGCTCGCCAGATCAGGTATCCCGGAAGATTTTAAATCGGAAAACAACAGCATACGTTTTGGCCATCGGAAAACAGCAGACAGAGATATTTATTTTGTATCAAACAGAACCAGCGATTTCCAAAAAGTTATCTGCACCTTTCGCTCTGCAGGTGAAATTGAAATCTGGATGGGACTCACGGGAGAAACGCGGAAAATTACAAACTACAAAACCAGTAATGGTTTAACAACTATACTCCTGGAGTTTTTTCCTTATGAAAGTTTCTTTATTACATTTTTTGGTAGCGAGGTAATGCATGTATCTGACCAGGAAGCTGGTAACTTCCCCGTTTTTACCGAAGTCAAAACAATTGATGGATCCTGGGATGTGTCTTTCAATACAAAGTTTGGCGGGCCGGAAAATATTAAGTTTGACGAACTGACAGACTGGACTGTACACGAAATGCCAGGAGTAAAATACTACTCCGGAATTGCAACTTACAGAAAGTCGATCAATGTCGAAAAGCTCGAAAATAAAGAATATTTCATCAGCCTGGGAGTTGTGAACGACATAGCCCGGGTGAAATTAAACGGGGTAGATATTGGTGTGGTCTGGTGCGCTCCCTGGAGAATTGATATCACTGAAGCTTTAAAGGAAGGCGAAAACCAACTCGAAATTGATGTGGCCAACCGGTGGATTAATCGTTTGCTTGGCGACAGGCTGGAACCCTGGGCGAACGTCAGGACCGTAAAATTTGACGACGGATTGCTGGGAGGAAAAGAATTTTCAACCGGAAGATATACTTTTACAACTGACGCCGCAATGCGGTCATTTAAGTTTACAGAGCCACTATCATCAGGATTGCTGGGACCTGTTATGATTCAGGAAATTGTCCGGTAAACGGGCAAATATCTGAAAAACACGACTACAGGAAGAAGATTTTCCTTTTTATACCAGTTATTTATAGTTGAATATATTGCTGGCTATTGCTTCAAAATTTTCCATAGTACCCGTTGGATATAAATACTTTCGGTTAATGAAATATTTTTCTCTTTTTAAAGCATCAGCCCTTGTATCAAAGATTTCAAAGTACGCGACTTCCCAGGGGACGAAATGTTTAGTCGAAGGAGTTCTCCCTGCGTTATGTTCAGCAATCCTTTTAGTGAGGTCTTTGCAAAAGCCTTTATACAGGCGTTTACCAGAAACACTTCTTAAAACATATGCATAATACATTGGAGAAGCCAGTGGCTATTACCACTTTTCACCGGAATAAATTGACCATCCCGGGCCGGAATAAAGCTCTTGTTGTAAAAATTTTTATGAAAACTTTAATTGAAACGGCTAGACGTGGTCAGGGGGTCCGGCTTTTGAAATATAAATCGTTGTAAGGCAATCGGTCAACACGGGAAAGCTTATATACTTGAATAAACAGATTTTTTATGTAGTTTTGAGATAGCCTTGGTCTTCCGGATGAAGTTGAGAATATTGCATATGATTTACCAGATGAGAAGGTTACATATATTCCTTATCCTTATTGCTTCATGCAGAATAATATCTGCCCAGGACTATTATGTTACTTTCTCCGGCTCCGGATCGAGTAATACTGTTACAACAGTCCTGGTCGAAAACTTAAGCCGGGGAACAAGCATCACAATGAATGGAAGTGATGTACTTCATCTCGTGGGCACGAGTACAGGAGTTGAACCTTTGCTCAATAAAAAAAGCAGTAAGATCAGGATTTATCCCAACCCGGTGACAGATTTTGCAACAATGCAGTTTGACCTTCCGGAAGCAGGCAATACCTCAATCACCGTGTATAGTATATCTGGACGAAACATTGCTCAGATCCGGGCATACCTTGGGAAGGGCCAGCATGCTTATAGACTGGAAGGTTTTAATAAGGGTTACTATCTTGTAAGGATCCTTTCAGACAGATACTCCATAAGTGGAATATTTGTCTGCACCAGCCTGCAGAATAGTACAAGGCGAATTACATATAAGGATTTAAATCTATTTTCTGCAGAAGAAAACAATAATGACTATCAGTCATATATGCCGCCTACCGGTTCCAAGGGTGTGAGTTCTGAAAGATTGATGGATTATAATGATGGCGATCGCCTGAAATTCACCGGTACAACTGATATTTACAGTACTATAGTGACAGATATCCCGGATCAGAATAAAACAATAAACTTCAACTTTATATCCTGTACCGACGGCGATAACCAGCATTATCCGGTCGTGACAATAGGAAGTCAGACATGGATGGCTGAAAACCTGAGATCCACCAAATTCAGTGACGGAACACCAATACCTTATGTAACAGATAACACAGAATGGAGCAACCTTTCATCTCCGGGGTATTGCTGGTACAATAATGATGAATCCACATATCGCAATTCCTTCGGGGCGCTGTATAACTGGTACGTTATAGATACATCAAGTAATAATGTAAAGAATGTTTGCCCGACAGGATGGCATGTACCTACGCTTTCAGAATGGACAACCTTGTCAGAATTTTTAGGCGGGGAAAGTGTCGCAGGTGGAAAGTTGAAAGAAACGGGTACAAGCTACTGGTGGAGTCCAAATACAGGGGCGACAAACGAATCAGGATTCACAGCCCGACCCGGCGGATGCAGAGATATCTCAGGAGTTTCTTATGATAACGGATCCGTAGGACTCTGGCGAACCAGTACCAGATATGGAACAACCGTACGTCCATGGAGTATAGGATTGATTAGTAATTATGCTGATTTTACCAGCATCACAGGTTACACAGAGAGGGATGGACAGTCAATACGTTGTATATCAGGTGATCCAAGGGTAGTTACAACCACTGTTTCACTGATTGGTTCTAACATAGCTACTGCTGGAGGTAGTATTTCATCTGCCTGCGGCATTGTAACAGAAAGAGGTATCTATTGGGGAACCTCAGAAAATCCAGAAACGAATGGATTTAAAATCCCGGAGGGGAGTGGAACAGGATTATTCTCAACCAATCTTACCGGATTGCAACCTGGTACGACATATTATTTATGTGCTTATGCGACAAACAGCAGTGGAACTACATATGGAAATGAAATAACCTTCACAACTGTAGAAGATGCTGACTTCAGAATAGAAAACCTGGAACCTCCCGAACATTATTACCCGATACCCGAAGGGAGTTGTGGTGAGTCTGTACTATGGACTATATGTCAACGCTTTGGATTAGACCTTTCACAGGAAGAAATAAACCAAATAGGTGGAGATCCGGGTCGGGGTTTACATGGAGGGGAAATGATAAACGTACTCGATTCTCTCAAGATTCCTTACAGACCCATAAGATTTGCATACACCTGGGAAAATACTGTTGATACACTTAAAAATACTATGCTGAGAAGAAATCCTGTAATATTGGGAGTAAAGATATATCCTGATTCCCACCCGGAATGGTACGCTGATCATTTTATCCTATTTGCCGGCACCAATACAAATACCAGAGTATTCTATTACAATGATTTTATAAGCAAGCGTTCAATCAGTTATGAGAAATTATGCAACACTACTGATGGTTATTCCCTGATAAACTCTTACTATGCACTTTTTGCCTTAGAAATAATTTTACCTGATAAGTGATTGTAATTCCGATGATTCGTGAATAAAAATTGCTACGCCGTCATTCGGCTGCGACTGTCATTCATCGTTATTAATTACATAAAAGACTGTTTTACAATAAAATAAATTCTTAGAGCAATTTCCTGAAATCAATTCGCCCCTGCGGCGCTCAATGACATGATTAACAACTCTAACCGGATGGTTCGGATTTATCATCTCTTCCAGTGAAGGAGGAAGAAGTTAAATCTGGTTGGGACTGTAATCTTTAAAGACTACCTTTGATTTGATATTTTGCATACCTCAAGTATGCATAACCTGAGGTTTTTGGAAGGAGGAGGCAGCCCCCTTCTTTTTACAAGTTATCAACAATCACATAACCAAACAAATACAGATCAAAATAGTAGCATTCTAATTAGATGAGGCGCGAGGACAAGCCGGAAAAGGTGCGAACCGTTTACTGTTTTTTGGAGCGGGAAATGGCAATGCGCAATTGGCGAAAAACAGGAACGGTTGTCTTTTCCGGAATCTTTTTCTTTGGTTACTTTTTGGAGGAGCAAAAGAAATGAACATAACTTAAGAAAGAAAGAGGGTGCCCCTTTTGATACACCCTCTTCTTGTAGAGTAGTCCCACCAGGAATCGAACCTGGATTTACGGTTTAGGAAACCGCCGTTCTATCCATTGAACTATAGGACCATGGAGCTTGCAAAAATATAGCTTTTTCTGGTCAATGCAAATAGTTCAGCAGTTTTGAGAAATAAATGAGTTGAGGAAACATGGGATGCAATAGACCCTGTTAACTTTCAGACCTGGGAGTATTTTACTAGACAAAACGGACCAGGATCTGATTCCATTACTTGTTTTTACCATTTTCCCCCGACCTGGGCCATGAGGGGATTTTAAATGCCTGACTATGGGAAAACCTGGCCAGATCCGTTGAAAACAGTCTGGTTAAGCCGTTTTGTCTCTTTGAGGTACTCGGTTGCGCCTTCTCCATTTTGATAAATCCCCGATCTTTCATACTTTCACAGCTTCAAAACGAAATACATGAACTGGATTGACCTGATCATTGTCATTGTTGTGATCCTTTCCGTTTTCCAGGGATTCACAAACGGACTGGTAAAAGAAGTCGCTTCCCTGGCAGGCCTCGTCCTGGGGATATGGGGAGCCATTAAGTTCTCAGGCTTCACAGCAGCAAAACTTTACGAGTGGTTCGATATGACAGGCCAGTATGTCGGAATAATCTCTTTCGTGGTAACCTTCTGCCTTATTGTCGTCATAGTCCATTTCATTGGTATCGTAGCCGATAAGATAGTGAAAGCCGTAGCTCTCGGTTTTCTCAACAGGCTGCTGGGAATAATATTCGGCGTGCTGAAAAACATCCTTATCCTTAGCGTGATCTTTTCTGTTCTCAATGCCATCGACGCAAGGAAACCCTTCCTGCCCCGAAGCTTCGACGAATCAAAATTCTATGCCCCGATATCCGACCTCGTCCCTTCAATCTTCCCCGTGATAGGAGAAGGTAATTTCCGGCAGAGCTTCGACCGGTTTAAAAAAGAACCCGAACCGGTGCCCGAGCCCGACACCACAGAGATATCCATTTAAACCTCTTTGCTATATTTGCATCCTCAAAAAAGTGATTATGAATTTCGTTGACGAACTAAGATGGAGAGGCATGATACATGATATCATGCCTGGGACGGAGGAGCTGCTCGGCAGCGAAAAAACAACCGGATACATAGGATTCGACCCTACTTCCGACTCTCTCCATATAGGCCACATGGTACAGGTGATGCTGCTGGTTCATTTTCAGCGTGCCGGACATGTGCCCGTGGCACTTATCGGAGGAGCAACGGGAATGATAGGAGATCCTTCGGGCAAATCGGAGGAGCGCAACCTGCTCGACGAGAAAACCCTTCGTTTTAATCAGGATGGGATAAAAAAACAACTTTCAAAATTCCTCGATTTCGGATCACAGAAGGAAAACCGCGCTATTCTGGTCAACAACTATGACTGGATGAAGGATTACTCTTACCTGGGCTTCATCCGTGACATCGGAAAACATATTACCGTGAACTACATGATGTCTAAAGATTCGGTGAAAAAAAGACTCGGCTCCGACGCCAGGGAGGGAATGTCATACACCGAGTTCTCATACCAGCTGGTACAGGGAACCGACTTCCTTCATCTTTACAAAACCCTGGGCTGCCGTCTGCAGATGGGAGGATCAGACCAGTGGGGCAACATAGTCACAGGCACGGAGCTGATCAGACGGAAGACAGGGGGAGAAGCTTTTGCCCTTACCTGCCCGCTGATAACGAAATCGGACGGTGCAAAATTCGGTAAGACAGAATCGGGCAACGTATGGCTCGATCCTGAAAAAACATCGCCTTACCATTTTTACCAGTTCTGGCTTAACGTCTCCGATGAGGATGCCGCGCGCTACATAAAGATCTTTACCCTGCTTGGAATGGAGGAAATAAAAGAGCTTGTTGCCCTTCACACACAGTCACCCCATGAACGTATCCTTCAGAAAAGACTTGCCGGGGAGGTGACACAGATGGTCCATTCACGCGAGGATTATGAATCTTCGGTAGAAGCATCCCAGATATTGTTCGGAAAGGGGACAACAGAGTCGCTGATGAAAATGACTGAGAGCACTTTTCTCTCAGTCTTTGAGGGCGTCCCTTCATTCAACGTCGACAGCCAGTTTATTGACCGGGGTGTCTCGTTCACATCGCTCTGTGCTGAACATTCTCAGGTGTTCTCATCAAAGGGGGAGCTGAGGCGGCTGGTGCAGGGAGGTGGCGTGAGCCTCAATAAGATAAAGGTTACCGATCCGGAGATGACGGTAGGTAAGGAAAATCTCCTTAACGGCAAATACCTTCTTGTTCAGAAGGGGAAAAAGAATTATTTCCTGATCAGGGCAGTCTGACAGCTATCTCAGGTCGGCTGCAATTATTGAAACATCGTCAAAAAGATAGGGATTGGTGTCAGGGATTCCAAGATACCTTATCATGTCCCTGAGGTTCTTCTCAACAGGTTCGGTGTTTGAAATGTGTCTTTCAATTTCACTGGTGCCTATGTCCCTTCCGTCCCCGCCTTTCAGTTCAGATAGTCCGTCGGTGTAACAGATGATCTTCGAATAACCCTTTATGATGATTTCACTTTTCCTCACAAAGGGAATCTCATCGAGCATGCCTATTCCTACCGACGACGACTGAAGATATTGTGTCTCTGTGGTTATGGTATTGTAAAGCACCGGCGAGTTATGAGCTGCATTGACATATTCAAGGACCTTGCTGTTGTGGTCATAACGAGCAAGGAAGAGTGTGATGAACTTCTCTCCGGCAGCATTTGCAACAACAATTGAATTGAGTTTGTGTATCAGTCTCTCAAGGTCAATGTCGGCAGTCATAACTGCTCTCAGGCTTGCCTGAAAATTAGACATCAGCAATGCAGCCGAGATACCTTTGCCTGAAACGTCGGCTATGCATATTCCGGTTCTTGTTTCCGAAAGTCTGATGCAATCGTAATAATCACCGCCAATCTCAAAATGAGGGTGGTAGAATCCTGTCACGCTAATTTCAGGGTTGCGGGGCATGTGACTGTTATCGGGTATGAGCATCTGCTGCATGCGGGCTGCCAGCTCAAGCTCCTTCTTCAGCACTTCCTGCCTGAGACTTTCCTTATGAAGCCTGATGTTCTCAATTGCCACAATGATGATACTCGATATTGTCTGGATATAATTGAGGTGCTTCAGGACGGGGCTCATACCTTCTCCTTCCTCTTCAATGTCGCCGATGAAAAGAAAGGCGATATGAACATTGTTGTTGAATACGGGAACAATGATGTCGACACCCTCAAAGTCCATGTCGGCCGAGACGTAAGTTATCTCAACGAAATTCATCAGACGTGTTTCGACGTCGATAAACTCCATTTTTTTTGGAAATCCGGCGTTCAGAAGGCATTCCCAATTGACGGATCTCTTGAAGATCAGCACTTTGCCAATGCCGAGGTTTTCCCTGAGTATTGTTTCGTACTTTTCGAGAAGCTCCTCTACCGGAAGGTTGGCATTGATCGACAGGGTAATATCGAGAAGTGCTTCAAGCTTCAGCTTGAACATCTTTATCCTGTCGTTTGAAACCTTCCGGATTCCCATGATCTGTATCAGCCTTTTACACGTTCAATATATGCTTTTGAGCTTACCTCAACCCTTATTTTATCGCCGGTATTGACAAAAAGCGGCACCATCACCGTTACGCCGTTTTCCGTTTTCGCCTGCTTGAGAGTGTTGGTGGCCGTATCACCTCTTAACCCGGGTTCAGAATAGGTAACCTCAAGGGTGACGAACTGAGGGAGTTCAACCGACAGGATATTATCCGTATCGGCATGTACGACTATTTCCACATTTTGTCCTTCGAGCAGGAATTCGGGATAGTCAATAACATGTTCTTCCACATGGATCTGTTCGAATGTCTCCAGGTGCATAAAGTAATATCCGATATCGTCTTTATAAAGATACTGGTAAGGTCTTCTTTCGACCCTGGCCACATTGACTTTCACACCCGAGTTGAAAGTATTATCGATGACTCTTCCTGTTTTGATGTTTTTGAGTTTTGTCCTCACGAACGCCGGCCCTTTGCCGGGTTTAACATGCTGGAACTGAACTATCACATAAAGGTCATTATTGAATTCGATGACCAGTCCGTTTCTGAAATCTGCAGTGGTTGCCATAAAAATTAAAAGCTTCTTGTAAAATTATTTTATTTCTTTTTTAATTCAAGCGGGTGGAGAAGACCTTCATAAGCGGTCATTTCCACCGTAAATGCCCCTACAAAGATATTAAAACGGATCTTAACCGGTAAAAAATTATTATCGGCTGAGAACCAGAAAGATACATCTTCCTCAGTCTTGAATAGCCTTCCGGTTTCCGTAACCGGATTGAATTTATGGCATTTTATTTTTCCTGTTCTGATTTTTATTTCTTCCGTATCGATGTATCTCATCCTTATCGGGTAAAGTTCATCGGTGAACCAGGTCATTATTGTAATCATCTGGCCTTTTTTGATAGTGTCAATCCCGGGCAAAATATGATTACGGAACCAGTAAAAGCATGTCAGGATGTCGTGAATCCCATGTTGTGTTATGTGGATACCTGTAAGGTCGCTTGAGAGAATTGCCGAATCGGGCCGGGAGTGGTGGTCGAAGGTCACCACATTGTACTTCCTGTACCTGCCTTCGCTGATATTCCTTATGGAAACAACCGGCAATTCCGTATGCGGGTCCATGAAAACCTCGTAGATATCCTTTACGCGAAAGAGCGCATCGGCAAGACCTGTTGTCATGGCCACCATCGAGGAATGCCACAGTTCTTTCCCGGTGGTACTGTCTCTTTTTAGCTCGAGAGTTGCCACGCCTCCGTTAATAGCTCCGTAATGGACGAGATATTCAACTTTTTCTCCGGGCTGGTAAGCTTTGAACTGCCCTTCTGCATGTAGCAGAATGATGCTGAACAAAACGGCCGTAAGAAAAAGTCTTTTCATCAGTTTTTATTATTCAGGGGCAAACTCCGGGCCAATTAATTCCCAAGAATATTTTTCACGGGCTTTGTAGCCAGGAAATCCTTGAGATAGAAAGGTTCAAAATAGGCAAGGTCCTCGAATTTCTTCTTTCCGAGAGCTTCGTATGCAGGCTTCCACATTGAAGCAGCAGATATTCTGAAACCTTCATCAAACACACTGTTATTCCTTTTAATGGTTTCCCGGCATTTAGCTACTGCGTCGCCGAAGAAGAACACTCTTCCTGCATCTTTCAGCCCGGGGGGAAATGAACTGTCGACCACTGCAGCGCTGATAGGTTTTACGACATTGCCTTCTTCATCATAGACAGCATAATAAACTTCCATTCTGCGTGCATCGATGACGGGGCAGAAAAGATCGTTTTGTCCGTTTGTATAACTTTCCCCGGCCATTTCGATGTATCCATGGAACATGGAAAGTGTGGTGTCGACACCTATAACAGGTATTGAAGCTCCCCAGGCAATGCCCTTGGCCGTTGAGACTCCGATCCTGAGTCCGGTATATGAACCCGGCCCCCTGCTTACAGCAACAGCTTCAAGGTCGGAAGCCCTGGTGCCTGTCTCCCTCAGGACCTGTTCAATAAGCAATGTCAGACGGGCGGCATGTGACCTTTCAGCACCGCTGTCCCTGGCAATAACAACTCTGTCCCTGTCGCAGAGTGCAACCGAACATAGTGAAGTTGCCGTTTCAATACATAAGATCATTACTGATCAGGAAGTTATGTGGACTACTTTTCCTCATAAAGGTCATCCTTGGCGACAATCTCAACGAAGGTGCTGTCGGAAAGTTTTTTGCTTATTGCACCAAAGGGAGCTGATATCACTTTTACGCTATCGGGGATGCCTGTGAGGATCTCAATAAAACTGTTATCCTGAATGCCCGTCTTCACGTCGCGTGCAAAGGCATATTCACCGTTGGTGGTAAATACGAGGGTACGGATGGTTTCCTTCGAGGTTGAAGTTAACAGGGTTGTATCGGTACGAGTTGTTACAGATTGTATCGGAACTGTAAGAATATCTTTTTTTGTCAGAGTCATTATCTCGACAGTCGTTGACATTCCGGGGCGGAAAGGATTCTTACCTTCCTGAGTGAATTTATCGTATGAAGAAGGCAGAATAAATATCTTCACATCGAAGTTTGTAACCTGGTCGGCAGAAACTCCTGTTGTCTTTGCCGAATTGGCTATTTCGGTCACTATCCCTTTGAATTCCTCGTCCATGTATGCGTCAACTTCAATAATGGCGGTGTCGTTAAGTTTGACTTTCACGATGTCGTTTTCATTAACCTGTACCTGTGCTTCCATCCTTGACAGGTCAGCAATCCTGAGGATTTCCGTACCGGCCATCAGGTTGGTGCCGGCGACTCTTTCGCCCAGTTCCACAAGGAGCATCGAAACAGTGCCTGTCATGGGAGCGTAGATAGATGTCTTTATAAGATTTTCGTTCGCTTCTTTGAGGGAGGCCTCGGCACTGACCACTGAAAACCTTGCAGCATCGACTTCAGCTTTTGCCACATTGTATGAAGCTTCAGCCTGTTCGTAGTCGGATTTTGACACGGTCTGTTCGCTGAACAGTTGTTTTATCCTGTTAAAAGATAATTCCGACTGCCGGAACTGTGCTTCAGCCTGTGCAAGACGGGCGCGGGCAGAACTTATGGCAGCAGTGGAACGTTCTTTCTGGGATATGTATATGTCGGGTTTGATCCTTAGAAGAAGGTCTCCCTTCTTAACCTCGTCGCCCTCTCTTACCCTTAGCTCCACTATTTCACCCGACACGTCGGGTGTGATCTTGACTTCCTTTTCAGGTTGTATCTTGCCGTTTGCTGTTATCGATTCAGTGATCGTCCTTCTTTCAGCATATTCAACTGCAACCTTAACGGTGAGCGCTTTTCCGAACCATCCGGCCTTTTTCCCGATGAAAGCGAAGACAAGAAGGGCCACAACTGCAACAATGAGAATTGTAAGTATTTTATTGTTTTTCATAATTATTTGATTTAGAAGCAGTTTATTGATTAAGTGAAAGAGGTAATCCTTTATAGAAGTCTAAAACCCTGATTTTAAAAATGAATTCATATTTTGCTCTTGTCATGTCGCTCTGGGCATTAAGGAGCTGTGTTTTGGCAGCATTGTAATCGACAGGTGTCACCATTCCCACATTGAACCTTTGTTCAGTGTACCTGAACGATTCTTCCATTGAAGCGACCGCTTTCATGCTGGCTTTATATTGTTTGAGTGATGCCACGGCATCGGCATGGGCCTGCTGGATATTTTTGAATAGTTGTTTCTTTGTTGCGTCGAGTGTGTAGCGGCTGTTCTCAATCATCAGTTTTGAGTTTGAGATGTTCTTGTTGATCTGCCAGCCGTTCAGAATAGGCACGGAAAGTGAAAAGCCTATTCCATAGCTGATGTTGTCATTAACCTGGTCGGCAAAATTATAATCGCCGTAGAGGGGGCCGGTGACCGGATCGATACCTAGGATCTTTTGTCTGATTGATGAGTAACCGGTGCTGAATGAATGGTTCATGGTTATCTGTGGGATTCTGGACCCTCGTGCTATCCTGAGGTCGTATTCACTAGAGGTGAGCCTGTATTCAGATCCTATTACCTCTGGTCTTGTTGCCAGGGCCGATTCAAAAATACCGTCAATATTCCCGTCGATAACTGTGTTGGTGTCGACCTGCAGCTGCGGGACAAAGACCTCAAATCCCTCGGGTGAGGCCAGTTCAAGGAGTTGTGCCAGGTTCAGATATGAAATGCTGAGCTGGTTCTGGAGCGAGATAAGCTGGAGTTCCTCCTGGGCTGCCTGTGCTTCTATCTGAAGCTGGTTGCCAAGAGGCACGCTTCCGGCTTCAACCATGGTGCGTGTTTTATTGATCTGTTGCCTTGTGATGTCAAGCTGGTTTCCCGTAGAGGCCACCAGTTCCCTGTTAAGGAGGATCTGAAGATAGTCGAGAGCCACCGAAAGAGAGATGTTATTCCGGATGTTTTTCAGGTCTTCATCGCTTGCCAGAAGATCATATTTGCTTTTACGGATCGTATTATAATTCTGAAGGCCTTTGAAAACACTAAGGTTTCCTCCCAGGTAAAAGTTATTCGACTGTACATTCTCCTGGTCGGTGTACTGGTATGTTGTCTGGTCGAGGGCTCTTCCGAAGGAATAATTGTGAGTTGCCTGCCCGCTGAGCGTTGGCAGCAGCCTTAGTTTGGAAAGATCGAGTGCGTTTTCCTGGTATTCGGTCTGGATCTCCTGCTGCTTGATCTGGATGTTGTTTTCGATAGCATGCCTGATGCATTCTTCCAGCGTCCATTCCTTCTGTTGCGCAATGGCAGTTCCTCCGGTGAACGAAAGTGCAGCAAGTATGATTAAAAGCATTTTTTTCATTTTATCGGCATTTTATTATGTTTTATTTTGCCTGAAGTCATTAGTTTATCGCTGACAGAGAAAGTTTAATGATGAAACTGACTTTCACACTTCTGGCAAGATAAAAACAAGGGTACGAAGATAAAAAATATATGTCACCCGGAAAGCAGGTCACAGGGAAAAGATGTAAGAGTGTAAGTATTTTAACACTTTATCCACCGGTACTTTTCTTTATCAGGTTTGGCCTCAAGCGGTAAATTGGTTATCTTGTGCCGCGATTTAAAACCAGTTGAATTATGTTACATTATAAAGAATTAGGATTAGTAAATTCAAGGGAGTTGTTTAAAGCTGCCGTTAAGGGAGGCTATGCCATCCCGGCATTCAACTTCAACAACCTTGAACAGTTACAGGCTATCATCAGCGCCTGCGTTGAAACAAAATCTCCGGTCATTCTCCAGGTCTCAAAAGGTGCCCGCAAATATGCCAACCAGACACTTCTTCAGTATCTGGCCAAGGGTGCCGTTGAATATTCGAAGGAACTGGGCTATGCCATTCCCATTGTTTTGCATCTCGATCACGGTGATTCATTTGAAACATGTAAATCGTGTATAGAGACCGGCTTTTCGTCGGTGATGATCGACGGATCGCATTTCCCTTACGAGGAGAACGTAAGGCTTACAAGGCAGGTGGTGGAATATGCTCATCAGTATGATGTTACTGTTGAAGGAGAGCTCGGTGTCCTGGCCGGTATCGAGGATGAGGTTGTGGCAGAGCACAGCTCATATACCCGTCCCGAAGAAGTTGAGGATTTCGTCAGGAAAACAGGTGTTGATTCGCTTGCCATATCTATCGGGACCTCTCACGGAGCTTTCAAATTCAAGGTGAAACCCGGGGAAGAGCCACCGCCTCTGCGTTTCGACATACTTGAGGAATGTGAAAGGATAATTCCGGGGTTTCCGATTGTCCTTCATGGTGCTTCCTCCGTTCCGCAGGATATCGTAGCCGAAATAAACACCTTTGGAGGTAAAATGGAAAATACGGCAGGTGTTTCGGAAGATCAGCTCAGGAGGGCAGCTGCTTCAGCTGTATGCAAGATAAACATCGACAGTGACGGACGTCTGGCCATGACGGCTGCAGTGCGCAGGGTTCTGGCAGAGAAGCCCGGAGAGTTCGATCCGCGTAATTACCTCGGTCCGGCCCGCGAAAAGCTCAAGGAGCTTTATAAGCACAAGGTCGTTAACGTGCTGGGAAGTGCGGGGAAAGCGTGAGGTGGATTTCGGATTTCGGATTGCAGCCTCCTTCGCTTCCACCTTCACTGTTTTTCGGTGGTCAGACAAAGCTTCGGAGGCTAAAAGATTTCGGATTTTAAAGAAGTTGTTAATAATATAACAGTAAGAGAGTCAGTAACATAAATGCCGGCTCTCTTTTGTTTGTTAAAAAACAGTAGATTATTGATTTCAGTGAAAAGTGCCAGGTTTTATAAATTTACTGCAAACAGGATAAATTGAGGCATTCAAGGCATAAGGAAGATCGTTTGCGCCGTACCAACAAGTTTTCGGTGATGCTCAACACCCGGGAGATGCATGCCCTGGGGATCTACTGTAACCGGTACAGGGTGCGGAACAGATCGGAGTTTTTCCGTGAGACGATCATGAAAGCCATCATAAAGAGGTTTGAGGAAGAGCATCCGTCGCTTTGGGAAGAGTCAGAACCGACACTTTTCAGCCGTCACTCGTCAAAATAATGTTTGATTTGTTTTGCAGGTTTCATATTTTTACTGCCTGACAGGGGAAATAAGATATGTGTTCTGTTCGTTGGATTAACGAGATACGTTTATAAACCTGATGTATCCTGACAAATTAAATATTGAGCCGACCAAGAGATCACCGTGGGTTGTTTTTAATACGGGGAGGATTTTCATCATGGGGCGTAGCATTGTTGAGAATCCGTCGCGTTTTTATGAGCCTGCCTTTGAATGGATTTCGGGTCTTGCGAAGGACCAGGATGTGAAGCTGAAGGTCGACCTGGGTTTTGAATATATCAATTCCGGATCGATCAAATGGCTGTATATTTTACTGAGGGAGCTGGCAGGAATCAAAGACGCCTCCTCGAATATCTCTGTGACCTGGTATTATGAAGAGCATGATGAGGACATGCATGAGCTTGGATATATTCTCAAATCACTGATTGACTGTTCATTCACAATAGTTGAGATAGCTGACATGAACAATAGTCTCTACCGGGACATTCTCTCCGGGAAAGTCTGACCGCGGGGGAGGTGTCAGGCACACTTAAGTTTTTTTATTATTTTTGCCTCGTAGAGTTATTACAACTGACCCATGGTGTAATTGGCAACACGACGGATTTTGGTTCCGCAGAGTCCTGGTTCGAGCCCAGGTGGGTCAACAAAAAAACCGCGGGGAGCGGTTTTTTTGTTGAGGTGCCTGCAGGGAAGGCAGACTGGGCGAGAAGCCTGTCCCGATTTATCGGGAAGCTTATGAATTATAGCACTGTCCGTGTCAGGTGCTGTGTAATTTGTTTTTTAAAATGTCGTTGAAGTTTAGTGATCTTGAGTAGGCTTTCTTTTTGTTATTGTGTGTGTAGTTTTTATTATGTTTTTATCACTTCTCTCGGGAATCCTTTATAGTTTTTAAATATTCGGTATGTTAAAACCGATGTTAATCCAATTATGAATATTCCGATGAAGTATGTCCACAAATGTCCAATTAATTTTGATAAACCATTTAAATCTCCGTCTTTGTCGATTGAATAGCCTAAGAAGTTGACAACTATATCAAAAACGGAATTTAGTAGAAAAAAGACAAATATAAATCCTACTATAAATGGATTGATTATCCGTTTTCGTATTAAAACCACATAACCAATTATTGCAATAATCAAGTCTCGAAAATAAGGTGAAGTCCTAACAACAAATTCCTGAAATCTTGTATCATATTCAGGCTTAATATATGCTGTGCGAAAATCCCCAGCCCAATATTTAGGTAGTAGCTGATAATCTGTGATTTTCACTCCTGATATTTTTGCTCCAATCATGTGACTTAGTTCATGCAGTGGTGTCGCAATCAGGAACCATAGAATTGTCAATCCAATAATCCCAATCAAAATTTGAGTCTTAGTCCAGTTACTCCTCTGGTAAAATCTTATCAGAGGTAAAATAACAATCAATATAATTCCAAGTGTACCAATTATTTTATCCATATTTTTCTTATTCTTTTGTTAATAAGAGATGTGTAATTTTAATTAAATTAATGAGCTATCTCAAATTGAAACACCATTTTTAAATATCATATTATTGCTTATCAGTTGTATTATCTCAGTCGTTTTTAGACAGTCTGACGGTCCGGTGGGCAAAAACCCTGTCTGACTGCGCAGACAGGCAGGCATGACAAGCCCATTAATTATACCGTCCGTGTTATACACCGGCTTTGTTTCTCACTTTTTTTCTTAAGTACATGATTAATAATAAGGTGATTATTCCCAGAGACAGTATTATTATCATTATAGTATTTAAATAGTAATACCTTTTATATTCCGTATTTGCTTTATCAACCGTTTCTTGTTTAAACAGGTTTACTATTCTTGTCGGTTCAGTATTTAAACTAATCCAGTTTGCCACATCTATCTCAAATACCTCTTCAAATTGATGCCAATAGTATAAATAGATTTTACCCTGCTTTAAGTCAAAGATATTTGAATACAATGTATTAAGATTTCTTCCTTCTTCATGAACTTCATTTAAAACATTAGCTAATATTTCAACTGAAATATTAGCTTGTTCCAAAGCTGATTCAAGCATTTTAGTTGCAATACTATATCTTTCGCATTGTCCAGAACCAAATTTATTTTCAGGATATGCTCTATTAAAATTAGTTGATACAAAGTATCCATCACCATTTGGTTTTCTTGTAAATACAATCTCGCCATACTGGTCAGCACTTATCACTACTGCATCGCCTGTAGTATCAGCCAACATAAACTGTCCGCGAAGTACTCCGCCAAATGATTGGCTCCAATCATATGATTTGGCCATTTCAATAGCTTCTTCTACTGTTGCACATTTTTGCATAATGTAGGTATTTACAATTGCTTGATACGGTTTTAGAAGTTCACGGTGTTCCTTTAATTTAATTCCGGGCAACGAGTTAGCATCAAAAGCAAGACCTTTTTCATTTATTCCACCTTGTGGAAATAAATCATCAAAACCTAAATACATTACAGCATAAGTGCTATCTGTTGGATGCTTAACCCAGAGATAAGTATTCGGGTTCTTCCAGTCTTCGTTATTACCAAAAAAAATCGATTCACCTTTGGAAATACTAAATATTGTACAAAATCCCGGAAACCTAGTTTCGTCAATAATTGACATTTTATTCGTATAGTCATTACATCCGATAAAGAGGTTAATCAATAAAGTAACACTAAAAATATTCAGAATTGATTTCATGTTGATTATCTTACCTTGAGTTATAGCGTGGTATTGTAGCACGAAATTCTTTATTCATCATAAAATTTTAACCCACACTTTGAGCAATATCTCACACTAAAAACCTCCCCTAATAAACCGTTACATCCTGGGCACCGCCAAGTAATTATAATTAATAAGAGGTCAACGAACAATATAAAATAAAAAAAAGGAGCCCAAACATGTTTCGGCATACCAAAGAGAACCCATGAAGGAAACGCAAGAATAAAGGCAAGAACCATAAAGGACATAGTAATCGCAAATGTTATGATACGGAACATTCTCCTTTTTCGATAAATTCTTCTGTAATTCTCAACCTCTTCATCAATGATTTTCTTGTCAGTATCCTGTGTGAGATCAACACCAAGAATATTGCTCATTATTTGAAGAGTATACATTCTTGGGATTACTTCGTCCCGTTCGATCCGTTGAATAGTTCTAATATTTAAATTACATTTTTCTGCCAGTGCGGCTTGAGTGAAACCAAGCTTTTGTCTTGCAGTCTTGATTTGGTTTCCTAGTGAATCTTTTTGTTCCATGATATTCCTTTATCATTAAAGATAATACTCTTTCAAATTAACAATCAAATTTTTTTTACGGCATTTTTACGGCTTTTTATACAATGAATGACTATTTTACCTGACAATTGAGGCTTTTATGCTGGTGTATAACGGTCGGCGGTATAATTTCGTAAGCGTTACTCGACGAAGCATCCGGGCAGGGTCCTGGTACTTTAGCCAGTAAGTTGTCACGGTGCGAGGGAGAAAAATTTTAAACTTCTTTGTGAGCATTCAGGTGTAAGCTCTTTTGCAATTTTGGATTTGTGGATCAGCCTGTGCGAATTGCAAAAGTGCTTACACCTTTCTCTACTCTTCAATTTCAGAAATTTCTGTTATCAAGTCCTCAATCATTTTTACCCTATCAGAATCAGAGCCAAGTGGTAAGGCACAGTCGATTGCTTCAGACAGGACATCATTCTCTTGAAGTTTTTGACATTCAGACTTTAAATACATCTTGACTTCAACATTGGAACTTTTAATATTCTCCAAAATATCAATACAATTATCAAGTATATAGATTATGTCCTCGAAATCATGGCTTTGTCTTAAGTCGTTTCCTCCACGATCATGATGAGCTTCGAATTTTGATGCGAGGTAGTACTCGGGTCGGAATATATATATGTTGTTACCATCCGGAAGCGCTTTCGATATTTTATTTTCTACACCTAAAGAATACCATTGGTTTTTAAAACCAAGTATTTTTTCATCAGTTGGCATGACATCCACCTTTATACTTTTATAAATCCAGCGGCAGATAGGTGCCCCTCTTGAAGTATCATGTGCGAATTTTTTTGCGCGTAATCGTTCCTCCAGTTTCGCATGTTCCAACCTTGAGCTTAATTCAAATACACAATCCACGTCTAACGTGGGCCTTATATCTGAAGAGGCTGGATCATCTGCGTATAATTCTGCTACTGCTCCACCAACAAATACCACCTCTTCCTTAAGTTCTTCCAATCCATCTGCAACAGTTTGCAGAATCACAATATTCGTGCTAGGCATTTTTTAATCTTTTTTCCAATTCATCAATGGCTATTTTTATTTCCCGTACCCGGCCAATTCTTAACGTATCCAATATTGCGAGTAACTCATAAAACAGTATATCATTTTGGACAACCATTGGAATAGTGTCATACAACGGCTCGATTGACTGACCTCTGAGAATGCCTTTTGAATAGGGCCAAACAAAATTTTCAGATCCTTGGGATATAAGTTCTTTTATAGGGTTTGCAGAATGTGCTGTCGGTATCCCTCTAACTATAGCACCTGGCTCAGCAGGAAACACATACTTCAATCCATATATTAGAAATTCTTTAAATGAATTTATATAAATCTTCCGTTTGTCACCATCAATTAAACGTGCAATTTTACATCTGTTTAACGCTTCAGAGACCTCAGATTGGCTTATTTTCAGCGAATTGGCAATATCAAGATTCAACCATTCAGGATTCTTCATTGAAATTATCTTCAATAATACAAGGATGTCCTGAGGCCGCATTCCACTATGCTTTTTCATTTCAGCTATATTTATCGATTCGCGATTCGCGAATTGCAAATATATAAAATATTCTCGGAATTGTTAGCATTTTGATGAGTTCTATGTTCAAACATTTACTTCTTTAGTGAGCTTTTTGTAATACCTGTTCCTTTGTTTGAACATTTTTTCAAAGTAATCAATTTTTGAATCTCGATAAACAAAAATGACCGGAGGATTTCCGGAATGCTGAATCCGACCAATATACTGTATTAGTTTTCCTTCAAAAGCGAAAGGATATGCAATGATAAGACATTCAAGATTATTTAAATCAATTCCTTCACCAAAATATTGTCCGGTAGAAATCACTATTTTAAAATGACATTGTTTCAACTGTTCAATTTTACACTTTCTGCTGCTTTCGGAATCTTCTCCATGAATCGTAATTGTTTCATATTTATCTTTGAGGTAAAGATTAAGTATATCCACATGGGCATTCCGTTCGGTGAGAATCAAGAATGTGTTAAGCCTCTATGAATTCTTATCAATATCGGCCCGGCGCATGTCTGACTGGCCCAGCCCTGTCCGGCTGACAGCGGCCAGGAGGGCAGGCAGGGTATGTTTTAGCAGGCGTAACCCGACGACCCGCCCGTGCCGAACGCCCGCCTGAACGAAGTCATTCGGGCAGGGTACGTTCGGGCTGGAGCATCCGGGCAGAGTCCTGGTACTTTAGCCACAAAGCTGTCAAGGTGCAGGAGTTTAATTGCGGGCACTGGCCCCGAGTACTCGGGGGTATAAGTTATTACAAATCTGTGATGGTTATTCTTCTGATCCCATAAAATGGCGTTTTAAGGTACTGCTCATCCAAAAGCCGCATATAAAAGATTATCTTCGCTTTCTGGCAACGGGGCATAATAAAGCCCGCTGCGATGTATCCCCAGTAGTTCACATTGACGGCCTATTCCTATGCCTATGTTTCTTTCAATCATTAACCGGCGTTCTTTAAGCGGCTTTACTGAAGTTTTTTTTTCAGCCAGTCTATTTCTACCTTCTGCTGGCCGATCTGTGCATATAGCTTCTCCTTTTCCTCTTCCTGACGCTTCTTATCCTCTATCTGCTTATCCCCGGAGGAGAAAACCAAGGAAGCGTTATTTAAAAATTCTTTCTTCCAGCAGTGGATCTGGTTCGGATGAACTTCGTGCTTTTTAGCAAGATCTTCTATCGTGCTTCGCTCTTTTAAAGCTTCTAAGACAAGTTTTGCCTTGAAATCGGCACTGAATTTTCGTCTGTGTTTCTTTTCCATAATGACAACAATTTAAGTTTTATTTTTACAACTTAAATCACTGTCCTAAATTTGGGTTACATTATATTATTATTGGAAGGTAGTTGCGAAAAACAAAGATGAATTATTAAGTGAAAATGAAGTAAGAAGTTTCACTACAAGACCAGTGATAAATTACGGCACTTTTACTGATAATCGTGATGGGAATACATACAAAACCATTACCATTGATAAACAAACATGGATGGCAGAAAATCTGAGGTACGAAATACCAGGCAAGCAGATCACAGATGATGACATCTGGAAAAATAATTCGTCTTTTGATGGTTGGTGCTATTATAATAACGATAAAGATTCTTTAGGACAGATTTATGGCATTTTGTATCAATTTGAAGCAGCAAAAAATGCATGTCCAACAGGATGGCATTTACCCGCCAATAAATTGCGGGTTTTATTGGATTTATTAGCTCCGAGTGCTGCTAGTAAGCTTAAAGAAACCGGGACTGAACACTGGTTCAGTCCAAACAATTATACTTCAAATTCAACCGGGTTTACAGCTCTTCCCGGTGGAATTCGTATGTATAATTCTTCTTTTACAGACATGGGACAGAAAGGTTATTGGTGGGGTGCTTATACAACGTAATTGGTAGTAACTACTATTGCATATGAAAGCTATCTTACAGAATCTGATGGCTGTTCAGTCAGGTGTGTTAAGGACTGAAAATTCCCAAAGCTCAATGATCCTCTTTTGATTCAGCATTCCGGATCTGCATGAGAAATACAATTCGTATGGAAATCGCCTGAGAGCTTTTATGACATACACAATACTCGTACCAAAAATGGCATGGATGGAACTTACTCTTACATGACAATTAGCTCAATGCAAACCCATGGCTTCCAGAAAATAACTAACAGCAACAGACTATCATTTTGCGATCTCAATTTATAATATGATAAATCTTTTAATTAAAATTAATCCCAGATTATTTTTTATTTTTATGATATAGGTCCCGGATGGGCAGTTTGACAGGTCAAGGTCTGTATTGGTAGATTCAGAGAAGGAGATTTCATCCTTTTTCAAGAGAATTCCATTCAGGTTAAAGATTTCAATGGTATATATTCCTTCTTGATGGACAGTAATTGTAATTCTGTTAGTTGTTGGATTAGGGAAGACAGAAATATACTTATTAGTCTTTATATCAAAAATATTTGTCGGTGTTTCGAAGAATTTTACAAAAAACCCATCGTAAATTCCATAAATATCAATCGATTCTGTTTGATGGGCTCCTGGTGTAGCAATATTATTTGAAGAACTTGTTCTGCCGGCAAAATAAATACTGCCATCCGGATCAATTGAAATGCCAGTACCACTATCAGATGAACTTCCTCCATAATATGTTCCCCACTGACGGATTCCCTCGGTGTTAAACTTAACAAGAAAGGCATCTGAATCATTTCCTCCTATTCCATCGCCATGTTCTGTTTGATGAGCATCTGGAGTTGAAATATTGTTAACTGATTTAGTACTTCCTGTCAGGTAAACATTCCCGTTTTTATCTGTTGAACATGCTGCGCCAAGATCATCGAAATAACCACCATAATATGTTCCCCATAGACGTCCACCAGAGCTATTGAATTTCACCAGAAAAGCATCAAACCCACCACCATATTCTATTTGATGGGCTCCATCTGTGGTAATGATGTCAGAAGATTCTGTAGTTCCTGCCAGATATACATTCCCATCATAATCTGTGCAACAATTGGATCTTTTAAAATAAGTACACCATTCACGTGCTCCAAGACTATTGAATTTAACTAAAAATCCATCACTGAATTCTGTTCTGAATGATCCGGCTGTTGACAAGTTAACATTGGTAGATGAAGTATTTCCTGTCAGAAAAACATTTCCACTTTTGTCAGCAGAACAACTATAACCTCCATCATCATAATTACCTCCGAAATATGTTCCCCACTGACGGACTCCGTCGCTATTGAACTTGACTAAAAATGCATCCGCATATCCACCAAGCGAAACCTGATGTGCGTCAGGTGTAGCTATATCATTTGTGGATCTTGTCCAGCCAGTTATGAACACATTTCCTTCTGTATCTGTTGAGCAATATTCCGCATATTCAGTTTCATAACCTCCGTAATATGTCCCCCATTGACGCACTCCCTCGCTGTTGAATTTTACCAGGAATGCATCCGGATATCCATATTCTTTAGTTGGTTTATGTGTTCCGGGAGTGGCTATATTATTTAAAGACATTGTGCTGCCTGTCAGATAGATGTTTCCATTCTGATCTATGGAACAATTTGCAGGATATTCCGCATCACTGCCACCATAATATGTACCCCATTGCCGAACACCATCGCTATTGAATTTAATTAAAAAGGCTTCACCATAACTGCCTCCTCCATAGGTTGTCTGATGCGCTCCTGTTGTTGCAATATTATTTCTGGATTCAGTTTCCCCGGCAATATATACATTACCATTATTGTCGTTTACACAAGAAGATACTTCATCCTGATATTCTCCTCCATAATATGAACCCCAGATCCTAACAGGGGGATCAATGTATAACGGTTGGGTAGTATCGTATTTCCCATTGATAATAAACCTGGCCATATTATTTTTAACATCCCATGAAGAAGCAACTTCATTTTCTCCCTGCTTTACTCTTAAGGGTCCTTCACAAATGTAATCTGATGGCAATTTCAATGTAAGTGAATTTAAGTCATTAACTCTCAATTTTGCTCCTTTAATCAGAAGGCATATTTGCTTGTAGTCAGCACCGGGGCTTACAATAAAATCGTACTCCAGTTCTCCTGCACTGTTAATAAAATACTTAAGATCAATTCCATCATAAATGTCTTTGTACAAAACACTCTTATAACTTTTTACCATTGTTACCGGGCTCAATCCTTCCGGCAGATTGTAATAATTTTCATAGCCAGGGACCTCATTTCCAGGTTCAATCTGAAAATCAGAATTAGCACCCATCCATTTGATTTCTACTCTAAAAATATTTAACTGAACCTTTTTCAATCTTTTTCTATTCGCCCAAGAAAACAGTCTATTTACCTCTGTAGTCCTTCTTTCTGGTTTGCTGATCTGATAATTTATGCCTGTGGTTGTGAGATAATATGAAAGGCATCCCGTTTCACCACTAAATAAAATTTCAGGCCTTGGATTTGAATATTGATCAGTGATCTGACCAAGATTTTCTCTGAAACATGGTTGATTAACAAATTGATTTAATCTGATATTTGATTCAGATAAATTCTCGGAATTATCATCACTTGTGAATAATGAAGTTACTATAATATAAAAAAATATTGATATAAGATTCATGGGTAATTTCAGTATTATTTCACTGGTTTTTCTAAAGTGAGCCGTAACGTTAATGATATTAATCCTTTAAACAGCGGACACCCTGTCCGTATGAGAATGGATTTTGAGTGTTATAAAGTACTTTAGCATATTCAACCAAACGCCACATGCTACCACATGAGGTTGGTGTCATAAATCCTGGCTCGGATGCCCACCACGGAGCATAATAAGAAAGATTTCCAAAAGTCCCATCGCCACGGACACCGTGTGGAAGTCCTGAGAACCCGGTACTATTATTTGTTGTTAAGTCATTACCGGGGGTTCCTGCCTGGTCGTAAAATCTCCAACCTGTATTTGCAGCAAGAGCCTTTGCTATATCATCACCGCTCCCCTCGTATCCATAACCATTAAGGGTTAAAAAATTCACTAACACCTGCCATTCAGCATTGCTTGGCAGGTGCCAGCCCACAGGACATACTCCCCTGACTCCGCTTGGATTGGTGCTGCTGCCTGCCTGTCCATTCATCGCGGCAGGCCAATTATATAGAACGCCATATGTTAAGTAATTAACTGTAGCTTTTGCTTCGTTGACATTTGTTCCTTGATAATCATAAACATAATAGTGTTTTTCTGTATCAGAACCGATTGAAGAAGGGCTTACTGCAGGCAGATATGCAAGGTTTTCAGCCATCCATATTTGTGAGCCCAATGTTACAACCGGATAATTCTTCCCATCATCATCCGTACAAGAAATAAAATTGAATGTCAACAATCTGCTTTCTGTTGGAATACCTGTCAAAACTGTCATGTAGTTTCCGCTAGTCGCCGTAAATTTCAATCTGTCTCCTGTATTATATTGCATCAATACCTCTTCATTTATCCCTTTTACATAATAGTCAAGTCCCTTTGTTTCTGTGGTATTATCCTTTGATTGTGTTGCGATTGTGTTTTCATATTCTATTCTTACTCTGCCAGTCTCCCGATCATCACCCAGGAACCTGCCAGAGATTGAATAATCTTTTGATTTTACAGTTACCACATTTAAACCATTAGCAACGCCACGTATATTGTAAATTTGTAGTCCTTTGTACAAATAATCCTCAGCCTGAAACAGGTATTTCCCTGTTACATCATATATGGAAATATACACCATTCCTTCCTCCGGCAGAAAAAATTGCATCTTCGTAAATTCATTCATTGGATTAGGTGAAAATGTAATCTTCCTATCTTCATTGCTTGTGACTTCGTTAATGCCAGTGATTGAATTCACCAGATGAAGAATATTTGTTCCATCCATTTCAAGGTTTGTTCCCTGTGTCAGGTTTTCAACTTTGACCGAAGTCACCGTAGTTGCGGCGCCTGAACCTGCAAAACTTATCTGATAGTCCTGGGCTAGAATATCAGCCTGACAAAAAGCGATCAGTAATAAAAGAAAAAAAATTTTGGATTTCATATGGAGTGGATTTTAGTCAGAAATCGAGACTTAGTATAACAGTGGTTTATGTTTGTTAAAATACTAAGATACAAATAGATTAGGATTTTAACAATGTTTTTGATAAGCTTTTGTTGATCAATATTGAATATTTATCAATCTCCCACACATCCTCGCAAGTGGCTTTATTATACCTCTGAAGCTTCAATAAGCAGGTCTGAGACTGAGACTTTTAATATACGGAAGGTATGATTTTTGAAACTCGCTTAACATTAATAAGTAACAATGTAAAGGCCCGGACAGATTTATTGCTAAATTTGTTTATATGCATTTCGACTCAACCAAACCTTTAATCAGATGAAAAAAACAGTATTCCTTTTATCAGTTATTCTGCTTGCAGTATGTACGGTTACAACACAAGCCCAGAAAAACAGAACACTGAGCCATGGGTTCAGCGTCAATTGGATCATCGGCATACCACCGGCTAATTATGGTCTTTCGAAAAACGCCAACCCGGATGATGACGTCAAAATTCTGTTCACAACAGGCATACAGATCGGGAACCGCTGGTATTTCGGTTCTTCCGAACGTTTTAAAATGGGACTGATGGTCAACTGGCTCGATATTACAGCCGGCACAAGAAAAAACGGAGACCTGATAAGAGCAGTGGCAGATGTCTCTTTCTTTGAGATTGGGCCCATAGCCACCGTAGCATTTTCAGACGAAATCGCTCTTGATTCTTACTATAACCTCAGGCCGACAGGATTCGCCCATATGTGGGCTTATTCCGGCGATGATCCTACAGGCTATGCCGGCGGAGGAATTTCCCATGCGATAGGGACAGCCTTCCGTTGGAAAGTGTTAAGCGTGGGACTTGAATATCAGATTGCAAACATAAACTGCGAATATAGTGAGACCGACTACGAATATCCTGACCAGAAACTCACAGGCAGTAATTTCAGGCTTATGATAGGTGCAAAATTCTGAAACAGCAATTTTTCTTATGTTTGTCTCTGACGTAAGTTTTGTTTTCATTGACAAATTTGTGTTCTCAGAGAAATACTTATGAAAAACATCCCGGTTTTTTTCAGAAAGTATCATGTTGGTTGTGTAAAAAAAGGATTAATGATGAATAGAATTCTGTATGTACTGAAAAGACCTCAGGTAGTTTTATTACTTGCGGCCATTCTGCTGTTCTCTTTCACAGAGAATAAAGTTGACAATGATCAGTCGAAAACCAAAGAGGTTTTTACCAAATCATCCCATCGCACTTCAGGTAATCCATATCTTCCCCTGTGGGAGCATCTGCCCGACGGCGAACCCAGGGTTTTTGAAGATCCCGACAACCCCGGGAAATACCGGATCTATATTATCGGATCGCACGATGTCAGGTTTAAAAGTTATTGCGGACCCGACATAAGAGCCTGGTCGGCACCTGTCGAGGACCTGTCCTTCTGGCGTGATGAAGGCCCTATTTTTACCTACCCTGTCGGCGGACAATGGGACGTGATGTACGCTCCCGACCTGGTTGAGCTGAAAAGAAAAGACGGCACAAAGGAATACTATCTGTACCCCCACAGCCGGGGCCGTAACAGGGAAGCAATGGTAGCCAGGGGTACACGTCCCGACGGACCCTTTACCCCCATAAACATGACCGAAGACGGAATGAGAACTGTCGCCGGAAGTACCATGGGTTTCGACCCGGCAGTTTTTATTGAATATATCACCGATCCTCAAGACCCTGACTATCAGACAGGCTTCAGAGCATATGGATACTGGGGATTTCAGAGATCTCTGGCAGGACAGCTGGATCAGAATACGATGTATTCGCTGAGGCCCGGAACCAGCGCGATTGACCGTTTTATCCCTGCCAGTTCGAGATATGGCGTTATCAGAGACCCGGAAGGAACAACTTATCCTAATGTATATCCCGATCAGGATCTCGGTATGTTCAACTTTTTTGAAGCTGCTTCCATCCGGAAGATCGGTAATAAATACGTCTGGGTTTACAGCGGATATTCAGGCCCTGATTATGGACTTGGCAGCACCAACTCGGCATTACGTTATGCCTACGGCGACACTCCCCTCGGACCCTGGAAGAGCGGCGGCGTTCTGGTCGATTCTCGGGCACCGGTGCCGGGTCAGGATGGAAGCACATTACAGACGAGTTATCCGGGTCATAATACCCATGGCAGCCTGGAACTGATAAACGACCAGTGGTATGTGTTCTATCACAGGGCACCAAGGGGATACGGCTATGCACGTCAGCCGATGGTCGCTCCGGTTAAAGTTCAATATGATGAGAAAGCGGTCGCAGAAGGAGGAAAAGTGACTATCAGAGGATATGATCCGTATTCTGAAGATAATATCTGGATAGCAAAGGACAGCCAGGGAAGGGAATATACCGGAGCCGAAGTGACTTCGGAAGGATTTCACATATATGGCCTCGATCCATATCAATATTACTCAGCAGGATACGCCTGTTTTCTTTCCCATCCCCGAACCCAGCAGGATACCTGGGATATATGGGATAACAACATGCCAATAACAAATGTGGAGAACGGTCACATAATAGGTTACAAGTATTTCGGCTTCGGAGGGCTTAAGAAAGACATGAAAGGTCTGAAGGCCTTCAAAGGGACCAGACGCGGTAACAAAACAGCATTCAATCTGTTCCTTACACCAAAGACAAAAAGCGCATTTAAGGTCAGCGTCTGGTTTGACGGTCCATGGGACAATGATACATGGAAAGGTAAAAAGATAGGAGAGATAATTGTCCCGGCAAATTCTGTGCAGGAAATTTCGAAATTCACAACAGACGTTTCTGCGTTTGTTGACAACCTTGACAGGAAGCACTCCATCTTCCTTGTGGCCGAAGGTCCTGACCAGGTTGGCCTTTTCGACTTAAGCGGACTGGGATTCAGTTCAAAGAAAAAGAAAATCGTGCGTCCGGTTGTGCCCACAGTAAGTATCAAAGTGGAAGGAGAAGAGATAGATCTTCCTGCCACCCCGGTAAGATCAACAAATGCCAACGGAATTACAGGCCTGGATCTGTATGAGACTACTTATAAAGCTACTTCAGGCATATCAGGTATACCTGAAGTTACGGCATCTGAGAGCGATCAGGATGTGAAGGTGACTGTTACGCAGGCTGAAGCGACCACTGGAACCGCTGTTGTGAAATTTGATTATAAAGGGGTGGTCAAAACATACAGGATTGTGCTTGAAAAGGAGTGACTGTCTTTAAGCTTAAGGAGATCATCCATTCTGAATCCGCTGCCGTCAGGGACCGGTTTATATCTGAATTGCATATTCTGACCATTCAATAAAGTTGTGGCTATAAGAAGTATGAAGGTAATAAATACTTTGATCACTGTTCTCATTTTATATTGATATGTATTATCAATTTTTCAGCCGGAGCCTTGTAAAATTAATAATTAATTAATCCAGGTAACACCATTTAACTGTCTGTTAATGGCCTTTTTATATTTGAATTTAGGATAGCCTAAGATCATTGCCGCGACTACCTCATTCTGATCGGGTATATGGAATAGTTTCTTAAGATGCGGACTCTTTTCAACGGCAGGAGGAATAAGTTCAATAACAGTAGCACCCAGACCCAGTGAATGAGCCTTTAAGATGGCATAAGTAAGGGCGATGCAGATATCTGTTCTGTAGTTTTCAGATTCTTTTTCTGCATGAAACAATATCATTGCAGGAGCATTACGTGTAATGGCATCCTCGGTTCCTTCCTTCATGAACGGGAGCTTGATCCTGAACATCGGGACAATATGATTCCGGACAGTCCGCATCCTGTAGGGGCCGACTTCTCTTTTTATGAAATATTTTATTACCGGATGCTTTAATCCTTTTAAAAGATTTTCGTAAAGCGTTACCATGTGTGGCAGGGATTCTCTTATCAGTTGTCTGTTCTGCACAACCGTCAAAGCTGTTTTTATAGGAGGAAAAGAGGGAGGTGCGAATTTCACGGCACTGACTATCTTTTCGAGCTTTTCACGGGGTACGGGCATATCTTTAAAAGCGCGGACAGAGCGGCGGCTTTGGATCAGTTTATCGAAGTGAACATCTGCATCAGCATCATCGGGAAGGTCGAAAAAATCGCGGTTATAGTCGAGTCCCCCGACCCGGATTGCGTTTTCAGGACATGCAGCCATGCACTGGCCGCATGAGACGCAAAGCTGAACCCGCTCATGTCTGATGAAGGTATGATCATTTTCCGTCCTGAAGATCCCGTTCGGACATATCTCTGCACAAACCCTGCATTTAGTGCAAAGCGAATCATCAATAGTGATTTTTTCGTTCATATTGTTTGCCTTTGGAGCATATTTAGTATCACAGCCTCAACTCAGGAGTTTTATTTTTTAGCAGCTGCCTTCTCCTCTTCTGTCTTTTTGTCGAGGTACTTCTTACCCTGAATTATCCATTCTGCTGCTTCGGTTCCCAGCAGATGGTGATCGAAAAATTCATTGACCTTTTTTGTGTAATCGATCTGGTTCTCTTTCTTTGCAAGCGAATGATTTTCAGCATCGTAGACAAGCATGATAAAGGGTTTCTCCATACGGCGCATAGTGGTGTACATCTCAATTCCCTGGTGCCAGTCAACAGCACCATCAGCATTACCGAAAGCAACAAGCAGTGGAGTTTTGATGTTTTGCGCCTGGAACATGGGGCTGTTTCTCATGTAATCATCCATGATTTTCCACCAGGGCTCACGCAGACGACCCTGAGAGATCTCAAAAATATTCTGGTTGGGTGTTCCGCTGTTCCAGTATACTTCATTGTACATACTGATCATGTTTATGAGAGGAGCACCTGCCACCGCTGCTGAAAACAGATCTGTCTGAGTAATAATGAAACTCGTCTGGTATGCTCCCCAGCTGTGCCCCATAATGCCTATCTTTTTCTCATCGATCATTCCTGTTTTAATAACCTCCTCAACAGCCGGTATCACGCATTCAGCCGCTGATTCTCCCGGCTTATTTGTCTTGTAGACTATATCGGGCTGGAAGACAAAGTAACCCTGGCTGCTATAGTTTGTCGTGTTATAAGGGCTTCTGGGCGAGGGAGTAACATATCTGTTGACCACATTCGACCTTATCTCATAGATATACACAATCATCGGGTACTTCTTGCCGGGCACGTAACCGGCAGGATAGAAAAGAGCACCCTGTAAAGGCTTTCCGTCTCTGTTGGTGAAGTGAACAACCTCGCTTTTGCCCCAGGCAAAGTCCTTCTGTTGCGGATTAGTACCGGAAAGCTGGACAGCCCCCGTAAATGATGCCGGGACCCTCAGAACATCGGGGGAATCGGAATAGCTCTCTGAATTATAAATGAACCAGTCTGATTTCTCTGCTTTTCGCAATGCGGTTATTGCCTTATCTTCGAAAATGAGTTTTTCAAATTTATTTTTTAAGGTAAGCCTGTAATATCCCATTCTTTTGTCGATATCACCGAAAGCTGAGAAGTAGAGATCGCCGGCCGGATCCAGCCACGGATATTCATAACTGAGCCTTGTGACTCTGAACCTGATCGAATTCTCTTTACCGTTTGTCAGTCTGACAGGTTTTCCTCCTCCGGGAAAGACTTTCCAGACATCAAATTCATCATAGAGCAGCACTGCTTTATCGTCCTTGAACCATCCGCCACTGCCAAAAGGAGGTTTTACATCATTAGGGCTGTCATCGCGGGTATTCCAGAACACAGACTCTATTTCCTCTGTCAGGTTTTTGTGGCGGTCTTGCTGAAAATCATATACCCACCAGTTTTTATCCCTGAAGTAGAGAGCATAATTACCTGCCGGGGATGTCCCGTACAGATTTGTGAAATTACTCAATATCAGTTTCTTTTCTCCCGTCAGATTATTAACGGCATAATGGTCGTAATGGGCCTGCCTGAAAGCAGGCTTATATGGAGTATCATCAGTTGCAAGTGTATAGCGGCCATCAGATGAGGGAGTCCCCTTTCTCATTTTCTCATCGGTTATCCTTATGACAGTTCCGGCATCGACATTCCATGCAAAAAGGTAAGAAAAATCCTTATCGGTATTGTACTGTACTTTTTGTCTGGGCTGAACAGGATCATCCTTCCAGTGCCAGATATCCACTCCCGGCAATTTCTCTTTTTCGCTGTTTTTTTTGTCTTTTTTCTCCTTCACGGTCCAGTCAAAGGCGCCGAAGAATATGGTTTTCTGGTTTTCCGAAATTTGAGGCCGGAAATTTTCATGTATCCTCATGTTTGCAGGGAACCTGTTATCGTTACCGGGCTTCCATGACTTTATCTCAGGTTTGGAGCTTGCTTTTCTGACTGTGAAAAGAATGTGATTTTCCTCTACATAACCGGTGTCGGTATAAGCTTTCAGAAACGCGAGAGCATCACCTTCTCTCTCCCATACCAGGTTCCGGTAAACAGCAGTATCGTTATCAAGGAATGCTATTGTGTAATCATCGAGATTCATCAATTCGACGCCATTACCTTTCTTATCTTCAGCGCTTACAATATATGCAATCCGGTTACCCTGTTTATTTACAGAATACTCACTTGTGTTTCCAATATTCTTCAGGGTGCCTGTCTTTAGATTATACAGGAAAATATCCTTTGTTTTGCTGTTTTCAGGAGCATATCCGCTTAATACAAGATGTCCTGCATTTCGCGTAAAGCTGAATGATCCGGTATTATCAAAGATCCTCTCTTTTCCTGTGGCAAGTTCGAGCAGCCTGGTTTTATATTTTACCGGTTTCTTCTGTTCCCGCATCTTTTCCAGTTCCTTTTCACTGTAACCGATGCGGCAGCCGGCCCATTTTGAGTCGGAAGAAAAAATCAATCCTGTTGAGAGAGGGTATTTATATAATTTTCCGGTAGCGGCGTTCTTAATGAAAAGAGTGTCATCTCCATCCACGAGAGATATGTTCCATGCCACCCATGAGCCGTCATCGGAGATGGAGGCAGAACCAAGAGTCTGCCATTTTGCATAATCTTCAGGTTTGATTGCCGGGAGAGTATCCTGTGCTGTGACAGAAGCGGTAATAACCAGCAATAGAGCAGTTATCACAAGAGGCTGGCGATGGTCTTTCATTTCGTTTTGTTTTTGTTTTTTACAGCATTTAAGCATGAAATCAATGTTTAGGAAGCGTTAATTTTTTATTAATCTGAAGGTTGCAGTTTTATCATCTGATTTTATTGTCAACAGGTAAATCCCCGGGTTAACATTTAGACTCATTTCAAACTTATCTGTTTTACCGAATTCTGACCGGCTTATTTCTTTTCCGCTCATATCAGAGATGATAACAGAAGAAATTTCCGTCATCTCCCCTAAATCTATTGTTATATTCCCGTTTGTGGGATTAGGGTAAACCAGGATGCTGGTGTTGAAATTATTTTCCAGAATTCCTACAGTTGTCACCAGGAAGCACGAAGAAGTATCGACACAATCATTTTGAGTAACCCTGACTGAATAATTTCCATTTTGGGTTACAATGAATGACTGGTTTGTCTCTCCCGGTAAAATTGAATTTCCATTGTTGCAGTCGAGCCACTGGTATAGCGCTCCTGATGCATTTGAAGTCAATGTTAATCCATCGCGGGTTACCGACGTATCGACGCTGTTTATTTCCAGGTCGATGGTAATTGTGCTGTCGCAACCGGCAGCATTTGGGATTACGGCGGTTTTAATACCTGATGTTGTATAAACAGCACCGTCGGGTGCTTTATAGCTTTTGCATGCTTTTACTGTGATAAAACTGGCTGTGTTGCATGATTCTTTGAAAAGAGCATCAATTTCACTTTCAGATAATACTTTTTGGTACATTCTGAGTTCATCAATAGTACCGATGAAATACTCGGCGCCACGACTGGAATATCCAATTGTAAAAGGATTGGAAATAAATCCGAACGGACCTGAAGAAGTGAGAGTCTCTTTTATGAGTTGATTGTCAATGTATACTTTTTTAATTTCTCCCGGAGCACTTGCAGTTACCACGATATGATGCCACGTGTTCAGTTTTAATTGTGAAGAATCCGTATCGGTATAACCATCATATTCCCATTGAATATATCCGTCGGACTTAACCCTTAGCAGGTAATCGGTTGTGGTGGTATAATTTGATTTACCAAACACCATTCTTGTACCCGATAAAGTTTCTGGTTTTATCCAGACTGAAAAACTCAGGGCATCCTGCATATTTAAAGTTGTCGAGTGGGGAATGGAGATGTAGTCGTTGCCGTCAAAATGATATGCCCGGGCCGGGGTACCGAATCTGTCGGGGACTAAAGTGGCACCATTGACCGTACCATGATTACTATTTATACTTAAGTCATTGGCATTCCCGTTAAAAGACCAGAAACCAATCAGATTATCCCCAGGTATTTGTCCATGTACATTGCATACGAAATAAAAAATCAGACCAGCACAGATTATTGATTGCTTCATAAATGCTATTTTTTTATGTTTGTAGATATATCAGTATTCAATGGCATATTAACCATCATTTTTTTATAGGATCGTAAAAATATCCTTTTCTTTTCCAACATTTTTTAACAGGACAGATTATAGCTGATGGGTTTTTTTGAATTCTTTCTGATTCTGTAAATCTTCCATCACTCAATTTTCGAATTTAGCACAAGGCCAATCATTTTGTATATATCATCCGGATCATAATGATATTCATTTTCAGTATCAACCCTGTGGACAAAAACCATTCTGGAATCGGGGGTCTTTTCCAAAAGATGAAGGCCCGGGGTTTGAGCAAATGTGTACAGAGTTATTGCCATGGCATCAAATTCATCAATGTTATCTGATTTTTTACAAGGTTTATACCTGAAATTGCTATTACTTTTTATCTGACAGATAACTCAGTCAATAAAGTAGTTGCACAAAGATCAAGATTCGTTTTCCCTTTATTATAACTTCTTAAAAGCACCACTCCATTGTGGTTCAGGGTATCGCAGGCAAATAATGAATTATATCCAGAGGTTGATCCCCCGTGACCTATCAGGGTAAAACTGTCTTTTCTGGTAATAAATAATCCAAGACCATAGAAGTTATGTGAGTCGATCTGAACAACAGGTGATTGCATGAGCCTGAGACTTTCCTTACCAAGAATTTCATTCTCAGATTCTCCCATTAATGCCAGAATAAATATAGCCAGGTCACCAGGTGTTGTGATCAAACCAGCAGCCGGAACCTTATATCCCCTCCCCTGAGTTTCTCGATACGATTTGTTTATATTCCTTTTACTTAAACGACCTCCGTTGACTCCTGCAGACAATCTTGCCGTTTCGGAAACCGGAACTTTGTAGAAAGTATTATTCATATTAAGTGGAATAAGAATATTCTCCTTAACCAGGTCAGTGAATGGTCGTCCGGCAGCTCTTGATATTGCAAGGCCAATAATGGAGATACCGATATTTGAATAAATATATTTTAATCCCGGCTTTGATTTAAGCCTGGTGGTCGGGATTGATAATATGGTTTTTTTCTCCCATTCCCCGGGTGGTCCTGTAGTTGCATTTTTTAGCCGGGGTCCTTTATCCAGACCCGATGTATGACTTGCCAGTTGTCTGAAAGTAATTCTGTCAGAGTCAGAATACCCTTTTATTTTTCTTATTTCAGGAACAAGAACGTCTGCAGGATCATCAAGTTTAAAGTGGCCTTTTTCAATCATTTGCATCATCAGGAGAACAGTAAAGGTTTTTGAAACAGAAGCAATCCTGTAGAGAGTGGATGTGTCAGCGAAAATTTTATTTACCGGATCGGCATATCCGAATGCTTTTGACCAGGCTATCCGGTTATTGATAATGATAGCTGTTGAAATACTACCGACCTGATCCTCTCCAACATCTGCAGCCAGTTGATTTTCGAACTGACTTATCAGTCTGAGATTGTCAATTTCCTGTGCAGCGGTATAATATGAAGGATGACACATACATATCAAAATGACAAAAAACAGTTTCCTCATAGTGTTTGTATTCTAAATATTCCATAAGATAACACTATTTATCTGGTATATTGTTTATGCTGAAAAAAAGTACGGGAAAAATCTGCAGGAAAGCTTCGATGCCATTGTTCTGTTTATTGGCACGGACTTATCTCAATGGGAGAATGCTCCGGCCATGGCAGATGTGACCTGTCGTACACCTCCGTATGTTACAGTCCTGCATAATGGGATCCTCGTCCAGAGCAATACCGCACTGTCATGACCGCCAGAATATACAGGTATTCCACGACAGGAATTACACGTTAACGGACCTGTTTGCCTTCAGGCACACGGTGACAGGAGCGAACCGATCAGCTTCCGAAATATCTGGATCAGGGAATTGTAAATACGTTTTTATTGATTAGCTGTACATTATAATTCTATTCTCATTTATTTTCTTACCATGGTCGGCATAATCCCCAAATCCCTGTGCAGGGGAAAACAGTACCTACTTATTTATAGTTGTCGATCAGTATATTTGAATTTTATCATGCCTCTGGGTATCTGAAGCTTATCGAAGCCCACAACAAATATTTCCGTTGTTTCTTCAAATTTCTTCTTTATTTCATCCCGGGGAAGTTCGTTTTTGAAAACCAGGGGTTTCTCTATATTATATTTAGAGAATTCCTTTCTTATTTCAGCCATTGATGACCAGTTACCCATTGAAAGAGTAGTTGTGTTTGTCCATCGTATGATATTCGGGACCAGTTCCATTACATCCGGCACCAGGGTATCGCCGGGATAATAAACGGCCCATACGCTGTCACAAAGATGTTCAAAATCGGGTTTGCCCAGGTAGAATCTCAGGGAATTAATGCCGGGGATGGCTGCCACAGGCTCCATATCTGAACTCTTAATCTCATTCAGGACTAGTGCTCCCAGATCCCTTGTATTTTCAGCAGGATCACCCCACAGTTCGCGTTGCCTGGTGCCGGATAAAGCTCCGAAACCGTTCAGGATGTCGTGATTACCATCACAGGAGGCATGTCCGGCATCAGGATAATAGCTGAATGCCCCCTCATCCCTGACATAATACTTTTCGAAATTTATATCGATATACCTGAGAATGATCTTTTCAGCATCTTTCCTGTCTGTTACCGATGCATCCTTCCACAGATGTCTCAGGAGCATTTTTATGCCTTTCCCCTGCCTCAGGTTCCATTCGTGTATCTCAGGCAGGTCATCGTGGTCGGGGTAGGGTTCCGATAATTGCCCGATCGCTGAGCTGAAGAGTTTATCCTTGTATTTCAGGGGAAATTCCGTATAAATGTCGTTACCATCATTATCCCTGTATGATTTTAGAATAGATGCAGTATTGTTTAAATCAAGTTTTGTCAATTTATGCGTTTTCCTGTTCCTGGGGCCCCAGAATCCGGTCGCAGTATCCTGAAAATCATACATCCATTTCAGCATGGCATGCTTCCATTCCGGCGAAAACTGATATACACCGTTATTTTCGAGAACATTCTCCGAACCGGTTTCTCCCAGCAGGTTTCGTGAAAAATGGAAGGTGGTCTGGGGAAATTTTGATGCCAGCCAGCCCACATAAGAAATATCATCCAGGTGGGGCAGCAGTTTTTCAGGAGTATTGATCTCGTCGAGAAATTTTAAAGGATATTTTAATTTCAGAGGCACTGTGTCAGAATTTTTAAGAGATGCCAGGTGCCCGATGATGTTCCGGGTAATTTCAATGTAGATGCAGAAGGGGGCCGAATCATCAATAAAAGCACCTGTCACGGGATCCTGAAGATCAAGGAAGAAGTCTGTTTCCTGCTGACTGTCGGTGAAGGAGGGTATTCGTTTCAGTCCTTCCTTGGTTCTCAATTTTCCATGATAGGCGGACAGGGATTTCAATGCTTTATAATAGCGTCCCTTATCCAGGAGGTAAGAAAAACCCAGCATCCTGAATTCAAAGTCAGCCATATAGTAACCTTCTTCCTGCAATTCCCTGTTCAGTATAAAGAGTTCCTTTACCTTTGATTTCATATTTACTGACAAGATGATCCCGGACGCAATGATTATGAAGACCAGACTTATTGTTGCAAAACCAATAAACTTCTTAAGATTCATTACTCAGGTCTTATCGTGTTTACTTAAAAATGCTGAATTTCCGGTTTGGGTAAGGGTACGAAAAAGCCATGGTCAAAGATCTTCTTACTTAATACTATATAACCCGGAGGCGTGAGGCCTGATTTCCTGTTTGAAGAGGTTCTGGAATTCACCTTGTGATTGCCCGCTCCACAGTTCTGTTACAGTGCATTTACCTGTAATACCCAGGTCATTTAAATTGACGGTTATTTCCCCTGGCGCTTCATCGTTGGAGGTGTTGAACAATGCCAGGTAGACTTCGCCCGTGCCATCATTTTTTGACGTGATGGCCACCTTTCCATCGTCATTGAACAACTGTCGAACCTGACTGCCGTACCTGTGCATTTTCAATACATCTGTGTTTGTTAATAATGATAAAGTAAAATCATCGTTGGATGGCAGATCTCCGCCAAACATCAGGGGCGATTTAAAGATGGTAAACAAAGTCATCAGGGTGTATTGTTCATCTTTCGTAAGCCTTGTCATGCGATCCTCGCCCCTTTCTCCGCGAATGGATATCCTTCCCAGGGGAATCATATCGCAATCAGGCCAGGTACCGGGTGCAATATAAGGATACCAGTCCCGGGCAACATCTATCAGGTGAGGTATATACCTCCACTGATCCCATACATCATCCACCATACGCCACATGTTGGCATGTTCCTTTACATGAAGGGCATTGGCAGGAGGTGTAGGACCGGGCGAAGTGCTCAAAACAATGGGACGGCCACAGGCGTCAATGGCATTGCGTATCAGTTCAATTTCGGCTTTATGGTAAGGACGGGAAAGATCATCGATTTTGACAAAATCGACACCCCAGCCCGCATACATCTCAAACAGGGAATTGTAATATTCCTGTGCTCCCGGTTTATCGGCAACTATGGTATAGTTATCGCGCAGCCATCTGCATTGCAATTCGGTTGAAAAGACCTGGTCTGCAGTAATACCGTCGGTGCCTTTTACGGGTAATTTATTTTCCACGGCTAACTTTGGGATACCGCGCATAATGTGGATACCGAATTTAAGTCCTTTATCATGTACATAGGCGGCAAGTTCCTTAAATCCTTTGCCTTTGGCAGCAGATGGAAAGCGGTTAACTGCAGGCTGGTACCTGCCATATTCATCTATGACAAAGCGGGGATCCGTCTGATTGTATCCTCCTGCCTTGTCATTTTCAACATACCATCGGATATCCACCACAATGTATTCCCATCCATATTCCAGGAGGTTTTCTGCCATATAATCGGCATTGGCCTTTACCTCATGCTCCTCAACCGTCGGGCCATAGCAATCCCAGCTGTTCCAGCCCATTGGCGGTGTCTGTGCCCATTCCTTGAATTCTCCCTTTTCAAATGTCGTCCGGGGTCGTGGTGAGTTGGTGCAGGAAGCTAAAAGAAAGAAACATGCTGTTGTAAAAAATGACAATGTTTTCATGGTCTGGTTGTTAGGAGGCTAATTATATGATATTACAATTTAAATTATGATACAGGCTGCCCGCCAGAGTTTGCATCAGAACAATGCCGGCAATCAGCCATTAATTCAAAACCACTTTTTCTTCCGGAAGTACATTACCATGCCGAGAAAGATCAGAATGAGAACCATCCATAATCCGGCATAGCCGTATTTCCACCGGAGCTCAGGCATGTTCTTGAAATTCATCCCGTAAATACCGGCAAAAAAGGTTAAGGGGATAAAAATTGTTGCAACAATGGTCAGCGTTTTCATCACCTCATTCATACGATGCCCCTGGACTGAAAAGAAAAGGCTGGCGCTGCTCTCAAGGGAGGAAAGGATCATATCAGCGTTGTCAAGCAGTGTAAGGCACAGGTCCTTGATCTCAAGGAAATACTTTAAGTGCCTTTTTTCAATGTATTTACATTCACCACGTTCAATAATCTGGGTAAACTCTTTAATTGGCAGGATTGATTTCTTGATGAAATTGACAAATTTTTTATGGTTTTCAATTGTCTCCAGGGCATTAGGGGATAGTTCTGCATTTGAGTCGGTAAAGTTGAATTTTTCAGTCTCTTCGTCCAGCCTGTTCAGGGTCTTAAAATAATTATCAAGTATTGATTCGAGCATTGCATACAGCAGGTAGTCAGGACCCATTTCCCTGACAACTCCTTTATTTTCCCTTAACCTGTATCTTATATGCTCAAAGAAGTCAGCTTTTCTTTCCTGGAATGAGATCAGGAAGTTACTGCCGAAAACAAAACTTATTTGTTCCGTCAGCATTTCATTTTCAGAAGGGACAATAGATTTCAGGGTTATAAAGGAGAAGTTTTCATATTCCTGGAACTTAGGCCTCTGGTTGACATCCAGGATATCCTGGATGGCAAGGTCGTGAATGTCCTGCTTCAAACATACAGATGCGATGACTTCCGGTTCACTTATTCCATAGATATTTAACCAGTAATTATATCCGTCGGATTCATACTTTGTAATGCTTTCCGGTGAAATGTTCCGGTTCTCAATGCTCTCTTTCCTGTTATATTTAAAGAGCTGCATATCTATAGCTGCTTCAGGTGCTTTCCCTGTAAAGACAAATTTTCCGGGATCTTTCTTCTTTCGGTCAAGAAGAGCTATTCTTCTGAGTGATTTTAAAGGCTTCATTATTTTATTTATTTCTGCCATTTCCGTTTCTCCTGATGTAACAAAATTATAAATGATTTTGAAACCGTCTTCCATTAAAAATATCTCGACGGCCGGGTTTTTACCTTCAGTTTTTCATAACATTGCTTTCATCTCTTCCGGAGTTGACGAAGAGCCTGCTTTAAGGAGTTACAAACACTTCATAATTCTGGTAAAAAGTATATGTCTTCAGGCCGATGCCTCCGGAAGGATAATAAATTCCGAAGTTACTAAACAGACAGGATAATGGGTTATAAATTAGTCATTTAATACCCGGTACCCGGTACTCATCTGCTGTGACAATAATGACGCCATTTTTACCGGCCTCGCCGAAAACGGCAACTGCAGGCTGGTCCTTCAATATTGATATGGTTTTTATTTTTTCAGGATCGATCCATTTAAGTCCGGTACTGCTGAATTCTCCGTTGATTATTACCAGGGGCTCATTTAGTCCTCCTCGTTTTGAACTAAATTGTTTGTCCGAAAGGTCTTCCAGCCTGTTTTCTAAGGTTACAGGTTTTAATTTGTCTTTCATTGTTAAGACAATAACACCGTTTTTTCCGGCCTCACCAAAGACAGCAGTTGATGGTAAGTCCTTTAAGACGCTGATCGATTCAATTGAATTGGGATCTATCCATTTTAATCCGGTACTGCTTATTTCTCCGTTGATTATTACAAGGGGCCCTGATGCAACCTTACTTGTATCATTTCTAAACACTGAATTTATATCCCCATTCTGTGCTGATAATGAGATGGATATAAACAGGAAAAAAATTGTTGTCAGCTGTGAATTTTTCATTTGGGCAGGTTTAAGTAGTCATATAACAGTTTTATTTGCAACAAATAATATGCCCATTCTTTGACTTCTCCTTTATCAAATCCGGTTAATCATATAGGTCAGGATGCTTCATATAATTATCTACGAAATTGACTGGAGAATCTTCATTGCTTCCTCCATGTCTTCTTCATATACTTTAATTTCAAGTGAAACATTTGTCGGGGTCATGAACAATGCAGGTTTTATAATCCGGGAATTTTCATTGCCGGAAAAATAAGCTATACCGGCTTCTTCGAGCATGTCTTTCAAAAGATTGTATTTTACCTCAAATACATTATCAAATACCGCAATTGTTATTAATTTATTCATTTCGGATAATTTCAGCTTTTAGTTTTTCTTCCGAGAGCTTACCATCCCGAACAGTGACAAAGTAGTTGCTATTCTCTGGACTAAGGGATAAGGATTTTACCAGTTTTTCGTTTATGAAGAGAAGGCCGGCTCCATTTTCACAGGCATAGCCCGGTTCCAGGATCCCCTGCTTAACGGCTTCAGTATACAACCTTCTCCTTTCAGGCTCATTATAATGCGGACAATGACTGTATTTGAGGAATCCCAGGCATTCTATTACCGACAGTTTCTGAGGTCTTGAGTCACTGTAACCACCTGTAAACCAGCATAGTGACCCGGCACTGCCACCAGCCATGACAATTCCCTTTTCGTATGCTGCCCTTAAGAGTGTGTCAATACCCTGTGCCCTCCAGATCGCTATCATGTTAAGCGTATTTCCACCGCCGACAATTATTGCATCTGAATTCAGTATCTGTTCTGCAAAGGTCTTTTGTTCAGGCGAAGAGTTAATAAAAGTTACAACCACCTCCGACTCGAGAGGCAGGTCTTCAACCATCGCCGACCATATTCTAGTGGCAAGCGGGCTGTCAGCTGCTGCTGTCGGGAAAAAACAGACTTTGGGTCTTTGTTTCCCGGTAAGTGCGATGACATAGCTTATATATGCTTTCTCGAGTCCGTCGCCATACACCAGGATTGTCCTGTCGCCCTGTTTTCTTTCGGGAAGGATATACCCTCCCGGTGTCTGGCAGGCTGTTGTGAAGATTGTTACAACGACAATAAGTGAGATCAGGAAGGTCTTTTTCATAATACCTGTTTTTAGGGACGATTTGATCCACCTGGTTGCTTTACATGGAGGTCAAGCTGTGGGAAAGGAATAACTATATTGTTTTCGTCGAACTTCCTGTTGATAATCTTGCGTATGTCGCTCTTGATCCTTTCGATCCTGAATACATTGTCGCTGAAGAATAGTAGCTGAAAATCAAGGGAAGAGTTGCCAAAATCGATCAGCCTGGCTTCGATCTTTTGCTTGTCGCTTATTTCAGGATGTTCCAGTGCACTGGCTTCCAGTATCCTTATTACCAGGTCTACGTCGCTTCCATAGGCTACCCCAATGTTTATCCGGAACCGGGTTTTTTTTGTCTGGTGGCTCCAGTTTATAACCTTGTTGGTGGTTATCATCGAGTTGGGTATAATTACGACAATATCATCACGGGTCAGTCCTTTGGATGTCCTTATGCCGATCTCCTCTATCCGGACCACTTCCCCGTCTATCTCCAGGACATCACCAATTTTCGTGGACCCCTCAAGAAGCAGGATAATACCCGAGATAAAGTCATTGAAAGTCTGCTGGAGGCCGAGACCTATACCCACCAGCAGTGCAGCAGATCCTGCAAGAAGAACTGTTATGCTTATACCAAGGGTCTGCATTATAAAGAGGACTGCAATAATCCAGAAGACATATTTGATGATCTGGTAAAAGGAGTAAGCATTGCTGGCCTCCATCCTTTTCACCAATCCCTTCCTGAATATCGCTTTCCTTATGATCCATAGCAATATCCTTGTCGACACGAATATTAAGATCACAAGCAACAGGGTGGAAACCTTGAGCTCAAAATTCCCGAGACGTAGAATTATATATTCAAGGATCTGCTTAATTGTGTCCATCTCAAAGTATATGCATTTATTTCAAAGATATTCTTTTTCTCAATCATTGACAATCAGCTTAATGCTTGCCATTCCCGTCGGACCCGAAAGGGTGACAATATAAATACCGTTTTTAAACCGGGTTTTATCTACAGGAAAAGTGTATGTGCCTGGCATTAACCTGCAATTTACTACCTGCCAGATACTCACGCCACGCGAATCACATACATCAAGAGATACAAACCCTGTCACGGGATTAATAAATTCTATTTTCGAATTTTCAGTGACCGGATTTGGATACACCCTCAGACTGTTTTCTCTTGACTTTGTCATTTCCAAACCGGTAGATGACTTTTCTATAGCCAGGTTATCTATCAGAATATAGCTGGATATTTCTCCGGTATTCTGATATCTGATCCCCAGAACAAATGTCTCTCCCGGATCATTTATTTCCAGAACAGCCTGATTCCATGTCCACTCGCCCTGCCAGAAGCTGTTGTCGACAGGGATCCAGTTGTTGGTTGAAGGGTTTCCGCTGTATGTTGTTGAATAGTAGAATTGAGGGATTATCCCGTTTCCGTGATACCAGTATTTAAATCTTACAGTGAGTTTTGAAACAGTACTTGTGTTGAATACCCTTGACACCAGCCAGTCGTCGTTGGCCTGGGCCGGCTCAGAGGTGACATAGAATCTCGCACACATACTCCCGTCAATACCGTCGTCGCCGCTGAGATGCCACTGGTCGTCACCGGCAACTGAGAATGCAGACCATTTTTCATAGCCATTGCTGAAATCATCAAAAAATGGAATTTCTTCAATTTCAGAAGCATGAAAATCCTTTGCCGATTTTGAAATATTTATTTCATCGAGCCAGCCGTCAAACTGAATGTTACTGCCTCCGTTCACACCTCCTATGAACAGGTCGTTTGTGGTTTGCATCATTTCTCCGTTGCTGCCATCAGGGAAATCCTTTGTTTCTTCATAAATAAGATCGCTGTTTTTATCATGGACAAAAAATGACACAGTATGGGTTGAATTATCGCTTACCAGTGCAATATGGTACCACTCACCGGTTTGAAGAGCCTGATTCTGAAAAAATGACAGTTCGGTGTTGTTTGTGAATACAGCATAAGCTCCGAACCCATTTCCATTACCGTCAAGGTTCAGTCCGAACGAGCCTCCTTTGTCGATTATTATCGGGAATTGGGTCTTCGGGGTCCCGACGCCGGCAATTTTCACCCATGTTTCAATGGTCCAGGTATTTCCCAGGTTGAAAAGCTCAGAATTTGGCGCTATTATGCAGTGCCAGTCCGAGTCCGGGGAATTATTAATCCGGAAAGCTTTTCCCAGGCTCAGGGCAAAATTATCTTCAAAATCTCCATATTCCTTGTTTTCGGCAGGAACAATTTCGTTTTCTGCCGAATTCGAGACATCCTGTTCGAAATGCATCAGCAAAATACTGTTTTCATCAGGCTGATTCACAGATCCGGTTCTGTTGAGTGTTGTTATAGTGAAATTTTCTGACAGGAATTCCTGATCGCTGTTTTCAATGCTGGTGGCTTTCAGAATAAAACTGCCTTCTGTCCCTGCAGGGAAAAAGCAATTTGCCATATTATCAGAACACAATACAGGAGCCTTTAAGAGAACCCAGTTTTGGCCGTCGCCGGAATATTCGATCTTTATTGTTTTTATTCCTTCCGAATCCCAGTAAACGGGATTTGTTGTTCCCGACTGAAAAACGGTTGAGTTATCGGGATAAAGAAAGGAAACTTCCTGCTGCTCATACACATTGAAAAGTCCTGAGATCCTGTACAAATTGGGGTTCCATGTATCAGAAATCCTGATTTTGTATTTTTCCGACACCAGTCCGGGAATGGTCCACGAATATAATCCTTGTCCGGCATCAACTTCTTCTGCTGCAATATTCCAGGTTTTTCCGGCATCAGATGAATATTCGATCAGGAGGGTGCTGACATTTTCACTTTCCCATCTTATTTCCAGTGAGGTGTTTTTCATATAATACTCACCTTCTTCCGGAGATATTAGGTTGAGGCTTTTTCCGCCGAGATCTGGTTCCAAAAAGACAATTATATCCTGTGAAATGCCATAGGGAAAATTATCGATATCAACCCAGATCTGGTCGTTGAAAGAATGATCGGTAAAGAAAAGATTGTCTTTATTATAACCATTGACGATATAATAATGTCCGCCACCGCCTGTTGCATCACGGCTTGCGACTGCACCCACCATAACGGGTCTTCCGTTGTTCAACTCGTTTTTGAATATATTTTGCCACTCTTCCTTGGTGTATTCCTCGCGGAACAGCACTCTTGTTTTTTTATCGAAATGAAATATCTTTTTAAGCCAGAAAGGCATACAATACATATTGTCAAAATATTCCATCGATGCTGCACCTACCTGATAGGAAAAAGTGGCTGCCGGACCATATTCTTCTTCAGTAGCATAGGGTGAGAACTGGGGAGGGATTAAGTCGAAATTATATTCTGTATTGTCATAGTCAGCATACCAGTCGAGATTAAAAATGGTGTAGTCAAGTAATCCTGAAGGCTTCCGCGGGTATTCCCAGAAATGAATTGTTCTCATCAGCATCGTGGGTCCGCAAAAGTTGGTGTACCTTTGTCCTGTAACATTATCGACAGGATAATATGCATCAAGAGGCCATTGCCCCACAACCCACCTGTCTTTCAGCGGGATGAAAATTTCTTCGGCAAAGGAATCTTTATCCACATCAGCCAGAACGTCGTCGCGGTATTTACGGTAAATGTTGCTTATCCTTAATTCATCTATCCAGCCGTCGAAATATGATTCATCCCATCCTCCGAATCCGATAGTGAATTTTCCGTCACCCGTAACCGGAGGCGTTTCAGAATATCCTCTGGAAGCAAAGATCTCCTGATAATTTTCATCGCGAATAAGACAATACAGATGTTTATGTGAATAATTGTAATATACTGCTATATGATACCATTTATTCAATTCCAGGAACTTTGCAGTCCCTGCATCCGCACCCCAGATACCGTTCTCATCATCAACGCAGTCGAGGTTGGCCTGCAGTGAATTATTAGCCGCGTTCAAAATTACTTCACACTGGAGATTTCCGGAACTGTCTTCTTTTTTAAACAGGCTTCTTGTACCTGTGGAAACTTCACCCCAGGAGTTGATCTTAAACCAGCATTCGATAGAAAATTCTTCATTGACATTAAGTCCGGAGTAATACGGAATCTCTATCCAGGAATGCTTCTCAGGTGTGGAATTATCTATCCTCAGGCACTCACCGAAACCTAAGTCAGATTGAACAAAAGAAACACCTGAACCATGGATGATCCCGTTATTTCCCCCGGAGACAGAATTGCCGGCATCACCGTCAAAATGCATCAATAATACTGTCGGGGCATCGGGAGTATACGGACCTCCTGTTTCCTGAGCTGTAAGTGAAGATGAAAAAATAAGAGAGAAAAACAGAAAAGAAAGATTACAAAATTTCATAAAAAGATAGTTAAAGCTGAATAGTAATAGGAAGGATCTTCATGTCCAATAAAAGTAAATAAATATTGTGAAGGACGGCACAATAATAAGTTTTAATTACTTTTTTCTTACCTTATCTGACTGTTAAGTTGACTGGCAAAAGGGGCTTTTATAATTTTAATGAACGCAAACTGCAGAAAAGAAATAATTAATTCCTGACAATTATGAATAATTCATACCAGCTGAAACGCGACAGTGTTGTGTCAAATTACCGGGGTAGTAATCGTTACGACATGGTTATTATCGGAGCCGGCCTCAGCGGCCTGGCATGCGGACTTATGTGGTTGAAGAACAACCCGGGGAAGAAAACCCTGATCATTGAAAAGAACAGCTACCCCGGAGGCTACTGCACGGCATATGAAAGGGGCGGCTATGTTTTTGAAACGACACAGCTTTTTCCCGATATCGTCGATATTCTCGAATACCTGGAGATCGACCTGCCGCTGAAACGCTATGAAAAAAACTTCATGCGCCGCCTGGTCGTTGATGGTGACCATGTGGATGAATACAGGATCCCCGCGGGAGCCGAGAATTTCACGGCTTATCTTACCGATACCTTCCCCCGCGACGCTGATAAAATAAGGACTCTGATGAAGTACTCCACCGACCTTTTCAGTCAGGTAAGGAAACTGAAGGCCAATGCAACACTGAAAGACAACCTCGCTACGGTTTTCAAGGCTCCAAAGGTAATAGCGAACCTGAACAGGACATACGCCGGACTGCTCGATAAATTCGGCATTACCGACAAAAAACTCCGGGAGGTCATGGAAACATTCACCTCATTTTCAGGAGTCCCCTCCGACAGGGCTTCAGCAATACTTGCGACAGGAGCCATGCTCTCATCCATGACAAAAGTATACAGACCTTATGGCTTCTTCGATGAGTACCCATCCAAAATGGCTGAAAGGTTTCAGGCATCAGGAGGAGAACTGCTTTTAAATGCCGAAGCTGAAAAGATTGAAGTTAACAACGGAATGGTCGTGGGTGTCAGAATAAAAGGAGTACCGGAGCTGATTCAGCCGGAACAGGTGATAACGACTATTGATCCGAAAGTGGCTATGCACGGGCTTGTAGGCGATGAACATCTTCCGGAGAAATATTTACAGCAGCTCAGGGATACAATCATGTCTCCTTCATCAGTCAACATAGCGCTCGGACTTGACGACAAAATTGACCTGACAAAGCTGGATCTTGATTATCCGTACAATGTCGTTTCAACAGGACAGGGGACTGCAGAAAAACTCTTCGATGCTTTCCTGGCAGGTGACCATGGATTTTCTCAGGATTGCTTCCATGCTGCAGTGATATGCCCTTCACTTACAACGGGAGCTAAAAACACCATCACCATCAGGAGCACACCCTGGGCTATGGACGGATGGAAAGAACTACGCGAAAAAGATTATATATCCTACAGGGCTAAAAAGGAGAAATGGGCTGACTTCCTTATTGATATTGCAGAGAAATATTTTATTCCGGGTCTGAAGGAACATATTGTAGTGAAGGATATTGCGACGCCTGCAACTTACTCACGGTACTCGGGTTCTCCAACCGGCAGCATATACGATATTGCATCACTTGTTACCCAGTTCGGCCCGAAGCGACTTCCTATGAGAACACCGGTGAAGAATCTGTACCAGCCGAAATTTGCACACGGCCTCTACGGCACAATGATGGGTGCAGTACAGGTTGTAGACCTTATTCTCGACAGGAAATTCAATAACGGCAATTCCCTGTTTGTTCCAGTCGCAGGACAATGACAGGTATGGATTTAAAATAATCAAGCATTTGTATGAATATGAATATTTCACGACGTTCTTTTATCAAAACTACAGGTTTGGGTAGTATGGCAGCTGCCCTGTCTCCTGAAGCGGTTTTTATTGCTGCTGATGGACCCGCGACAAAAGTGCTGAACCCATATCACAGGGTGCCTGTCAGCATTATCATTGACGATTCCACCTGCCTGTACAGGATGGGTTAGCCGGTTTATCCCCGGATGCAAGGGAATTCACGACAATAACTGAAGAAAAAAACAGAATAACATTCAAGACTCCTTTTGCAACACCGGCATTTACGGTAATGCTGAACAGGTATGTACGCAGTGCAGGAGTAGGATCGGGAGGAGAACAAAAACCCCTGAACCGGATAAATGATATAAAAACACTTAAGGAAGGGACTTTTTACCCTCAAAGAACAGGTTCAATTCTCTGTTTCGACCTTCAAAAAGGGATAAAGGAGGTTATATTAAATGGGTAAGGGCTTATTTTAGTTTTCTTTGATGCAGCGTACTGAAAATCCGAATTTCTGATCTACTTCCGACATATATCCGTATATGGCAGAACCTGACGACAGCATACAACGGTAGCAGGCATTTGTAATATTTACCATTGTTGAAGTCCAGTAATATCCACTAGATTGTAGCTCGGTGAAGGAACCGTCGGCAGCATTGCGCCAGCCTCCTCCGAATGCCGAGAAGCCGCTTGAGTTTGTAGCACCTGAGTTAGGATCGGCCCAATGAGCATTGCCGGTTTCCTTGAGTTTGCCACCAGCTGCCATTGCACCCCCGAGGTATTGGACCAGTGCCTGCCATTCTTCATCGGTGGGCACTCTGAAGCCTGCAGGACATAATTTTTTTGTTTCCACTGCATGCCAGTTATAAAGCATGCCATAATCGCCCGGAGTGTTATTATACCAGCACCAGGCAGGTCCTGTGGAAGTGCTCCATGCTGCCCCTCCCGTGACATTGCTAATAGCTGTACCATCATTAAAAAATGATGTCTTCAGATTCTCCGCCATCCATATCTGCACACCTTTTTCTTCTCCCGGTCCATAATTAACCGGCTCTCCCTTAGCCGAACCAATGTTAACAACCGGGTATGTATTCCCGCTTCCGTCCTTGCAGGCTATAAAATTGAAGCTTACCGTTTTATCACTAACAGGTACTAACGTAACCACTGTGCTGTATTCACCCGACGTTCCTGTGAACTTCAGGATATCGCCGGCATTGTACTGCATTATTACTTCACCTGCAGTACCCTTGTTTTCAGCAATTTTATTTCCTGCAGAAGTTGAAGTCTCATATAGAAGTTTTACCCTGCCTTTTCCCTGGCCGGAACAAATCATCCTCCCGCTTAAAGAATAATTACCCGATTTGATCCTGACGACATGGATGCCTTTTGCCAGGTTTTCTATCAGAAAAGTGTGTTCTCCCGCGGTCAGAAAATATCCTGATTTATAAATCTCTTTTCCTGAGAGATCATGAATACTTATTTCTGTTTCACCCGGGGAGGGAAGGGAAAATCTCATCCTGGAATGATCTTTAACAGGATTTGGCATGAAGGAGATCTCCTTGCTGAGGCTGCCAGGATACTCCAGGACAGCTGTAGCCCCTCCCCAGAGCCTTAGCTGTTCATCACCATTCAGTATAATATGCTTAACCTGGGTAACATTTTCCACCTTTATGGAAGTAATGGATGAAGCCGAGCCCATGGCTTCAAAACTTATCAGATAGTCCTGACCGTTCAATATAACCGGCATTGAAAGGAAAAGGACTGCAGTGAATATCCCTCCTGATCTCATGAAATATTTTTAAGCGATTAATATAAATATTTTTTTCTCAAAATGTGCCTGTAGTGACAAGTCGTTTTCTTCCTGTTTTTTTGAGTATGTCGTCAGACCATTTGTATGAGGAGGGCATGTCGCCGGCTATTGTAATTTCAGCAGGGTCCAGCAGTGCCGGCAGCTGCCAGATATCTGTTATCCTCAGGCAGTTGAGGATCTCTGTTGCCGGTCCCCTTCCATCAGGACTGCTGGTTACATCCTGACTTGCAGGAGGATCCTTCAGGACAAGCTTCCTGCATTTTCCGTCGAGGAGAGCAGCGTACATGGCAACCACGGTCATTTCATTACGGGCGGCTATACCAATTTCAGCAGGATCGACACCTCCAAGGCTGCGGCAGAACTCTATACATCTCATCAGATCATAAACCTGCATTGAAGCAATCGTACGGCCGGTCCAGGCCGAAGCACGACGGACATGCCAGTTAAGTGAAGGGTCCCAGCCGGCTTCGCCGACACCTCTTACTTCAAGGAAAGCAATATTCCACGAAGGATCAAAGCTGCCGGTAAAATTCTCCGACTCATTACGGGCTTCTCCTGCGTTGCGGAGGACTATCATTAAAGGATTGTCCTTTGAAGGGTCATTCCTCCACCTGATATCCACTTTCAAACGCCAGCCCTCCTCAGAAACAAAACTGTATATATCGCTTCCGTAGCTGGCCCTGTCGAGTGTACGGAAAACTCTGGAAGAGTCGAAAGGAGGAGGGTATGCAGGAAATGCGCGGAAGCTTTTTTCCATAAGCAGGCCGATCACTTTGTCACGATGGCTTATAAGATCGCTTTCTGTTCCGATTTCGGGGGTTTCCGCAAGCTTTACGAATGAATCCTGGATGGTAGTCGTCCTGTCATCTTCCGGAGCTCCGTCGACATAAACCCTGAGGTCATCAACAGAAAGCAGACTTTCAGGAGAAGTGTCGATATCTCCTGCTTCTTCAGGTCTTAAATTTTTGTTCATCAGGTGTCCGGTGAAAAAAGAAAATATCTTCTCCCTTGAGTCCTTATGATAAGAATGTCCTCCCGGTGTTTCGATATACCCGATATTTTCACTTTTTCCGTACAGGTTATATATCTCGTGCACTTCATTATAGATATGGCGGACTGATTCAATTTGGTTAAGGCCGTCGCGGTCGGCCTGACAGATCAGGAGAGGCATGGGAGCTATCAGGGCACCAATATTTTTAAAATCGACGAGGTAGGTATTTATCGGCACCATGCAGTCGCAGTGGCCATCAATGGTTCTTGTGGCGATCTGCGCTTCCAGGGTGCTTGCTCCGCAGACTGGTGCTGCAGCTTTAATACGGGGGTCGGCTGCGGCGATGAACCAGCTCTGTGAGCCTCCCCCTGATATCCCTGTAACACCAAGTTTTTCTTTGTCAACTTGGCTTAGCCCTGAAAGAAGGTCAAGACCGCGGACAGCATTCCAGACCTCCACACCCGCAGGATTGTATCCCCTGCTGTACCAGTTGAACCACCCCCTGGCATAGCAACCGTGATGCTGGCCGAGAACTTCTCCGTACTGAATGGTTTCGATAATAAGGCAAACAAAGCCTAGTTGAGCGAATTTTGCCGGGTGGGTCTGATAATGGACTTTTTGTGTGCGTGAATGTCCACAGACATAGAGTATCGCAGGAACAGGTTCTTTTATATTGTCAGGTATATAGAGATTCGCCGGTACATATAAACCGGGAAGAGACTCATAATATAAATTCTCTATACGATATCCCTCTCTCTGGATTGTTCCAGTAATTTTCACATTCAGAGGAGAACGCTCTCCTGCCAGAGGCATGTCCTGCATGCCCAGCATCTCTATGAACTCCAGGTGTCTTTTCTCCCTGGTCATTTCAAGTTCTTCAGAGGAACGGGCTTCGGGGATGGCTTTTTCTGTTATGTCACGTGCTGCTTTGATGAGGTAACTCCTTATGTTGTTAGGTTCCACTGCCGGGCAGTCAGTGTCGCTTTTTGTGCCTGAGCAGGAGGAGAGGATCATTGCAGTTATTACCGCGGCCAGAGAGAGTACTAGATATCTGTATTTCATTGCATTGGATAATATGAGTAATATTTTAAACTGGCAAAGATTATTCAAGTTGGCAGTTGGCAAAGGGCAGTTGGCAATATTGAACTGCTTGCCAACTACTGATTTCACGCTTTCAGCGAATCCCTGTTTTTCCATATCTTGGCTATGGCATCGACTATATGCTGCATATCGCTTATACTTCCGAGCAGAATATTCTGGGTAAATGTAACGGCCTCATTTACAAGCTGGTCATTGCCCGGCAGAACATTCTCTTCACGCCATTGCTTCAGGCGGGCATCGGAGAAGAGTCTCCTGTAACCTTTCGAGTTGAGGGTGTCTTCAATAAGTCCGTCAAGATTCTGACGACCATAGCCTCCGCCGCAGGGGATCCCTTCTGCACGGAGTGCCTTTACAAATTTGTCTTTTGGAACATCATTAAACTCTTTACCGATATACCTGAAAGGGTAGAGGTGGTAAGCCGACCGTTCTGCTCCGGGAGCGGGTTTACACGGAATAATTCCCGGGATATCCTTCAGTTTTGCGTCGAGGAACATGGCATTTGCAAGTCTTATATCAGCATCTTTTTGAATACGGTTCATCTGCGACATTAATATCAAAGCCTGTATCTGCTGCATCCTGAAGTTGGCGCCCGAGATGGGGTATGCCGAGGTTCGTTTTACTGAACCGTATGGCCGGCCACAGTTGTGGAGTGAATGGCACCTGTCCATAAGTTCTTCGTTGTCGCTTATGATAGCACCGCCTTCACCTGCAGGAAGGTTCTTGGAATTCTGGAAGCTGAAGCAACCGCTGTCTCCTGAAGTACCAACCATCCTGCCCCTGTACCTTGCCAGCCAGGCCTGACAGGCATCTTCAACTACATTGAGCTTATGTTTTTTTGCAGCAGCGTTGACAGAGTCCATATCGACTGGGAGGCCGTAAATATGAACCGGGATTATGGCTGAAGTACGATCAGTGATACGTTCCTCTATTTTCGACGGATTGATAAGGAATGTTTCCGGGTCGGTATCTACAAACACAGGCAGGGCTTTATTCATGAAGATAACATTATAGGAGGCGATGAAGGTATATGGTGAAACCAGTACCTCATCACCTGCGTCCACGCCCAGGGCTTTAAGCGATATTATCAGGGCTGTTGTTCCGCTGGCGGTTGCCAGGCATCTTTTTGCTCCCATAAGTTCGGCATAGCGTTCTTCAAAATCAGCTACGTGATCGCCGTTACCTCTCCACCACTTGCCTGTACGGAGCATGTCGATAATGTTTTTTTCTGCAGCCTGGTCCCACACAGGCCACGAGGGCCAGGGAGCATCATGAACTTTTGGTCCGCCGTTAATGGCAAGTTTGTCCTGAGGGCCGATGCCTGCAGAAAAGGATGGTACCGACCAGTTGACCATGGTGCCTAATGCACCTGCCGAAGCTGTGGTAATAGCCTGGCGCCGGGTGATCTTTTTTGCTGCCATTTCTGAATAGGTTTCTATGTTACTAAAAAAATATTTTGGTATCGCTGGTGTTCAGTTGAACCAGTAGGATATTTTTACTGCCAGTCCCCTGTTCCGGTTCCGGAAATTGTCAATGAACGCATTACTTGTATATACGATGAACAAATCGGAAGCAGGAGCATAATGCCATTGAAAACGGATATTTGTGTTAAGATTATCGATCTGGTTGTTATATTGAACAAATGTAGTAAGAAACAATGATTTTGAAAAGGTCAGGTCGAGCATGGGTCCCAGGAGGATAAGCTCGGCGCTGCTGTAGGGCTCAGGGAGCTTTATGTTATTATAGCTTGCTGTTAATGTGATGCTTCCGTAAGGCTGTATCCTGTAATTTATGTTTCCCCCCAGGGAAGTCCTGTGCCCGTTGTAATAACTGCCATATCCGCCATCGAGTGAAAAATAGAACAGACGTCTTGTATCGGATGTGAAATTTATATTTGAATTAAGCCATGTATATTCACTGCCTTCAGGAAGCATTGTTTGTCTCATGTTTGTAGGATCGAAAGGGAATTTCAGTCTCACATAATGATCGCTCAGGGTGACGGTGATCTGATTCCTGTTTTTCCATCCTATGAAATAGCCTGCCTTTGTTGTCCTGTCGGTCATGCTGAAAGCGGGATCCAGTATGATATCGAAGGAAGCATTCAGTCCATGACTGAGTATATTGCCCTTTGAGGGATAGGATGTTGCTTTTATCCTGGGTGAAGTCTGCAAATATCCTGTTCTTCTTATATAGCCGGTCTCTGCGTTATAACCGTCGCCAACCCATGACTGGTCAACAGATGCGATGAAATGAGGTGTTGAATATGTTATGCTTCCTGATGCTGTTGCCGCATCCGCTGAGGCTCCGGTATAAAATGCCCTGTGATAGAAAGTTTTGCCTGTCCACTTGTCATCTGAGCTTGCAAGGTTAAATTCCAGTCCGGCCACTCTGTTGTACCTGTAACCTGAAATCATTGTATCGGTACCCGATGTGATCTGCTTGTTAACCATAAATGCTGTGAGGCTCGACCGGCGGAATACCTGTCTTTGTACCACAAGGGCAGCAAAATTGGCTGCAGGGATATCGTTTTTCGATCCGGTCTGCATTTCCAGCAATCCGATCCTCATTTTAGGGCTTATCTGCCCGCTCAGGCGGCCGCCGGCAAAAACAGGAGCGTTAAGCCCGATACGTCTTGAAAAGAAAGGCTGAATGCCATCTTTTCCCAGGGCTGAGAACAAATGCGTGTTTTCAAGAAAGAATTGTCTTCTCTCCGGGAAAAAAAGCTCAAAACGATCGAGATTTGTCACCTGTCTGTCTTCCTCGACCTGCGAAAAATCCGGATTGAATGTCAGATCAAGGTTCATAGACGGAGCCAGGATGACCTTAGCATCCAGTCCGGCATTGGCGCTCCAGGTCGGATCACTGCCTGCTTCATTGTTGCCGGTTACCTTGCCGATGGCATACGGAATGACTGAAAGGCCGGTAACTGTTTTTTTCAGCGGTTTATCCCAGATCAGTGTTCCGGTGAATGCAAGGTTATTATGACTGAACTGTCGTGGCATGGGGCCCCAGGCAGATTTTTCATTGGTTTTCAGATCAAAACGTCCGAAGTTAATTCCCCATTCATCAGACCCTTCGCGGTAACGTATGCTGTGAAAGGGTATGCTCATCTCAGCAATCCACATGTCGTTATAACTCTTAACTGCAGACTTCCATTTGCTGTCCCAGGTATAGGCTACCTCATCTCCGTTTGCCTCCATGCCGTCTCTCTGGACGCCTGCTGCCGACACTCCGAATGCAAATCCATTTGTAAGGTCATTGTAGGTGTCGATGAACACCATAAAATTGTCATTGGAGGAAAAGTTGAAATCCCTTCTGAGGGATTGAATGATTCTTTTACCAGGTGTGGGATCATAACATATTGCGGCAAGATATATATTCGATTCATCATAAGACATCATAACATCGGTCTGGGCTATTGCATACCCGGTGTCGACAGGTGTAACACGGGTAAATTTACCTGACCTTTCAGCCGTCTTCCATACTTCCTCGTCAAGCGATCCGTCAATATTTATCTTTTCAGAAGTCTGCTCAATATGTATCCGGAATTTATCACGGTTTATTCCGTGCGACTGGGAATTTACCGTCAAATTTCCCGTGATAAAAGAAATAAGAATTGTTAAAAGGATATATCGGTACATCTTGTAATTCGAATGTTGTATATAAACCTCAAATCCCTGGTGACGCCGAAGATCCGGAATAAGTTGGCTGTCCATCCAAATAACGGTCAGCCTTGAAATATACTAATAAATCTCCGGAATAAAATTAAGCGACAATATAATTACCGCATTTCTTTTGAATCATAAAGATGCCGGTAATCGCTGAATACAGAATAATACAATAGAATAACTTATTCTTTGAAAGTGCAACCTGCAGACAGGAGATTCACATGTTGAAATTAAATATTTCAGTTCATGCCTGATAATATTATTTTCTTTTTGGCTACGGTCAGACCGTTTATTTCCATTGTGATAATATATAAACCGGGACTGTAATGACTCAGGTTAACTGACTGCCGGTATGTTCCCGGAGCCTGAACAACTTCAGAAAGTGTACTAAGTCTCCTTCCAAACAGGTCATAAAGGGATATTTTGATCCGTGCCGTCTGGTTGATATTATAACCGATATATCCTGTCTTAATGAGAGGATTGGGAAAAACGGAAAAGTGAATCTCATCAGCTTCCGGAGATGGTCTTATTGAAGTAATTACTTCTCCTATTGAGAAAGTTCCCATACATGGTGTCACCCTGGAATTTTCAGAATTTATTTTTATTTTCCAGATACCAATTTCGAAGTTATCATCACTGCAGATGAATTTCAGTTCCATCTCATCAGTTACCTCCCCTGCAGCCAGTGATCCGATGAAAATGTTGTCAGAACCTTCCAGTGAAAGGGCTTCCGAAAAGCTTATTTTCAGATTTATGTTTTCAGCCGGGAGTGCACCAGTATTGGTTATTCTGAAACGAACGGTTCCTGTTTCATTCAGCGCAAGACTCTTTGTAAGAGAAGGAGTTACCGTGGCGATCAAAACGGGTGGTATATTCATATTTACAGTCACCGTATCCAGAAGATCCGCAATGTGTCCGGTCAGGACTCTGTCAGCTTCCAGATTCTGATCGATGAGATCAGAGATCAACGCATCAGAACCATGTGTACTGTCGGATACTGCCAGCAGGAGATTGAAGTAAGTCTTATATCTTTCCTCCCCGGCAGCAGCATGCCACGATTTAAGGGAATCAAACATTGGTTTGAAGCTTTCGATTTCTTCTCCGGCCAGGCTGGATACTGCCATAACGGGTGATAGCGCCTGCAGAATATTATTGTTATGTTCCAGTTCCGCCGTTCTTAAAAGAAGCATGTCTGACAGTGCATCCAGTTTATTTCCCGTTATTATTTTCTCTTTTATATCCAGAAGCATTTCTGAATATCCGGAACCTTTGGAACTAATTGACTGTTTTAACAGATCAACCTGCTGTAAATCAGCCCTGGCTGTTTTAAAAAATTGCCTGGGTTGAATCTTAACTCCTGATTTATTTGATTTTCCATCAGGGAAATATATTTCATCCACAGTATTTTCCATATTATCAGGGACAACGAAAAATGTCCCCGTGGAAATACCCAGAGCAGTAATTACCTCAAAATAGGCAGCTATTTTCATGGCAAACTGAACCTGGTCAATAAAATCGGATATCGGTTGAGGAATAACACTCATGGCATCTAACCAGCCAAGTATAGCTGCCGTTTTCATGAATAATTCCGCATTATTTCTGAAAAACCTGGCTACTGACAATGAGGTCTGCACCGTATTCGTTTCAGCTGACACATAATCCATTTGATTAATGGAAGCTGCGTGGAAATTATCATTATAATGGTTATCCCTGGCGTAATTAAGTCCTTTATCAATATTTGGAGCAGTCAGCTGATCAATGTAAACTTTCTGAATAAAAGGCACTTTAAGGATATTGGATACTCCAAGGATGATATTGCCCCACTCCTCAGTTCCAAATTGAAAATTCCAGCCCGTTGAATATTCTGACCAGACCCTCTGCCATGCTTCCATCAGGATTGTATCACCGGGAAATCCTATTTCAGAACCGGCAAGCATTACAGACTCGGTGACTCTTTCAAGAACTTCCTTTTTTATTATTTCTTCAGCAAGCATCTGAATAAGTTCCTGTAACGCCTCCTGTCCTCCTTCTCCAAAACAGGCTTTAGTGATGGAAATAATCAGCTCCAGTATCCTGCTGCTGAAGTCATTTGAATAAAATACAAAAGCCATCAGCTCTCCGAAATCCTTAAACATCTCATCGCCCAGCTGATAACCTTCATCAAACAGATCCTTCACCATGCTTTCCACCAGCAAAAACCTGGCAATACTTTCGAGTCGTTGAGAATCAAAATCCGCTGCCCACGTATCTACCTGATCATCAACGCTATTCATTACGCCAGAATAATTCAGCACCGGAACAAGGAGATCATCTGTTTCCTTGATATGTTTTAAAGTATCTGACAGCCAGGTCTGATAATGGAACAGGGAATCCGCCAATGTGAGTTCAAGTGAATTATACCCAGGGCCAAGGGTAATATTAACATTCCTGGAGCAATCAATATCTTCATCAGCCGGTTCGGCACCTTTGAATAGATTAATACTATAACTGCCGGGATTCAGTCCGGCGAAAACGCTTATTCCTTGCTGATTGGTAAATTGCTGACCGCTAATAAGGTTAGTCCCCTGATATACTCCGGCTCTCACTCCTTCCAGAGGTTGATAGGTATTAATCTCTATATTCGCAAAATCAACAATAACATCTTTAACCTTCAGCTCCAGGGTTCCTGACGAACCGCTGCTGACCCCTTCCCCGCTTACAGGAATATCAATTAGTTGTTGTTCAGGATCATTGGTAACAAGACGAAGGTTGCCTGAATATTCTTTTTCTTCTGTGGGATAAAATTTCAGGTTGAGTAGGGCGGAATCACCCGGGTTGATGTAAAGAGGGAAATGTACACCCTGTACATCCAGTGGAAAAAAATTACTGATCTCATACCCCCCGATAATAAGAGTTGCAGGACCATCATTTCTTATGTAGAGAGGTATTTCCCGGTAACTTTGTGTCCATACTTCTCCAAAATTGAATTCTGTAGCAGAAAGGGAGATCTGTGGTGAACCCGGAAGGAGAGTATAGTACAATACCATATGGTCTTTTTCCGTGACACCAGAAAAATCCGATGGTTTTGCCTGTAATGCAATGTGTGGTTGATTATTGAGATCAAAGACCATATCAGCATACCCGAATCCGGAACAATTCGGATCTATGATCTCAGACGTCCAGTCTGTTCCATTTTTACGGAAGAGCGTTAATTTGTCAGGGCTGGTCAGAATAGCAGGATTACCGTCCTTGTCAATGGCTATCCGGCAAAGTTGTTGTCCGTCGCAAATCTGATGAGCAGTCCAGTTAACCCAGTTGTAGAAGATATATTTTAAGGTCAGAGTATAGTCTTGAAGATTCCTGACTGTTCCCACAAGATGGATGTTATCGTTATTATCCATAACGAAATCCAGTTCACTCCCCTGGGTGCCAAGATAATTCATATCCACCGGTATAAGATGCTCATCCCATTGTCCTGAAGATTCCTCATAACTTACGAAAAGGATCCCTTCATCTTTTCTGAACATGATAACCGGAGTATTATCCGATTTAAGTCTTATTTTAACCGGCTTTACATTGTAGGGCGACCGCTTAATGATCCATTCATTGTTCCGTCTGAAAGCCAGAGAGAAACAGGATGCAGCATTACTATAATATCCGATAACCGGATCACCGGCAGAGGTAAGGTCAATGGAACAATAACTGTAATTATAATAATTCAGTAAAAAGTATTTTTCCGGAGTTTCTTTTTCCCAAACCTCCTGGCTCCTGGTCATATATCTTAGTCCTGATGTGGGGTCAGTGAGTGCTCCCTGCTGAAAACAAATATGCGGCATATCGTCCCCGTCAATCTCCAGGTCACAGGAAACGCCTGTATATTCCATTTCGTCAATAACCTCAACCACCCATTCATTATTGATCCTTTCTAAATACCTCAGGTCAAAAAAATCAGCATCCATATGAACAATTACCGGATTGTTCGATGGATCAAGGGCGAGGGAGCAATAATAACCCAGGCTGATACCGCTGCTGTCTGCCACCTCTCTGTTCCACACCTGGGAAAAGGCAGACTGAGAGATAATTACGTGGCAAACAAGCATTATGATCATTAACCGTCTTTTCATGAGGTATATAATTTAAAATATTGATCTATAATAAATTATCTATAATATCAAACAAAGTCCATACTTTAGTAATTACTTCATTTATTAATCGGCACTCATTACCAGGCGAAATCCCAGATCACTGGCAGTACTGTATGCCGGGTAATCCCAGGTTGAGATTATTCTTACATCGTGGTGTTTGCTACCGAAACCCCCGCCTCTTATAAAGCGGTCATAGTTGCCTGCATCATCGAAACACCACTCCCAGACGTTTCCGCTCATATCATACAATCCAAGCTTATTGGGCTGCCTGTCTCCTTTTACCACTTCATTATCGTCAGGATCCGTGTAACCGTCGCTGTCATATTCATATACTGCCACAGCAGCGGTGGCATCTACATTGCCTGATGAGGCAGCGGCACCGCTTGCACATCCGCCTTTTGTCCAGTATTGTCCGCTGCCCACAGGATATTCGTAGCAATCACCTGAATTGTCAGTGCCCTGCCATCTTGCAGCACATTCCCATTCAGCCTGTGTTGGAAGCCTGAATCCTTTCTTATTGAAGTCACACACCGTCTGATCGTCCCACCATTCATCATAATCGATTCCGGAGTATACTTTGCTAAGAGTCCCCAGACCGGCACCCTGTTCAGTGAACCAGTTGCATGCCATAATTGCACCATGCCATGTTATATCAGTGCAGGGATGATCATCTAGTCCGCTTTTGACATAAAAACCATCTATCCGTTCTATATCATGATAACCATATAGCTGGGATCCTCCTGTGTAGATAAGTGGCTGATCACCCCATTTTACATAATCTTCACAGAGGTAGTTAGGGGCATTATTATCTTCTGTATCAAATATGGGAGGACCACCTGTAATTGCACCCGGTACAAGATCCAGTCCTGAGGCACAATTATAGATCCATGCCAGCAGTTCATTGGTGACTTCAACTTCTGATATCCAGAAGGGCTCAACGGTAAGCTCCGGTCCGTCTTCAAAGTCCAGATCACTGTCATCATCATTAGAAAGGAAGGTACCACCGGGACAAAGGATCATCTTAAATGATCCGCCGGTAAATTCAGCGGTTTGTGTCTGGAGCTCATCTCCCGGTTCGGATCCGGTTTTTTCGCAACTATTATGGAAAAAGATCAGGAAAAATGAAATGAGGAAAATACAAAATTTTGTAGAGTGTTGCATGATTTAGATTTATGATTTAGTTATGTTTTCATTTAGCACCGGCTTTTTTGAGTATTTCTGCAATACCTGTATACCCGGCTTCATTAGCAATCGAGAGGGGTGTTTTTCCCTTGTTTGATTTTGCATTCACATTTGCACCGTGTTTTACCAGGAAGCTGACCAGCTTTTTGTTATTATCTTCCACAGCCCAGAACAGGGGTGTGTAGCCTCCGTAATAATCGGTTGTGTTTACTTCATCAATCTCAGCACCCTTTGACAAAAGGAATTCGATGAATTCGTAAGAAACGACTTCCCTGGTAAGTCCAAGATTTGCACATTGTGTAATAACCCCATTGCCCTTGTCCGATAGTACATTGATGTCTGCTCCTTTGGCGAGAAGGTCTTTTGCTATATCCTCCGAGCAGCCACATGCAAGTATCAGCGCTGAGGTGCCGTCATCGGCCTTAATCTTAAAATCTGCTCCCTGGTTGATAAAAAACTTAGCCAGGGCTGTGTTATTGCTGTTGAGTGCATTCATCAAGGGCGTGTAACCTGTTCTTTTAGCCCGGTGATTTATGTCCGCTCCTGCAGAAATAAGTACTTTCATCAACTCAGTATTTTGAGTAAGGCTCAGGGCTGTATATCCCATCATGTCATCTTCCTGGTTTACATTGGCGCCTGCTGCAATAAGCGCTTTAACCCCATCAATGTCATCTGCCCGCACTTTGCTCAGGAGGTCAGCCTTCTGTGCGCTCAGGCTTGTAGTAAATAGAATTCCTGCCAGGACTAAAAGCAGGACCGGTTTATACATCTTCATTTTTGCTTTATTAAGTGATTATTCCTTGTTTGGTTTTTATTTATCATATTTTTACAAACTCCACTCTCCTGTTGTTTGCCATATCTTCGGGTGAAGCATTGTTTGAAACAGGTCTGGATTCACCCCATCCTTTAGCTGAAAGCTTTTCAGCCGGGATCCCTAGTTTTATGAGCGTGTTCATGACGGTCTCGGCGCGCTCCTGTGAGAGCTTCATGTTGAAAGCGTCATCACCCTGGCTGTCAGTATGCCCTTCAACACTGAATTTCAGGTCGGGATTTTCTTTCATCAGGTTATATATTTCATTTATGGCACCCATGGATTCCTGTTTCAGAGTAGCTTTCCCGACATCGAACCTGATACCGTTTACAATGATTTTACCATCCTGGAGTACCCTGTCGTAGTATTTTACACCACCTTCGGCAATCCTCACATTCTTAACATAAACCCGGTTATTGTCGCTGGCATGATAACAGTACAGTGTTAATCCCAGGGGATTGAATTCAGAATGTGGAATATTTATCAGCCTTGTATCATCGATATAGCCTTTAAGCTTTCCATCTGTGTATGCAATTGCAATGTGTACCCACCTATTGTTAATATTCTTATTTTCGGGAAGTGTACTTTTGGCAGAATGACATTCCATGTCGTTTGACCACATAACGAAGCGGGTAGGATTTGCACCAGTTCTTTGGTTTTTCCTGTCAAAAAGATAAATTTCAAAAGAACCACCTGGTTTGTATAAGTCTAATTCAATGGTAAATACATCCGGCAGATAATCTTTTTCGGGATTTTTAAGATAGGGCACTATGGAGCTGGCATTTCCCCTGAACATAATGACATTGTCACCACCAAACTTTGCAATTTCAACGTTACCATTAGCAAGGTCCCAGCGCGAAGGGAATTCTCCGTTTTCTTCCCCGGTCTGGTTATCCTCAAAGATGACCTTGTCGCCGGGGACAAAGTCGTATTTAGCCCACTTAACTTCAGGCTCTGTCACTGCAGTTTCCTTACCGGCGGACTGTCGTCCTGCCTGTCCTGAAGGAGCATTACCGGCCCCAGCATTAACAGCCTGATCCGGTTTTTCCCCGGCTTGGTTTTCAGCACCCTCAGCCTTTTCTTTTCCGGTGACGGCATTTTTTATACCCTCTTCCGTTTTATCAAGTCCTGCCTTTATGGCTTCGTCGGCCTTCTCGTTTGCCCTCTGATTGACAGCCCTGTTAACCTTGCTCCTCAGGTCAACCCTGATCTGGCCGTCAACAACCTGATTCCAGCTCAGCAGCAGGAATCCGGCGATCAATAATGTCATTAATCTTTTCATATTATTATTTTTTGGTTCCTTCCAAATCATTGTATTTATTAATTGCCTGGATACGGTTAACAGCATCCAGTTTCCTATATATTTTCTTAAGATGGTATTTAATTGTATCCGGAGATTTACAGAGCTTTGAGGAAATAGTTCTGTTTGTATGACCTCTTTTTACGAGGATCATTATACGGTCTTCAATTTGTGTTATATCAGGGTGGTTTTTCATTGCCAGGGTCAGATCCGCTAATAAATTTCGGAAATGCATAAAAGCCCCGTACTACCCAAATGGGTAGTTTTCAATCGCAGCTAAAAGAAACTACAAATAATATAAGCTGATTAAGAATTATCTGACTGATCGTCGAAGGAGGTTTTTATCAAAGCCTGAACCCTGTTTTTCACATCGAGCTTCAGGTATATATTTTTTATATGGAATTTAATCGTATTTGCTGAAACGAAAAGCTTCGCAGCTATTTCTTCATTTGACAGGCCATCTATTATCAGGTTCATGATCTCGGCTTCACGATGGGTGAAGCTGAACTGTTCCTTCAGGAATTCTGTCCGTTTGTTTTCTCCTGGCGAATGATTTCCGATGAGCCTGTTATTCTTCAGCATCAGCATATAATTCCTCATTTCGAGTATCATCCCTGTAATCCTTTCATTCTTTCGTTTGATAACCTGGGCGCTGATGATGCCTCCGGCAATGCTCAGAAGAACAACTGCCGATATCATTATTAGAAGAAGTTTTATCCTGTTCCCCTTCAGCGCATTCGCCTGTTCAAGCAATTTTATCTGTTGTTCTTTTTTTTCAGTTTCAAAATGCGCCAGAAGTTCAGTTACCTGTCTGCGTGACTCTGCCTGGTTGATCTGTCCCTCCAGCCTGTTATAAGCTTCATAATATTCAAGAGCCTTGGCATATTTTTTTTCAGCCTTGAATATATTATAATAACCAAGTTTTATTCCTGCTGCCTGGGGAAGCCAGACCGTATCACATAATTCACTGGCTTCATCAAGGGCCCTGAGCGCTTTATCATATTCTCCTGTGAGGAGATAGGTTTCCGACAATCCTATATATGAATTCATCAGGCCAAACGCATCATTTATTTTTTTATCTATTTCAATCCCCTTCATTTCATATGCCAGAGCATCGGGATATCTTTTCTGTCTCTTGAATACGGAAGCAAGGTTTGAATATCCTGCCGATTCTCCTTTCTGGTATCCGCTGGCAATAGAAAGATCAATGAGGCGTAAATAGTAATAGGCTGCTGAATCCAGTATATCTGCCAGTTCAAAAAGATAGGCTGTTTCATTATATATATTTGCTACAACCTTATAGTCATTAATGCCCGGTATCAGTTTAACAGCCTGGAGGCAATAGTATTGAGCTTCATCAAATCTGTTCAGCACCCTCAGCAACTGTGCCATATTTCTTGCACTCCGTGCCTTTCTAAGCGTATCACCAGATTCCCCGACCTGTTTGTAAGCCTGGAGGTACCAATAAAATGCCGAATCGTGTTTGCCTAAGTATTCAAAGGTTTTACCAAGCCCGGTCATGGCATCATTCAACATGTCTTTGAGTGACGGATCCTTACTCATCCGGATCACTTTCCTGAAATATTTCATAGCCTCAGCATCGAGCCCTGCATGCATCAGACTGTAACCGATTTTATATTCAATCCTTGAAAGTTCCTGTGGCTGGAGTTCTTTTCCGTAATCATCGATTACAGATAATAGAAGATTAACAGCATCTTCATGCTTTTCAAGTAGAGCAAGAGAGTCTGCTTCCTGTTCTTTAACCTTATAGATTTCTGTTGTCTGTCCTTCTGTGTTTAGAAAGTTAATTGAAACAAGAAGGAAAATAAATATCGCCGGTCTTTTTATTAAAAACGCCATTATGATCATAAAAATAGATCATGATGACAAATTATCCAAGAAAAAACATCTGAAAGAGAGCATACAAAAAGGGTTTTTACCGCTTCTACAATAAATCCCTTTGGTATGTCATCTCAGAATCCTGAGGCCTTAAGCCAGTTAATACACAGATCGGGCCATGCAGCCTGTGTCTCCCTGTTCACTGCCAGGCCGTACCCGTGTCCTCCTTTCCGGAAGATATGCAACTCTGACGGAATGCCGTATTTTACCAGGTTTTCATAATATGCCATGCTGTTTCTGACAGGCACCGTTTTGTCGTCGGCGGAATGAACAATAAATGCCGGAGGTGTTCCGTCGTTTATCTGCTTTTCGTTGGAAAACCTTATGACCTGTTCCGGTGAGGGATCCTGCCCAATGAGGTTCCTTCTCGAACCCGCATGGGTGAACGACGAGTCCATTGTTATAACGGGGTAGATGAGAATTGAGAAATCGGGACGGGCACTTGTATTGTCTTTTGTTTCATAAACTTTTTCGTCGAAATGTGTTGAAAGAGTTGAGGCCAGGTGTCCTCCTGCCGAAAAGCCCATCACACCTATCTTCTGAGGGTCTATGTTCCATTTTGCTGCATTGCGGCGTATTGTCCGCAGTGCCTCCTGTGCATCCTGAAGCGGACCGACAGATTTGTCAACCATTATCATGTCGGATGGAAGCCTGTATTTCAGAATTATACCTGCAATGCCATATTCATTTAACCATTTTGCAATAGCGTGTCCTTCATGACTGAAGGCGAGAGCAGCATATCCTCCGCCCGGACATATAAGAACAGCAGTGCCTGTTGACTTTTCCTTTGGTGGAAGATAGGGGAATAAAGCAGGATTGGTCACTCTCTCATACCTGGTGCTCAGACCTTCGACAAGCGTCTCTTTTTCAGCATAAGTTGTGCTGAGGCGGAACCCGGGAACTCCTTCCAACCACAGACTCATAGATACAACCTGTGACCGGATATCCGGACAGAAAGCTAATATAAATGATACGATCAGAATAGAGAGTTTTGTATTCATCAGTATATAATTTTTATTTTAATGGTCTGATGGAACCCACATGTCTGAAAATTATATACATACGTGTTTCTGAATGCAATACATGTGGGTTTCATAACAGCATATTTTATTGTCAACAAATTTTCCCTTCCGGGGAATACTATGCAAAAGTAATTTATAATTCCAGAACCTGTCCGTCAGTTTCAAGTATCGGTTTGAGCTCATCGTAACCTATGTCGTGTATGTTCTTTCTCTTTTCAACTGACATGGCTGCAACAGTACCTGCACTTTGTCCGAGTATCATGAACACAGGTTCCATCCTTATGGATCCGAAAGCTATATGTGAGCTCGATACACAAACTGTAACGAGAAGATTGCTGCATTCCTCCTTCTTTGGCAGAATTGAACCCAGGCTGATACTGTAAGGTTTAGGTGTCGGATGCTGGATGTCGCCTTCATTTTCAGTGAAGCCTTCAGGTGTGATATAGCGCTGCGTATTATGAGAATCCAGATTGTATGAACCCATGCCTATGGGATGAGGCACTTCTCTTTTACTCAACACATCATGTTCTGTCATCACATATGCCCCGACCATTCTTCTTGCTTCCCTTACATAAATATTGTAAGGCCAGTATCCGTTATCCGCAAATTCGTCGCGCGAATAACCCCATCGCGACATTTTCTCCCTGACATCTTCAGGCACCCGGGGATCATTGGCAATGAACCAGAGAAGACCTTTCTGATAAAGGATATGCTCATTGATTATCTCTTTTCTCCTTTCATACGATGCATCGGGATAATCATAGTTCATGCCTATATTGTCGAAGCTGAAAGGACCATGGTTGTTTACATCTGTCTTGAGATTCGGTATTGCATCAAATTTGTTGAATGTAGCCCTCCAGCCGGCATCGTAAATTCTCACGAGAAGTTCATACTGGGTTGAATCATAACCTGCAGGTTTATCAAACGCGACCCTGTTTTCAGGATGTGTTGTAAGGCAGGTTCTGAAGCAATATGCCTGGATTCTTTTATCGGAATCACCCCTGGAGCCAGGGGGATCAGGTGATATTCTGGGAAGAAGTCCGCTGGTGGGATCACCTGGGATTTTGTAAGGGCTTATCTTCAGATTTCCGAAATTATGTTTTTTCACGGGGAAATCACCGACCTGAACACCATTCCATTCCTCACCGTACTGTGATTCAGCTTCGCGTCCGGTTGTGTAGCTCACTCCCGCAGAAGCCATAAGATCACCTTCGTAGGTTGCATCTATAAATACTCTGCCTTTGAAAATTTTCCCGCTGAGGGTCTGAATGGAGATAATCCTGTCGTTCTTTTTTACCACTCCTGTCCCCCTTTCGAGCCATTCATCCCTGAAAACGGTGATCTTATTCTCAGCTATCATTTTTTCGAAAGCCGCTTCTGCCACATGTGGCTCGAAGATCCACATGGTACGTCTTTCGCCGTCGATTGCAGGACTTCCCTGTCCGCGGTTGCCGTACTCCGATTTATTCTGCCATTTCCAGGATTCAGGTTTCTGGTAATGCTGGTAAATCATCTGGTAAAATTCCCTTGCCAGACCACCTATTACTTCCTTCTTTCCGGTGTCGGTAAATCCCAGTCCGGATGACGAAAGACCTCCCAGATGGGTGTCGGGGGAAACGATTATCACCGATCTGCCCATTCTGGAAACCTGGACAGCAGTTGTTACAGCAGAGGATGTGCCTCCGTATACAATAACATCAGCCCTGAATGTCTGATCACCGTCGCTGTTGCTGCAACGGGATAAAGATATCAGGGTAAGAACTGCGAGAAAAAAGGGAAATATTCTTTTCATAGAAGAGTTTTTTACCACGCAGGTGCACAAAGGTCCCGGGAGCTGTCGGGATCATATAGGAGTGCGAAGGAAATTAATATCTCACCCTTTGTGTTTCTTAGTGTGTACTTTGTGATCCTTTTGTGGTTTAGTAATTATATTTCAATTTTATTCAATCCGGGTTTTAATTTATAAACGACATTTTTGCTCAGTTCAAGATCACAATCCATATTACCGGGGATCCTTATTAAATAAACCTTTGATGTTCCTTCCTCCTTGAATTCTGCTTTGATGGTACCACGTATTGTCGGCACCTCAATACTGCTGTTTTTCAACCCTTTGAGCTGAGGCCTGATAATACATCTGGCATAACCGGGTTCAAGAGGCTGAATTCCCCACATATAACCCGGGATGATATTTGCGGGAGCTGCCCCCCAGGCATGGTTCCAGTCTGAGTTGGGCTTGTACTTCATGTCCCAGGCTTCCATGGCTATAGTCGAACCCGACCTGATCATGTTCCACCAGCTTCTGTCGTGTGTGGCAGTCATCAGGCTGAGTGCATATTCTCCTTCTCCGGCCCTGTAAAGTCCTTCCAGAAGATACTGTGATCCGTAGACACTGCAGGCCATTCCCCTCGATTTGATAAATTCAAGGACAGTCTGCCGGAAATCTTCAGGGACGAGACCGAAGGCAAGGGCCATCATATTTGCATGAAGCGATGAATGGAGGGATTTTTCTCCGTCGACGTAGTATCCTCTTTCTTTTTCAAGAAGTATCCGGTTGAAAGAATCCTTTACCCTGAGAGCTTCATTTCTGTAGAAGGAGGCATCCTCTGTTTTGCCGAGAATGGATGCTATTTCCGACATAAGCACCAGGTTCCTGTAGTAGAATGCATTCACCACCGTGTTTATCTCCACAAGTTCGTATCCGTCCCTTTCACCTTCTGCCGTCACCAGCTTCCAGCCTGTATCCTTTTGTGCCGGTGGCCAGTCGACAATGTCCCTGATACGGTCTTTCGGGTTGGAAAAACCAATGCTTTTCATAACATCTTCATTTACAGCAGCTGAACTTATGAGACCATCCTCCCTGGCCAGGGCTGTCAGAGTTTTATGTTTGAGTTCTTTGTAATATTCAGCCACCGACTCGGTGTTACCGGTGAACATCAGGTCATTGTAGAACATCAGGACGGTGTGGAGTATCCATTCAGTAGGCCATGTGGGATGATGTATAAAAAATTCGTTCGAAACGCGCCCCATTGAATATTCCCGGTCGGTATAGTAGTGGCCGAGCTGGTTGATGTAGGCATCGGCTTCATAAGGTATGCGCTCCCTGTCGCCATCGATGTAGATACCGGTAAAAGATGTTGCCTTAATACTGTATTTGCACAGGTCCCACACCTGGTTGAGAACAGTGTCGGAGCTGCTGAAAAATGAAGCATCGTCTTCGAAATATATTGTATATGCTTTCTGAAAGACTTTCTCCGGATTAAAATCCGGAGGGCAGTTTTCGAGCTCACAATACCTGAAGGGCGTTATTACTCCGAACGAATCAGGCAGATGTACTGCTGCAGGTCCTGTGTTCCTTTTATCGGGGGGCAGTTTCAGCAGATGTGTTCCAACACCTGGTTTCAGGGGGAACAGTGCTCTCTGGTATCTTATTGATCCCCCGGGCTTCCTGTCGACAGTTGCCGGACCTGAGATTTTTTCGCCGAGATGTACGGTCAGGGTATCAACATTTTTAACAGCTGATCCTATTACAAGAGTTCCGAAAGCATCCTTCCCGAAATCGATGAAATAATGATCATCACCTTTTTTAATGAATCTGACAGGAGGATTCAGTGAAGTCAGAAACCTGTTGGCTGTAGTGGCATAACCTGAAGGATGTCCGGTCTTAAATGTCCCGGTGCCGGAATACCGTGAAGGCTTTCCTTCCGCGTCAAGGATCATAACTTTCCAGAAGTAGTATTTTCCCGGCTTAAGTTCTGTTCCGCATTCAATTTCAACCGAAGCGGATCCCTGGACCATTCCGCTGTCCCAGACATCACCCTTATCTTTTCTGATATTTTCATCTGATGATGCAACAAGGATCCTGTAGCCGGTCTGTGCCCCTGCTGTTGAAGGAACAATCCATGTAAATTCGGGTTTCAGGTCGAGTACGGGTATCCCGGCCGGCTGACGGATGAATTCGACCATCAGGCCGTAAGGCACCTTTGGTTCACCGGGGCCGGAACATGATGCCAGCAAAACAATACATCCGCTAATAAAAATTATCCTGATTCTATTTAGCATCGCTGATTATTAACAGTTTCATTTCGTGTGGTTTGAAATTTATGGTTTCCTGTCCTGAAAAAGATTTTGTTTCGAGGGTATAAGGATCTGTCAAATGCATCTTGCCGGTTACCGGCAGTCTGAATGAGGTATTCACTTCAGCTTCCTCTTCATTGAAGATCATATAAAAATGCCGGTTATCCTTTACCACATGCCTGTATCTTAAGCCGGGAGAGGGATTTGTTGCTACAAGATCTGCGTCTGTGATCCTGTTAACTGCATTTATCAGATCTTCCGGTGCGCTGTACATCAATGCACCCCTGAACCAGGGAAGCATTTTTGAGTCGGAACGGACAATCAGATGTTTCTTTTTTGCAATTTTATTCAGCACAGGCATTGCCTTTTCAGGGATATATGAAAGAGTATCAATTATAAGTGCCTTGTAAGTCATTCCGGCAATTTTTATTCCCCGGGATGTTACCTTGACGTCTTCCCATAGATGTCTGATCTCCAGGTAGTTAAAGTCTTTCAGGTTCCTGTATAATATTTTTGCGGGTTTGTCGGGAAGATAAGTAGCTTCACAAAGTATGGCTATGTCACAAACCTGTCGTGAGTCGGTGTTTATCCAGCTCAACCTGCTGCAGGCGTCGGCATAGGATTTATAATCATTCCACCATTTGGAGTTAGGACCGACGTCGGGCGGCCTCTCATCTAATCGTGGTCCGCGTATCGAGTAATAAAATGCATGTGGCAGCAGCATATTATGTCCGCGGACGAAGCACCAGTTGGCGAGCCAGAGGACTTCATCCCATGTCAGGTTATGTCCGTAAGCACCATAGATTTCATTTGAGTTGCGGCGGTAACCAAGGTGAAGCATGGCGCTCGATGCACATTTGGCCATTGTGGAATGCTGCCCTTCCAGGGCTTTGGGGCCTGGTTCCACATAACGCCATACCAGGTCCTGTCCCGGAATTTGAAAATATCTTTCAGTACCAATATCCATTGACCCGGCCGGATGACCCATAAGTGATATGCCGTGGAGATAGCACCAGTTTCCCAGTCTTTTATAGTAATTTTCTTCAAGGCAAATATTTATTGCACGGTGATAGTCGGTCCTGTGTTTTCTTGAGTCAGGATTATCGGCATACCAGAGGTCTGCAAGGAAAGGGGTGATGTCATATCCGAGTATACGGTTAATCTGTGGAAGCAGGGATGCGTTTCCGGGCACTAATCCCCTGGCCCCGCCTCTGCCAAGAGGAGAAGGTTCATCGGTAAATATTCCTATTACGGTTTTTCCGAAATATTTTCCGAATTCTTTATAAAAACGGTCGTAGACGAGTTCAATAAAGCTTGTAACGGCATCAGGATTCAGGATATCACCGGCAGGAGGAGAAAATTCACGCAACCTTTGTTCTCCTTCATTCAGGTAATGAAGTCCTCTGATTACTCCTCCGGAAGGCCTTTCAACCACGGCTACACGATGGCCGGAAGGCCTGTCAATGATAGTGATAAGTTTCATCCCTTCAGCGAGAACCGGTTTCTCTCCGGCTTTCAGGTCTATTTTGGCAAGGCCCCTTGCTGCATGTTCCGGGTTGCGTTCAACGACCTGACCGGCTGAAGATCCTGAAGGATACATACCCTCATCATAGAGGACGACATACATATTCCGTTTTTCAGCCTCACTGATTGCAACATGCATCATCCGGATCATTTCATCCGATAACCATTTTACATCCTCAGGAAGCCCTATACGCGGGTGAATGGTAAAACCATAAACACCGTGTGCTTCAAAATCAGCTATCTGCCTTATTACCTCTTCATCTTTAAGAGTGTCATTCCAGAACCAGAATGGCAAAAGGGAAAATTCCCGTGGAGGTTCTGTGAACTCTTTCGGAAATTCCTGAGCTCTGATTGAGGTGGTTAAAACCAGGGTCGTTACAAGAAGAAAAAATATTCTATTCATAAATCTTTTTTTTTGAGTAGATGTTAAAGATATTTAAACTGATTAAAGTATTTAATAAAATGTAAGTTGATTATGGTTAATTTTAAGAAAATTTAAATCATTTGATGATGAAATCAGTTATTATCAGGGCGTTTGTTATTTTGTTAACAGTAACCGCCTGGTGTTCAGCGCTCATGTCACAGGAGGTACCTGCAAGTGTCAACAGGATGGTGGCAGGATTGCCGGTTAACTATGAAGAGGATAAGGTTGGTAATTATACGCTTCCCGACCCTCTGACCATGCTGAATGGTAAAAAAGTTAAAAATGAAAAGCAATGGTACAAAAAACGCCGGCCGGAAATACTGGAACTTTTTTACGAATTCCAGTACGGAAAAGTCCCCGGCAAGCCGAAGGACATGTCATTCAATGTTTTTGACAAGGGAACTCCCGCTCTTGAGGGGAAAGCCCTCAGAAAACAGGTGACAGTGTATTTTACAAAAGACACGTCGGATTATAAAATGGATATACTCGTCTATCTACCGGCTGACGCGAAAGGTCCGGTACCTTTGTTCCTTAATCTGAGCTTTTCTCCGAATGCCACTATTGCCGACGATCCCGGTATCAGGGCCGGTACAATGTGGGGTCGCGACGGACAACGGTTGCCTGTAAGCAGGCGTGGAGGATTCGGCAGAATGAATTTAGCACAGTTCCTTGATGAAGGCATCGGGTTTGCCAGTATATACTACGGCGACATTGAACCCGACTTTGCAAAAGGATATAAATATGGGATCAGGAGTTACTATACAAAGCCCGACACAGCCTATCCCGCCCCCGACCAGTGGGGTGCCATTTCAGCATGGTCGTGGGGACTGAGCAGGGCAATGGATTATTTTGAGACCGATCCCCTGATTGATGAAACGAAGGTTGCCCTGTTTGGAATTTCAAGACTTGGTAAGACTGTTCTGTGGACAGGAGTCCGCGACGACCGCTTCGGGATGGTTATAGCAAGCTGCGGAGGTGAAGGAGGAGCTGCACTTTCCAGGAGAAATTATGGTGAGAACATTGATCACATGACCCACCCAACAAGATATTTTTACCAGTTTGCCGGGAACTGGAGAAACTATAAGGATGACTTTAACAGTTCACCCGTCGACGCCCACATGCTTGTTGCACTTATGGCGCCACGACCACTGCTTCTGCAGACAGGTCTTACCGATTACTGGTCCGACCCTAAAGGAGAATTCCTTTCGGCAGTTGCGGCTGAACCAGTGTGGAAGCTTCTCGGTAAAAAAGGACTTGAGACTAATAAATGGCCAGCTCCGGGCGAAGCAATCCTGAACGATCTCGGGTATTATATGCACGAAGGAGGCCATGGTGCCATGCCTGCCGACTATGCTGTATTCATCAGGTTCATGAAGATGCATTTCTTTAAATAGCAGACCCCCGTCCCGAATACTCGTGACTGCCCCCCAACAGGTGGGTTGGGGGGTGTTCTGCCACAAGCCTCAAGCCGACACGCCGTTTTATCACTGATATACTCTAACCCAGTCCACTTCATATTTTATGGGGAACACCGATCCGGACGGATCACCGCCATTGGATCCCAGGGCGAGGTTGAGAAGCAGATAATGTGGCTGAAGGAATGGATTGAATCCGTCAGGGTTAATGGTCTCTTTAAGAGATACTTCATTTAGAAGCTGATCATCAAGATATATTTTTACCGATTCATTGTTCCAGTCCATCCTCCATACGTGGAATTTTTTTACCCAGTCAGGGTCCTCTGAAGTGAAATCGGTAAGCGGTTTTTTAAGATCGTCCCATTTTGCAACGAAACGTTTATCAGTTCCCCAGGCAAAATTTGCAAGAATAACAGGCATACCGTTCACCCTGTAGAATTCCATTATATCGATCTCCCCATTCGAGGGCCATCCTCCTGATATCCCCAAGGTCCAGATTGCCGGCCAGGAACCACAGGCCGTGTCGATCCGTGCCCGGATCTCGAAACGGCCATACTGCCACTGATGAAGACCTCTTGTCTGTATGCTTGCCGAAGTATATTCAACATATTCCCTTTCCCTTTTCCAGTCGTTGCTTCCGGCTTCGTGCAAGGGATTGCGGAATCTTTCCTTTCGTCCTTCCATCAGCAAAACGCCACCCCGGCAATTTGCATTGGCTTCCTGGTACCATTGCAGCTCACGGTTCCTGACGAATCCTTTTTCGCAGCGCCAGGAAGAAGGATCTGGTTTTCCTTCAAGGTTGAATTCGTCATTCCATACCAGTTTCATGCCTGAGATTTCCGGAGGTTTCCTGAAATCAGGGCTGAAGGGATCAGTCTTTTGTGCCGATGTCAACAGTGAAACTGCTGAAATCAGAATGATAAATAGAAATTTATTCATCTTTCTTCGTGTTACTTTGTGTTCCCTTTGTGTTCTTCTGTGGTTAAAAAACAAACCACAAACTATCTCAAAGGATTATTTAAATAAGTTTCTTCTCAGCCCCGACCTGTAAGTTTCAACAGCCCTGTTACGGGCGAAATTGTGATCGACAATTTTTGCAGGGTATGATTTGCTGTTCAATTCAGGGATCCACTTCTTCACATATTCATTCCGGGGATCGAATCTTTTCTGTTGGAGCCCGGGGTTGAACACTCTGAAATATGGAGCTGCATCACAACCTGTGCCTGCCGCCCACTGCCAGTTACCGTTGTTTGAAGACAGCTCATAATCAAGAAGTTTCCTGGCAAAATATGCTTCACCCCATCTCCAGTCGATCAGAAGATGCTTGCAGAGAAATCCTGCTGTTATCATCCTCACCCTGTTATGCATCCAGCCCGTTTCGTTAAGCTGTCTCATACCGGCATCCACCATAGGGTAACCCGTTTCGCCACTGCACCATCGCTCAAACTCCTTCTCATCGTTTCGCCATTGAACATCGTCGTATTCAGTTCTGAAATTTTCCGTAACAACCCGGGGGAAATGATAAAGGATCTGCATGAAGAACTCTCTCCAGATCAGTTCATTAAGAAAAATGAGGTTCTCCCTGAAAGCTTTTTCGACAAGCAAACGTATGCTTACTGTTCCGAACCTGAGATGAGGTGAGAGATAACTTGTACGGTCAGCAGCCGGTATGTCGCGGTAAAGGTCATAGTCTGGAATAGATGAAAGATCATAGTGTCTTACCTCCATTTTTCCTGTGCTGAATCCCAAATCCGGCAGACCGGGGAAGGAGTCATCTGACTTCAGAAAATTACGGGGATGCCGCCCGTCCTGACCGGCTGTCTCTATTCCCTGCTCCCTGAACTTCTGCATCCACCTGTTTTTATACGGAGTGAATACAGTGTAAGGTCTGGAGTCGGCTTTCAGAATGTCGTCTTTCTCAAAGATAACCTGGTCGCAGAAGCTGTACATATTTATACCTGCAGATTTCAGGACATCTTCTACTTTGCGGTCGCGATCACATGCATAGGGTTCATAATCGCGGTTCAGATATACTGCTTCGATATTATAATCAAGGGTCAGCTTCTTCCATATCGTAACAGGATCGCCCTTCAGTACCAGCACCTGGCTTCCCTCCATGTCCCTCAGGGTTCTGTTTATTTCCGAAAGATTGTTGTAAATGAATGAGATCCTCGGATCATCCTTTGGCAACTCATCAATAATATTGGTGTCGAAGATGAATAGCGGGAGGACATGGTTTCCCGAACTCAGTGCGGCATTGAGACCTGTGTTGTCTTCGAGACGCAGGTCCCTCCGGAACCAGAAAATGCTGATTTTCATTACACTACCTGTCGCTGTATTTAAGCACCCTCTCTGTTGTGAGTTTAGAGCTGATTATTACCATCGGAAGGCCTGTCCCCGGTATTGTTGAGGCTCCGGTATAGAAAACATTTTTGAAGTGTTCATCGAAATTTTTTGGTCTGAAAGCTCCTATCTGAAGCATTTTATGCGATAGTCCCAGTCCGCTGCCGCGGTGCAGGTTGAACTGATCGCGCCAGTCTTCAGGTGTGTAAACAGTTCTTGAAACTATATGCGGCCTGATATCAGTTCCTGTCCTTCGTGAGAAATCATCAATAATCCTGTCGACTATCTGATCACGGTCATGCCAGCTACTTTTAAAGCGAAGATCGGGAACGGGACATACAAAGAAAAGGCTTTCACATCCGGGAGGTGCACATTCAGGGTTTGACCTTGAGAGGACATTTACATAGTAATATGGTGCCTCATCAATTTCAGCGCTGGTGTACACCTTCCCCGCATACTCTCTGTAATCTGTCCCCAGGTAATAGTTATGATGTTGTATGTCAGGGAGTTTACGATCAATTCCTAGGTATATGGTCAGAGAGCCCATGGTCCATTCCATCTTGTCGAGCTTTTCGTCGGAGAATTCAGGACGCCTGAAAATTTTCCCCCTGAACACTGCGGCATCGGCATTTATTATCATCAGATCGGCTTCCCACTTTTTGCCTTCACTGTCGACAAGACACTTGAGTTTATTGCCTTCAGCCACGAAATCTACTATTTCGGTATTGTAGCTGATCTTTACATTTTCCTTCTCCAGTTCGCTTAGAATACCTTCAATTATTTTGTACATGCCTCCCTCCACGTTAAAATATCCGTCGTGCATAAATTCGGTGTATGACAGGAGGGTGTAGGTTGCGGGAGTATCGAATGGAGTTCTTCCCAGGAAGAAGGCCACAAGTGAAATTATCTCACGGACTTCATTTGAATTGAAATAACGTGACACCTGAGTCCAGAAGCTTCTGAACAGAGTTCCGATGTGGGCGGGGCCTACCCGGGGAAGGGTAAGGGCATAGTGAAGCAGTGAATCGTAATTGTTTTTGATGACCACGTTCGTATCATGATACAGTCTCCGGCATTTGTCGAGGTATTTCCTCATGGCCTGTTCAAAGCCGGGTTCCTCATCCCGGAATTCTGCAGCCAGCTTATGCAGGTCCTTATAGAGATGAAATATTTTATCGCTGTTCCGGAAGCTTACCGTATAAAGCGGGTCGAGGCTGTAATACCTGAAAGGCAGAGTAATATTGCATTCTTTTGCGAAATCGGTAAACTCATACGACATAGCGAAGAAACTGGGTCCCGTATCGAAGGTGAAACCGTCCTTTTTAAGCTGATTAAGTCTGCCTCCGGCCTTGCCGTTCTTTTCAAGGATTTCAACACTGTAACCTTTTTTAGCGAGCCTCAGACCTGTGGCCAGGCCTCCCAGACCTGCCCCTGCAATCAGTACTTTTTTTGCCATTATAATATTATTATGTTTATGATCAGTTATTTACAATATTCATCTTATTGAGAAGCTGAGGGTACAGCTCATCTTTCACGTACGTAAACTCAGGCTCAATTTTAAGGATGTTCTCATATATATTCCTGGCCGATTCGTAATCATTAATATAATAGTATGACTGTCCGGTCACAACCAGCAGGGACAGGTAATTCCAGTTCTCTCTAAGATTGCTGCTGTCTTTTTCGAGTATTTCCCTTGCTTTGAGAAAGTACTTTATGCCTTCCTGTTTTGAGCCTCCGAAAGATTTTGGCATGTAAAATTGTATGTTGCCATACTGAATGTAGCCGAGATAATTTTCATCGTCGAGTTCGAGGGCTTTTTTCGCATACTCCATGCTTCTGACTCCGTTAATGGGAGCGGTGAGGACGTTCATTCCAATTCTGAAACCACAGAATGCTGCATTATAAGCGTTTACCATCGACAGGTTATACTTTCTGGTTTCTAGCAGATCGATGTTCTTTTGTGCCAGGTCGAGATATTTTCGTGCTTCACTCTTTTTGTCGTTACCTATGCAATATCCGATATATCCATACTGGTAGTTGACCAGTTCGAGTATCAGGTCATCTGATTTACCTGATATTCCCTGCATCCTGTCTATTACGGTCTTCCAGTTGTCCATCCTGTCATTAACATAGGCACTGTATATTTCTGTCCTGTACCCTGCAGGAAGAGCTGAGCACAGGAAAAACAGCAACAGCAAACTTATTAAGCTATATTTCGCCCTTTCCATTGAAATTTCCTGAAATGTTTGTTAATAAATGCATTATAGATGAAAAAACCCATTGAAAGTTGCAGTGGTATAATGAATATAAGGTTAAAGAATATATTCTGGCGGCTGGCTGCCGAGACGAATATCCGGGTAAGTATATAAGCTCCGAAATATACGCAGATGAGCGACGGAGGAAAGGAATACAAGACAGGAATAAATCCAAATGTGGTTATCAGCCAGAAAAGAACGGCGGCGGTGAAGGAGCTCCCGAAGAAGGCTATAACATTTTTAGAGAAGCCACTCACAGCTTCCCGGAATCCGTTGTACATCCTGCAGGCAATACCTTCATCACCTGTAAGGCAGGCTGTTTTGTAACCCATCTTTTTAAGATAACGTGCAATGAAGATGTCTTCAACCTTTTCTTTTTTCATAAGAAGATGTGGCTGGTGGATCCTGTAAACCCCGCTATCGAAAAACATAAACTGTCCGTTGGCAGCTGACAGTGATGAGAACCACGATCTTCTTACGAGAATAAGCGGAAGGAGGGTAAGCAGAATATAGTTCATGTTCGGGACCGTTATCCTCTCACCAGGAGAAACGATAACCTGTTTCGGGAAAATTGAAATAAGTGCAATGCGGTGTTTTTTTGCGAGCGCAACCACTTTGCCGATGGTGTTGTCACTGATCCTGACATCGGCATCCAGAAAAAGGAGATACCTGCCCGTCGCTTTTTGAGCAAGAACATGGCAGGCGTGGTTCTTTCCGAGCCATCCATCGGGAAGCGATCCGCCGCACAGGAGGAATATCCTGCTTTCGGTAAGAGCCAATTCCTTTACTGTAGCGGTGGTATTATCATCAGACTGATCGTCATACACTATTATTTCGATGTCTTTGTATTGCTGTTTAAGAAGGTCATTAAGAAGGGTCCTGATGTTGCTTTCCTCGTTTCTCGCAGGGATGAGCACCGACACCCTTTCATTGTGCATATCTTCAGCTTGTGGCAGTGATGCCCCCGGAAGAAGGTTCATAAGGGCGACCAACAGCTGAACCAGGGTGAAAGCCAATATTATGCAGGCAACAATTATCATCAGGCTCCTTTAATGCTTATATTTTTCATCCTGCACTCCGAATAGAATCTGTTATATGCGTTCTCAAGTGTTATTGTACTATGGTCTTCCCCCTTATATTCCCTGAAATACATGAAAAGTGAGGGTTTAGCCCATGAGAAATAATCAATGAGATTTACGAGAAACAGGATATGTATTTCCGAACTGCATCTTTTGATGATATGTTCTATCCCTTTTTCAAATCTCAATTCCGGGGTGTGTATCGACAGTATCTCTCCCTGGGGGAACATGAGAACCATATTCTTTTTGTCACGAAGAAGCTCTGTCGTATAGCTTATAGTCTCAGCTATACTGCGTGATCCTTTTTTCACGGAATATCCTCCGCTTTTATTAAGGAACATATTTTTCAAAAGCTGTTCTTCAAGCATCATGAAATGGAACAGTCGATGAAACTTCTTTTCATTCAGGTAAACAGTCCAGAAGCCATCCCACCAGCTGAAATGATTGGAGATCACCAGCAGCGGCAATCCCCGGTCGTCAAAGTCACCAGTCAGCTTAACCTCCCGAAAGTTTCTCCGCGTTTTCCAGACAGAATAGAAGCGGAAAAACGGATATAGGAAAAAATGATGTGATGCCCTGTATATCATTTAGTTATTTTAAAGAAGAAGAAAAGGATGATGAAGAACAACAGCTGACACCAGAAAATAACAGGTGCGATTTTATTTGTCACCCTGGTTACGGAAATCCTCAATAAGGCATGAAAGAGGAAAGCCAGAATGAACCATGATATGTAATTTCTGAGAGGGGGACTGCCTCCCTCAAAGGTCCACATGTCCATTGAGGGTGCAACCTGTTCCATTACGATGTCGTAAATTACCATAAGGGCGGCAGCACCGGTAAGTTTCATTATTTTGCCTGCCGGAATCCTGTCGATGATCACATACGAACAATAGACAAGGAGAACCCAGTTTATTCCTATCAGCAAGGGTGTTCCTGCAAGTTTAGGTCCAAGACCCCGGCCATAACTGTACTGACCGAAGATCACTCCTGTCTGAACCCCGGCAATCTCAGCTCCGAAACTGGCAAGAAAGATCACTACAAAGACAATAATGGTACCGGCACTATAGCCCGGTCTGTGAAACAGACCGAGCAGGATGGTACTTAAAATAAGGACAGGAGGGGTGAGGAATATGAATAATTCACGGGTGAAAGGGATAAAAATTCCTGTCACACCGACGGAATACAGTATAAGGATGAATTTCCTTACTTCGTTTTCCTTCAGGGAGTTAAGGAATTTCATTTTTCCGGATTTATTTTAACGGCACTTTCGTTCACTTTCAGGTAAATTTTCCTGAACCAGCAGGTATAGGCTGAAGGATTCGCGGATATGTCGTCATGCAGGTCGCTGAAATTTATTGCTTTCCATTCTTCGGCTTCTTCCCTGTTTATATCAGGAATACTGTCGGTAACACCGAAGAATACATGATCCAGTTCATATTCCGTAAGGTCATTGTCGAGATTTTCGCGGTATATGAATGAAAAGAGCTCTTTTAGTTCTGCTGTGATTCCCATTTCTTCCTTAAGGCGTCTTCTGGCTGCTTTCATGTTGTCTTCACCTGGAGCAGGATGTGTGCAGCAGGTGTTTGTCCAGAGGCCCTTTGAATGATACTTGCCGAAAGCTCTGCGCTGAAGGATCCACTCTCCCCGGGTATTAAAAATAAATACCGATACAGCCCTGTGCAACAAGGCATTACGGTGAGCATCCATCTTGCCTGTTTCACCGGTCGGGTTGTCATATTCATCAACGAGAATGACCCGGGGCTCTTTCATTTTTCAGATAATATTTAAGCGGTTGGCAATCAGGGCCTTTAAAAGAAGCAGCAGTTTGACAGAATCATTTATCCTTATCCTTTTTTGAAGAAGTCCGTCAGCAGGTGTCCGGCGGATCTTCCTGAGCAGGCTCAGGTAATAATAATATGCAATTAATACACCAAGTCGTGCATTCCCGGGTAGCTTTTTCATTCCTCCGACTGATGAGGAAAAGTCCTCTTCGATCTCATTGATGATTTCAGTTTTTACCTGTTCAGTGAAATCCTTTCCGGCAAGGTTGTGAAAATACTGACGTTTAAGATCCTGCGTGTCATTTTTCAGGTCCCGGAGGAAGTTGACTTTCTGGAACGCCGAGCCAAGTTTCCTGGCAGGATTTTCCAGTTCATGGTACATTGCCTCATCACCGTTTACAAAGACCTTCAGGCACATAAGCCCTACAACTTCAGCCGAACCGTATATATATTCATCGGTCTCTTCCTTTGTGCTATGCTCAAGCTTTTGAAGGTCAAGTTTCATGCTCTTCAGGAAAGCCTGGATAAGGCTGTCGTCGATTCCGTATTTCTTAACGGTTAAGCGGAATGAATTCAGAACGGGATTCAGGCTTATCCCATCCTGCAGTGATCTGTAGAAATCATCCTCGAACTCCCTGATAAGCAGGTGTTTGTCAAAGTCATGAAAGGTGTCTACTATTTCATCGGCAAGCCTCACAAATCCATATATGCTATAAATCGCATCACGTATTTCGCGGTCAAGAAAACTTACTGAACGCGAAAAAGATGTGCTGTAGGCTTTAGTTACCAGCTTGCTGATGTCGAACGAAAGGCTGTTATAAAGCTGTAGCATAAAGAATTAATTATTTAAATTTCAACGATATACCGGGTAAAACTTATATCCCCGGGCCAGAGCCGGAATTTGAAGCTGTAAAACAATAAAATCAGATATTCACAGCACTGACCTCTGCAAATATATCTTTAATTTATTAACATCTTTTAACGATGTTACTATTTACGAATCGGGTAAATTTTTAAGCTGTTCATGAATCCGGGTCAGGTTCTGCGAAATATCCTGGTAGAAAATGTTAGTCTTGTAAGCCATCATTATCAACTTGACTGAAATCAAAAAAACTCCGGCCTCAAGCAGTATGTCGTGTGTTAATCCTTTTGTGAAGAGAGCCAGTATGAACAGGATTAAAGTTGTCATCACTACCAGCAGGGTTCCTGTGTCAAAAAATTTTTTCATAACGATATGGTTTGAAAATTAAATAATATGAGTGTCAGGAATCGTACATAAAACTCCATTGATTTTGACTTCGTCGAGCTCCGCTTCGCTCCGGTTCTTCGTTTACCCCGGCCCCAAGGGGAGCGAAGAAAATCAATTGACTCCCCCTGGGGATGGGGTAAAACAATTGATTTTCAAGCGTCTTTGGATACATTATTAATCATTCCTGATAGTCATATAAAATAATGAATATGTACGGAAGCTTAAATGTTAAAATTAAGGCAATTGTTATGTTTTTCATCTGACAAATTAAAATTTTTCTTAACTTTATTAGATATGGCTTCTTTTTTATTATCTTTTGGAGCCTTCAAACCTGACGTCATATGGAAAAGCTAAAGAATCCCCTGTTCCTTTATTATGTTATCCCGTCTCTGTTTGCAATGTTTGTATTATCGGCATTTGCAATATCGGGTAGAGTAGCAGAAGATAATCTCAAGAGCAGATATTCATATAAGGATTTCGAGTCCTCGAAAAAATGCCGTTCATGTCATCCGGGAACCTATGAGCAGTGGTCTCAGGCGATGATGTCGGAGGCATACACGCATCACTGGGATGAGATCGAGTATTTTGACCTGGCCGTAAGACATTCGGAAGCAAAGCCGGATCTGAAAGAAGCTGTCGACGGGTGCAATGGTTGTCATACTCCGCTGGCATATATGAGTGAAAAGAAATTCCCTCCCCCCAGGCCGGCGGAGAAAAGCATGGCTAACGAGTCGGTATCATGTGAAGCCTGTCATCTTATTCAGGGATCACGTACAGATCCTGCGTATAACTTTTCCTATATTCTGGAACCGGGAATGACTAAATATGCAGTAAGAGTACCTGGTGTCGAATCGCCGGCACACAAGATAGTCACCAGTGATTTTTACAAGACTACAGAGTTCTGTGGCAACTGTCACAATGAAAAGAGCCCCTACGATGTATGGGTTAAAAGTACTCAGCTTGAATGGAAGGAAGGTCCTTATGCGAAAGAAAATGTCAGATGTCAGGATTGTCATATGCCAAAAGGAGGGCCATATCTCAATGCGATCATGACCAGACCTTACGACGATGCAAGACTGCATCTGTTCCACGGAGGTCATGACCCGGGAAAGGTAAGAGGCACAATCGAGCTGAGGGTGGAACCCGACTTACGTGAAGCCGAACCCGGCGAAACCATTGTCTTCCAGGTTGCCCTTTTCAATCAGAAGACAGGTCATAAATTTCCCACCGGGTCTGTCGAAGACCGTATTGCATGGCTTCATGTTGAGGCAACAGATGCAAAAGGAAAAGTCTTTCATCTGAAAGTCGACAAGAAAGGATTTGAAGGTGAGGAATACACTATTGCAGGCGACTACCTTGCATACCAGGATATGGGCGTTCCTCTCGGGATTCCTGATTTCAAAGGCGTTCAGCGCGACGGAGTCCCTGAAGGTGACAGGATATACCGGATGCCCTATTTCGATCCGGAAGGAAGGATGACCATGATGCAGTGGAACACTGCCAGCCTCGGCGTCGATTACAGAATTGGCCCGAGAGAAACAAAGGTGGAAAAATTCACTTTCAGACTTCCTTTCGATATTGCCCCGGGAGAAATGACAGTTAAAGCCGTGATGAATTACCAGCTTCTTGTCAAACCTGTTGCCGACCTGCTTAAGGTCCCCGCCGACGAATCGGAGATAAAACTTGTAAATGAACACTTCACAACGGTCAATATATTGCCTTGATCAACAATATTATAAAGCTGACATTATGAAAAAGTATACCGGTTTTCCCATGACAGTCTTTCTGATTGTCTTTGTCTTGGTGGTTTCCAAACCCGATCTGGAAGCCATACCAGCGTTTGCACGCAAATATCAGATCAGCTGTCAGGTATGTCATGCTCCTGCAATGCCAAGACTTAAGGCATTTGGAGAGGAATTTGCAGGAAACGGTTTCAGGCTGACGGAATATGAATCGCCCAGGTACTTTATCCCCGTTGGCGATGACCGCCTGTCTCTGTTCAGAGAACTTCCTGTAGCACTGCGAATGGACGGTCATGCAACCTACAACTTCAACGATGCAGGTTCGCCTGATTTTGCATCTCCCTTTCTTTTGAAACTGATCTCAGGAGGAGAGATTTCAGACAAGATCTCCTATTATTTTTATTTCTTCTTTAACGAAAGAGGCTCAATAGCAGGTATAGAAGATGCTTTTATTATGGTCAACGATCTTTTCGGAACAGGAGTGAATTTTTCAATAGGACAATTTGCTGTTTCCGACCCCCTGTTCAAAGGGGAACTGAGATATACTCTTGAACCCTATAAGATCTATTCTGTGGCCCCGGGGAATTCTACAACTGACCTGAAGTATGACAGGGGTATCATCCTTGAGAAAGATATTGCGAAGACTGGTACCACCCTTGTGGCTGAGGTGATAAACGGAAACGGTATAGGAGAATCAGGCCCCGGATATCTTTTCGACAAGGATAAGTACAAGAATTTCATGTTCAAGATAAATCAGGCTATAGGAGAAAAATTTTCCATAGGTTTCTTCAGGTATTACGGCAGGGAAGAACTTACGGACACTCTCGGCCTCTTTAACAGCAAAGTGAGAATGTGCGGTCCTGACCTGGTCTTTAACCATGAAGACAAATTCGTTGTCAGCCTTCAGTATGTCAGGAGGACGGATTCAGATGTGTTCCGCGAGTCGGACGGTGCGAAGATCAAAGATGTTTTCACCCAGGGGGGACTCGCAGAAGTGATCTTCTCTCCTAAAGGAGACATGAGCAAATGGTATCTTACAGGACTTTTCAACTGGGTTGATTCCGATTATGACGAAATTGACTATACGGGAGCAACTCTGCATGCAGGTTACCTGGTAAGGCGCAACCTGCGTGTTGTGACGGAATTCACCTGGAAATTCAACGGCCCCTCGTACGGAAAAGTAAACATGGGATTTGTATCAGCATTCTGACCAGCTGTCTGACCAGATTCTGATTCTGTCCTCCCTGCCTCAGTCCGTTAAGGACTGAAGATGTGGTGCATCTTGCCCCCGGTTCTGTTCTGAATAAATAACCGCAAAGTATGCAGACATGTTTTCAGTCTTACAACTTCATCGCTGCAGTTTTAGAAATAGTCCTGTCGGGTACGGGGCTGCAATGTATAGTCCTGAAATCAGTTACATCCTTCAGTATGAACGACGGGATGTCCTGTACTTTTGAAGCTTTGACATTGATAAATGTCGCTCCCTTCACATCTTCGAGAATAAAAGCCGGACGGGCATCGTCATTCTCAAGCTTCAGTTCGATATCTGACAGTTCGATATTCCTGGCATGTCTTATGAAGAAGCCGTAAGCCGGCATTTTACCAAACTCCTGCGGATCGGGGTATGAATTTTCCTTCTCGGGGACCACCAGGGCAGCCTGCTCCCTGGAAGCACCTCCCTTTACCAGAATGAAGATATCGCGGATCTTTACATCCTCAACATCGTAACCGGGGATACCCAGTACCAGCGATGCATAATCGGGATTCTGGTTGTAGGCAACCACGTTGCTGATATTGATCCGTCTGAGTTTTCCGACGGGTGTTCCTTCCGGACCTCTCATCCTTGCTCCCAGGCGCAGAAAGAATGGAGCCCCCTGGCAGTCGCGCATTGTAATGTTAGACACGGTTATGTCTTCAAGTATCCCGCCGTCGACAGTCTCCAGCGCCAGTCCGCGGCAGAATTCAAAAGTGCAGTTTGATATGGTGATATTTCTGAATCCTCCGTTCGACTCGGTGCCGAATTTAATCCTGCCAGTCACAACACCCCTGTCGGGAACACGGTTATAATTCTGTTTCTGGTAAGTTCCGTCCAGGAAAGTACCTATGTCGAATCCGCTCACAGAGCAATTTGTAATGGTGACGTCTTCGGTCATTCTGGCAAAACCCAGACCGTAAGAACTCTTAAGGACTATTGCATCGTCAAAGGGCGAATTGACACTACAGTTTGAAATATGCACATGACTGCAACAGTCGATGTCGAATCCGTCCCGGTTGGTGTCGAGCTTTACATTGTCGATGGTCATATTGTCAACACCGGTGGCAAGCAGACAAAAGTGGCCGCCCTGAAGAACAGTGAAGTCTTTCAGGATGACATTGCGGCAAAGTTTCAGGGCTATGGCTTTGTTGCCCAGGCCCGGGGTCATCCTGCCTGAACGTGTCAGCCCGTAAGTGCCTATTATCCAGCCATGTCCAACAATTGCAATGTTCACGATATTTTCCCCCCAGATCAGGCTGTTATGCCAGTGGCTGTGACCGAAATCCTGGTACATATCGGTAGGATTAGGTTCGGGAGGATCAAATCCGGGCTTCCCCTGTTCGGGCACAGCAGCGATAAGATTGGCGCCGTTGTCGAGGAACAGGGTGATATTGCTTTTCAGGCGGATTGAAAAGCTGAGGTAATTACCTGCCGGGAAATAAATGGTTCCGCCACCTGAAGCTGCTGCTTCATCAATCGCCCTGTTTATTGCATCAGTATCGAGACTTACGCTGTCGCCGTTAGCTCCGTAATGTCTTACATTGTAAAAAAGGGTTTTATCCTTTATCATAGCCTCAACCCTTGAGCTGTCGAAAACAGGAACAGGCGGGGGAGGCGGGGGGAGGACAGCAGTTCTGGATTTTCTCTGTGCTGAACAGGCATCTGTGGCTGATATGACCATCAGCATCGTAAGGAAAAATGATATCAGGTTCTTTTTCATCAGAATGGTGTTTAAGATGATATAAAAGTATGAATTTTGCGACTGAATCAGGGATTTGATTATTATGCAATAGTTAAATTTCTTTAAAGATGTATATAAATATTCCGATCTTGCATAGTCGCTGAGATTAACTTATTTTTATTCAGTTCATGACATCACTGACGGGAAAATGAAAATTAACAGAAGAGACTTTATCAGGAATACGTCAATTGCTGCCACCGCAATAACTATGACCGGAACGGCAGCTTTGACCGCCGGGAAGCCCCCGGTTAAGAATATTTTTCCAGCTTGGAAGGGCTTCAACCTTCTGGATTATTTTTCTCCTGCTCCTCCAAGTCCTGAAAGACGAAATAAAACCACAGAAGATGATCTGAAATGGATGATGGACTGGGGCTTTGATTTTGTAAGGATCCCGATGGCCTATCCTTCCTACCTTTCATTCGACAGGTCGCGGGATATTAAAAAAGAGGAAGTCTGCAGCATGAACAAGCAGGTGCTGGACGAAATTGAAAAACTTGTATTTACCGCGGTCAAATACGGCCTTCATGTCAGCCTTAACCTGCACCGGGGCCCCGGATACTGTATTAACGCCGGGTTTAATGAACCATTCAACCTGTGGAAGGACAAAGAAGCTCAGGATGCTTTCTTTTATCACTGGGGTATGTGGGCGAAGCGATTTAAAAATGTTTCTCCCCTTCATCTCAGTTTTGATCTGCTTAATGAGCCGGCATATATTGAAGATATGAATGATCAGTACGCAAAGAAGGGTCCTGTGCCGGGTTCAACCTACAGGCTTGTTGCAGAGGGAGCTGCAAAGGCGATCAGGACAGAGAATCCTGAGAGAATCATAATTGCCGATGGTAATAACGTGGGAAACAACGTCACGCCCGAGCTGATCGACCTGAAATTAGGCCAGAGCTGCCGGGGTTATTATCCTTCTGCCATTTCGCATTACCAGGCACCCTGGGTATGGGAAGACCCGTCAAAAGCTCCTTTACCGGTATGGCCGGGGACCATGGGAGGCAAATACTATGACAGAAAAAGCCTTGAAGACCTGTACAGCCCCTGGATAGACCTTAAAAACAAGGGTGTTGGTGTTCATTGTGGGGAATGCGGCTGCTGGAAAAACACTCCACATAATGTCTTCCTGGCCTGGTTTGATGATGTGCTCGATATCCTTACGGATGCCGGCATCGGCTATGCGCTCTGGAATTTCAGGGGCGATTTCGGGATTCTCGATTCAGGCAGAAAGGACATAGAATACGCTGACTGGTACGGACACAAGCTTGACCGGCAACTGCTCGACCTTCTCAGGAAGTATTGAATCATGAAATAATACCGGTGATACCGCAGACCTGTTCAGTTTAAGGTGCTAAGCGTTTCTTGCCTCGAATTTCTTCAGGTTTTTCAGTATCACATATTCAACAAGCCCCGGAAATAACCTCTGGAAAAATGCATTGAGTTTTCCTTCGGCAGACAGAATAGTGATAAATTTCCTTTTGGAGATGTTGCGGATAATACCCTCTGCCACTGATTCGATCGTTTTCACACCTTTGCCTGACCGGGGGGCCAGAAAACGTCTCGACCCGTCGGAAGCTATTGTTTCCTTGTCTTTTTCATTCTCGGTATATCCGACCAGTACCAGGCCTGTATGGATCCCGCTGCCGGCTTCTTCGATACGTATCGATTCAGCAAATGCACGCAGTGCCATTTTCGATGCACAATAGGCTGAAAGATGAGGCAGACCTCTTATTCCGGCTGCACTCGAAATGAATACAATACTTCCCTTTGATTCCCTGAGATATTTCATTGCCGGAATTGAGGGATTGGTTGTACCCAGGATATTTGATTCAAAAATGGTGCGGACTACTTCAGGATTGAGATCGGCGAAATTACCTCTCATCGAAACCCCGACATTGTTGATCAGGATGTCGATCCTGTGAAAGACCCTGATGGCTTCTTCTATCAAAAACCTTCCTCCTTCAGTGGTTGATACATCACAACAAACGGAAAAAACATTACCGTTAATTTCTTTAATGATCTTTTCAGTTTCAGCCAGTCTTTCTTCATTTCTTCCGTTCAGTACTACAGCGGCACCTCTCGCGGCAAGGACCAGGGCTGTGCCTTTTCCAATTCCCCTGCTTGAGCCCGTTATTACGGCAACTTTACCTTCAAAATTCATTTCCTTCATCATTTCTTTTTCCTGAGGTATTCAATCTCAGGGTGATATTTCATCGCTGTAAGGCAATTGGTCACTGCCATAATAAGGTGAACAAGGAATGCAGTCCATATAGTTCCTGTTGCAAGAGTGATTATGCACAGCACCAGTCCCAGGGGTATGGCTCCAACGGTTTCCTCAAGCCCCTTGGGAACATGTGTTGCCGAGTAGAAAGCTACGTTGACAAGTATTGCCGGCCACACACCGATATTATCAGCAAGGGGCATCAGCAGGATCCCCCTGAACAACAGCTCATATCCGAATAGATAGATGGCCCAGCCCGCAATAGTTATCATAACAGTCTCAGGGGTCCAAACTCTTGCCCTGATCATCGGGTAATTAGCAAGGTTTTTTGGCTTCCTGGCACTTATAAGGGCCAGCGGAAAGACTATAAGTCCAAGGGCGGCAGTACTTATCAGTGTCAGAAGCAGGGTGTCAGTCCTGAAAGAAAGGCCGTAATAGCTTAACGGATAATCTTTTAGAGTTGCAAGGCATATTGTTATCGGGATTGCACCAAGGAACATAAAACCAAAGATCCGGGTGAAAATAAAGTAATTTACTGATGCCCTGTCATTTTCATATCTGGCATAAAACCGGTCTTTGATTTTACCTGAAAGCGCAGTGAACCAGTAAATGATGAATCCGGAAGTGGCAAGCGCAAGGGGGATAATAGTTTCGGCATTACCAACTTTCAGAGAAAGGTCGACATTTAAAGCATTTAGTAAAATCATTACTGTTTCAGGTAATTATTATCAATAAACCACTCATAGCACTCCCTGATGGCGGTTTCTATGTTTGTTTGCGGCATTCCAAGTTCATTAACGGCATCATCCGAATTAACATATTGTTTTTCACATGATATACATGCCATGCTGTAAGTTAAAAGAGGTTCACGCCGAAAAATATTTCCGTAGAATGATCCTAGTCTTCCGACGGTTTTTATCAACCAGTCTGGAACTGCGATCACCGGTGCGGGTTTCTTCAGGATGCCGGCAGCTTTTGTCAGGAATTCCCTGTAGGTAATATTCTCGTTGCCGGCAATGTAGTATTTGCCGATAGTGCCCCCGGTAAGACTGTTTGCAACCGCCGTTGCGACATCATTGACGTAGACAAAGTTCCTTCCGCCACCGGAAAAGAATTTCATCCTCCCTTTTGCAACCTGGAGGATCATTTTTCCTGAAGAAGGTTGTGAGTCGTAGGGTCCGATCATAAAAGTAGGAAGGACAGCCAGCGCCGGAAGTCCCCTGTTTTTTACTGCGTCCATAACCAGGTTAAGGGCTTCGAATTTAGAATCAATATAATCAAGCCCGAAACGGGCACCAGGAAAAGTATTGTTATCATGACCTGCATCAGAGCTGTTCACTGAGCTTCCGGAGCCAATGTAAATCATCCGGTTTATTTTATTTCTCAGAACAGAGTCAATGACATTCCGGGTACCTTCAATGTTAACTTTTCTCACGAGCTCAGATCTGTCCGGCCAGATGTTTGTCAAAGCGGCTGCATGGATAACAGCATCACAACAACTTAAAGCATTATCGATGGTCTCCGGTACAAGAACATCACCATAATAACGCTCCACATCCAGATCGTTAATGGTTGCCGACGCAGATTTGTTATAAAGCAGGACACTTACAGAATGTCTTCTTTGAATCAGTAATCTGACCAGGTTACTTCCGAAAAGTCCATCTGCACCTGTAAGCAATATTTTCATCAGATAAGTGATATAGGTTATTTCATATGCGGTCTGGCAAGATGAAACAGGTCAGTTAAGGAGTTAAATATAATATTTTTTTATTGCTGGTCTATCTGGTCGGTAAGTTTTCTGACCACCCTGAAGTTGTTGAAGAACTCTTTGGCAATAACCCTGAGAAGTGTATAAACGGGAACGGCAAAGAGCATTCCGACGAGCCCTGCCAGACCTCCTCCGATTATGATTACAAGGAAAATTTCAAGAGGGTGGGACTTTACGCTCCTGGAATATATTACCGGGACCAGAATGTTATTGTCGATCATATTGACAGCTATGAGTGTCCCTGCAATTTTAAGCACTGCAGGAAGAAGGTCACCATAGGCTCCTGTCGTAAGCATCGAAATAACACCCAGGGAAATACCAATTAATCCACCGATAATTGGACCTATGTAGGGTATAATATTCATTATTCCTGCAAAAAATCCGATTAAAAGGGCATTCCTGATCCCGAATATTTTAAGTCCAAGGGTTATGAGGGTTGTAACTGCAAGAACCTCAAGCAAAACTCCCAGATAATAGCGGATCAGCAATGATTTTGATTCTGAGACAACTTTCAGTGTTGCTTCATGATGTTTAGGAGGTATGAAGAGAAGAAGTCCCTCCTGAAAAAGTGTATCATCCTTGAGGAAGAAGAAGGAAATAAACAATATTGAGAACAATCCGATAAAGATGTTACCTGCAGCGCTGATTAAGTTTCCTATTGCATTTCCCACGCTGCTGATATTGACCACGGTTTTTATTTTTTCTAGCAGGAATTCTTCTACTGTAATTCCTTCGGGAATTGCCCCTACAGAGTTCAGTGTTTTATCGAGCCACAGAAGCGGACCCTGCAGGTTCTGGTTAAGCAGGTTTATATCGATGGATGATATGTTCTGAGCCTGTTTTATAATAAGAGGGACAAAGACTGCGAACAGTCCGGCCAGAACAATAACAATAACAAACAATGCAAGAAGTGCACTAAGCGGTCTTGGCATGCGGAGTTTCCTTATTCTTATCCTGTCGAGCAGATGAACCACCGGCTGGCCAATAAATGACAGCATAGCCGCAATAATAATCCAGATAAGGATATAGTTGAACCTGTAAAGCATGTATCCCACCAGAAGAATGAGCAGAATATAGCCGGTATAAGTAAGTACTTTTTTCATGTGAAATAATTATATTAAATTATCTCCCGGTGCTTTTACTCTGGCTATTATGCTGTTCACCATTAATATAAACTGGATCGCGATACAGTCTTAAGGTCAGTCATCGTGCCAGTTTTTCACCACATACTCACCCCGGGAGTGGGGTAAAACAATTGATTTTCAAGCGTCTTTAACTATATTATTAATCATTCCTGATAGTCAGTTTTCTTTTTTTTTTGAAAAGAACCAAAACCGGATATATATTAATAATGAATTTATCAGAGTATCATATGTCTTAAGAATGAATTAATTGTCATTTTTTGTTCCATTGATCCCCAGCAACTTGAAAATATCCACCACCGGTATGGGTATGAAAGACATCAGAAGTACCATAAGCCAGTGTTTGCTGTCCATCTCCGTGAAGCTGAATGCATCACGTACAGGAGGGATGATAAGTACAAGCAGTGCAAGGGCAGCCGAGACAAAGATAGCTCCGATAAGGGGTTTATTCTTCAATGGGCTGATGGAAAGCGAGGATCTTGAATTTGAATGAAGATTCCGCACATGAATGAGCTGGGAGAAAGCCAGAGTGGCAAAAGCCATCGTCTGACCAAGTATCAGACCTCCGTCTCTTTTTCCTATCATAAATGCAATCAGGGGGATGGCTCCCACCATAATTCCCTGATACATTATTCTCCATACCATTCCGCGTGTCATAAAACCTCTTTTCGAATTTCTTGGTTTCCTGTTCATTATATTACTCTCAGGAGGATCGACACTCAGGGCCAGTGCAGGCAGGGAGTCGGTTACCAGGTTGATCCACAGTATGTGAATAGGTAACAGGGGGGTACCCCAGTTGAATATTGCCGTTATCAGCAGCAAGAAGATCTCACCCACATTTGTCGATAGCAGGAACTGAATAGCCTTCAGGATGTTATCATAAATTCTTCTGCCTTCTTCAACCGCCGATACTATTGTGGCGAAATTATCGTCGGTAAGAACCATATCGGCGGCTCCTTTGGCAACGTCGGTTCCAACAATGCCCATGGCAGCTCCTATATCGGCCTGTTTGAGAGCCGGGGCGTCGTTTACTCCGTCGCCGGTCATTGCAACTATTTCATTATGGCTCTGCCATGCTTTCACTATTCTTACCTTATGTTCAGGAGCAACACGTGCATAAACTGAATACCGTGATACATTGCGGCGGAACTCCTCTTCTTCAATAAGTTCAAGCTCAGATCCTGTTATGGCCAGGTCGCCTTCACGCAGGATGCCTGTCTCCCTGGCAATAGCCATTGCAGTAGCCTTGTGATCGCCTGTTATCATTACCGGTCTTATTCCCGCCGTGCTGCATCTGGCAACGGCATCTTTGACTTCTGCCCGGGCCGGATCTCTCATACCCAGGAAGCCTGTGAAGATTAGGTCTTTTTCAATCTCTCCGGTGTTTATTTTGCCGGGCTTCTGCGACAGGTCTTTGTATGCCATGGCAAGAACACGCAGTGCGGAATTAGCCATAGATTCATTCGATTCTCTGATCAGGCCGATATCTTCTTTTGTCAGCTCTCTCACTTCTCCAGAAATGACTATACGGTTACAGACATTCAGTATTTCTTCCAGTCCTCCCTTGGTATTTATGCGGAAGCTGTTGTCTGTCATTTTGTTTATTGTGGTCATTCTTTTCCTTTCCGAGTCGAAGGGGATCTCAGCCACACGGGGAAATGATCTTTCCGCTTCTTCCTTAAAGATACTGTACAGGATGCCGAAATCGAGAAGAGCAGTTTCTGTCGGATCGCCAGTAAACTCATTCTCTCCTTCTTCGTTAACTCTCATAGTGGCATCGGCACACAAAACAGCCGTCATCAGAAGCTTCTCCTCATCACTGTTAAGACTGACTCCGGGAGAGTTCCTGTTGATGGTGTCTCTCCGGTGGTTAACATATGCCTCCACTATGGTCATCCTGTTCTGGGTCAGGGTCCCGGTCTTGTCGGAGCATATTACAGTTGCACTTCCCAGTGTTTCAACTGAAGGGAGAGTCCTGATTATTGCATTACGTTTCACAAGACGCTGCACACCTATTGCCAGAACGATGGTGGATACGGCGGGAAGACCTTCAGGTATTGCGGCCACGGCAAGACTGACAGCCGTCATGAACATGCTGAGGACAGAATTGCCGTATATCACTCCTACCACAAAGATGACCGCGCAGATTATCAGGGCCGCTGTTCCCAGAATCCTTCCCAGATGTTCAAGGCGTCTGGTCATAGGGGTTTCAGTATCAACAGTCTGCTGAAGCATATTGGCGATTTTCCCAACTTCAGAATTCATTCCTGTGGCGACGACCACTCCCTTTCCTCTTCCATAAGTTACCGTACCGCTCGAGAAAGCCATATTTACTCTGTCGCCGAGAGCTGCATTTTCATCTTCAAGAGGATCGGTATGTTTTTCAACCGGAACAGATTCTCCTGTCATTGCTGATTCCTGAATTTTGAGATTCACCGCCCCGGTCAGGCGCATGTCGGCAGGTATAATATCGCCGGTCTCAAGAATGACGATATCACCGGGAACCAGTTCCATTGAGGGGATTTCGAGAACGGATCCGTTACGGATGACTTTTGTTTCAGGTGCGGCCAGATTTTTAAGGGCCTGAAGCGATAATTCGGCTTTTTTTTCCTGATAGGCTCCTATGAAGGCATTGAGTGTAAGTATTCCAAGAATGACAAAGGTATCCAGAAGCCCCTCTCCCTCCATTACTCCCACGAAGCCGGAAATTGCAGCTGCAATCAGAAGGATGATGATCATAAAGCTTTTAAACTGTTCAAGGAACATCCGAAGGAAGCTTTTTTTCCCTTTTGCTTCGAGCTGGTTAAAGCCATATTCTTCGAGTCGTTTCCTCGCTTCACTATCGGAAAGACCTTCATGGTCTGAAGTAGCGAAGTGTTTTATCGTGTCATCGGCAGACAGGAAGTAAAATGGTTTCATATAGTTTTATCTTTCAGATTAATAGTATTGAAGTCAGATCGTGATCAGGATCCTGATATACTCAAGGAGAACAGTACAGGGGATTTCATTTAATAAACCTGAAGTTAATATATTTGGTTCCCCTGTAAGGATTTTCTCCGTCAAATAATATACGGTCGGCAAAATTCAGGTTATCAGACACGTTTTCAGCAGTATTGATATCAGGATCATTATGACCGGCTCCCTCAAAACTCTTAAGTTCCGCAATGTTTGCACCAGTTGTTTCATTGATTTTTTTCTGCATTTCAACAGACTGACTGTAAGGCACTGTCTCATCCGCTGTGCCATGTACAAGCAAAGCAGGGGGGAATTTTTTTGTCACAAGATTTAAAGGGCTTGCCTCTGAAGCTCTTTTATCTCCGCTGCGCACATCAAATCCCATGATCATGTTTGCCGCTTTGGTAGCCGCATCGGACAATGTTGTGATATCTGAGACCCCGTACCATGAAATCAAGCCCTGAACAGAACTTGACATGTTGGGATTTCCCATTGTAAGATCTTCATATTCAGTTAAATCGTTTGTTGCCGCAAGCATGGCTGCAAGATGAGCACCTGACGATAGTCCCCAGACAATGATTTTTTCAGTGTCAAGACGATATTTGCCGGAGTTGGCTCTGAGAAAACGTATCGCTGCCTTGGCATCATACAGGGGGCCGGGCCAGGTTACCTCTCCGGCAAGCCGGTAATTGACACTGACAACTGCGTAGCCCTGTGTTGTAGCCTGAAGTACCTGAGCGACCGTTTCCGACTGCTTGTCTCCCGACATCCAGAACCCACCGTGAAACAGCACTATTGTTTTATACGGAGGTCTGCCGTAATATGGATAAATTATGTCAAGCTGATGCCTGATATTGTCATCGGCAATATAGCGGGCATTAAGCACAGCCGTAGGGAACAGGCTCATATCGATGCTACCCGCTTCTCTCCCTTCTGCAGGAAGAGCGTCGCTTCCTGATTCCCGGACGGATTCAGGCTGCCTGTCTCCGCTGACTTCTTCTGATCTCTTTCCTGAGCCATTTCTGCAGGAATGCAGAAAGGCAATAATGACTAAAAAAATAAAAGCCGTCTTAAAATAATATACTGTTCTCATGGTGTATTAAAGCTTGATTACTGTTATCTGTAACAGAGCTTAAATCATGTTTATTATATATATGAGTGAGGATTACAAATATAATAAGCAAAGTCCGAAGAATAATGGGATTGCTGAAAATAGTGAATTATCTTTGTCGCTTATGTTTCAGAAGGGATCTCCGGTAACTTTAGGTACGGGCAATGTATGGAAGCTGTTGCTCCAGTATGCAATTCCTTCCGTTATTGCAATGACAGCCTCGTCGCTCTACAATATTATTGACAGCATTTTCATTGGTCAGGGGGTTGGAGCCCTTGCCATTTCCGGACTGGCGATAACCTTTCCCCTGATGAACATTGCTGCTGCATTCGGTTCTCTGGTGGGTGTCGGGGCTTCAACCCTTATGTCGCTCCGCCTGGGCCAGAAGGATTATGAGTCGGCTAACAATATTCTCGGAAATGTATTTGTATTAAATGGTATTCTCGGTACTGCCTATTCTGTTGTTGTAATAATATTTCTTGATCCAATCCTTGGTTTTTTTGGTGCAAGCCCTGACACCTTACCCTATGCCCATGATTTTATGATGATACTGTCGTTGGGGAATATTATTACTCACATGTATTTCGGGCTCAATGCGATGCTACGCGCAACAGGAAATCCTGTAAAATCAATGCTGGCAACCATTTTTACGGTGGTTATCAATATTATTCTCGCACCGCTTTTCATTTTTGTTTTTGGCTGGGGCATAAAAGGAGCCGCACTGGCCACTATCATTGCGCAGGCATCAATGCTGATATGGCAGATATCCATATTCAGCAACAGGAAGAACTTTATCCACCTTCACAGACGGTCATTCAGGCTGAAACGTAAAATTGTAATGGATTCCATTTCCATTGGGATGGCCCCTTTTCTGATGCATGCGGTGGCAAGTATCATCATCATAATTATTAACCAGAGCCTTGTAAGGCATGGCGGCGATCTGGCTGTGGGAGCTTATGGCATAATCAACAGGGTGGCTTTTCTTTTCGGGATGGTAGTGATGGGTCTTAACCAGGGTATGCAGCCTATTGCCGGCTATAATTATGGTGCAAAGCAGTACGACAGGGTTAACAGGGTTCTGAAACTTACAATATTTCTGGCAACCGTCGTTTTGAGTACTGGTTTTCTTATCGGTGAGCTTCTTCCTGATGCCGTTGCTTCTGCTTTCACCCGCGAAAGGGAATTGAAGGAAATTATTGTTCCCGGGCTCAGGATTGTAATGCTGGCTTTCCCGATTGTCGGCTTTCAGATGGTGACATCAAATTTCTTCCAGAGTATAGGACTGCCAGGTAAAGCCATATTTATGTCATTATCCCGACAGGTTCTGTTCCTGATTCCTGCTCTTTTTATACTGCCTCCCATAATGGGAGTGAAGGGCGTCTGGTGGAGCCTTCCTGTTTCCGACACCTTGTCAAGCCTGGTTGCAGCTTATCTTCTTTTTGCACAATACAGGAAAATGAAATTCCAAAATTGAACATCAACCCTTTTAATGTTCAGCCCATGAAAGAAAAATACATAATTACAATTGGCCGGCAACTGGGTAGCGGTGGTCGTGAAATTGGATATAAGCTTGCCAATCTTCTGGGTATATCCTTCTACGATAAGGAGCTTATCAGAATAGCTTCAAGGGAAAGTGGTGTGGGTGAAGAATTTTTTGAAAAGGCAGATGAAAAAAAGCGTTTCACATTTTTCGGAAATATATTGGGCCCGAAAGGATCGCTTACCGACGATATGTACACCGGATGGTACCTGAATAATGAAACCCTTTTCAGGATACAGAGCGACATAATCAGATCGCTTGCTGACAAGGCATCAGCACTGTTTGTCGGACGTTGTGCCGACTATATTCTGAAGGATCATCCCGGATGTCTGAATGTTTTCATTTATGCCGACAGTGATGACAGGATAAAAAGGGTTTCAGAACACCGGGATTTGCCAAAGAACAAGGCAAAAACATTAATCGAAAAGACCGATAAGATAAGAGCGGATTATTATAATTATTTTACAGGGAAGGAGTGGGGATCTCCCTTAACATATCATTTATGCATTAATTCTTCCTTGCTGGGTGTTGACGGAACGGTGGATCTTATCAAATATATCGCAGAAAAAAAATTCGGTATTGTGGCTGATTCATAATACTCATTTTGCCGGTATGGCTGCGTGGAAGAAATATTTCCCGGGGCCTGTTTCCAGCAAGACCCTGCCATTTCGTGTTCCTGCTACTTTCACTGCTCCTGATTCTGTTACGGGGATCCCGTTTTCCGTTATTGCATCCTGTCCGTCTGAAGGAATTTCAACTGTTGCAACTGAGTTCGATGGAATTGTAACCTCCAGTGAAATACCGTCATCTTCTTTTTTCCATGCGCTTCTTATTTCGCCTCTGTTGGTTTTGTAGCTGGCCTCACACCATGTAAGGTCACCGACAATTTCAGGTGCAATTATAATATTCTTATAGGCTGAAGAACCCGGAGCCTGACGGATCCCGCCGGGGCCGCTGTAAAACCACTCCATCAGATGACCCAGCATCATGTGATTGTTCGATACATTTGTCAGTCCTGCCCATGATTCGGTAAGAGCTGTTGCCCCTTTGGCCAGCTGGTAACCATAACCCGGAACATCTGACCTGCAGTTCATCTCAAAAATCAGCTGTGAGAATCCTTCCTGCTCAAGGGCCCTGATAAGATACCGGTAACCAACATCACCGGCAGTAAGGGATTTGTTGTTCCCGTAGATGGAACTGACAAGATTATTTACCACACTGGATTTTATGCTGTCATCGACCATACCAAAGAAAAGAGGCATGGAATAGGCTGTCTGGCTGCCCGTTGAATACACTTTTGTGACGGGATCGAGGAATTTGTCATTGAACGATTTCTTGATTCTTTCTGCAAGATCCTTGTACTTCATGGCAGCTTCTGTTCTCCCTGTAAGTTCTGACATCCTGTGCATAAGCGTTGCATCATAAAAATATATTGCAGTGGCAGTAAGAGAAAGAGGGGTGAGCTGAGCCACTCCCGGAGCTTTGGGCCCCAGGTCGTACCAGTCGCCAAGGCCATGTTCAAGGATGTTATCTTTTGCCATCGATTCAAGGTAACGCATGTATGCTTCCATCATCGGCCAGGCTTTTTCGATCGCCGCGGCATCGCCGTACCATTCATAAAGATCCCACGGCAGAATAATACATGCACTGCTCCATTCGGGTGAGTCGCGGAAGCCTCCTGCAAACTGCACATATTCAGGTGCAATGTTGGGCACCAGTCCGTTCTCGCACTGTGCTTCCATCATGTCGTCGATCATCTTATCAAAAAGATTATGAATGTCGTAGATATACTTGACCGAATTTCCCATAAGATGCGTTTGTTCGAGCCAGCCAAGTTTTTCGCGGTGAGGGCAGTCGGTGGCCACACTCGCCAGATTGCTTTTAATGGCCCAGTTTATCAGATCATATATCGAATTGAACAGGTCGTTTGAACACTTAAAGCTTCCGACAGTGGGAGAAGAATTTCTCGTGTGAAGCATTTTGATACCTGTTATTAAAGGCAGATTGTCAGGGTTTGGCATTCCGGCAGGAACTGCTCCTTCTGCCTGCAGATATCTGAAACCGTAATAGGTAAAACGAGGTTTCCAGGTTTCTTCACGACCTCCCCTGGTTGTGTATGAGAAATAATACGGCGTTCCTGATGCTCTCTGTGCTATTGTTGAATCGGGGGCAAGTAGTTCGGCCGGACTCAGCCTGACCTCACAGCCCTCCTTCCCTGTTACTGAAAGAGAAATGATACCTGAAGCATTTTGTCCGAAATCGTAAACATAAATCCCTGTATCCGGCCTGAATACAGATACAGGATCGAAGGTTTCATGCACCATAAGGGGGTGGTCGGGTTCCGGCCTGAGAATTCCTCCAGGCCCCTTTACCCTTACAGCATTCTTCCAGCCGTAATCATTGAATCCTGACCTGTTCCATCCAGGCTGCTCAAGCCTTGCATCATAATCTTCCCCTCCGAAGATGCTGGCAAATGTTATCGGAGAAGCCGAGGTTTTCCAGGATTCATCAGTGGTTATGACCTCCTCTGAACCATCTTTGTAAAGGATTTTCAGTTTTAACAAGAGCTTTGGAGCACCATAGGCTATTACCAGCTTGTAATAACGCTCCCTGTTTATATTATAGAAACCATTGCCTGCCAATACACCAATCGTATTGGTTCTGGTTTCAAGAAGATCAGTGATATCAAAGGTGTTGTAATAGCAGGTCTTGTGATAGTCAGTCCATCCCGGAGACAGAAAGCTGTCGCTTGTCTTTCGTCCGTTTACAGTGAGTTCGTAGTGCCCCAGGCCGCTGACGAAAATCAAAGCCCGTTCAACCTTTTTGGAAAGTGTAAACTCTTTCCGGAAATATGGTACAACAGATTTCTTTTTGGCAATATCGCCTTCTATTTTAATTCCTTTGTGAATTCCCGGAACCAGGATCATTGAATCAGGAATATCCTCATATCCGATCCATGCTGCTTCATCCCAGTCGCTCTCATCAAAAAGCCCTGTTATGAAAGATGCCGTTTCGCTCCAGCAGGAAACCTTATCATTTTCATCCCAAATCCTGACTTTCCAGTAATATTTGTGGCCTGGTTCAAGCGCGGGACCGGAATAAGTCAGCCAATATGAATCATCTGAATTGATCTTGCCTGAATTCCACAAGACGTTTTCCTGGTCTTTTTTCAAGGGCGCAGCGTCAAGAATAATCTGACAGGAAGTTTGTGATTTTCCTTTCTGCCTTGTTACTGATATCCAGCCGAAAACGGGCACTGAACGGGTTCCGGAAGGATTTATGAGGTTCTCACACTTAAGCTCAGCGGGAGAGAGATCTGAAAGGTTCCCGCCTGAGCAGGAAATCAGAAATATAATCAGGATTATTGCTGAGTACGATTTTTTCATAACAGGTATGGTTTATTTTTCTGACCGCGTAAAGGAAAAGAAATAAAAATACTATACCTGTTTCAACAATTCAATCAAAAATGAATATTTCTTCAATTTTTGAATTGAATACATCGGCAATATCATGGGCGAGCTTAAGAGATGGATTGTACTTGTTCTTTTCAAGGAACACAATTGTTTCGCGCCTGACATTCACTTTTTTAGCCAGGTCATCCTGAGTAAGGTTGAACCTTGCCCTGAACTCTTTGATCCTGTTATTCATTTCTCACTCCATAAAAGTTTGCTATGAGCCAGCATATCACCCAGGAAAGTGCCATTCCGAGGATCCCGGCACCAATAAGTTCTTCGGTATCAAGGTTCACACGGTCTTTAATGAATAGTATGGCCACCCAAAGGTAAAGCGAAACATAGTATGACCAAGCTGCAGTTCGGAGAAGCACCTTTTTGGACATCTCATCTTCTGTCGGTTCACCACGCTTCGCACTCGTAAGTCTGCGAAATCCTATATAAATAGCAAAACCGACGACAAGGATAATTACGCCGAAGCTCAGAATATCAAAAGTTTTGAAAGCTTCAGATGTGGAGCTGATCCATAGCCCTGTCGAAACCAGTACAAGGGCTGCTACAATAAAAACGATAATTGCTTTTTTCATTTCCGGGCATATTAGTTAATTAATTCTAACACAAAGTTAGAAATAAATAACATTAACTTCCAAATTTTTTAACAGTTATTTTCATACATGAATAAAGATCTTAACTCAGTGTTGAATTAAATTGAGACTGCCATCAAAGATATATGTTGATCCGGGCCGGGCAGCATCATTTTCAACGACTTTTCCATGGTAACCAAGTCTGAAGGGGTTTCCCAGCTTAGATATCAGAGTTGCCTGTTTCAGCTTGCCGTTTTCCCAATCGATATCAACCACAAATCCTCCCCTGGCCATAAGTCCGTGTACATGCCCGGTTTTCCATATCTCCGGAAGGGCAGGAAGCAGTTCAATCTCCCCGGCATGACTCTGAAGCAGCATTTCAGTAATACCTGCCGTACCTCCGAAATTACCGTCTATCTGGAAGGGAGGATGATTGTCGAACAGATTATTAAGCGTCGATTTTGTAATAAGAGCCACAATATTTTCATATGCTTTCCCGCCGTTTTTCAACCGTGCGTAGAAGTTGATTATCCAGGCGCGGCTCCAGCCTGTATGGCCTCCACCGTGAGACAGCCTGTATTCTATCGTTTTTCCTGCGGCCTCAAGCAGTTCCGGGCTTCTTTGCGAAGTAATCTGGTTTCCGGGATGTAATCCGTAAAGATGTGAGATATGCCGGTGCCCGGGTTCGGCTTCTTCAAGTTCTTCATGCCATTCGAGTATACGTCCGTCAGAACCGGTTTTTACAGGTGCAAGTTTGTCCAGAGTCTTTTCTATTTTCTTTCTGAAGTTTTTATCTGTATCCAGGACCCTGCCTGCTTCCATTGTATTTTGCAGCAGGTCTCTTATTATCATGTGGTCCATAGTCGGACCCATGACCATGCTTGCGGTTCTTCCTCCGGGGATCCTGAAACTGTTTTCAGGGGAGATGGAAGGCCCGGAAACAAGCAAACCTGTCCGTGGATCTTCTGTAAGCCAGTCGATACAAAATTCCGCGGCTTCTTTCATTATTGGATACGACTTGTCTCTAAGGTAATTAAGATCACCGCCAAAAAGATAATGATCCCAGATATTCTGACAGCTCCATGCAATTCCCATGGGCCACATTCCATAACGGATGGCTCCGAATGGTTCTGTATAGTGCCAAACGTCGGTTGTATAATGTGCCACAATACCTTTCATCCCATAAACTTCCGAAGCCGTTCTCCGTGCTCCGGGCCGCATAGCGTCAATGAAATCGATAAAGGGCTCCTGAAGTTCCCCGAGGTTGGTTATCCAGGAAGGCCAGTAATTCATTTGTATGTTAATATTAATATGGTAATCGGCACTCCATGGTGGTTTCAGTCCGTCGGCCCAGATGCCCTGCAAATTTGCCGGCAGTCCCCCCGGCCTGGAACTGCTGATCAGAAGGTATCTTCCGAACTGATAATAAAGTTCGATCAGATCGGTATCGGTATATCCGTTTCTCATTGCAGTCAGTCTGGCATCGGTAGTAAAATAATTACCGTCATTCGATCCCAGATCAATTGATACCCTGTCAAAAAGCGAACGGTAATCTTTTATATGTTCACCGAGTATCTCTTCGTATTCTTTTTCCGATATTTTTTTCAGATAATCAGATGAAGTCTCAGATGCGTTGTTGCCCCAATAATCGGTGGCTGCTGTTATGAAAATAACAACCGAATTCGCATTTTCAATTTTCATGCTGTCGCCGGCTGTTATGAGCTTCCCTCCCTCGGGAATGATTTTAATTCTTGCTGATAACCTCACACCATTGCCATTTCCAACATGTTCGCTCATTTCAATCTCATCTTCTGATGTTTTGAATATTGCCATATTCCCGGGCCTCGAAAGCCTGGCTGTAAATGAAACTGCATGTTCAGCGTCGGATGTGATTTTCATCACCAAAGCCTTCCCGGGGGAGCTTGAAAAAATCTCTCTTGAAAAATTAATTCTGTTGGCAGTATAGGTGATCCGGGCGACGGCATTTCCGATATCAAGTTCCCTTTTGTAATTGGATATAGCTCTCATATGTCCGAAGTTGAGCGTCAGGTCGCCCAGGGTCTGATAGCTTGAAGCATCATCGCGTTTGAAACGGCAAAGTATTCCATTCTGTGCAAGCTCCTCAGCTTCAATGTATTTTCCGGCAAAAAGCAGGCGGCGGACTTCAGGCAGGGTCTTTAGTGCATCAGGATTTGCGTCCCGGCGGGGGCCGCCGGTCCATACGGATTCTTCGTTCAGCTGCAGGCGTTCTGTCCCGATACCTCCGAATATCATTGCACCCAGGTGGCCGTTCCCGACAGGAAGAGCTTCATTCCAGGTTTGAGCCGGTTCGGTAAACCAGATCTTCATTCCCCTGTCAGATTCCTGGCCCGATACCGGCCTCAGTCCTGCCAGGAGAATATGCAGTACAGCAAAAATCCCAAAAAATTTAATTTCTCTCATCTTATTCCGGGTTATAGAGGTAAATTTAACTTAAAAAATAATAAGGGCATAAATGAAAAAGAACACGAAATTCCGGCTAAAAATTAAGACTCATTCGCTTCCGCTGAATATGGTCATTCTGGCATTTACATTTTTTACAGCCGGTAATGAGGGTATCTCACAATACAACAAGCTGTCACACAGGGAACCTGAGTCATGTGAAATCAGCGTTACAGGTCCGGGATATTACGGCGAACAAGGTAAAACTTATGTCTTGATGAAAGACATTTCAGACCCTGGAAGTGTAATATTCCTGGGCAGGGATGTGACACTCGATCTTAATGGTCATACCCTTAACTATGCAGAGGGAAGTTATGATCATATTCAAAATTATAGTTTTGAGGATGACCTTGAGGGATGGGACAATTCTCTGGCACCCGGAGCACGGATTGCAGGAAGGAAAGTGCATGTAATGATAGGAGAAAAAGTCCTTCTTCTTTCAGCAGGCGAAGAAGTTGTATCTTCCTTTGTTATGCTTCCCCTGGCCGACCGCTCATATTTTGCCTTTTGCGGTGTGGCTGCGCAGGAAATGAAGATCAGGATCATTGTTGAAGATCAGGCAGGAAAGGAGGTTGGGAGGGGTGATTCCCTTTCGCCAAGACTGGGAGGAGGTATTCCCTACGTTCATCTGTACGGTTTACCGCCAGGGAAATACCGCCTTCGGATAAAAGCCCTGACCGACTGTATCGTGGACTATGCAGATATCAGGCCCGCTCTCGACGTAGGTATAGGAATAGTTGAGGAGATTGAGCCAGGTGTAGGCTATGAAGATCTTTACAGATCGTTTCATGGTTCCTTTTATGATTATGCAACAACGAAGGGAGGCAGAATTCCTTTGTCAGGGATTCCTGTTGTAAAAGGGAAGGGTACAGTTACCATCAGGAACGGGATTATCCGGAATGCCACCGAAGGAATCCTTTCATGGGGGATCCAGTCGAACGCTGATGATGTCACCGTCATCATTGATAATGTTAAAATCGTTACCGCGGGTATCAATACAAATGCAGTCGATGTTCCCCAGGCTGTTATTACCGGGTGCACCTTCGATGTTAATAACCCTTTTATCATCAACAGGCACGGATCGGATAATTATGGGGTAGACCTTTGGGGAAAGTTGCCTTCAGAAGTATCTTATTCGGAATTTTACGGAGGTCAGGGTTGCCTGGTTTTCAAGGGTGACTTTTCAAAGATCCATCATAATCTTTTTGTAAACAGGCAGACCGTTACCAACCATTACAGTATTATGGCAATGGGTGACAGTTCGCTTATATACGATAACAGGATACTTCCTGAGACCGGGTCGGGTATAGAAATTTACATCCACCGGGGGATGGAGATCTTCAACAATGAGATTAGCATTGAAGCAGCTCCTCCCACATGCGAATACGGTCATTCGGATTACAGCACCACTGCAATACGCATTGCCGATTACAATGCAGTTGCAGGTACCGACAGGGCTGCCTGGGGCAACAAGGTATATAACAACAGGATATTGGTCAGAGGGAAGGATTATCCTGATTTTGAAGATTATGTACCGATGGCCTGGGCGGTTTTTTACAGCACCAGCGGGGGGGAAAATTATATTTTTGGCAATGAAGTCATTGTTGAAGACCTGACTCCGGGCCTTAAAAATGAAACATCGGCATTTTATATTGGTGGAAGATGTGATGGAGGCATTTTCAGTAATAACGTGATAACATCCAATGTCCCGGCATTCTGGGTGGCTACAAGATATGGCCCGGCATCAAATATTCTGATCTCCGGAAATAAAATTATAAAAACAGCTTCAGCGGTTGATGATTTCAAACCTGTAAGAATGGGATGGTACAATGCTGTTGCAGAAAACATCGAATTCCGGTCTAATAAGGTTGAAGGTTCGGATTTTATGATCGACAGGACGGACAGGGAACACTCATGGTCAGTTTTCTGGGCACTGACGATACGGGTTGTTGATGGTAATAGTGATCCCTGTGAAAATGTTGAAGTGTCTGTAACAGATTCGGGAGGGGAGGAGGTGTATAGACAAAGAACAGATAAGAATGGTTATGTAAGGACTGAACTTGCGGAATATATTGCAGTGGGAAACTCAATAAAGCAATATGCCCCTTACACAGTTAAAGCAGGCAGAAGTAAAAGGAAGGTAAGCCTCGTATCGGATACGGAAATTATTATGGTAAAATAGAAACCAGGACCGTCTCAGTGAAGAGCTTCCGGGAGGGTCCTGGCGTTCCCGAAACTGATAACAGTTTACTTCTTCAGCAGGTCGCGGATCTCAGTAAGCAATGTTTCTTCTTTGGAAGGAGCGGGAGGGGCCGGAGGAGCTGCGGCTTCCTCTTTTTTCTTGGCTGAATTAATGGCCTTGACCACAAGGAAGATGGCTATAGCCACGATCAGGAAATCGAATGTCACCTGGAGGAAGTTTCCGTAATTCCACCATACTTCATTTGTTCCGGGATTAATGTCGAGTTTTAGTTCAGTGAAGTTAACTCCGCCTATCAGCATACCCAGGGGAGGCATGATAATATCGTTTACAAGTGAGGATACTATTTTCCCGAAGGCAGCACCGATAATTATACCCACGGCCATATCGACCATGTTTCCCTTAAGTGCAAAAGACTTGAATTCGTCAATAATTTTCATGATAGCAGGATTAATTATTAAAACTAGAATTTATATGAAAAACCAACTCCAAAGATTTCCTTGAACTGTACTTTTGATCCTACTGATTCACCTGCTTCGACAGTTCCGTTATCGTTCCTGTCGAAGGGTACTTTAATGTTGTCATCATAAATAAGTACTGTATTGAGGCTGACTCCGATATATTTGTTTACCTTCATTCCGATAAGCGTTTCCCACATAACATCTATGTTTTGCGGATTATCGGCATAATTGGAAAACAGGTCGAATTTGGTGGTAAAAGAAATATTCTTCATGAATTCACCCTGGAAGTCATTTTTTGAATAGATTGCCCTTAGGTACCCTCCAAGTTCGCTTTTGGATTTTTCACCGGGGGTAACGCCAAAAGCACCTGCATCAGACAGCAGTTCATCGGTTACGAATGTAAACTTTGCGGTCAGGGGTGCAAAAAAGGCGCTGAAGTTTGCATTGGGCTTGTAGTCGAGACCCAGGGCTGTAAGGAGATATGCAGGTGCGAACAGATCGGATATTTTTACTTTGGGATCTGCTGAATAATTCCATCCGGGAGCCATTTGTGTCCTGAAGTTCATCAACGCAGCATAGTAAAGGTTCTTATAAGCCTGTCTGCCATATTTTGAGACCAGATCTATCTTGTCATCGGTTTTTCTTGTTTCCTTTTTCCCTTTCTCGCCTTGTGTCAGAAACCCATAGCCCAGATCTAGAGAATTATCCCAGGTTGATTTTCCCCGCTTAAGGTTAGCAAAAACGGAGAAGATACCGTTGACGGCAACTGAAGGTTCACCTCCTGCTGCCCAGTTGGTTAATGATGTCTGGGCGAGGTTCACATTGAACATCCCGCCCTTTTTCCATCCTTCAATAGTGTCGGTAGTCTGTGTCCTGAGGTTTTTTTCAGCTTCTGTTACCTGAGCCTGAACTGAAGCGACCACAAAAGACAATAAAAAGAAAACGGCAAAAATTTTTATTTTCATGGATGATTAGTTTTGCTTTTAAGTATAATTAAAATTACAGCCACGCAATGCATGGCTGTAAAGGACAAATTTCTTTCGGCGAACGGAGATTCAATTATTCGATCTCCTTAATTTCAGCTTTTCCTGCATTTCTCTTAACTGATTCTATACCGTTATCGCGTCCGCTTTCACTTTTATAATTCTGGCTTACACCAATAGTTTCATTGTTTCCGGCTGTTAATGCGAACCGGAACATTTTGCCAGGAGTTGTCGATTTGGTAAATCTTTTTACATCCTTAACATTCTTTTTTACGGATGTTATACCATTTAAACATGCAGCCTTTGAGGAATATCCCTCACTGCTGAGAATTGTCTGTCCGTTATCGGCCTTAAGGCGGAAGCGGAACTCTTTGTTTTTGCCACTCTGATAAACTTCAAATTTTGCCATTTTAATAATAGTTTTAAGAGTTAAAAATTATCTTCTTAATAAAGAAAATTATTGTTATAAATCCGGTTACTTAAAAGATGATTCTCAAAAATAATCATATTTTTCGGATAAGTCTGAACAAAACATTAATTATTACATAATACTTGAAAAAACCATTTATTACTGATGCGTCTGATGAAAAATTTAACAGACTGCCGGGTGTCGCAATCTGAATAAACATGTTCACCAGGGAAAACTTTATTAATAACGAATCACCAGGAAAGATCATTTAAAAAATGATCAGACTATGATTAACTTTGTCACTAATTTCGGTTAATGCAAATAATCGGTTATATTGCAATATCCGATAAGACGTCTTGGTAAATCAAAAATCTCAGATAATGAAAAGGACAGAAGCATTTGCTGAACAAATTAATCAGGGTTATGCCTGCAAGGGCGAAAGTATGGTTCTGGGAGGTGCGATGCTCGATGGTCAGGCAATCCCCGGCACCATGGTACAGGTTCCGTTAAAAACCATGAACAGGCATGGTCTGATTTCAGGAGCAACCGGTACAGGAAAGACAAAGACCCTGCAGGTCATTGCCGAACAGCTTTCAGAAAAAGGAGTTCCTGTTCTTTTGATGGATGTGAAAGGCGACCTCAGCGGAATAGCAATGCCGGGGAAGGAAAATTCATTTATTACAGAGCGCTATAAAAAGATCGGGCTTACTTATTCCGTGAAAGGATTTCCGGTTGAGCTTCTTACTCTTTCCCGGCAGGATGGAGTCAGACTGAGAGCAACGGTATCAGAATTCGGTCCTGTCCTACTTTCAAGGATACTCGATCTGAATGATACCCAGGGAAGTATTCTGTCGGTTATCTTCAAATTCTGCGACGACAGGCAGATGGCACTTCTTGATCTGAAGGATCTCCGCAGGGTGATTCAGTATGTAACTGCAGAAGGTAAGGCTGAGATGGAAAAGGAATATGGCAAAATATCCACTTCAAGTACGGGTATCATACTAAGAAAGATCATGGAGCTTGAACAGCAGGATGCAGACCTTTTCTTTGGTGAGCTCTCGTTCGACATCACAGATCTTATGCGCAGGGATCCCAGCGGGAACGGATATATTAATATAATCCGCCTGACTGATATCCAGGACAGACCCAAGCTCTTTTCCACATTTATGCTTTCACTTCTGGCAGAAGTATACAGCCAGATGCCTGAAAAGGGAGATACTTTAAAGCCCGAACTTGTAATATTCATTGATGAGGCTCATCTTGTCTTCAGCCAGGCCGGCAAAGCGCTGCTCGAGCAGATTGAAAATATTGTAAAGCTTATCAGGTCAAAAGGAATAGGGGTGTTCTTTGTAACACAGAATCCGACGGACATACCTGATGAAGTCCTTGCCCAGCTTGGTTTAAAGGTGCAGCATGCTCTCCGGGCGTTTACGGCAAATGACAGGAAAGCAATTAAACTTACAGCCGAAAATTTTCCTCTTTCAGAATTCTATAAAACCGACGACGCGATTACTGCACTTGGAATTGGAGAGGCACTCATTACCGCACTGAATGAAAAAGGGATACCCACACCGCTGGCTGTCACTATGCTCCGGTCACCCATGAGCAGGATGGATATCCTCAGCCAGAAAGAAATTAACAACCTGAACAGGTCATCAGTCCTGGTTCCTAAATACAGTCAGGTAATCGACCGCGAAAGCGCTTACGAAATACTGGGCCGGAAAATTGAATCTATACGAAGAGAGAAAGAAGAAGAGGCCCTGAAGGCTGAAAGAGAGAAGGAATACAGGACTACCTCACCAAGAAGCACAACTGGCAGAAAGGCAGGGACCTCCCGTAGCAGGAGAACAGCAACAAGCCCTGTGGTAAAGGTGCTTACCAGTGCTACATTCATAAGGGGTGTGCTTGGGATACTTAAAAAAGTGATATAACTCAGTTGCGGACTATAACGCTGTCGACAAGATATTTTGAATCGCCTCTCCAGAAAACCACTCCGTTTTTCTGACGGTAATGAACAATTATATTTTTGCCCTGGAGAGTGTCGAATTCTCTTATCAGGTCTTTATTGACAAGCGTGAAGAAAAATTTTTCCGATGCAAGTGTAATGTCTTGTGAGGATGCCACGCTGCTGAGTATCATTTCACCCTCGTAGGTTTTGAAAAATGTTCCCTTGTTGGAGAATTTCTGTAATAACCCGGCTCTGTATCCTTCGCTGTAGGTGTAGAAATATTTCCAGTAAAAGAAACCGGCTACGAAGATCACAAAAATAAACAGGAGCCACTGAAAGAATCGTTTAATCTTGTTAACCATCGTCCTGCCTTTCGATTTAAATTTCTCCGAAATAGATTCTTCAGAACCGATGGTTGCCTTTTCCTGTTTTTCCATTGATTCGGATTTTTAGGGTAAAATTAAGAAAAATCATTGTTTTGCAATTTCATCGCCTTCCTTTTAGAACGACACCCCTGGAGTTATGCTGAAAGACAGGTTCCTTTTTGGGACCCGGTTCTCTTATTGTCAGCGACGTGATTGTCATCCCGTTAACATCGTCAAGGACTATAGCTGTCCGGTAATCTTTACTCTCACACATAAGAGCCACATTCTCAAAACTTATATTTCCCGCATGCCTTATGAAAAATCCCCAGGCTGGAAGCTCCCTGAACATTGAGAATTCCGGGTAATTGGCAGCCAGCTCAGGCACCTTATCGAGTTCATCAAGACCTATCCTGGCATAATTGGGATTTCCCCCGCCGGGGTGCCGGATCTCAATGTTCCTGAGTCTCACATCCTCGATAAATGCGTCCGGCATGCCAACGATAGAAGAAGGTGATACATTCCTCGGCAGGTCCTCCACCGGGCCCTCGTAATTGTATCCTGCATCAGGTTTGGAAGAAGGTACTTCAGCATAAACATTTGAGATATTAATGTTCTTCATCATTCCTTTCCGTCCTTTCTGTCTTTCACCAATACGAAGAAAAATTACATTTCCGGTGTTTATCGATCTCAGGCTGTCGACTACCACGTTTTCCACAAAACCGCCATCCACTGCGGCAAGAGTAAGTGCCGAACGGTAAGTGTCAAACACGAGGTTGTTTATTATCTGTATATTTCTGAAGCCGCCATGCGATGCTGTTCCAAACTTTATCCCGTTTGCGCTGGTCCTTATGGTATTATTATGAATGAAGATGTTACTGCAGATAAAATCTCTTGAATGTGATTTCAGACAGATTCCATCGTCGGCAGCATCAAAATAAGAGTTGGTTACACTTACACTGTCGCAGTCAACGATGTCTATCCCGTCATTGTTCCAGTACGATTTACTGTCGACGCTTATCCCGTCTACCACCAGATTCCGGCACTGGTCGTATTGCTGATTCCAGCTTCCGGGATCTTTCAGGATAATGCCTTTGATGATTATATTCCTGCATCCGCGGAAGTAGATATTCTGAGGGCGGATCGTCTCCCTGGGTCTGTCGTATTTAAGCGGATCGGAAATAACTCCTTTATGGATCAGGTCCACAAGATTGTTTGCGACCTGGAAGCCCTGGCCGTCGATAACTCCTTTTCCCGTAATCCCTACATCATGCTGGTCGAGAGCAAAAATCAGGGCTGTCCAGTTAAAGTTCTGCTCATAATCGAGCGGATTCGTGGAACCAACCAGGATAGCTCCTTCCTCAAGCTGGATTGTGACATTCGATTTAAGATAAATTGTACCTGTCAGATAGCGGCCCACATAAAAAACAAGCCGCCCTCCTCCGTTGGCACTGATGTAATCAATACCCTTCTGAATGGATGTTGTATTCAGAGTTGTGCCGTTCGATTTCACTCCGAACATTGAAGCATTGTAATCTTTGGCATTAATTGTGCTGGCTGTTGCCATTAATGCTAGCAGTGATAATAATTTAAATATTTTCATGACATGTTAAATAAAAGGCAATTGTTATAAACTATTATTAACCACGGAGTTACACGGAGTTGAACGGAGTTTTCCACTAAGTTTCACTGTTTTACATTGTACGAGTCAGCTACACTTTACTTAGCATTGATCTCCCCCTCTCCTTTTCTCCCCCTCGCCCCCTCATCCTTCCTGTCCTCAACCTGATATATTGTAACCGGTCCGATCAATCCCATTGACTGTAGCGGCTGAACCTTGTTTTTCTCGTTTGTCCAGTACTGGGCGATCGGATTATCAGTCAGCGACTTCATGTAATTGCCCATAGATGTGGTAACCTCTACTTCAATGTCATTTTTGCCGGTTCTGACAAGATCTGATATGTCGAAAATCCTTCTCCCATACCACTTCACTCCGCAGCTTCTGCCATTGACCTTCAATTCTGAAGTACCATAAACTTTTCCAAGATTAAGTATCACTTTTCCTTTGTCAGATGCATTTATGGTGTTCCTGTAGATCACTGTTCCGGCAAAGCTGACAACATCAGATAAATCCTTGAGGTCCCTGAGCTCATTAAGCTCAAGGGTCTTTACCGAACCATTGCGGCAATGCCTGAATTCGGCGCTCCACCCTGATTGAATGATTTCTCCCCCGGGATCCTGCACAGGAAAGGGTTTCCATTTTTCCCCGTTCTTTTCGGTGCAGAAGACGAACAGATATGACGATGCAGGCCCCATGTCGAGGTCAATGCTGTTCTCCCTGTCAGGGAATATCATGTAACGGCTGCCTGTTTCGGGATCCCACAGCCAGCAGTATTTATTTTTTGTGAGCTCGCGAGCGAAGGTCAATCTTGTCTTTCGTGATACGTGAATATGCGAATTGATCAGAAACAGTATTTCCGATCCGTCGTCAGCAGTCCGCCGCAATTGCATCACATAAGGATCGGGTTTTACGATCTTTACATAAGGCTTCAGTCCATATTGCTCCTGTACCCTGCCGTACCAGCTGATGAAATCTTTTTGCGGCTTTTGCAGGTAAATGCAACGGTCCTTCATGTTTTTAATCCGGGAGATGTACTCCTTTACCTTTGCATCTCTTTCAATGGAATCTTTCCACCCGGTCGATTTCGAAGGAACGGTTTCGATACAGAATACCCTTCCTCCCGAAGCAGCGAATTCCTCCAGCTTCTCGGCCGATTCAACGCTAATACTCTCAACATTCACCAGGAATATGGAATGATATGATGAAGGTCCGAATATAAGACGGCCTTTTTTCACTGTGGATCCGGCAATTACCCTTTGCGAAACATAATCACATCCATTGCCGTTTTTGTTCATTGCTTCCCATACCAGGGTAAACCAGTCGACATGAGTAATATTCGGAAAAGGTTCCATCTGTGATCCGATCAGACTCCACATGTCATCATTCGGTGGCAAAATTGCAATATCGGCGAACATCACACTGTTTTGCAGAACTGCAGACATCCGGGCTTTGTACTCATTGTAAAGATGAAAATGCGGCCACCAGGTGTTATTCTCGTTGTAATAGGCCCCGTATCTTATCCATCCCGGGTAAGGTGCCTCCGGGGGTGAATAGTTAAAACCATGAAATACCGAATGGGTAACTCCTGTTATTGCACTCTGGTCTCCGCCTGTCTTAAGATTTTCGAGTGAAGTGTTGAAGACAGTATAGGTATCCGTCATCTCCTCACAGCTTACCAGCCTTTTCCCTGTCAGATTCGCCGCTGAGGAGACATATTTGTTGATCATCGTATAGGCTCTGCCTCTTCTGTAATCGTCTTCAGGCATTTCTTCCCCCACTTTATGTTTGAGCCAGTTCATTGTCCAGGATTCACACTCGGGAATATCGAAATGAAAACTAGATTCGAGAGGGTAAAAGTCTCTTCCGTAGGCTTGTGCCCGTGACTTCACATTTAGTTTTTTGCACCAGTCACAGAAGGTTTTAATGAAGTTTTCCTCAAGCAGGTCGGATTTGAATGTTTCAAAATCATACCTCATACGGCAGATGATCCTGTTAAAACCGGGACTTAGATCCGCTCCGTATTTCAGATCGGTAATATTACCCATTCCTCCCGTTTTGAAAAGGACGAATGGCAGGTAAGGGAAGATATCATAGACTTTTCTTCTTTTGAATTCTTCCATAATTCCGGCGGACCAGTTTGAACCTTCAAGCTCCATGCTGTCGGTGAAAAGAGCCCGCAGATTATCAGCCAGGGGGCCTGTTTTTCTTTCGATTCCGGAGGACATCCTCTCAAGGTATTTACTGACTGCATTCGCGTCATAGTGATTCAACACAGGACCTGTGGCGCCTGGAGCCCCGTTAATTACCTGCATGAATCCTGATATCTTCACCAGGCCGTATAGAGCATGTTTCCCTTCAGGAACAGCTATTTTGAAATTCCCGTTCTGACCCGAATTGATAATGTCCCTGACCTGACTGATGGAAGAGACCGGATCGGGGACTAAGGATAAGGATAATAATTCCATTTTCCTTCCCGGGAATGGAGAACTAACTGCGGGATCTGCCTCCCTGAATATTTCAAATTCTGAAATTTCATAGTAAACAGGACCGGTTATTTTCTTTACTGAAAGCACCACTATCTGGGATCTTTCTTCACCCTCAAGGTATTCTGCACCGAAGGGCCAGCCTGAGCCCACGATAAGATCGCATGTCATGCCCAGCGATTTTGCTTCTCTGAATACAATGTCAAGCAGGTCCGTCCATTCTTCGCTTAACCATTTTACCGGCCGTTTTCCCAGATCATCCCCTTCAAAGCGGGAAGGAAACTCAATCGGATTTATTTCCACCCCGCCTATTCCGGCTTTTTTTAAAAGTCTTAATTCACGTACCAGCTCGGCAGCTTCAATTTTATTTCCATTCCACCACCATCTCACAAAAGGATGATATAATGATCCGGGATTCTTAAAAAGTTCATACAGAGATACGGCATTTTCCTTACCGGCCTGAATTCCATTAATACCTTTGGCAGGTATTCTGCCCCTGAGCAAAAAGCCTGCCGATGCCATTGTGCATGACGAAATGAAGGATCTCCTTCTCATACGGCCGTTTTAAGTATGTTTTACATGTTCTTTTCCTTAAAGGAAAGGAAAATTGCCTTTTAAGGTCAGAAATCTTAAAGCAGATAAAGATTTCAAATAAAGATAACTCTAAAAAATCACAGGACCGAACCCGGGATCAGAATTTTTGCTGGAGGCGTTCAAGGTTTTTCCTGAATACCGCTGGATTATATGAAGGATTAAATTCCGGATTCATAATTATTTCTCCTGTCAGGTGATTTATGTAACCTTTAACAAATTTATTGGAAAGTATATAAACCACATCGGAGTTTTCGCTGGATAATGGGGTTGATTCGGTGAGAACATTTTCAACAGAAACCTCTTTTAATCCTCTTTTTATGATTTCTGAAGAATAGTGGTTAAATAATTTATTTGAAAAGGCAAGGATCACAAGGAAATCGCCGAAAGTCTTTTTATTGTTATGCTTTATAAGAAGATCAAGTCTGTCATTGGATACAGGTAAAGCTGTTTTATAAAATGAATCTGAGAACATGAAGCCCTCTTTAATAATATTTCTGGCATCCCCTTCGTACAGGGTGTAATGAATAAATACTTTCTCATCCTTCAGATTTCCCACTATAAAATCAAGTGGTTTTTCTTCGAACAGCCTGTCGCTGAAAAGATGCTTGTTATTGCCTGATTCGTTTAATCCCCTTATGAGTTTAAGAATATCGTTACTGGTTAAGCCGCTCCTGAGTCCGGGTAAATTTTTAAGTGTCGATTCAATGAAAATATTTTTCCTGGCAAGCCGGATATGGAGATAAATTATATATCCCAGAAGAGCAATAATAATAACCAGCAGAAAAATCTGAAATGCCATGTCCCCAATACTTAAGTAAAGTCCGTACTTAACTACTGTCCGGATATCATTAGATTGTTAAATTATATGCAAGTTACTATTTATTAAGAAGGAAGACCAGAAAGTCAAAAGGAATTTTACCTGAATGACCAATGGGTATTCGGCCCGACAAAATGGAAACATATTTAGCTATTTAACTTAATAATATACAGAGAAATATGTAATGGGGCTTATAATATTAACAAAAAATAGTAAATTTGCCGCTCGATTCTAAATAAGTTATTTTTAAGAGATGAACAACAGAAAATCCGGGTTGGGGAGGGTGGCTGTTAAGGTTGGAACAAATGTAATAACCAATCAGGACGGCTCGTTGAACACCGGAAGAATGTTAAGACTGGTGGAACAGGTCGCCGTTCTGATAAAGCAGGGTTACGAAGTGATTCTTATATCATCGGGAGCTGTGGCTGCCGGAAGAGGTGATCTTACACCTTCGAGGAAGACAAGCCTCATCGCCTCAAAGCAGATATGGGCAGCCCTCGGACAGGTGAAGCTTATGTCGAACTACCAGTTCTTTTTCGGTAAATATGGCATACCTGCAGGTCAGGTACTTGCAACAAAGGAGAGCTTTTCTGACCGTCTTCATTACCTGAACATGAAAAACTGTATAACAGGAATGCTTGAAAACAAGGTTCTGCCAATAGTTAATGAGAACGACACTATTTCGATCAACGAGCTGATGTTTACCGACAACGATGAGCTTTCGGGAATGATAAGTTCAATGATGAACTGCTCCATTCTGATTCTTCTTTCAAATGTTGACGGGATATTTACGGGTACACCCGGAATGCCCGGATCAGAGCTCATGAAAATTATCGATACCGGGACCCTGAATGTTGATAGTTACATAACTTCCTCAAAATCCTCTTTCGGCAGGGGCGGAATGCTTTCAAAATATTCTATTGCAAGGCAGATAGCAGGTGAGGGTATTGATGTCTTTATCGCCAACGGAATGCGCGATTCAATAATTACCGACATTCTGAACGGCAGAGATGTACCATTTACCCGGATAGTTGCCGCTCCCGGTAGAAAGAACGGAGTGAAGAAATGGCTGTATCATTCCGACACTTTTGCCCGGGGAATTGTTTATATCAATGAAGGAGCCCGTGATGCTTTGCTGTCAAGCCGTGCCAGCAGTCTGCTGATGATTGGCGTCACCAGAATCGAGGGGTTCTTTAAGAAAGGAGACATTATCAGGATATTTGACAGCAAGGAGCGACAGATAGGTATCGGGAAATCACAGTACGACTCCGAGAAGGCGGAAATGTATATAGGCGAGAAGCTCAAAAAGCCGCTTGTAAAATATGATTATCTTTTAATTAACAGCAAAAACTGATGGATCTCACCCCTGTATTCACAAGAGCGGTCAGTGCAGGCCGTACACTTCTTTCGGCCGGGGAAGAAAATATCAACCATTTGCTTGTGACCCTTGCAGGAAAAACTGAAACCGCGATCCCGTTTTTACTTGCCGAAAATGAGAAGGACCTCATCCTGATGGAAAAGGAATCACCACTATATGACCGGCTTAAGCTTACTGAGACGCGACTGATGAATATTGCCGCAGATATAATGAAGGTAGCATCTCTTCCTTCTCCCGCAGGAAAAACACTTTATCAGACCACACGACCCAACGGGCTTGTAATTTCAAGGATCTCAGTGCCTTTCGGATTAGTAGGAATAATCTATGAAGCCCGTCCAAATGTGACCTTTGATGTTTTTTCACTGTGCCTGAAATCGGGGAACGCCTGTATTCTTAAAGGTGGTTCCGACGCGATACATTCCAATACAGCCATAACTAATATTATCAAGGATGTTATCAGCAGCTGCGGACTCGATCCGGATATCATTACCCTTCTGCCTCCCGGACGTGAAGAGACGCAACAGCTTTTAAAAGCACACCGCTTTGTCGACCTCATCATACCCAGGGGAAGCCAGAAACTTATCGATTATGTCAGGGAAAATGCTTCCGTACCTGTAATAGAAACAGGAGCCGGTATCTGCCATACCTACTTCGACGAATCAGGAGATTCGGGTAAAGGTCAGAAGGTAATCCTGAATGCGAAGACAAGAAGGGTTAGTGTGTGTAATGCCCTCGATACACTTGTCGTTCACAGTAAAAGACTCAGTGATCTTCCTTTCCTGGTAGAACCTTGCTCTAAATCGGAGGTTCTCATTTACGCCGATGAGGAAGCTTACAAACACCTTGAAGGTAAATATCCTGACAAACTTCTGATGCACGCCACCGACGAATCTTTCGGAACGGAGTTTCTTTCATATACTATGGCTGTAAAAACAGTCGGATCATTTACTGAAGCCCTTGAACATATTGGAAAGCATGGTTCTGGCCACAGTGAAGCCATTATATCCGAAGACAATTCCAGAATTGAAGAGTTCTTCAGGCTGGTCGATGCTTCATCGCTGTATTCCAACACGTCGACGGCCTTTACCGACGGATCTGAATTCGGCCTTGGTGCCGAGATAGGCATATCGACCCAGAAACTCCATGCACGCGGGCCGATGGCACTTGAAGCTCTTACCACCTATAAGTGGATAATTAGAGGAAACGGCCAGATAAGGCCGTAATGTGATAATAAATATCATCCTGCCATGAATCATGATGATCAAATGATACGGAAGTATTATGAGATACTTCCTTCACGGATAGCCGGGATAAGAAAGAGGATCGGACGGCCACTCACTCTTTCGGAAAAAATCCTTTACTGTCACTTGCATCCTGATTACGGGGAGATGAAGGGAGAGGCTGTTCATGCAGGTTTCGTTCCCGACCGGATTGCCATGCAGGATGCAACTGCCCAAATGGCTGTTCTGCAGTTCATGCTGGCCGGAATGAATACGACCAGAGTACCTGTATCTATACATTGTGATCATCTTATTACAGCCCGCGAAGGAGCTGAAGAAGATCTCCGTATTGCTCTCGGTCAGAACAGGGAGATATATGATTTTCTAAGGTCAGCAGCAGCAAAGTATGATCTTGATTTCTGGGAACCGGGAACAGGCATAATTCATCAGATAGTATTTGAAAACCATGCTTTCCCGGGTGGACTGATGATAGGTACTGATTCCCATACGCCTACTGCAGGGGGACTTGGTATGCTTGCTATAGGGACAGGAGGTGCTGATGCTGTCGACGCAATGACTGGAATGCCCTGGGAACTGAAATGGCCTTTGCTTACCGGGGTGCGGCTGACAGGAAAGCTTAAGGGCTGGACATCACCAAAAGATCTGATACTCAAGCTTACCGGCATGCTTACCGTTAATGGCGGGACAGGTCATATACTTGAATATTTTGGTGAAGGCTGTAATTTCCTTTCGGCAACCGGGAAAGCGACAATTTGCAACATGGGTGCTGAAACCGGGGCAACAGGTTCCGTGTTCGGATTCGACGATACCATGAAAGCCTATCTTAAGGCAACAGGAAGAACTTATATTGCCGGTCTTGCAGAAAGAGTCAGTGATCACCTGACAGCCGATCCTGAAGTACTGCTAAGCCCGGAAAGATATTTCGACAGGGTTCTGGAAATTGATCTGACAACCCTTGAGCCTTATATAAACGGCCCCTTCACTCCCGACAGAGCCGTACCAGTATCAAAAATGAAAGAGGTAATTGAGGAAAATAATTGGCCTGACAGAATTTCTGCAGGACTTATAGGCTCCTGTACAAACTCTTCATATGAGGATATTTCGCTATCAGCATCTGTTTTTAGGTTTGCCCTGGAAAACAATATTCCCGTGCAATCAGAACTGAAAATTTCTCCGGGTTCAGGGAAGATAAGGGAACTGGCTGAAAAGGAAGGATTTCTGGATGTTTTTCGCAGGGCAGGAGCAATGATCTTTGCCAGTGCATGCGGACCCTGTATAGGGCAATGGGACAGAAAAAATTCCGGTGATGATCCTGTCAACACCATAATACACTCCTTCAACCGTAATTTTTCGAAGCGTGCCGATGGCAATCCCAATACTCATGCCTTCGTTGCTTCTCCCGTTATAGTAGCGGCACTTTCTGTTGCAGGCCGGCTCTCATTCAATCCGCTTACAGATGAACTGGAAAGCCGTGACGGTAAAAGTTACCGCCTTCCAGAGCCAGCGGAGAACCAACTGCCGGCGACAGATTTCACAATTGAAAGAACAATAACAGAAAAACCGGGGAAAAATGTCAGGTCTGATATAATTATCGATCCGTCATCGGAAAGACTTCAGATACTTAAACCTTTCCCGGCATGGGATGGAAATGACTTTCACGGGCTACGCCTATTGATAAAGGCAGCCGGCAAATGTACAACCGACCATATTTCAATGGCCGGCAGATGGCTAAAATACAGGGGTCATCTTGAAAACATATCAGCCAATTATATGATGGGCGCTGTGAATTTTTTCACAGGAATACCCGGTACTGCACTTAATCCGGATACAGGAGAATATTCAGGGCTTCATGAGCTTGCAATTTACTTCAGACAAAACAGTCCGGGATCAGTGGTAGCCGGCGCTGAAAACTTCGGCGAAGGCTCGTCGCGCGAACATGCAGCAATGGAGCCCAGGTTTCTGGGCGTTAAGGCAATAATAGCTGTTTCATTTGCCAGGATCCATGAAACAAACCTGAAGAAACAGGGTCTTCTTGCCCTGACTTTCGCTGACAGTTCAGACTATGACAGGATAAGGGAAGACGACAGGATAGATATTACCGGATTGGAGGAGTTTGCTCCGGGCGAAAACCTTTCAGTAATACTGTCGCATTCCGACGGCACAAGGGAAGAGTTTAAAGCAAATCATTCATATAATCACGCACAGATTGATTGGTTCAGGGCCGGGAGTGCATTGAACCTTATAAGGAAAAACAAGAATAACAATAAGGATTTAACAGGAAATAAATTATGAGTCCTGAGAAAATTAAGTTCATCAACGGGAAGCTTGAAGTTCCCGATTATCCGGTTATACCTTTCATTGAGGGAGACGGTATCGGAAAAGATATCTGGCTGTCGGCTGTAAAGGTTTTTGATACTGCTGTGGAAAAGTCTTACTCCGGAATGAAGAAAATATTCTGGAAAGAAGTGCTGGCAGGAGAGAAAGCTTTCTCGCAGACAGGTAACTGGCTGCCGCCTCAAACACTAAAGGAGTTTACAGAATCGCTTGTCGGAATAAAGGGACCTCTTACCACACCCGTCGGAGAGGGAATGAGATCGATAAATGTAGCACTGAGGCAGGAACTCGATCTGTATGTATGCTACCGGCCCGTGAGGTATTTCAAAGGTGTGCCCTGCCCGGTTAAACGACCTGATCTGGTTAATATGCACATTTTCAGGGAGAACACTGAAGATATCTATGCCGGCATTGAGTATATGTACGGTCAGCCGGAAGCTGTAAAGCTGAAGGATTTCCTTACAGACGCTTTGGGAGTCAAAAAGATCCGGTTCCCGGAGACATCCTCTTTCGGTATAAAGCCGGTTTCGGTCGAAGGCACGGAACGACTGGTCCGGCAGGCTGTCCGCTATGCAGTTGAAAATAAACTTCCATCGGTGACACTGGTTCATAAAGGCAATATTATGAAGTACACCGAAGGGGCTTTTATGCTCTGGGGATATGCCCTGGCGGAGAGGGAATTCGGTGATAATGTTTTTACCTGGCTTCAACAGAAGAAAATAGCTTCTGCAAAAGGACATGAACATGCTGAAATGATTCTTAATGAAGCCATTGCAAAGGGCAAGGTAATAATAAAGGATGTAATTGCTGATGCTTTCCTTCAACAGATACTTACACGGCCTTCAGAATATTCCGTGATTGCTACATTGAATCTGAACGGTGATTATATATCCGATGCGCTGGCAGCAAGCGTGGGCGGGATTGGAATTGCTCCGGGGGCAAATATCAATTTTGACACAGGGCACGCAATATTTGAGGCTACTCACGGGACAGCCCCAAAGCATGCAGGACTGAATAAGGCCAACCCGGGGTCGGTGTTATTGTCGGGAGCCCTGATGTTTGAATATATTGGCTGGAAGAAGACTGCCGAGAAAATCTATCAGGGCCTTGAAAAAACCATTCTTGAAAAGAAAGTTACATACGATTTTCACAGGTTGATGGATGATGCCCGGCTTATGTCGACCTCAGACTTTTGCGATGCCATTGCAGGCAATATGTGAAATATTAAACATGAAGATATGAGTGAAAATGATTTTTTCCCCCGTCTTGAAATGCTGGTCCGCGATGCATGCAGGATCGACAATGACCTCTTCGAGAAATATGATGTAAAAAGAGGATTAAGGAATAATGACCGTACCGGTGTTCTGGTCGGATTGACCAATATCGGCGACGTTGTAGGATATAAAAAAGAAAATGGTGCTGTAAAGGCAATACCAGGCAAACTGTATTACAGAGGTATCGATATAGAGGAGATAACTCATGGATTCCAGAAAGAGAACAGGCATGGTTTTGAAGAGACGGTATATCTACTTCTTACCGGGAGCCTTCCTCTGAAAAACGAACTGGAGAAATTCACATCTCATCTTTCTTCTCTGCGAGGACTACCTGACAGTTTCATTAAAGATATGATACTTTCGATGAAAGGCAAGGATGTTTTGAACATGCTTGCAAGATCGGTGCTCGGACTTTATATCCTTGACGAAAGACCTGATGATGTTTCACTTGAAAACATGATCAGACAATCACTCGACATCATTGCAAAATTCCCTTCGATAATTGCCTATTCTTACCAGGCGATGAGGCATGCCTATCAGGGAAAGACCATGTCGATACGCCATACTCAGGAAGATCTTTCCACTGCGGAGACATTTCTTCATCTGATCAAAGGCGAAGGATCCTACTCAAAGCTTCAGGCCGACATGGTTGATCTGGCTCTCGTTCTTCATGCTGAGCATGGGGGAGGTAACAACTCAACCTTTACCATGAGGGTAACCAGTTCGACCGAAACAGACATCTATTCGGCAACTACTTCTGCAATAGGCTCTCTGAAGGGGCCATTGCACGGAGGAGCTAACCTGAAAGTGCTTGACATGATGGAGGATATCAAGAAAAATGTTCGTAACTGGACAGATGAAACGGAAGTTGAAGAGTATCTTTTAAAGATACTTAGGAAGGAGACTTATGACCGTACCGGAAAAATTTACGGCATCGGTCACGCAGTTTACACAATTTCCGACCCGAGGGCTATCCTTTTAAAAGAAAAAGCAAGAGAGCTGGCCGTTGAGTCGGGGCTATGCGAAGAATTTGAACTCTATTCACTGGTTGAACGGATAACTCCTGAGGTATTCAGGGAATTCAAGGGAGAACAGTCGGCAAAAGTTGTTTGTATAAATGTCGATTTCTATTCGGGTTTCGTCTATTCATGTATAGGGATACCCAGGGAATTGTATACACCGCTTTTTGCAATGGCCAGGATAGCCGGATGGTGTGCACACAGGATCGAGGAACTTACCTTCGATGCAAAAAGGATCATACGTCCCGCATTCAGGAATGTTTACGGAAAGCGTAATTATGTTCCTTTGCAGGAACGTTAATTTTTGTCTGCAATAATACTTTTTAAACAGAGGTTTTACTTCATACTCTTGCCGGCTGAAGAACCGATCCAGAAAAAAACAATTCCGGCTACCGCCAGCATCAGCGGAAGCAAAAGTTTCAGGTTGAGCCATTTGAAGAAAAGTACAATTGCGACCACCAGCGAAATTGCACCCAGAATGTAAAAAAGCACACTCTTTGCTTTCATTCCAAATATGATTTGAAGGTTTAATAGTTTTCTTCCTTAAGCTGCATGAATGCTTTCGGATGAAGACATACAGGGCAGTTCTCAAAAGCTTTGGCCGACTGATAGACATATCCGCATTTGATACATTTCCACCATACCTTGCCGTCTTTAACAAAGACTCTGTCTTCAGAAACATTCTGCAGCAGTTTGAGGTATCTGCGTTCGTGTTCTGCTTCAACTTTGGCTATCATTTTGAATGCAGTCGCAATTTCTGTAAAGCCTTCTTCTTCAGCTATCTTTGCAAATGCAGGATACAGATCAGCCCATTCCTCATGTTCGCCTTCGGCAGCAGCTTTCAAATTCTCAATGGTTGTTCCGATCTTGCCGGCCGGATATGAGGCAGTGATCTCAAGCATACCCCCTTCAAGAAATTTGAAAAACCTTTTTGCATGTTCTTTTTCCTGGAGGGCAGTTTCCTCGAAGATATTGGCTATCTGCTCGAAACCTTCCTTACGTGCTGCTTTTGCATAAAAATCGTAACGCATTCTTGCCTGTGATTCTCCTGCAAATGATTTCAGAAGATTATGTTCCGTGCGGGTTCCTTTAATGGAGTTTGCCATAAAATATTGGATTTAGTTATTTCTTAATTTATTTTTTTTCTGATATGCTCAGTATGAGCTGCAAAGTAAGATAATTTTATTTTGTTGTAATTATTGGAAATGATTTTTATTAGTATCAACTGGACAGTTTTTATAAATTTGAGTTATAACCATAAAATCCTGCGTTATGAAAAGATCTTATCCTTGTTTGCTTGTATTAATAATACTTTTTTCAGGATGTTCCCCCAGAAAGGAGATCGTAAATCCTGATAATGCACTTGTACATTACCTGGAGAAAAAAGACAGGACATATTCATGGGAGCTGAAGGAAACTATTAAAGAGGAAGGTTTTACTATTGCAATTCTGAGACTCGTTTCTCAGGAATGGAGAGGGATAAGATGGATACATCAGCTTACAATTATTACCCCTGATGATGTGTCGACAGATTGTGCGTTGCTTTTTATCGATGGAGGCAGCCTTAAGCAGGGAGAACCAAAATGGAAGGGAGCTGATAATGATCTTACCAGGATGCTCGCGGCAATATCATTCAAAAACAAAGCGATAGTTGCAACCATTTCGCAGGTACCCAACCAGCCTCTTTATGAGGATCTTACAGAGGACGAACTCATCTCGTTTACCCTGCATAACTTCAGGAACGACAGGGATTACACGTGGCCGCTCCTCTTCCCGATGACAAAGAGTGCAGTACGGGCCATGGATGCGGTTGAGGAATATGCAAATCAAATCAATGATCATGAAATAAACAGGTTTGTGGTTACCGGAGCTTCAAAGCGCGGCTGGACAACCTGGCTCACAGGAGCATTCGACAAGAGGGTAACAGCCGTGGCGCCGATGGTCATCGATGTTCTTAACATGCCAGTCAATCTCGATTATCAGAAAGAGGTATGGGGTGATTACAGCGTCCAGATAGAAGACTATGTGAAGCTCGGGCTGGCTCAGGATCTCAGTTCTCCCGACGGAAAAGACCTTGCAGCCATGATCGATCCGTATTCATACAGAAGAAATCTTACCATGCCAAAATTGATCATTAACGGAACCAATGATGAATACTGGCCTGCTGATGCCATAAAGAATTACCTTGACGGGCTTCCGGGAGACCATTTCCTTTATTATGAACCTAATGCCGGACATGATCTTGGAGGAGGAGCAGGGGCACTTAATACTCTGAGTGCATTTTTTTACAACTCAGCTTACGGCAAAAAACATCCTGGATGCAAATGGGAAGTGTCATTTGATAGCCTCAGAACGGACCTTCTCATTAGCACTTCTGAAGTTGCTGAGATGGCAAATTTATGGATATGTACTTCTCCGGACAGAGATTTCAGGAATGATAAATTTTCCAGCACAGAAATAAACACTGATGATCAGTGTGTATTGAGGCTTACTGTTGAACATCCCGGATCGGGATATAAAGCCTTCTATGTAGAGCTGGTTTTTCCCGGTCCTGCCGGAAGCTTTTTCTCACAGACCACAAGGATGTTTGTGGCTGATGATGATGAATTGTACCTGTACTGACCCGTACGTCAGTTGTATATAATTGTCATACCACTCCCTCCGGAGCTTCCGAACCGCGGATTCACAACATTATTGTAAATCGATCCGAAGGTATAGGTTAATCCGAAACTGGTATAGTACTGGAACTGTGTGGCAAGCTCCCTTCTTCTGAGGAGCACTTCCTCAGTTGTGGCACCTCCCTTTACAAGGCCGAGCTGATCGTGGATCAGCGACGCTCCTCCGCCGAAATTCACTGACAAACCTTTCGCTATTCTCATATTTATATATCCGTTAACAGAAAGGTTGTTCTTTGACCAGTCGTGAAAATAATTACTGTATCCCATGGAGATGTCTATTGAACCCCATTTCTGAATAACCTCATAAGCTGCCGTAAATGTCTGAAGCCACAAGTTTTCCTTTGTTTTATCGTAAATTGTTGTATCGATGTAGTTCATATAGCTGTATCCGGCCTGATAAAGAAGTCTTAACTGCCGCCTTGTTGACTCAGAATAGGGGAAAATGTCATATTCTATTCCCGGCATCAGAGAGGTGGAGAATCGTGTGTTACTATAACTTGAAGAACTTACCGAGAAGGAACCGCCATATGACCAGTGTTCGTTTATGCTCCTTACAATCAGTGTGTTGACAGACTTTGAGTTGTTTTCGCTTGTATATAGATCTTCTCCGATTTCAAATTTATCGACACTGTAATTATACCGTGCGTTCAAGTTTATCTTCCAGTTTTCAGTAATACGGTTAGCGGATATGTTACTGTAAAGACTGCTTGATTTGTATGATTTCTCACCATTGAGAAAACCGCTCAATGATGCCCTGAAAACCCAGCTGTTCCATTTATCTGTTGATACTGTTTCGCTTAGTGGTTCATTGAAAAAAATATTCATATGACTCGCAAGAGGTGTTTTGGCAACATATCTCATAAGTCCCATTTTAAGCGTTTTGACCTGCTTCTGTCTTAGTATCTCGTCGGTTTCATCAGGTGACGAAGTGAAACTGAGAGTATCTTTCATGCCTGCATATTTATTCTGACCAACAAAGAAATAGGTATATTCTCTGCCTCCTGAGCCTGTGCCCTGGCTGGTGGAAATAATATAAACACCTGCGTCTTTTATGTCTCTTACGTAATTGACGAAAGGGATTTCTTTCCTGATGTAATCCGTAGACTCCATAAACACATTAAGGGCATCTTTACGAAGGGTATCTGATGATGGCTGGGGTGACTGGGCAAGAAGAGAAGCTGTAAATAATGCCAGTCCGGCAAGCAGTGAAACTCTTTTCATAAATATTCTTCAGGTTAGTATTAAATGGCACCGAAGATAGATAATTAATTAAATTATTAGTTAAAGGTCCGGGGGATTAACATAACATTAACCAAAAGAAAGACCGGCACCATAGGGAGGTGCCGGCCGGAATGAAAATATAAGGAATGAAAACCGGGAAGCTGTCACTGACCGTCTTCAGTCCGGATGTATTCAAGACCATCTTCTGTCATCATCCAGAACCTTGGATCGGTATTATTTAAGAAATCACTGTCATAACGGGAATGAAAACGTTCTTCTGTTGCAGTGTCCATGTAAATTACCGTTCCTGCCGGTACATATACTCTTACAGATACGAAATCAAAAGACCATTTTGTTCCGGAAGGGATGGTAAAGAATTCATCCAGATAAAGTGTTTTTCCGTTAATTCTGGCATTGTAGCGAAGTCTTTCACTCTTTCTTTCAGCATCTATCCTGCTTCTTCCGGCGGAGGTTTTGCGTATCTCAAACCATGTCCTGTTATTTTCGGATGGAGAAATGTTGACATTAGTTTTGAAATAGACCTCCTTCTTTTCATCATTTATGTATATGACTTCATCTTCATCAGGTAAGACTATCTCCTTGTCGACAGTTAGGTCGGATATCAATGCGCCTGACCTTACATAGAGGGTGTCGGGACTGGTATTGAAATATTCTTTGTAAGTGGTTCTGCCCTTTTCGGTAAATCCAATGCCCTCGTTAAACAGCACGATTGAAAGGGCGGCACAGCTCATTACCCAAAAAACCAGAGCAGTTAACCAGATGTATCCGTCACGGGCACGGAACCAGAATATAAGTCTTACACCTGCATAAATTACTGCCAGCAGGGGAATTGCGACAGCAACCGCTATGAGTGCTTTAACCCAGGGAACGAGAGGCGGAGAAATAATATAGTTCAGTAAATCAGGCATATAACTGATGCTGATACCAGTTACATCTGTTGAAAAGGCTCCCGGATAATTGAACAATGTCACCATAACAAAAGTAAGCAGACCCAGAAATCCTGTCAGCACAAGAGAGACTCCGAAGATGATCAGGATCACCCTGGCAGCAATGAACAGGAATTTGCCCAATCCTTTGAAAATGACGTCGAAAGCGCTGGCTACCTTGTTGATCCCATTGCTTTTCCTGCTGTCGGGATGAGCCATGTTAAGGCCGGTACCGTACATATCCCTCTTCCTGGGAGGAGTGTCTGCCAGCGGCAATGCTATCCATAAGGCTATATAAACGAAAAGTCCTATAGCAAAAAAGAAGGTAAAGATTACAAAAAGGATACGCAGCCATACAGGATCTGTATTAATATAGGCCCCCAGTCCGCCGCAAACACCACTTACTACACGGTTATCAGGATTCCTGAATAATTTCCTTCCACCAGAGGATCTTTTGCCGGGGATGTCAGACTGCCCTGTTTCTGTTTCATCAAAATCCTCAGGTTTGCCGATTATTTTTATCATGTCAACCACATTCTCTATTGAAATAACACCGGCAGTTCCTTTCTGCGACTGGAAGATCTCTGCTATCCGCGATTCAATATCTTCGAGGGTCTCACTGCCTCCCGGCATTTTCCCCAGCTTTGAATCGAGGGAGCTCAGATAATCACGAAGGATCTTATAGGCATCTTCGTCAATCTGAAATAGTATTCCGCCGAGATTAATATTTATTGTCTTTTCCATTTTTCTGATGTTTAAGAAGTTAATAAATCATTATTTCCCGCGGATCAGTTTTACTGATTCAACAAGTTCTTCCCACGATTTGTCTAGGCCGGCAAGGTATTGCTGCCCTTCCTTTGTGAGCTCATAATACTTCCTTGGAGGTCCCTGCTGAGACTCTTCCCACCGGTAACTTAGCAGTCCGGCGTTTTTCTGCCGGGTCAGAAGAGGGTAAAGTGTACCTTCAACCACAATAACTTTGGCCTCCTTCAGCTCCCTGATGATATCACTGGCGTAGCAGGAACCCCTCGATAGTACCGATAAGATACAATATTCAAGGATTCCCTTTCGCATTTGTGCTTTTGTGTTTTCAAGATCCATGATGATGATTATTAATAATTTAACACTACTTAATCAGTCTTCCCGGTTAAATCTTACAGATTCATGTTCTTTCTTACCTTGTCAAATTCTTCTTTAACAGCATTCTTAATGTTGTGGATGTTTACAGGCTCTCCTTTCATCTCTATCTTCTGGGTGGTGGTTTTAGCCTCCGGGATCACAATATATAATATAAGGTATATTAGGATCCCTATCCCTCCCATCATGGCGAGAATGAAAAAAATGATCCTTACGATCCAGGGTTCCATGTTCCAGTATGCTCCCATTCCGGCACATACCCCGCCAATAATCCTGCGATCGGGATCACGATACATCCTGTGATAACCGGGAGAGGTAAACTTCTCCTTTGCACTCCTTCCTTCATCGTTGCCGATATCCTCAGGTGTTCCCAGGATGGAAATGGCATAACGGACATCCTCAACGGAGATCACATGCTTGAAAGTTGAAAGCCGGGAACGGAAAATCTCCGCCATCCTCGACTCAATATCCGACAAAATTTCCGCTGAACTTTCTTCAGTGGCGAAATGTATCTCCAGATTCTTAAGGTACCTTTTCAGGTCGGCATAGGCATCTTCGTCGATATTGAACGACCAGCCTCCAAGATTGATACTAACTGTAATTTTCATGGTGCTTTAAAAATTTTACTACTATATCATATTAACAACATGGTATGGCAAAGATATAATGATATATTAGTACTATGCATAGCAAGGTAGTAAAAAATCATAAATAATCTGGAAAAAAATTATAATCCTCATATAATGAATAAGATATATCACCTAAAAATGTTTAATTAAATTTCTTAAAGATTCTACAAAGGAAATTTTATTATATGAGTGTCAGGAATCATACATAAAAAACCATTGATTTTCAAACGTCTTTGGGCACATTATTAATCATTCCTGAGGAAAATGCTGTGGATAACATACTATTCCGGACATGAGGGCAAGACCTCTGTCTGTCTTGCGAAAATCAGGATGAAGGATCTGTAAGGTATCCTGATTCTTCCTTTGCACCGATTTTCCCTATCTTTATCCAAACTTTGAGATATGAAGAAATACAAATGGGGCATTCTTGCACCCGGGAAAATGTCGGCAAAATTCACAAGAGGTTTACAGCTGCTTGAAAATGCAGATCTATACGCTGTTGGTTCAAGGGACGCCTCAAGAGCCGAAAAATTCGCAAGAGAATTCGGATTTAAAAAATATTATGACACTTATGAGAAACTGGCTGCCGACCCTGATGTTGAAATCATTTATATTGCTTCCCCTCATTCACATCATCATGAACATACTCTTCTTTGTCTGAGGAACGGGAAAAATGTACTTTGCGAAAAGGCATTCGGACTCAATACCCGTGAAGTTACCGAAATGATCTCGGAAGCAGAGAAACAGGATCTTTTTCTGATGGAAGCCCTGTGGCCTCCATTCCAGCCTTTCTATAAAAAAGCAGGTGAGATACTGAAATCAGGAATACTGGGGAAACCACTGCATCTTCATGGCTACTTCTCATTTATCCCTCCATACGATCCCCTCGACAGGAAATTCAATCTTGACCTGGGCGGAGGATCCCTTCTCGATATCGGGATATATCCGGTTATTGATGCTCTGACTTTTCTTGGTGTCCCTGAGGAAATAAAAGCCACTGCTTCTTTTTCCCCTACCGGTTCTGAGGAATCTCTGAGCTCAGTCTTCAGCTACCGGGGAGGAGAAATGTCTACCATTTACAGTTCGTTCCGGACAAATGTCGGTATAGGTTGCGATTTACTTTGTGAAAAGGGAAACATGACAGTTACCAGGGGCCGCGACATGAGCCAGAAAGTAATCCTGAGTGTTCATGGAGAACAAAAACAGGAGTTCTCTTTCAATCCACCTGCAATGGGATACCACTGGGAAGCAGAAGATGTTATGAGCTGCCTGGATGCGGGACTGAAGCAAAGCCCTGTAGTGCCCCATTCATTCAGCCTCGATCTGATCAGGACACTTGACAGGATAAGAACGGCTGCGGATATCAGATTCCCGGCAGATTCCCATTAACATTCAGGCGGACTTATGAATCAGTTCACTCAATAAAGGCCGGCAGATGAATGATGATGATTCAGATATTTCAAGTGAAGGCGCATATTACAGAAAAAAATTCTTTCTCAGCATTCTGATCCCGTCGATTTTTGTATCACTGATGTGGCTGGTCAAGGCTGTTGAAGTTCTCTTCGACCTGGATCTTTCAGTTTTTGGAATTTATCCTCTCAGGGCTGCCGGTATTCCGGGAATAATCACTTCGCCGTTTGTGCATTCAGACCTTAAACATCTGTTCAATAACTCCTTACCTCTTTTGCTTCTCGCCGTGGCACTCTTTTTTTTCTATTCTGAAGTAGCCCTGAAAGTGTTCAGTCTTACATATTTTCTTACCGGTTTGCTTGTTTGGCTTGGAGGAAGGAGCGCATGGCACATTGGTGCAAGCGGCCTGGTTTACGGCCTGGCTTCGTTCCTGTTCTTCAGCGGTATCATAAGGAAATATTACAGACTTATAGCACTCTCTCTTCTCATAGTCTTCCTGTACGGCGAAATGGTGTGGGGAATTTTCCCCGGGGTATATCAGAATGTGTCGTGGGAATCGCATATGCTCGGAGTTTTTTCAGGTATATTGCTGGCTGTACTCTTCAGGAAAGAAGGTCCGCAGGCGCCTGTTCATATATGGCCCGATGAAGAAGAAGAAGGACCGGGACCGGAAGAGGAGGACAGAAGAATAAGCTAAGGTCAGCAGGTTTCACCGGCGGAAGATGAGCGCCTGAAGTTGGTATATCGGACATAAAGACGTTATTTTGTGGCATGGACTTGTCGGTAATTATTGTTAGCTACAGAGGCTGGCGGAAGTTGTCCGGATGCCTGGAGGCTCTGGAAAAATTTACTCAGAGTGCTTTCAGCATGGAGGTCATTATTGCCGATAACAATTCAAATGACGGGAATATTCACGAATTTGAAAAAAGATTTACCAGCTTCAGGTTCCTGCGGAACGAAGTAAACGGCGGGTTCGCTTACGGCTGCAACCGTGGTGCCTCAGTGGCATCAGGAAATACCCTGATGTTCCTCAACCCTGATACAATCGTTTCCGAAAAAGAGATTGGCAGGTTATTGCAGAACATAGAACAGAGTAAAAAGTACAACACAATTATTTCCTGCCGTCAGATAAGCGAGAACGGTAAAGAAATCCGTGCATACGGCAGATTTCCGGGATTATACTGTCCGGCATTAGTCCATAAACGGAATATTCAGGACGTTTTTCACCCCGACTGGGTTTCAGGATCATTAATGATGATGACGAAGGAAACCTGGGTCAGCATGGGGGGGTTCGACGAGAGCTACTGGATGTATTACGAAGATGTTGATCTTTGCAGGAGGCTCAGGAATGCAGGAGGTGAGATAGTGTTTTACAATGATATAACTATCAGGCATGATCACGGGGGAAGTTCAAGAATAAACCTCACAACCGCAGCTATAACAAAAGCTGAAGTTCAGGCTTCGCGCCATCTATATATACATAAACATCTGACAGGTTATCGTAAATTAGTCCTTCATTCAATAACCATTGCCGACAACCTCCTGGCAGGAACCATTTCAGCTGCTGCAGGATTGATTTTTTTCTTTATTCCCAAACTTTTTGTCAGGGTATTAGTACTGGCCAGGCTTGCCGGTTATTATGGCGGAGTATTATCGGAAAGGTCATGGATGAGCCGGAGGTCGGTTCTTTATCGGCGGCAACACGGAAAATAATCCCTTAATGTTTTTTACAATGATCTGATGCACGGGATTTTATCACAGCATCAGGCCGGTATTGACCGGACCGGGCTTTAGGTTTTGAAACATTTTTGCTATTTTCAGGGCGCCAACCAAAGAGCAAACGATGAAAACTGACAACAGGCTGAAAGCGGAAGATCTGGTTAACCCGTTAATCAGGTTCTGGGAATTATCGGGTCAGAAAATTGAACTCATTGAAAAGTCTTATGACGAATCGACGGGCTCTCCGGTTTTTACTTCAGGAGGAAAATATACCAGCCGGGGATGGACAGAATGGACCCAGGGATTTCAGTTCGGGTCAGCCGTTCTGCAGTACGATGCGACGGGCGACGTCAAAACGCTGTCATACGCGAAACGGAAGATAATTGAAAAAATGGCTCCTCATGTAAGCCATACCGGAGTGCATGATCATGGTTTCAATAACGTGAGCACCTATGGGAACCTTCTAAGGCTGATGAATGAAGGAAAGATCCCCTTCAATGAATGGGAAAAGGAATTTTATACTCTTGCCCTCAAGATTTCCGGAGCTGTTCAGGCATCCAGATGGACTGCAATAAAGGAAGGAGGATTCATCCATTCCTTCAATGGTGCACACTCTTTATTCGTAGATACAATACGATCCTGCAGGTCACTGGTCGTAAGTCATCTTCTTGGTCATGTCTTTCAGGGTGAAGGTGATATAAAGATCAGCATGCTGGAACGTGCAATAAATCATATCAAAGCAACAGCCGCCTGGTCGGTTTATTATGGTGAAGGCCGTGACATATATGATGTGTGGGGCAGGACTGCCCATGAGTCGATTTTCAATGTTAAGGACGGCAATTACCGCTGTCCCGGGACCCAGCAGGGATATTCGGGATTCTCAACCTGGACAAGAGGGCTGGCATGGGCTATGTGCGGATTTGCCGAACAGCTTGAATGGATAGACACAAATGAAAACGGCGTTCTGGATGCTTTCGGAGGAAAAGAAGTGATTACGGGCATTATGCTTAAAGCTGCGAAAGCAACCTGTGACTTTTATATCGATAACACCCCTTCCGACGGAGTTCCCTACTGGGATACAGGGGCCCCCGGACTTGTGAAGATGGGCGATTATCTTTCAAGACCATCGGATCCTTTTAATTCATTTGAGCCTGTCGACAGTTCTGCTGCAGCCATCGGATCACAGGGACTGCTCAGGCTGGGGCAATATCTGATCAGGAAGGGAGATGTCAGCGGAGGTGAAAGATATTTCATGGCAGGTCTGACAGTGATCAGAACACTCCTGCAGGAACCATATCTCAGCTTCGACCCCGTACATCAGGGTTTGTTGCTGCATTCAGTTTACCATCGTCCTAACGGATGGGATCATATCACGGAAGGCAGCCTTATTCCTAACGGCGAGTCGAGCATGTGGGGCGACTATCACATCAGGGAAGTATGTCTGTATCTTCAGAGAATAGTAAACAAGGAAAGGTATTACACATATTTTAATCATCTTCTGAAATGACCCAAGCTTTTACAGATCTGTCAAGGCTCTGTATTCACACCATTACAACCAAACCATGGAATATTGAAAAAGCTGCGCGTAACTATTCTTCAAGAGGTGTTAAAGGAATTACGGTGTGGCGTGATACATTGGCCGGCAGGGACATCAGGAAGACAGGAGACATGCTGCGCAGTTCAGGGTTGAAAGCAGTCTCACTGTGCAGGGGAGGCTTCTTCCCCTCAAGGGAGGTATCGGGGCGTCGTGATGCAATCGACGACAACCGCAGAGCAATAAATGAAGCCTACGAGCTGGGAACAAATCTGATAGTGCTGGTATGCGGGGCCGACCCTGCACTGTCGCTCGAAGATTCTCGCAAACAGATTCATGACGGTATAGCAGAAGTCCTTTCTGATGCTTCTGCAGCAGGGGTCAGGCTGGCCATAGAACCTCTTCATCCGATGTATGCCGACACAAGATCGGCGATAAACACTATTGCTCAGGCAAACGAAATGGCTGAATCGCTCAATTCTCCTTTTGTTGGGGTGGCTGTCGACGTCTATCACCTGTGGTGGGATCCCTTGCTGGAACATGGTATAGAAAGATGCGGCCGGAACGGAAATCTGCTGGCTTTTCATATCTGCGACTGGAAGTCACCCACAATCGACATTCTGAATGACCGTGGCCTGATGGGAGAGGGATGCATTCCCCTCCGTAAGATCAGGTCGTGGGTTGAAGCAACAGGATTTGACGGTTTTGTTGAGGTTGAGATCTTTTCAAATATCCGGTGGAAGGAAGATCAGAAAATGTTCCTGGAAAAAATCATTACAGCTTATAAAGAACATGCATAATATTAAAACGATGAAACAGCACAAGGCAGGTATTATAATGAACGGGGTGACGGGGCGCATGGGAACAAACCAGCATCTGCTCCGGTCGATTTATGAAATAATGAAACAGGGAGGAGTGAAGTGTGGTCCGGGCGAAACAATTATGCCAGATCCGGTACTCGTGGGCAGGGATGAAAACAAGCTGAGGAAACTCTGTGAGATGACAGGTATAACCAGGATGAGCACTGACCTGGATGAAGTGTTGGCAGATGAATCAAATACCATTTATTTTGATGCACAGACAACAGGAAGGAGGGCTGACGCCGTGAAAAAGGCAATAAAAGCCGGAAAGCACATTTATTGTGAAAAGCCTGTTGCAAACAGCACGGATATTGCAATGGAACTTTACCGTCTTTGCCAGGCTAACGGTTTGAAAAACGGGGTAGTCCAGGATAAGTTATGGCTGCCCGGAATAGTTAAGCTGAAAAGGCTGAAAGAGCAGGGTTTCTTCGGAAAGATACTTTCTGTGCGCGGAGAATTCGGATACTGGGTTTTTGAGGGAGATACCATTCCTGCACAACGGCCTTCGTGGAATTACAGGAAGGAGGATGATGGCGGGATAATCATCGACATGCTTTGCCACTGGCGCTATGTCCTCGACAACGTATTCGGCAGCGTGCGATCTGTTTCATGTTTTGGTGCCACTCATATAGGCGAAAGGGTTGACGAGACCGGGAAAAGGTACAGATGCACGGCCGATGATTCGGCATATGCAACTTTTCAGCTGGACGGTGACATAGTGGCGCATTTCAACTCATCATGGACAGTCAGAGTGCGTCGCGATGATCTGCTGACCATTCAGGTTGACGGGACAAAAGGATCGGCTGTGGCAGGGCTCAGGGAGTGTTTCATTCAGCACTATGGCAGTACACCAAAGCCGGTCTGGAATCCAGATATACCACAGCCCATCGACTTCTTTGGTGGCTGGTCGAAAGTCCCGGAGCAGGAATCCTATGACAACGCTTTCAAGGTGGAATGGGAACTGTTCCTGAAGCATGTTGTTAAAGACGAGCCTTTCCGGTGGACCCTGCTTGAAGGAGCCAAAGGTGTTCAGCTGGCTGAGAAAGGGATTGAGAGCTGGAAAAAACGTTGCTGGATCGATCTGCCTGAATTAACATAACATACTGTTTGCATTTCGGGTCAAATTATTACCTTTAACGCCTGAAATCCGGTTTGTCGAACCTGATAAAAGCTGATTAAGGATGAACAGTAAACCTGTAGCAGTAATTACAGGCGCCAGCAGGGGAATAGGAAGAGCGGTAGCTCTTTCACTTGCATCAGAAGGATATGATATTGCTGCAATAGCCCGTTCCGTCGACAGTGAAGGAATGGAGATCCTTGCCGAAGGAGTCACAAAGGCCGGCGCCGAATTCTTCCCGATAGGTCTTGATATATCTTGTACCAGCTGTCAGACAGAAGTTGTTGGAAATATTCTTGAACGTTACGGCAGGATCGACTTCCTGGTAAACAACGCAGGAGTAGCTCCCCTCCAGAGAAACGACCTTCTTGAAATGACCGAGGAGAGCTATGACAGGGTTCTCAGTATCAACCTTAGAGGGCCTGTATTCTTTGCCCAGAAAATCGCCAGGGAGATGATCTGGCTTAAGCAGCAGATTCCGGAATATAAACCTGTTATTGTATTTATCACATCAATTTCAGCCTATATGACCTCGATCAACAGGGCTGAATACTGTCTTTCGAAAGCCGGTCTTACGATGGCATCGTCAGTGTTTGCTCACAGGCTTGCCGGAGAAGGTATAAAAGTCTTCGAAGTGCGTCCCGGGGTTGTTCAGACTGACATGACAATAAAGGTTAAGGACAAATATGACAAACTCATACAGGAAGGTCTGATCCCACAGAACAGATGGGGAGTGCCTGAAGACATAGGCAAGGCGGTGGCTTCACTTGCCCGGGGCGACTGGGACTTTTCCACAGGGATGATATTCGAGGTCAGCGGCGGGATGAATATGCGCAGGTTCTGATAAGCAATAAATCAACTCGGATTTAAAATATTGACAACTGCTTTGGCAGAAGAAGCCTTAGCCAACTGCCTTTTGCCAACTGCCCTTTGCCAACTGCCAACTTCTTATAATAACTCCACGGTGAACATTATCTGCGTTAAGGTTGTTTACATTACAAATTATAAAAAAATTAAATAATGAAAACTATAATCTTAACAGCAATAATTATGATATCAGGATCAATAATGGCAGACGCACAGCAGAAGCTTTCTGCCGATACGGGAAAAACAACACTTGAATGGCTGGGCGAAAAAGTCACAGGTCAGCATAACGGAACCATTCAGCTTAAAGAGGGATGGCTGGAATGGAATAATAACCGGATTACCGGGGGTGTTTTTGAAATAGACATGACCACAATAAAGGATGCTGATGGAAGTGAAAGGCTTGAAGCTCATCTCAAATCAGATGATTTCTTCGGAGTTGACAAATATCCGGTTTCAAGATTTGTAATCACAGGGAGTGATGATTTTCAGAAAGGCACTGCTACGGTAAAGGGTGATCTGACAATAAAAGGTATTACCAATCCGGTTGAATTCAGGGCTACAGTTCAGAAGAAAGAAGATGGCACATGGTTTTATGCAAACATTGTCGTTGACCGCTCTAAATACAATGTTCGATACGGATCGGGCTCATTCTTTGACAACCTTGGAGATAAAATAATTTACGACGAATTCAAGCTCAAGGTAAGCCTTCTTGTAAAATAATCACCTGAGTACAGGATATTAACTTATCATTCAGCATTTTTCCTCACTATTTTACTACTGGCAAAAGCGTAATAAGTGATGAAGGCAAAGCAGAGGAGAGGTATCACGTATGAGTAGTTTATGCTACCTGTCATGTCGGATACCTTTCCCTGAAAGAAGGTTATCACAGCACCTCCCAGTATTGCCATAATAAGGCCTGATCCTCCAATTTTTGTGTCGTCGCCGAGTCCGTAGACCGCCTGTCCGAAAATGGTGGGAAACATCAGCGACATGAACCCGGAGATAGCAACAAGAGCTATCACTCCTGTCATTCCGCTTCCGAATATCACAACAGATGAGCACACTATTGCCATCACAGAAGCAAATACCAGGAGTGACGAAGGTTTGAAGAATTTCATCAGGAAAGTAAAAATGAATCTTGATGAGGCAAAGAGGATCAAAGCTGCAATATAATAAGTAGCCGCTGCCTGTTCGGGAGTTTTCCCGCCCGGCAGCTGGGTATTTTCCAGGTTCAGGGCATTCATCGCATACCGTATGGTAAATGACCAAACGCCGATTTGTGCCCCGACGTAGAAAAACTGCGCTATTACACCGAGAACATAATTTCTGTTTTTAAACAATCTGCCCAGAGTTGCTTTAAGGTTGACTGCCGACCCGGCGTCAGATGCCCTTGGCATTTTTGTTATCAGGATAATAAGCCAGAGAATCAGAAGAAGGAATCCTACCGTGATATAGGTGATTGTGACAGCATTGAGTTCAACATGCTGAATCGCCTGAAGCTGTGCAGGTGTCATTGCAGCTCTTTCGGAAGCAGAAGCTGTGTTAAGTTCCGAAAGAATGAACAACTGGCTTATTATCACACCTGTAATTGAACCCAGGGGATTGAAGGACTGGGCCAGGTTCAGTCTTCTTGTACCGGTCTTTTCATCGCCCATTGCAATGATGTATGGATTGGCAGCGGTTTCGAGAATTGAGAGACCGCCGAAGAGTATCCAGAGTGCACCCAGAAAATGGAAATAATTACCGGTCAGTTTTGCAGGAAAGAACAACAGGCATCCGATTATGTAGAAACCCAGACCAAGAAGAACGCCTGATTTGTATGAATACCTCTTTATATAAATCGCCGCAGGCAGGGCAAAAATAAAATAACCCAGACCGTAGCATGATATCTGTATGAGGGATGTCCGTGCATCGGTCATGCTCATTATCCTCTTGAATGCCGCCAGGAGGGTGTCAGTCATATTATTTGCCAGTCCCCACAGGAAGAACAATGAAGTTATCAGGATAAATGGTATCAGATTGCCTGGGGCTATCAGCCGTTCTTTGATGCGTGCAGGGTTCATATTTTTCAGGGTTAAGGATTTCTTTTTTACGAACCCTAAAATTGGTAAAAAAAACAAAACAATTATGTGGATGATAAAAATTATGCCCTGTAAGCAGCAAGAATTTTTCTAATTATAGATTATGCTTAAGGCAAGATACTGATACCCGCTGGTATTGCGGAATTGTCCGTTGGGTATTATTCCATTATAGTATCTTAAGAAGAATCCGATATTCCTTGCGGAATGGCCGGAAATATGCTTCCAGCCTAGATAGATATTGAAGTTCCATGTCCTCTTCTCAGGTATATTGCTATCGTATGTGAATCTCAGCCGGTTATTTGCCTCAAAAGATATTATCTGCATCCACCTTTCAGAGCAGAGGAAGCCATCTGTTCTCTGCAGGTTCAACTGAAGGTAGTACTCATAATTCTTACTGCTTGAGGGGATATCTGCATTTTTTGTCTCCAGGGTATCAGCTGTAAAATATCCTTTGGAATCATTCCAGAGCCTGTGAAATCCCATTTTTGCAGATAAAAGATTTGATCTTATAGTGTCAGGGTCATTAATGACAGCAGCTATTTCCCATGCTTCGTAGGAGACATTCACTCTTTTAAAATCCGGAATACTGTTGTAGCCATGCAGGGCAAACTCGTCACCGATATGGGTGCTTTCATGAAACACCGGGATAAACTTAACCCCGATGTTCCTTATATGCCTGTTATTGAGATATTTTATTACTCCGCCCTGGATGCCGAAGAAATAATCATTGTTTATTATTGGTGAAGTGTTTTCCTCGAACATGTCTATTAAAAGAACATCACCGAAGTACCAGCTGGTGCTGAATTTTAATTTCTGAGGGTTATTCACCATATAAAATAAAGGGATGTCTGCACCCAGGTGAACCTCTATGAAAGGTCTTTTGTTGTAGTCGCTTACAAAGTAGTTATTATCCAGTTTATTGATATGGGCAAGTTCAGTCTTGACTATTGTGCTTCTTATTTCTGAAAGGAATGGTTTCAGTATGTTGGATTGCCCGAGGAAATGATATTCATTCTGCTGAGCTATCGCTGAGCCAAGGCAAGTTGTGCAGAGAAGTAAGTTAAAAATATATTTTTTCACCAGTGCCTTATGGATTTTTCTTTAAAGGTATTAAAGACTCAGATGACAGGCAAATTTCTTATGATTGGGATTGTAAGTAAAAGTTTGAGAGTGAGAAACAGAACGGGAGTGTTCGCTCCCGCTCTCACTCCCGCACTGTTTTTGCTCCCCAGGTAGGGCTCGAACCTACGACCTACGGATTAACAGTCCGCCGCTCTAACCAACTGAGCTACTGAGGAATTTTTATTTAAAGGCCAGACTTAATTGGCGGTCCAAAAATAAGGGCTTTTCATGAATTTAGCAATATCTTTGCCGAAAAATTTTATATGAGCAAAATACTTGGCATAGGTAACGCTCTTGTCGATATACTGACAGGTATCGGAAGTGATGAAATACTTGACAGATTGAGGCTGCCCAAAGGTAGCATGACGCTGGTCGACAGCTTCAGATCGATTGAATTAAGAGAGGCAACGAAAAAATACAGAAAAAGCATTGCCTCCGGTGGTTCGGCAGCAAACACTATTCACGGACTTGGAAAGCTTGGGACACTTTCAGGGTATATAGGTTCAACAGGAAAAGACGAAACCGGCAACTTTTTCGAGAAGGATATGCAAAATGCCGGAGTAAAGACTTACCTTATAAGGCGGGATACGGAAACCGGTACGGCAATCGCACTGATAACACCAGATTCTGAAAGAACTTTTGCGACACACCTTGGTGCTGCGATAGAACTTACCGGGGATGATTTGAATTCAGATCAGTTTGACGATTATGATTTGTTGTACCTTGAGGGATATCTGATTAATAACAAGGAACTTGTGGAGAAAGCCTGTGATCTTGCGCGAAAGGCCGGGATGGAAATAGCCCTCGACCTGGCAAGTTACAACGTTGTTGAAACACACCTGGAGGATTTCAGTTACATCATTTCGAAATATGTGGATATACTTTTTGCCAACGAAGAAGAAGCCAGAGCATATACCGGGCTGGACACTGAGAAGGCGATGGAAAAAATTTCGGAACAGATACAGATAACAGTAATTAAAACCGGAAGTCAGGGATCGCTGGTAAAGAGAAAAGAGGAGCTGATAAGGATTGATGCTGTTCCCGTGAAATGTGTTGATACAACGGGGGCAGGGGATCTTTATGCGGCAGGTTTCCTTTATGGTTACCTGAATGACCAGCCATTAAGTAAATGTGGTGCTATGGGTTCTCTCCTTGCTTCAAATGTAATTGATCTTATGGGAGCCCGTATTCCCGACAGCAGGTGGCCGGAGATTAAGAATAAAGTATCGGATATAATAAATAGATAGGAAAGAAGAATGAATATCCTTCTTTAAGGATCTTTTTACTCTTACTGCTTTATCTTCTTTTTACCCGGCGTGTATTCCTGGAGATATTTCTTTTGTAGTGTTTGGAATGAAAATAACGGTTTTTACCCATTTGCGACATTTCACATGCGTCTATACGGGTTCTTTTCAGTATGCTTGCTCTTTTTGATTCCGCACAGCCCGAACAGGTAATAAAAGCCAACAGGCAGAAGATAAGCAGATACTTGAATTTTACTGTGATGCTGTTCATGGTCAGCATTCTGAATGCTTATTTAATAAAGGTACAAAGAAAAAGTCAGGAATCAAAATCCCTGACTAATATTTAAATGAAAGTATTTTATTCAAATTGCCTCTGTCAGGCCTAATAATCAGGGAGTTCCCAGCCATTGTGGTATTCAGGGGTTATCAGCTGGTTGGCTGTTTTTGATGTGAATTCCTGCCGTGCATCATTCCAGATTACTTTTTCTCCTGTACGGTAGGCAATGTTACCCATCATGGCTACAAGTCCGACGTTACGACCGATATCGATCGGGGCATTCAGCTTATCGGGTGTATTGTTTATCATACAGTCGAGGAAGTTCCTTACATGAAGGTCGAGTCCTACACCAACATTTTTCTGCAAAGGCACAGCTTCCATCCGGGTTTTTTCCGGGAATACTTCCCATCCCTTTCTGTCAAGGACGAGTGTGCCGTTCTCGCCTGTATAAGCCATACCGTGAGGTCTTGCCCAGTTACCGAGTCCGATACCTATCGAATGTTCCCACACCATTGAGAAATCCTTGAAATCGTATACTGCTGTCTGTGTATCGGGTGTCACCATTGCATCATCGGGGAAGGCGTATTTGCCGCCCACCGACATAACCGACTCGGGGATGGATTTGTTCATTCCATAAAGGATAAAGTCGATAAGATGAACGCCCCAGTCGGTCATAACGCCGTTTCCATATTCCCAGAACCAGCGCCATGACTGGTGGAAGCGGTTTTTATTGAAGCGTCTTCTGGGAGCTGGCCCGAGCCACATGTTATAGTCAATTCCGACAGGGACATCTGAATCCGGAACTTTCGGGATAGCTGTTTTCCAGTCGACGAATGACCATGATTTACACAATCTTATCCTGCCCAGTTTACCGGTTCTGATGAAGTTGATTGCATCAACAAAATGAGGCTGGCTTCTCTGCCACTGGTTAACCTGGACAATTTTTTGATGCTTTTTCGCTGCTTTGTGCATTATGTTGATCTCAGCGATAGAATTACCAATTGGTTTTTCAACATATACATGTTTACCCGCAGCCAGTGAATCGCAGAATATCAGGCAGTGCCAGTGATCCGGAGTAGCAACGATCACAGCATCAATATCCTTGTTCTCCAGCATTTTGCGGTAATTGAGGTAGAGTTTTGGCTGAGGGCGGCCCAGCTTGATGATATTATCGGTAACGCGATTTAAAACATTACGGTCTACATCGGCAACTGCAATACATTCAACTTCAGGATTCTTAAGAAAGGATGACAGGTCGCTCCATCCCATACTGTTGCCTCCAACAAGGGCAACGTTGATCTTATCGGAAGGGGCTACACTCATCCTCGCTTTTGTTAAAGCATCCACAGAAAAAACTGTTCCTGCAGCCATGAGTGAGGCTGTCTTTATGAATTTTCTTCTTGTTGAGGTCATGATTTGGTTTTTATTAAATAACCCGCAAGGTAATACATAAATTGTGTCGTATGGAGGATGGCATTATTAAAAAATATTAAAAAGACTGTCAAATGATCCGCTTAAAACCCATAACAGGAATAATGTTCAATAGAGCATTTGAAAAATTAAAACAATCCATGAAGCTCGGCATCGATCTTATTGATGACTTCACTCAGATGGTCCTTATTGTTGGGGAAATTATAATGATCGGCTTCCACAATAAGTAATTTACCCAGGTTATAGGATTCAATCCATGCTTCATATCTTTCATTCAGTCTCTTCAGGTAGTCAATCCTTATTGAGCTTTCGTACTCTCGTCCGCGGTTCTGGATCTGATTAACCAGTGTTGGTACAGAAGCCCGAAGATAGAGAAGCAGATCGGGAGGTTCAAGCAGGGAGCTCATCATTTTGAACAAAGTTGAGTAATTATCGAAGTCGCGTGTAGACATCAGCCCCATTGCATGAAGGTTTGGCGCGAATATGTATGCATCTTCATATATTGTTCTGTCCTGAACAATGGTTTTTTCAGATTTTTTAATCTCTATTATCTGGCTGAACCGTGAGTTCAGGAAGTATATCTGCAGGTTAAAGGACCACCTAAGCATGTCCTCATAAAAATCATTGAGATAAGGATTGTCATCGACGTCCTCATAATGAGGGATCCAACCATAATGTTTCGCCAGCAGCCCTGCCAGTGTAGTTTTTCCGGAACCTATATTTCCTGCAATTGCAATATGCATAGTAAAAAAATTATTTGTTAAAATTATTAAAAAAGTTCGGAGTCCCCAGCTTAATTACACTTAAAGTTATTATTTACCTTCCTCCCGGTCCTCCACTCAGCCCCGGTCCTCAAAGTCCTCAAAGCACCCAAAGTACTCCAAGTACTCTAAGTACTTCCCCCATCCCCTATCCCTGCCACAGCATACATCTCCTCAATAATTTTTCTGTCGTTACTCAGCCTGGGTATTTTGTTTTGACCTCCAAGTTTGTTTTTCGACTTCAGCCAGTTTTTAAAACTACCATTTGGAAGGGTCCTGACAACAGGTCTCACGAGATTAATATCCTTAAATCGTTTTGCTTCGTAGTCAGAATTGATCTCTTTAAGGGATTCATCAAGAATATCAATGAATTTTGTAAAATCGGAAGGAAGTTTTTCAAATTCAATCAGCCATTCATGAGAACCTTTGGAATTGTTACTCATGAATACTGGTCCTGCTGTATAATCGCTGATTATGGCGCCTGTTTCGGAACAGGCTTTTTCCAGTGCCCTGTCGGCATTGTCGACGATTACCTCTTCACCGAAGGTATTGATAAAATGTTTTGTCCGGCCTGAGATCCTGAATTTATAAGGATTGACTGAAGTAAAGACTACCGTGTCGCCTATCATATATCTCCACAGGCCGCTGTTTGTTGAGATCACCAGTGCATAATTCACTCCAGTCTCCACTTCTCCGAGAGTGTATACAGGTGCATTTTTTTCTCCTGCCCTGTGTGCCGGTATGAACTCATAAAAAATCCCATAATCGAGCATAAGAAGCAAATCGTCGGTTGAAAGGTCATCCTGTATCCCGAAGAAGCCTTCCGATGCATTGTATGTTTCCATATAATTCATCTTCTCGCTTCCGATGAGCTCTTTATACAATTCACGATAAGGTTTGAAACTAATACCTCCGTGGAAAAAAACCTCCAGGTTGGGCCATACTTCAGAAAGAACTTTTTTTCCTGTGTATGCAAGGATATGTTTTATCAGGGTGAGAAACCATGAAGGGACTCCTGATATACTTGTAACATTTTCATTAATTGTTGACCGTGTTACCAGATTGAGCTTCTTCTCGAAATCTTCAAGGAGAACGATCTCTTTTTTCGGTGTCCTGACAAGGTCGAACCATACGGGTGTGTTTTCAATCAGGATCGCTGAAAGGTCTCCGATCAGGGCATGGTCTCCATCCCTGTCGATCTTATGGCTTCCCCCGAGAATAAGTGCTTTGCCGGGAAAAAGATTTGAGCTGGGGTTACTGGCGGTATAAAGTGCCAGAACATCTTTTGATGCACGGTAATGACATTTTTCAAGAGATTCCTCTGTAATGGGGATGAATTTACTCTTAGAAGAGGTGGTTCCGGATGATTTGGCAAACCATTTTATTTTCCCGGGCCAGAGGAGATTTTTTTCTCCTTTGCGCAGGCGTTCCATCCATGGTATGAAATCTTCGTATGTCTGCACACTGACAGCCGACTGAAAATCAGCAATTGATTTAATAGAATTGTAATTATGATGTTTGCCCCAGGTTGTATCTGAGGCTTTGCTGATAAGATTAAAGAATGTATGTTCCTGAACTTCAACAGGATGTAATTTAAAATGAGCAATCTGATTCAGTCGTGTGGTATTTAACAGTTTTACCGTTTTTGGAATTATGCCCATAGGTTCTCAGATGAGATTTTAAAGATAAGAAATAATGATTTGACCTCTCTGTATCATCCGTAAACTTCTTTAAGCACTCTCAGCGATTTTATGTTTTTCAATCCCGGCAGATGAAGAGAATAATACCTTATAAGGTTATCAAGGACAATATTCCTCATAGCACCGTTCAGAATGATCTTATTTGATTCTTCGTATGATGAAGTGAAAAACCGGGCGAGAATGGCAGAAACCTCCTTGTCTGCAATATATTCATGAGCCGGGGGAGAAGCGGTAAATATACCGTTCAGCATATCGAAATAGGTATCAGCGATATTTTTACCTGTAGTTGGTTCAAATCCCAGGTAGCTTAATAAGCCTGAGAGAAAGGAAATATGAAAATTAGCATATCCTTCATAGTTGGTATCGAAATAGGTGATACCATTTTCTATAAAATCAAAAAGGACCTCATTCGGAGTTTCTTCCTTCAGTACCGCTGAAAGGACTTCTCCCAGAAATATGGCGACACCTGATTTCTTTACATTCAGATAAATATCGGAAGGGATATAAGCTGCAGAAAATTCTTTTATGGAGTTGATTTCTCGCGATTCCTTTAAATAAATAACCATATCGAGAACTGACAAAGGTTGAAAAAAGATGTTATGCTTACCCTGTTTTTTATTTCTGGCCCCTTTCAGAATAAAGGAATTCCGACCGTATTTACGAGTATAAACCCAGACAATGATCCCTGAATCGGTGTATTTCAGCTGGTGAAGAACGATGCCCCGTGTTTTGTCGATCATCAGAATAGCACTTTCTTCAAAAATACAACAAATTGCTTATCTGGCTCATTGAATAGTGTTGGGGGAATTTATATATTTACTGTTCAACAAACTCAGAAAATGACAGGTACCAGCAGCGAAGAACTGGTCAGGCGTATAGCAAGGCTTGCGAAACAGAACCAGGAGCTTGAAGATGTTATCAAGAAACTGTCAAAGCAGAATGACAGGCTTTCAAGGGAGAATGAAAGACTTAAGGCTCTTGTTGACAGAGCCGGATCCACCGAAATGAAGGATGCTTCAGAAACAGAAAAGACTGAAAAATCCCTCAAGTTCAACATGGCGACTGTACTTTTCGCCGACATACACGGCTTTTCAAAACTTGTTGAAGGAATGGATTCATCATCGGTGATGGATGAACTTGATGAGATCCTTTTTGAATTCGATGCCATCGTAAAAAAGTACAATATTGAAAAGATCAAAACCATAGGTGATACTTTTATGTGTGCCGGAGGTATCCCTGAAAAGAATATTACAAACCCTGTCGATGTTGTCATGGCTGCATTAGAGATGAGAAATCTCCTGGAGGCTTACGAATTGGCTAGAAGAGGGGCAGGTAACATGATCTGGGATCTTAAGATTGGCATTCATACCGGGCCGGTTACAGCATCGGTTTCGGGTAAGAAAAAAATAAACTATGACATAAAAGGCGACACAGTGAATACCGCCAGCAGGGTTGAAGCGGTTTCTGAGAAGGGAACGGTTGTTATCTCCGTCATGACCTATGAACTGGTAAAAGAATTTTTCGACTGTGAATATTTTGGAAAGCTCCCTGTTAAATACAAGGAAGATCTGCAGTTGTATCTGGTAAGGGGACTAAAACCGGAATTTTCAGTCGACGGACTGGGTAAAATACCCAATGAGGCCTTCAGAATAAAATTCGGACTGATACAGTTTACAGACATACAGGAGGTAATACTCGACAAGCTTGAAAAGGAACTACCTTCCTATCTTTTCTACCACAATGTTAAACACACCGTTGATGTGGTCACAGAGGTTGAGCTTATAGGCTGGGCAGAAGGATGTTCCGACGAGGAGATACTTCTGCTGAAGACTGCGGCATTGTTTCATGATGCCGGACATACAATGGCTTATGATAATCATGAATATCACGGTACTATTATTGCAAGGCAAATGCTTCCGGCCTACAATTATTCTGCTGAACAGATAGAAAAAATCTGTTCGATCATTATGGCGACCAAGCTTCCTCCCAGGCCTGCCAATCTTCTTGAAGAGATAATCTGTGATTCGGATCTTGATTACCTGGGCAGAAGCGATTTCATCCCCGTTTCAAACACACTTTTTGAAGAGCTGAAGGCTCAGAACAAAATGGGATCCCTCAATGACTGGAACAAGCTGCAGGTCAAATTTATCTCGGGCCACCAGTATTTTACCAGGACGGCAAGAAGCCTGAGAGAGGTAAATAAACAGCTGCAGATAGAAAGGATACAGAGTCTGATAACGGAGTAATAACCCCCTCCCGGATACCCGGAACTGCATGAAATTAAAGAGGTACTAAATTTCAGATGGATTCTCGCTCCCCTGGAGTGGGTGTGTGATTAATTAATCACGAGTATTTTCGTAACGCACGACTGAGAGCCATCGGGACTTGCACAGAAAACGACATACACTCCCGTGGATACTCTTCTGCCATTATAGGTTGTAAGGTCCCATGAAGCCTGTCCCCCTTCAGAGATTGTTCTATAGACAAGGTTTCCGCTTATATCTGTAATCCTTACCTGGGTGTCTCGCATGAGCCCGGTAATGGTGACGCTGCCTTCAAAATCTTCCCTTACGGGATTTGGAAAAGAATATATGCCGGAAAAAGAAGCCCTTCCCTCAGTTGCATCACCGCGAACAGATATTAATCCCCTGGAAGTGGCAAACCAGACATTCCCGTTTTTTCCATCAACCGCAATACTGTTAATGATATTTGAAAGCAATGGAGAATTGGATTCATTATAATTCACTATCTGGCTTGTTCCGTCAGATGAGAGCAGATAGGCTCCCGAGGATGCTGTTCCGAGCCATTTCCTGTTTGCCCCGTCAACAGCTATCGAAGTTATGGTCTCTGTTCCAAGCATATAATCTGCAAGACCGGTTCCGTCATTACGTGGGATCTTTATACGGTATGCCCTGATATCGTTTTCAAGAATTCTGCCGGGATTATAATAAATTACAGGACCCTGATTTGTTCCGATCCATATGTTGCCTTCAAGGTCTTCAGCTATGCAATATGCATTTGAAATAATCCTGTTATCATTGTCAGTGATCAGGATTTCCCTTGAATCGTCATCAGCAAAATTTTCCGGTGTGCCCTTGTCGTCGAGTATGAAGAGACCGTCTCCCCGGGGAAGGACAACCCATTTTTTCCCATCGCTTGCAATTATCATATCGCCTATTGCAGGTACGTCAGCAGTAAGGGGATTAACTATCCATGTTCCATCGGATTTTAGCGCCTTGATGCTTCCGGGAACTTCGGTCTGTGTAAGCCAGAGATTTCCTGACCCATCCATAGCCATACCGCATATTCTTACAAAGGGCTGGTTGGGAATAATTGTCTGCAGGGGTGAATTTGTATATGTGAACTGATTGATCATCTCGTCATTCTTATATTCCAGGAGACCGCTTCCCCAGGTGGAAACAAAGAAATGATCTGTGTTGGCAGGATCAATAAGAGCCCTGATTGGATCAAAAAGCGATGGAGATGTAATTGTTGTCCACTTGTTATTTTCGTTCACCGATACCTGCAGAGGTCTCCAGATATTGTTCCAGGAGACGTCGACTGATCCTCCGCATACTATTGTTTTCCCGTTCAGGGATGTAACATTGACTGCATCGGCTGAAACGGGTCCGGGCAACGTGAGGAATGTAAATGCTGCATTGTTATCTCTTAATACAAGCCCGCTGGAAAGATCTGCAATCCATGTAAGTCCTTCTTTATAAATTACATGATTAATATTAAGGGTTCCCTTGCCGTATGTATCAAAAAAATCTGTCTGTGAACCCTCAGTGTTGTAGTGATGGACTGCAATGCCGGTCGAGAGTATGAATCCTTTTTCTGATTCTTCAAGCGACCTGTATCTGACTCCGGGATTATAGCTGAAGACAGTGCATTCTTCGTTTACCGCGTAAATGGTATCTCCGGGGAGAAAAGGTCCGCTTCTGTTGACATAAAGGGTGCCATTTACATAAATTGCATGAGAGTAGTTTGCTCCTGGTGAGGGCAATGATTCTGTGAGAGACCAGTTACCGAAATAGGCTAGACCAGGGTTATTGAGATCGGCACTGAAAACTCCGATAGAAGTTGCAGCAAATATCTTTTCATTTCCGAATGCCAGATCAAATACTTCTGCTGTTAAAGTTTCCGTGCCCGGCTTCCATGTATCGTGTATCTCCTTTTTATCCAGATCTATAAGAACGATCCCGAAGCTGCATGCCAGATAAGCGTATTTACCGTTTATTTCTATTTTATTGATAGTTTTTTTTCCTGGAATATATTTGCGGCTTATATCGGGGATATTATAAATTACATTTCCCTTAATTAAGTCAACATTCGATGTCAGGTATGCAACCACAAGAGTTTCGTTAAAGTCGGACCATCCGATTGTACTTATCCCCGTCTCTGACAGTCCGTTGACTCTTGATATTTTCCTTAGCTGATTAAAGTTCTTATTGTATACCATCAGCGAAGAACCGGTTGATGCAAAAATTTCTCTTTCACCAACTGCAACCGTTCGGGCAAGATTGTAATTCAGATGATCTGTCCATGAACCGACAGGTGTCTGTCCGGACAAAAGAACGGAGGTTGTCAGCAACAGAGTTATTATCAATGGATTCCTCATTTGGGGATTAACAAGATATTAACTTGATTTATTGTTTTTGCCGGGGAAATTATTCAGAAAAGTTATCAGTTGTTCAAATGCTCTGGCTCGGTGCGATATAAGATTTTTTTCACTTAGTGGCATTTCGGCGAATGTCCTGGCCTGGCCTTCCGGGACGAATACAGGATCGTAGCCAAAGCCCTCACTCCCACGTTTTTCTGAAATTATGCTACCCTCGACAGTGCCTTCAAATATATATTCATGGTCGTTGATAATCAATGCAATAACCGTCCTGAATCTTGCTGTGCGGTTTATGGAGTCTTTCATAAGAGCGAGTACCTTTTCAATATTGGCGGCTGAGTCTTTTGATCCTCCTGCAAAGCGCGCTGAATGAACTCCAGGAAGTCCGTCCAGAGCATCAATCTCCAGTCCTGTGTCATCGGCAAAAACAGGAATTTTCAGGCGGTCATAAATGTATCTTGCTTTGTGCAGGGCATTTCCCTCAATGGTTGGCTCATTTTCAGGAATGTCTTCATTGAGGCCAAGATCTCCCAGGCTTAAAAGGTTGAAACTATCGCCGAGAATATTATTTATTTCCCTCACCTTGTTATGGTTATTTGTGGCAAACACTAACTGCATATTTCTTACGTTTTACAGGATGTAAAAATAGGAAAATTGATCTTTCCTTTTGAGCGCTGTCTTTATTGTGCTACATTTGGACTGGCAATTATAGCTTCTCTGATGGTTTCCTCAGTTACCCGACATAAGATCTGTCTTCAGTTATTCATCCTTTTAATTTTTCAAACCTTTATTCTTTCAGCCTCTGATCAGTCAGGTTACCCAAACCCGGTACTGAAAAGGGTTATTATTAACGGAGATTCTGTTATCAGACCTGAGATTGCCGCCAGAGATATAATGATACTTGATTTCCGTCACAGGAACATAGCATTTGACCTGGAGGTAGCCGATTCGGCTGTATATCAGTTCTATCTTGATGGCTATGATAACGGATGGAGTGCGTGGCATGAGCTGGGCTATAAGGAGTACACTAACCTTCCGCCAGGCAGGTACTATTTTTATGTAAGGTATTTTATGGGAAGGGATACAGGTGAATTAATGATCTTTCATTTCCGGGTTCTTCCGTTATGGTATTTTTCACCTTTTGCCATATTATTATATTTAGTCCTGGCCTCTCTGATCCTGTGGTTCCTTTTTGCCTCACAAAATCTCAGGTTTGCCCGAACACAACACATGCTGGAACAGATAATAAACAAAAGGACAGAGGATCTGATTACTGAAAAGGAAAAATCGGATACCCTTCTTGCAAATGTGCTTCCAAAGAACACTGCCAGTGAGATTATGGAAAAAGGGAAAGCCACAAAGATCAAATATAATTTCGTAACAGTTCTGTTTTCAGACATACAGGGTTTCACGAAGATTGCAGAAGAAACAAACCCGGAAATCCTCATCGATGAGCTGGATAAGTTCTTTTTCTATTTTGATTCGGTTGTAGAGAAATATGGAATAGAAAAGATAAAAACGATAGGAGATGCATACATGTGTGCAGGAGGCATTCCGGAGAAAAACCGGACCAATCCTGTTGAGGTCATACTAGCAGCACTGGAGATGCAGGAATATATGGAGAAACTTAAAGTGTCATCATCTATTGAGGGGATGAAATTCTGGGATATCAGGATAGGGATCCATACCGGAACAGTTGTAGCCGGAGTTGTCGGCCAGAAAAAATTATCATACGACATATGGGGAGATACTGTCAACACAGCGAGCAGAATGGAATCATCGGGAGAAGCAGGGAAAATAAATATTTCAGGGACTACCTATGAGTTTGTGAAGGATTTTTTTGTTTGCGAACACCGGGGAAGGATGCCTGTCAAGTACAAGGGGGAGCTGGACATGTATTTTGTCAGCCGTATAAATCCGGAGCTCAGTGACAAGGAGGGTCATCCAAACAGGACATTTATACTAAGGATGCAGATGATAAGGCTTCAGGATGTTGAAGAAGCTGTTTATAAAATGTTTGACGATGAAGCTCCCCCCGATCTTTATTTTCATGATTCTGCTCTTACAAAAAGTATATGCCGGCAGGCAGAACTTCTGGCTACTGCTGAAAAAATATCTGATGAGGAGATGATTGATCTTAAGCTTGCAGCAATGTTCCTTTATACAGGCTTTATAAATGATTATGGCAATCCGGAAACAGCATCAGTCACTATCCTCGAAGAAATGTTACCCGGATACGGATTTGAAAGTGAAACCATTGACAGTGTAAAAAAAATAATAGGTAATTCTTATCTTGAACATTATGAAAAGGCAGTTGACCGTATTCTTCATGATGCAAAGTATGATTACATGGGGCGTGTTGATTATTTGATTCTTTCAGGCCGCTTGTTTCGTGAAGAGAAGGCATATGGGAAAATAGATGCTGTGGAGAAATGGAAGGCAAGACAAAAAAAGCTGCTCGCTGAAAATGAATTTCTGACAGAAACTGCCAGATTACTCAGAAGCAAATCAATTGAGGAACAGCTTTTGTCTTTTGCGGAGGTTCAGCAATGGTAGATAAATCTGCCGTCAATGGTTGTCGGAGTAAGCAGGATTAATAAAAACCTTATTTTTAAAATAAGGCAGATAAGCTATTTTAATGTACTTTTACGACGTTTAACAAAACAGGTGGTTATGGAGCAATTTGACTGGAAGAATTTATCATTCGGATATATCAAGACAGATTTCAATATCCGCTGTTATTACAGAGATGGTAAATGGAGCAGCCCTGAAGTCTCTGATTCGGAATATATTAATGTTCACATTGCAGCAACGGGTCTTCATTATGGGCAGGAGGCTTTTGAAGGTATGAAGGCTTATATGGGTGAAGACGGGAAAGTAAGGGTATTCAGATGGGAAGAAAATGCCAGTCGTTTTATCCATTCAGCCGAAGGTATCAAGATGGCCCCGGTTCCCCCTGATCTGTTCAGGGAAGCAATTTTCAGGGCGATTAATTTGAACAGGAAATATATACCTCCTTTCGGTTCAGGTGCCACACTCTACGTCAGGCCACTTCTTTTCGGCAGCGGTGCCGAAGTGGGTGTGAAACCTTCATCTGAATATACTTTTCTGGTTTTTGTAACACCTGTCGGGCCTTATTTTAAAGGAGGTATTAAACCTGTAAATATGATGATCTGCCGGGATGTTGACAGGGCAGCACCCCTGGGGACAGGAACTTTCAAGGTGGGAGGAAACTATGCAGCCAGTCTGCGGGCACTTATATATGCAAAAGAGCAGGGCTTCTCAAGCTCGATATTCCTTGATGCAAGGGAAAAGAAATATATTGACGAATGCGGACCGGCAAATTTCTTCGGGATTAAGGACAATACCTATATTACGCCGAAATCCGAATCAATTCTCAGATCGATAACAAACAAGAGTCTCATGGAGATTGCAGATAATCTTGGAATTAAGACTGAGAGAAGAAGGATTCCGGTTGAAGAGCTTGAGACTTTTGAGGAAGCCGGGGCATGTGGTACGGCAGCAGTAATTAGTCCTATCGGCAAGATAGTTGATCCTGAAATGAACAGGATTTATGAATATTGTCGTGATGGTGAACCCGGCAGAATAACCATGACACTATACAAAAAGCTTGTAGGTATCCAGAATGGAGATGAGCCTGATGAGTTTGGATGGATGACGGTGGTGGAATAGAGGTAAACGCCTGATAGTAAAAATCAGGAACCGGGAAACATAATATCCCGTAATATTTTGAAAGTGACAGGCATGGGGAATAATGAAAACAAGGCAACCAGGGCCAGACTGAGAAGTTCGTATCTCACACTTGTGGTAAGTGTGTCGCTTGTCCTTTTCCTTCTCGGTATACTTGGTCTTGTCCTGATAAATGCCCGTGAACTTTCTGATTATTTCAGGGAAAGCCTGTCTTTTTCGATAATGCTGGATGATGCAGCAAAGGAGGCTGATATCAGGATGCTACAGAAAGATCTCGATGCCAAAGCCTACATAAAATCGACAGAGTATGTGTCAAAAGATGAAGCGGCTGCCAGTATGAAGGAAGAGCTCGGAGAGGATTTCATAAGCTTTCTGGGTGACAATCCTCTTCCTCCGTCAATAGATGTATATCTTGTGTCGGATTATACCAACCCGGACAGTGTGGCAAAGATTGAAAAGTACATCCTTCTGTACCCTTTTGTAGATGACGTTATCATTCCGGAATCGTTATTGCTTCTGATAAATGAAAACGTGAAGAAAGTAAGTCTTTTTCTTCTTGTCATCAGCTTTTTCCTGTTTCTGATCGCACTAACAATAATCAATAACACGATACGACTTTCGGTATATTCAAAAAGGTTCCTAATAAGGACTATGCAACTGGTAGGGGCCACCAGGGCTTTCATCCGAAAGCCCTTTCTTCTGCAGGGAGCGCTCCACGGATTCCTGGCGGCAATTGTAGCAATGACGCTACTGACAGGTCTTCTATATCTTATTGAGAAAGAATTTTTTATGATGTTCACTTTTGAAAACACCAATTTATTCATTTTGCTCGGGGCGGTAATAATATTTACCGGAGTCCTGATAAATGTGATTTCCACATTTTTTTCGGTAAATAAATACCTTAGTATTTCAGAAGACAAATTATATTACTGATTTTATATGGCTGCAAAAAATGAAAATAAGGAAAAGCTGCATTTTGCACTTGGACGGGAAAACTACAAACTTCTTGCAATAGGCTTTGCAATTATTGTTGCAGGCTTTCTGCTTATGCTGGGCGGAAAGTCGGAAGACCCGAATGAATTCAATGAAAAAATATTCAGTTTCAGGAGGATTACACTTGCTCCGATCGTGGTTCTTGCAGGATTCATTTTTGAGATATGGGCAATTATGAAAAAGCCCAGGGAAGAGAAAGATTAATATTATGGAGGGAATAAGAAAGACGGGATTGCTGGGCATCCTGTATCCTGAAAGAATTAACATTCATGAATTGATGGCTGGCTTCAGTCATTCAATTTTATTAATGAAATGCCGGCTTTTTATCTATGAGTTATCTTGAAGCTATTCTCCTGGGAATTCTTCAGGGACTGACGGAATTTTTGCCTGTAAGCAGTTCCGGTCATCTTGAAATTGCCAAGTCGCTTTTCGGTGTCAGTCCGGAGGCGAGCTTCAATTTCACTGTTGCAGTCCACGGAGCAACAGTCCTGAGTACCATTGTTGTTTTCCGGGAAGAGATTCTGAGGCTGATTACAGGTGCTTTCAAATTCAGGATGAATGAGGAGACAATATATCTGTTAAAGATCCTGATATCAATGATCCCTGTCGGCCTGGCAGGTATTTTTCTCAAGGAGCCTATTGAAGAGATGTTCAACGGCAATCTTGTTTTTGTGGGATCGATGCTTCTTGTCACTGCAGGATTACTGGCATTAGCGCATTTTGTCAGGAAAAAAGAAAGAAGTATCGGATACTTTGATGCTCTTGTTATCGGGATAGCACAGGCATTTGCGGTGATACCGGGTATTTCAAGGTCGGGAGCGACCATTTCAACCGGACTTCTTATAGGTAACAGCAAACATGAGATGGCCAGATTTTCATTCCTTATGGTTCTGGTCCCGGTTATAGGAGCAAATTTCCTTGAAATAGTATCTGGTGAAGCAGTTACCGGAAATACCGGAACCGGATTGATAATTACCGGTTTTATTGCTGCCTTCATATCGGGCTATGTTGCATGCCGCTGGATGATTGAGCTTGTAAGAAAGAGCCGGCTGATTTGGTTTGCAGTTTACTGTGTAGTAGCAGGACTTGTTTCAATAATATTGGGCTAAAATGAGCGGTACGGAAAATAAAGATATATTTGAAGAAGGAGCCGTTCTTCTGTTCAATAAACCTCTATACTGGACCTCTTTTGATCTTGTTAATAAGATCCGGATAATGTTGAAGGAGGAAATGGGGCTCAAAAAGCTGAAAGTCGGTCATGCCGGCACGCTTGATCCTCTTGCCACCGGATTGATGATAATATGTACAGGTAAAGCTACGAAGCGAGTGAACGAGTTTCGGGATATGGAAAAGGGATATGAAGCTACAATTCATATCGGGGCTACTACTCCTTCATTTGATCTTGAGACCGAGATAGACAGCAATTATCCCAGTGATCATATTACCAGGGAAAAAATTGAGGAGGTACTCATTGACTTCACAGGGGCCCGGAAGCAGGTTCCTCCTCTTCATTCTGCGAAAATGGTAGGAGGTAAACGGGCTTACGAGTATGCCAGAAAAGGCATTGAAAAAGAACTGACTCCGGTAGATGTTTATTTCAGGGAGCTGGAACTTATTGCATTTGCCATGCCGGAGATAAAAGTCAGGATAATATGCAGTAAAGGGACTTATATCAGGTCTTTTGCCCGTGATCTGGGGGTGGCTCTCGATTCAGGTTGTTATTTATCTGCCCTGGTGAGGACCTCTATAGGCAACATAAAACTGGATGATGCAAGGACGATAGAAGATTTTCATTTTTTTCTGCATCAGATGAAACAAACATGAAAGTTATACGTATAAAGGAATTCCTAAAATTTAAATACACATTATATATATGAAATTATCACAATTCAGGTACAATCTTCCGCAGGACCTGATAGCTCTTTATCCGTCTCATAACAGGGATGAAGCCAGGTTGTTTGTCGTTGACAGGAAATCAGGAAAGATGGAGCACAGGATATTTAAGGAAATAGTGGAGTATTTCCGGGAAAAAGATGTCCTGGTCTTTAACAATACTAAAGTTTTTCCGGCCAGATTGTACGGAAATAAGGAGAAGACGGGAGCTGAGATAGAGGTTTTTCTGTTACGTGAGCTGAACAGGGAGCAGCGGTTATGGGATGTGCTTGTGGATCCGGCAAGGAAAATAAGGATTGGTAATAAGCTTTATTTTGGCGAAGATGATCTGCTCGTTGCCGAGGTGATTGACAATACAACTTCTAGAGGCAGGACCCTGAGATTTCTTTTCGACGGGACCTATGATGAATTCAAGCAAACGCTTTACAGTCTGGGTGAGACACCTTTGCCAAAATTCATAAACAGGCCTGTAGAACCGGAGGATAATGAAAGGTATCAGACAATTTTTGCCAAGCATGAGGGTGCTGTGGCTGCCCCGACTGCCGGACTGCATTTCAGCAGGGAGCTTCTTAAAAAACTGGAGATCATAGGGGTGGAGTTCGCTGAGATAACCCTTCATGTTGGTCTGGGTAATTTCAGAAGTGTTGATGTCGAAGACCTTACCAAGCACAAGGTTGATTCGGAGAGGATAAGGATCACAGAAGATGCGGCTGATATTGTAAACAAGGCCAAGGAAGACAAGCACAGGGTATGTGCTGTCGGAACCACAGTTGTTAGGACTCTTGAGAGTTCTGTTTCCACAACTGGTTATCTTAAACCTTTTGATGGCTGGACAAACAAATTCATTTTCCCGCCATATGAGTTCAAGGTTCCTGACATGATGATCAGTAATTTTCATCTTCCGTATTCAACTTTGCTGATGATGGTTGCAGCCTTTGCCGGGTATGATCTTTTATTTGAAGCGTATAAAACAGCCGTTAAGGAGAAATACAGGTTTGGAACCTATGGTGACGCCATGCTGGTGATATAAAGGCTTAAGGGCAAAGGGGCAAAAGGAGTCAGGGCTTAAAAGAAATCAGATAAAATTGTACAAACCGGGTGAGCATATCTCATCCGGTTTTTTGATAACTAATTTTATTCGTTAATAACTTGTTTAAAGCATCAGTACAGAATTAGTGTATTTTTAAAATGTTAGTACCTTTATATTTATTGCTATGATATTTTGGCTGGATGCAACCAAAATATATCGGGCAGTAGTCATACTATAGAAAAATGAAAGTCCGTTTTTAGTTGAATACAGACGGGCGAACATATAATTCAGGGATAAAACCGGATGCTAAGGAAGAAAGACCGGCGTGTAATTATTGTATATACCCACAGGGCGGATTGAGATTGTCTGCGTATTATATAATCTTAAGGAT
>ERZ795053.20-NODE-20-length-178146-cov-9.354555_pt1 | contig 178146 bp, 166 predicted proteins | sample MGYA00375137_ERZ795053 | MGnify/ENA primary metagenome ERZ795053 (study PRJEB30182, sample SAMN05720284) | activated sludge metagenome | isolation source: Anaerobic digester | place: Hong Kong | collected 2014-12-17 ... | reverse complement strand
TCGGGACTGAAAACCACGCTGTTCACCATATCCTCATGGGTCATCCGGGCCAGTTTCCGGCCACTGGCTATGTCCCACACTCGCGCTGTGTGGTCACTGCTGGCGGTGGCGAGGCGCAACCCGTCGGGACTGAAAACCACGCTGTTCACCCTATCCTCATGGGTCATCCGGGCCAGTTCTCGGCCGCTGGCCGCGTCCCACATCCGCGCCGTCTTGTCAGCGCTGGCGGTGGCGAGGCGTTGGCCGTCGGGACTGAAAACCACGCTGTTCACCCCATCCTCATGGGGCAGGTTGATGGGCTTTTTGCGAGGTAACAAGTCCATCGCTTTTGCCCAGGCCACGAAAGTGGGCGGGGTCGGGTTACGTTGGAGCGATTCAGTTGCCAGCAATGCGCTCTGCACGAGGCCTTCACCAGTGTTGTCCAGCCTAAGCGTCGCTTGAGAAGCCAGTTGCCGGGTCAAGGCAAGATGATGTTGTCTTTCTGCTTCATCGCGCTGCTTATTGGCTACCTTGCGCTGTTGTTCGGCTTCCCGCCATTGCCACGTTGTCAGTCCACCCAGCGCTAGGGCTAACACCAGACCGACCACCAAACCGAGGGTAATCCGTTGCCGAGTTCGCCCACGCAGCGCCGTCTCCCGCTCGCGCGATGCAATACTGGCCTTGATGTACCCCTGTTCAGTCTGACTCAGTTCATCCGCGTGTTTGCCCAGCCGTTCCTCCGCTTCCGCCAGTCGTGCGCCACGCAACAACGCCCCTTCATCACGGCGCTGCTCCTCCCATTCCTGCATCGCCAATCGCAACCGGTTCTGCCAGACCCGAAACTGCCGATCCTGTTCGACCCACTGGCACAGCGGCTGCCAGTGTCGCAGCAAGGCTTCGTGAACCACTTCGACAGTTTCCTGACCCTGGGCATCACGCCCGGTGACCACCAACCGTTCATCCGCCAGTTCCGTGACCAGATTCCAGTTAGCCGCTCCCACCTGTTCACGGGTCGCGACTTGGCGGGTATCCTCGGTGCCCTCGCCGGGCCGCACCAGTTGTACAAACACTCGCCGCAGCCGTTCCCGTTCGTCCTGAAATCGAACCAGGGTTTCATCGGCATGACGCGCCAAAGCTTGCGTCACGCCACCGATGGCCTCATAGGCGGCATGGGTTAGTTGCCGATACTGCTGCTGTTCCCACAACTGGGTCAGGGCAAACTCCAGCAAGGGCAACGCGCCTGGTTCCTGACCCAAGTCTTGCAGGATGCGTTCGGCCAGACCTTCCTCCAGCTTCACTCCCAATTGCTGGGCGGGACTTTCGATGGCTGCTTCCAGACCGGCTTGATCCAGCGGCCCAAGTAGCAGATGGTTGGGCTTGACCCATTCGGCGAGCGGTTCGTAATCCAGCGTCTGACCCAGAAAATCAACGCGCAGGGCCAGTAGCAGGGTGAAGGAGGGCCTTTTGGCTTGCGCCCGCACGGCGGCCACCAGTTCGTCCACGAACTGTCGTTGCCGCTCGGGAGCGAGGCTCTGAGTGTAAAGCTCCTCGAACTGATCGGCGATCAGCAACAGCCGTTTGTCGGGATTTTTCTTCAGCAGCAGGTCAATCACATCCGCCAAGCTCAAGCCGCGCTCGCTGAGTTTATCAACCAGTTGCTTGCGCTTTCCCAGCCGCTCCAACTCATCCAGATCGGGATAGAGCAATAGCGTCAACACCGTGGCCAGTTCCCGAAGGGGATCGCCACGCGGCCGGAAATCGGCAATCAGCCAGTGCTCCTGCTGACGCAGTTGCGATACCACGCCCGCAAACAGCAGCGACGACTTACCACTGCCACTGGCGCCCACCACTGCCACGAAAGGACGTTGTTGCAACATCGCCAGCACATCCTGAACATCGCGGTCCCGGCCCATGAAATAGCGGGCGTCCTGCACGCGGAACGCTTCCAAGCCCCGATAAGGATTCGGCGGGCGACTGTGCTCGTCCAACGCCGGCCAGGCCCGAATCAGGCTGGCCGCCGGGATCATGTAGGCGGAACGAACATTTTCGCGGGTGGCGATGCTGACGATCATCCCGACGGCGGCGTTTTCCCGCTTGTCCCAAACCGCCGTGCCGCTGAAACCCGGCGCCACACACAGGCGGCCCAGTTCGTGATCGAGTTGCACCCAACCGGTGGCGACCGGTCCCTGCAACTGACCGCTGACCCAATCGCCCCGATCCTCGGCGAAGCCATACATCCGTACCGGTCGGTCAAAAAACGCCTGATCCTCGACCACCACCACCGGCACGGGTTGGGCCGTGTTAGACAGTAGTCGTTCGCCATCCAGTTCCAGAACCGCGATGTCCTCCAGGTCACCCTGCCTGGCCTCCGCCTTGACGGGATGCCAGCACACTATCTTGGCGGTCATCGGCGCAGAACCCGCCACCAGCGGCCAATCCAACCAGACCAGCGCGGTCGGTGCGGCGGGCGCGTCCTCTGGAATCCCCAACGCCTCCGCCACCACATGCGCGCAAGTCAGAATGTATCGTGTCGAAACTAAAAAACCTGCCCCCACCACGCGCCGCACTTCGCCACCATCGGTCAGGATGCGAACCAAACCTTTTTGCAGATTAGCGGCTTGAGTCATGGCACGGCGCTCAGGCTTTGTTGCTCCACTTGAGCGAGACTTTGAAAACCGCTTCACTGTCCACCGAAGCGATGATCGCACCAGCCTTGGCATTGAACTTGACACCAAATTCCAGACCGATTTCCGTCGGCGTGTTCAATCCTTGAAACGCTTGCAAGACGGCATCGGCGGCCGGTCGCAGGCGGGCAATCGCCTCGTTGAAGCTGGTTTGCACCCTTTCCGGGATGCTTTCGCCCGGCCGGCTGACACGCTGCGTGCCTTCGCCCATCGGCGCTTCCACTTCGACGACCACCGTGCCGCCATCGGCCAGTTGATACTCGACCAGATTTTTCACCATCATCTTATATCTCCTGTTTCACCCAATTCTGATATAGCCTAGCCTTTTGCTTCCAACAAGCCCGATGAAGATCACCGCATGAGCGCGCTAAAGCCGGACGTGGACGCTACTCCGGTTATTCTCGCCCAAGACTTGACCCGCCGTTTTGGTGATTTCGTCGCGGTCAATCACATTGGCATCACGGTGCAAGCCGGCGAAGTGTTCGGCCTGCTGGGCGCCAATGGCGCCGGCAAAACCACCGCGATTCGGATGCTGTGCGGTATGCTGCCACCGACTGCTGGCCGGATTCAGGTAGCGGACGTCGACATGGTACGACACGCCCGGCGTGCTCGTGGCCAGATTGGCTACGTCGCTCAACGGTTTTCGTTGTACGGTGATTTAACCGTATCGGAAAACCTCAAGCTGCAAGCCGGCCTGTACGGCCTGGCCGGCGCGCGCCAGCGGGAGCGGCTGGCGTGGGCACTAGCGCATCTGGAACTGACCGGCCGCGCGGACGCCAAGGCCGAAGCCCTGCCGCTTGGCTACAAGCGGCGCTTAGCCCTGGCCGCCGCGCTGCTCCACGAACCCCGTGCGCTGTTTCTGGACGAACCGACCTCCGGCGTGGATCCGATGGCCCGCCAACAATTCTGGGAACTGATCTACGAACTGGCCGATGGCGGAATCGGCATTCTGGTTACGACCCACTATATGGACGAGGCGCTGTTCTGTGACCGGTTGGCGTTGATGCAAGCCGGCCGCATCGTGACTGAGGGCACACCTGACGAGTTATTACGCCGTCCCTTACCAACACCGATTTTGGAACTGAACAGCCCCGATGCCGTTCGGTTCGAACAGTTAGCGGAAACCTGGCCGGACGTACATGAAATCATTCCGCACGCCGGACAACTGCGAATTCGCCTTCACGCGGGGATCGATGCGGGCGCGATGATGGAGAAAATTCATGCGGCAGCGGCAGATCATGGGCTGAGCGTCGGTACCCTGCGCCTCGCCGCGCCGGAGCTGGAAGATGTGTTTGTGGCCGTGCTGGAGGAGAACGAAGCGTGAACCTCCAGCATGTCCGGGCGATGGCCCGCAAGGAATGGTGGCACCTACTACGAGATCCGCGCAGCTTGGCGCTGATCCTGATTATGCCCAGTATGCTGCTGTTTTTATTTGGTTATGCGATCCGACTGGATTTGCAAAATGCTCCGATCGCCATCATTCAGGAGTCCCGTGACGCCGCCACCGAGGAACTGGCCGCCCATTTCGCCGCCAGCCGGGCTTTCCGGGTCGTGCTGCGCTCCAACGACCGTCGCGACGCCACAATAGCATTGCAAAACGGTCAGGTCTGGGCGGTAGTCATTTTTCCCGCCGATTACGCCCGGCAACTGAATCGCGGCGAAGCGCGGATTCAGTTGCTGCTGGATGGTGTGGACGCCAACACCGCCCGGCTGTTGCGCAATTACACGCTGGTGCTAGTGAACGACTATCTGCTGAATCAGGGCGGCCAACCACCGATTCGCATTGAGGATCGTACCTGGTTCAACGAAACCAAGGAAAGCCGGCTGGCGATCATCCCCGGCGTGATCGCGTTGGTGATGGCAGTGATCGGGGCGTTGATGACCTCACTAACCATCGCTAAGGAAATGGAGCAAGGCAACCTGGTGATGTTGCGGACCACCCCGCTGACCCGCCGCGAATTTCTGTGCGGCAAGCTACTGCCCTATCTGTTCATTGGCCTGCTCGATCTGGCCGTGGCCGTGGCCGTGGCGGTACTCGTATTCGAGATGCCATTGCGCGGTTCGTTGCCTGTCCTGTCGCTGCTGTCGGCGCTGTTCCTGCTGGTGGTCATGCTGCAAGGGGCACTGATTTCCATCAACGCGGGGAATCAGTTGCTCGCCAGCCAGATTTCCCTGGTGAGCACCTTCTTGCCGGCGTTCCTACTGTCCGGCTTTATCTTCGCCATCGAGAACATGCCAACCGTGCTGCAATACCTGACGCTGGCCGTACCGGCACGCTATTACGTTATGTTGTCTCGCGCCATTTTCCTCAAAGGGATCACGCCGCTGCTGCTGTGGACGCAGATCGCCGCCCTGCTGGTGATTCTATTAGTGCTGGCACAGCTGACACTGGTTCGCTCCCGCAAGCTGGGGCTGTTGCCGTGAATCCGGTAATCTCCAGCCTGATCCGGCTGCGCGCCCTGCTGGGTAAGGAGTTTTTGCAACTGCTGCGCGATCCCCGGCTACGGTTCTTCATGCTGATCCCGCCGCTGTTTCAGTTGATGGTGTTCGGCTACGCGGCCAGCTTCGATGTCCGTCACGCCGAAATCGCGGTGGTGGATCAGGCACGAACGCCGACGACCCGTGAACGATTGGCGGCCGTGGCCGCGACCGGCCGGTTCACCCTGCATTACCTCCCGGATATAGGCACGGCGACGGCGGCGATGAATCAAGGCGAAATCCGTGCGATCTTGCGGTTCGCTCCCGATTTTGAGCGGCAACCCGTTGCGCAAATCGTATCGGATGGCTCCGATTCCAACAGCGCGCAGATGATCACCGGCCAACTGAGTCAAGCGTTGCAACGGAGTGCCCAGTCGAGCGCCGGCGTCGAACCGTCGGTGCAAGTCGAGGAGCGCGCCTGGTTCAACGAGAATCTGGACGACCGGCCGTACTTCGTGCCCGGCATCATCGCCACCATCGTACTGATCACCACCGTGATTCTGACCGCGATGACCGTGGTTCGCGAACGAGAATTCGGCACGCTGGAACGCTTGCTGGTGACGCCGGTCGCCCGGTTGGAATTTCTGGTCGGCAAAATGGTGGCTGTAGCCGCCGTCGGCCTATTCGATGTGACGCTGATCAGTATTATTGCGGTCGTGTGGTTCGATGTGCCGTTTCGGGGTAGCATCATCGGCTTGCTGGTCGGCAGCGTGCTGTTTCTGATGAGTTCGCTGGGCATCGGACTGCTGATTTCCAGCTACTCGGAAACCCAGCAGCAGGCGATGCTGCTAGCGTTCTTCATCATTATGCCAATGGTGGTTTTGTCAGGTTTCACGTTTCCCATCGACAACATGCCTCAGGGAGTGCAGCTGCTCACTTGGTTGAACCCGCTGCGGTATTACCTGGTCGTAATCCGCGATATATTCCTCAAAGGCAGCAGCATGGGCACGCACGGTTTCGAATACGCCATGATGGCGCTGTTAGGAAGTGGGGCGTTATTGTTGAGCCTGGCGCGGGTCAAATAGGTGACTCCCCTCGCCTTCTGGCAAAGCGGTTGAACGTTAGGGGACCAGGAGCAAAACCGATGGTGGTTCAAGTCAAGTATTTCGCTAGCCTGCGTGACCGGATGGGCCGCCCCGAGGATCGGCTCGACACGCCGGGCGAGCTGACTGTCGCAGCGGTTTGGGCGGCCCTGTGGCCGGAAACGCCGTTGCCTCCGAATACGCTGGCGGCGGTGAACATGGAATACGCCAACCTGGAGCAGATCGTGCGTGATGGCGACGAGGTGGCGTTTTTTCCGCCGGTGACGGGAGGCTAGCCGTGAAAGTCGAATTGCGAGATTCAGCCTTCGATCCACTGGCGGAATTGAGATCTTATCCAACCGAGTCGAGCGCACTGCAAGGTCAGTACGGCGCGACGGCCATCTTCATTGGCACAATGCGCGATTACAATGAAAATCAATCGGTCAGCCGAATGACGCTGGAGCATTATCCCGGCATGACCGAGCGGCATTTGCGGCGGATCGTCGAAACCGCTGGCCAGGAATGGCCGTTGCTGGACGCCCTCGTAATTCATCGGATCGGTGAATTACAGCCGAACGATTCCATCGTACTGGTGGCAGTCTGGTCGGCGCACCGGGCGGCGGCATTCGCCGCATGCCGGTTCATCATCGAGGAATTGAAGTCGAAGGCGCCGTTTTGGAAGTGCGAGGCGACCGCTACCGGCTCACGCTGGGTAGCGCACAACACGCAGGGCTGAACGCTTAGTTTCGCTGGTGCGTTCCGGCGGGCTATCCGCTATGCTGCCGGAATGAACGAACCCGCCCCCAACCCCCTCATCGCCCGCCGCTTCCGGGGCTTTCTCCCGGTCATCGTGGATGTCGAAACCGGCGGCATCAACGCCCAGACCGACGCCTTGCTGGAAATCGCCGCCGTGCTCATCCGCATGGACTGGCAAGGATATCTCCATCCCGCCGGCACGTTGGCCCATCACGTTCAACCGTTTCCTGGCGCACGGCTGGATCCCGCTTCGATGGCTGTGAACCATATCGATCCCGACCATCCGTTCCGCTTTGCGGTGTCGGAACGAGAGGCGCTGGAAGCCATCTTCCGTGAGGTGCGCCGGGAAGTCCGGGAGGCCGGCTGCACCCGTGCCATCCTGGTCGGCCATAACGCCTTTTTCGATTTGGCGTTTCTGAACGCGGCGGCAACTCGTACTAAAGTTAAGCGCAATCCCTTTCATCCCTTCAGCAGTTTCGACACCGTATCATTGGCGGGCTTGGCCTACGGCCAGACGGTGCTGGCGCGGGCGTTACAAGCGGCGAGCATCCGCTGGGACGAGCGCGAGGCCCATTCAGCGATTTACGACGCCGAGCGCACGGCCGAGCTGTTTTGCCAGATCGTCAACCACTGGCAAGAGATGGGCGGTTGGGTGCCGGTGGACGACTAACCCGTCGCCTCGAAAGCATACGGCAACGGTTCCAACCGCAGTACCGGACCGCCAGCATCGTTCAAATGCAAGGTTCCCCGCTCCGCGCACTCGATCAACGCGACCGCCAGCACGGCGCAATCGCCGTCGGGATGCTGGCAAGCATCAACTAACCGACCCGCCCCTTGGCTGGCATCGGCCTGTGGCGAAAACAAGGGATCGCCGGGACGAGGCAAAGTGGCCATTTCGACCCGGGCGAGATACATCCGCCGCTTCAGCTTGCCTAGATAATGGGTGCGCGCCACAACCTCCTGCCCGGTGTAACAGCCTTTCTTGAAGCTGATGCCGTCCAGCAACTCCAGATTCATCATCTGTGGCACGAACGCTTCCACGGTCTCCGGGTAAACTGTCGGGACACCGGCTAACACATCCAGCAACTGCCACGCTTCGGCACCGACCGGCATGAGGTGGGGCGCCAGCGCGTTCCACATCGCTTGAATCTCCGACACGGGACCGTGCAGTTCGTATCGCGGCGTTGCACCGGGTAAGCGAATCGCGGTGATACCGTTCACATGCAGCACGTCACCCACCGCCAGCTCCGTTGCGGAACTCGACACTTGCGCGGCGAGTAGCTGTGTGGCATTGGAACCGGCCACTCCAATTCGCGCGAGCGTGTCGCTCACATCATCCAAGGCAATCCTGGCTCGCAATATATACTTGCGCAATCGGGTCAGTGTCGGTTCCACCATCGAGCGCGGCAATTCCAGGTTGTAATCATCCCCGCACCGGAACAATCGGAAACTGGCCAACGCTCGGCCCTTAGGGCTGCAATACGCACCGATCATGCTATGTTCCGGGACAACTTGCCGCACGTCGCAGGTCAGTTGTCCCTGCAAAAAGGTTTCGCCGTCCGGTCCACGCGCGGCAATCACGCCAAAGTGGGACAAATCGCAGCAAATCTCACCGGATAACGCTGCGTGTAACTCCGTTTCCGCCTGACCAAAATGCAGTACGCGATCGGACGTCAGAACCGCACCCGCCCGTTCGAGAAATGATCGCCACTCTGCGTTCATGTCGTAAAATCCCGTTGTCTTTCCAGCCTCTAAGAGGGAGGCGGTCACCAAGCCGTTCCCACCCGTTCATTGCGTTCGAGGGCTGCGAACGGCATAATACCCATAAGAATATAGGCTGAAATACCCGACTATGTAAGTAGGGTACAATGCCTGCGATTCTCCCGGAAGCACCATCGGCGGATGGAACAGGGATGGTTGACCACCGCTACCTTCAACCTGCTTTTTTGCGTGAGTTGTCATGAACAAGAACGATACTCAGACAACGCTGCCATCGCAGCCGGCCCCAGCTGCCGAACACCCCCCCCAAACCGCGCAACCCAAGAAACCTCTGGAATTTGGCGGTCCCAAAGGACCCGAGCCTACCCGTTACGGCGATTGGGAGAAAGCCGGTCGCTGCATCGATTTCTAAGCGTATCTCCGTCGCGTGCGACGGGCATCGCATCCTTATCCTTGCTCGATCCTATCATTTTCGTTGGAGCAACTCCCGAAGGGGAGTAGCATTCTCGATGATTTTTTGCGTCGCACAAAACTAAAGAGCACTTTCTTCGTCACTTTAACTGAGGAGAAACCTATGTCAGCCAACAAACGGCCGTTGTCGCCGTTCATGATCGGACCTTATTACAGACCGCAGATGACCTCGGTGCTATCCATCACCCATCGTGCCACTGGAGCCGGCTTGGTGGTAGGCACGTTGCTGCTGGTGTATTGGCTGGCCGCCGCCGCGCTCGGTCCCGAAGCCTACGAGCACGCCCAGGCGGTACTGGGTTCGATGCTCGGACAACTCCTGCTATTCCTGTGGACTTGGGCGTTGTTCTATCACATGGCCAACGGTATCCGTCATCTATTTTGGGACGCTGGTTGGGGTTTTGAGCTGAAAGATGCCGCCAAATCCGGCTGGTGGGTGGTGTGGTCCTCCATCATTCTGACTTTCCTGTGCTGGCTAATCGCCGCGCCTTGAGGAGCAAGCTCATGAGTATTCGCACCCCCCTCGCTCGCGTTCGCGGTCTGGGCACCGCTAAAGATGGGACTCACCACTGGTGGATGCAGCGCGTGACGTCCATCGCCTTGGTACCGCTGGTGTTGTGGTTCGTCATTTCCATGCTGGCGCATTCCCACACGGACTACGCGACATTCCAGCACTGGCTGAGCAATCCGATCAACGCCGGGTTGATGGTGACGTTTTTGTTCACGATGTTTTATCACGCCAAGCTGGGTATGCAGGTCATCTACGAGGATTACGTCCGGCCCGAATGCGCCATGTATACCGCTCTGCTCGTAACACAGTTTGCGCTGTTCTTGCTGGGCGCCATCGCCATCGTCGCCGTGCTTAAGATCGCACTGGCCTGACGCCCACCACTGGAGGCTGAGGTTTCATGTCCAACGCATACAAACTCATTCATCATAATTATGACGTGGTCGTGGTTGGCGCTGGCGGCGCAGGGTTACGCGCCACTTTTGGCATGGCGCAGAAAGGTTTGAAAACGGCCTGTTTGACCAAGGTTTTCCCGACCCGCAGCCATACCGTGGCAGCCCAGGGCGGCATGTCGGCGGCGCTGGCCAACATGGGCCAGGACATGTGGCAATGGCACATGTACGACACCGTGAAGGGTTCCGACTGGCTGGGTGACCAGGATGCCATCGAGTACATGTGTCGCGAGGCGGTTCCGGCGGTCATCGAGTTGGAGCACTACGGCGTCCCGTTCTCCCGCACCGAGGAAGGCAAGATTTACCAGCGGCCGTTTGGTGGCATGACCACCAACTACGGTGAGGGCATCGCCCAACGCACCTGCGCTGCCGCCGACCGTACCGGCCACGCGATTTTGCATACCCTGTATCAGCAGGCACTCAAGCACGACGCCGAATTCTTCATCGAATATTTCGCGCTGGATTTGATCATGGACGACGACGGCGTTTGTCGCGGCGTGGTAGCCTGGGATCTGGCCGACGGCACGCTGCACGTCTTCCGTGCGCATCAGACCGTGCTGGCTACCGGTGGCTACGGCCGCGCCTATTTCTCGGCGACCTCCGCTCACACCTGCACCGGCGACGGCAATGGCATGGTGTTGCGCGCCGGTCTGCCGCTGCAGGACATGGAGTTTACTCAATTCCACCCGACCGGCATCTACGGCTCCGGCTGTCTGATGACCGAAGGCTGTCGTGGCGAAGGTGGCTATCTGACCAATTCCAACGGCGAGCGCTTTATGGAGCGTTACGCGCCCAACGCCAAGGACTTGGCTTCCCGCGATGTGGTCAGCCGTTCGATGACCATCGAAATCCGCGAAGGGCGCGGCGTCGGTGAGCACAAGGATCATATCTACCTGCACCTGGAACACCTGGGTGCGAATGTTATCAACGAACGGCTACCCGGCATTGCCGAGACCGCCCGCATCTTCGCTGGCGTCGACGTAACCAAGGAGCCCGCGCCGGTATTGCCGACCGTGCATTACAACATGGGCGGTATCCCGACCAACTATCGCGGTGAGGTGGTCATCCTCAAGGACGGCAACCCCGATCATATCATTCCCGGCTTGATGGCTATCGGCGAAGCAGCCTGTGTATCGGTGCACGGCGCCAACCGCCTCGGTTCCAACTCGCTGCTCGACATCGTGGTGTTCGGCCGCGCCGCTGCCATTCGCTGCGCCGAGCTGATCCAGCCCAACAGCTCGCACGGTGTGTTGCCGCAAGCCTCGGTGGACAAGATCATCGCCCGTTTCGACGGCTTGCGTAATGCCAAGGGGGAAAATCCCACCGCCAGCCTGCGGATGCGGATGCAGCGGACCATGCAGAACCACGCGGCGGTATTCCGCACCGGCGAGTCGATGGCCGAGGGCATCAAGCTGCTGGAAGACGTCTATGCCGGTTTCGAGCATGTCGGCGTCAGCGACCGGGGCATGGTTTGGAATTCCGACCTGGTCGAAACCTTGGAGCTGGACAATCTGCTGGAATGCGCGATGGTGTCCATCAAGTCGGCGATCAACCGGCCCGAGAGTCGTGGCGCGCATGCCCGCGAGGATTACCCGGATCGCGACGACGAGAATTGGATGAAACATACCTTGGCGTGGTTGAGCCCCAAGGGCGACGTGACCATCGATTACCGTCCGGTTCACACCTATACCCTGACCAATGAGGTGGAGTACATTCCGCCCAAGAAGCGCACGTACTAAGGGGACGATGCCATGGCTCAATTCAAACTACCGGCCAATTCCGTCATCGGCAAGGGCAAAACCTACTATGCCGGCACGGGTGCCAAGAACGTCAAGCGCTTCCAAATCTATCGTTGGGACCCGGACAGCGGCGAGAACCCGCGTATGGACACCTACGAAGTCGATCTGGCAGCCTGCGGTCCGATGGTGTTGGACGCGCTACTCAAGATCAAGAACGAGATGGATCCCACTCTCACCTTCCGTCGCTCCTGCCGCGAGGGTGTCTGTGGTTCCTGCGCGATGAACATTGATGGGATCAATACCCTGGCGTGTACCTACGCCATCGACGATGTTAAGGGCGAAGTTAAGATCTACCCGTTGCCGCACATGTCGGTGGTCAAGGATCTAGTCCCCGACCTAACCCATTTCTACGCCCAGTACGCCTCGATCAAGCCGTGGCTGCAAACGACCACACCGCCGCCGGAACGTGAGCGCTTGCAATCCAAGGAAGACCGCGCCAAGCTGGACGGGCTGTATGAATGCATCCTGTGCGCCTGCTGCTCCACCAGTTGCCCGAGCTATTGGTGGAACGGCGAACGCTATCTCGGTCCTTCGATCCTGTTGCAAGCCTATCGCTGGATCGTGGACAGCCGCGACGAGTTCACCGGCGAACGGTTGGATAATCTGGAAGACCCGTTCCGGCTGTATCGCTGCCATACCATCATGAATTGCACCAAGACCTGTCCAAAGAGCTTGAATCCCGCGAAAGCCATCGCGGAAATCAAGAAGATGATGGTGGAACGGCGGTAAGTCGTTACCTGCCCCCTCACCCCCAACCCCTCTCCCGCTTGCGGGCGAGGGGTTTTGTTTGCAGGAGACGCGGATCGTGGATGAACAAATCGGTAAATTGCGTTGGCGCTGCCGGCGCGGCATGAAAGAGCTGGATCTACTGACGCTGGCTTATCTGGATCGGCATTACCCGACCGCCCCGGCGGAGGAACAACAAGCCTTCGCAGAATTGCTAGAATTGCAAGATCCGCTGTTGATGAGCTACATGGTCGGGCGGGAAACGCCGGCGGATGCGACGACGGCGAAGGTGGTGGGTGTGATGCGGACGTTGCTGAACGAGGCGGATGGCTCTTAGGCTTTGAACGCGCAACTTGTTTTGGTCAGTGGCATCAACCGAACCCTCAATGAGTCCCCCGGCAGAGCCGGGGGTTTACCTCATTGAATCATCAAGTCATTGAAGCAGCTTGCTCAACTCACTGGCACCGACCGCCTTGAATTCGCCGTCTTGAAGAGACATCAGCTGAACAAAATCAGAGCCTTGATTGTCTTTAGTATAATCGATCATCATCCCACCAAGATCATAAGGATGAGCCCGCGCCGCCGCAAGAAAGTTTGCCCGCGTCAATTCGCCTTGGATATTATTCGCGATCGTCAGGAACATCTTGCCAACCATATAGCCTTCCAATGAAACAAGATTGAAATTGGGCCCGAGGGCTTTTTGGGCCTCCTTGACGATGGGTAATCCACTATCCGCCAAAGGTATTACCGACGTCGCAATAACCTTATTCTTTACGTTTTGTTGGTTGAACCCCTCAATGAAGGTTTGATCAGCAGCAGGCGATGCGATGCTGAATATCCACTTCTCTCTTTTAAGCGCAGCGGCATAGCTTATGAACTGGATTGCGGGTTGAGCGGTAAGCACTGTAACCACGAACCGGCAGGGCGTGCCTGATTTTTTCTCCCAAGCCTTGAGTGATAGATAACCTTCATTGACGGAAAGCGTTTCACGCTGGTGAACGCCAACCGGCCCCATATTGTTCCGTTTCGGATTATCTCCCCCCATCGCTATGATCTGATCGAGGGTTGCCACCAGTGCCGACGTTTCCGGTTGCTTCTCCAATGCAACCCTGACGCCTTTCAAACCCGTCATGCCAAAGGCATCATTCTGCACGTAAGCACAAATCTCGGCCGGCTTAACACCCGCAGCCAACACGGCCTCAACAATAGTCTCTACCTCATGGGAATAAGGCGCACGAAAATTTAGGATATCCCCTGGTTCCGTGAATCCAGCTCCGTTGTAGAAGCCGACCGCTGGTACTTTACTTTCAGCAAGCACAGGTAAAACAGCCTTTGCGGTTGACGACCCCGTACTCCCCAGCATCAGAAATATACCGCCTTCAATCAACTCTTTAGCCGCTTTGACAGTAGTTGATGGCTCATAAAAATCGTTAAGCACCACCAATTCGATGGACTGCCCTTTCACCTTCTGATTTTTCAATGCCGCCTCCATGCCGTTTTTCATACCTTCTGCAATAAACTGGATATCGCTTTTCAGAGGTTGAGTGCTTCCGATGCGGATAGTGCCATTGTTAACTCCAGGTTCAGCCATTGCTGGCGACATGATGATCAGGTATCCCAACACACCGGTTAAAAACACCAAGCTGTTGATTACAGAAAGAAGATTATCTCGACAGTTTGAGTCGGACATCAGGCCTACCTCGGGATCGTCGGAAGTGATAAAAAGCCGGAAACGTATCTTCAGCTCATTTTTGTATTGTTGGCATTACTGATCGCGCTATCGACGTGGTTGACCATCCGTCAGCAAACGTGCGACGCGAAAAAACTCCAGGAGGCCGATCGAGAACCATTCCTCACGGCACCAGTAAATCACCGCCTTCCATGTGCAGCACTTCCACCCGCCAGCCGACTAGTAGCACGCTACCCACTCGGCGGATCAAGCCGGTGTCGGTGAATTCGAATACATACAGCCGCTCCAGTTTCAGCCGCCCATCGCGGTCACGGCGCAACCAAAGCCGTTCCAGCGCCACGGTATCGTCCAAAAGCTGCACGTTGCTCTGTCGGCAGGCGCGAGAACTGGCAGCGCGGGCCTGCTCACGGGCGCCAAGGCTATCCCGCCAAAACCACAGGCCAATGCCCGACAGCAGCAAAAACCCGATCAGAAAGGAAAAACTCATCGGCTTATAATAGCGGTTTCAGCCGAGAGAGGATGTCCTCCCGAGCCTGCACTAGCAGTGATTCCCGGTCCAAGCTGTCGAGAATGTCCTGTACCACTCGTTTGGGTCCTCCCTCCCCCCAGGATTTGCCTTGCGCAAAATATTGCTCGGCAGCCTTACCGACCACGTAGGTGCCGTACCAGGCCACCACGCCCTGCGCTCCAGCAGTCACTACCGTCGAAAGACCCAGACTGATTCCCTTGAGCGCCGCTGCGACCAGATTCATGGTCCATACCGTACCCATCAGAAACACCAGTTGAGTAAAGATGGTCTTGAGCAGCGAACCGGCCTCGCCGCGACTGATCGGCAAGCCATACACCCGGCTGAGATGTATGATCATCGCCGCGTCGGTGGCGACCGCCGCCAGGATGTCGGCGACTGGGATTGGATTTAGCGCTACTGCCACGCCCTTGGCCAAGCAATACTTGCGCACCACTTTCTCAGCTAAATCGCGGCGAACGGCGACGATCTCGCGGCTCAGGCGATCGGAAAAACGCCCAGCGAACAATCCGGCGTTCAGCGCCGCCATGGTTTTGCCTTCGGCTTTGAGAATGTCCCAGATCCGCTCGCGCAATGCCGTCACATCTGCCGCCGGCCGACGATGGGTTTCGGTTTCGTTGCCATCGGCATCCACCAAGATGACGACGCGTTCGGCCGGCTGCGCCGCGGCGGTGAGAATATCGTGCGGGTGAATCAGTCCCTCGGTACGCTGTCGCAGGGTTTCCAGGAGCAGTTGACGGTCGGCCTGAGTGTAGCGGTCGATCTTGTTCAGCACCAGCAGCAACCGTTGCGCCGCGCTCTTCACTTGGCGCAACGCCCTGAGTTCGGTATCAGTGATATCTCCGTCCACCACGAACAGTACGAGATCGCAGCGGCTGGCCACATCGTGGGCCAACCGTTCCCGCTCCTCGCCGGCCACTTCATTGATGCCGGGCGTATCGATCAGGAACACACCGCCGGTGGCGTACTCCTGCCAGCGGGCGCGATCGGCGCGCGTGGTCTCGCCGTGCAGGGGGCTGGTCGAGAAGCGGATTTCGCCCAGTAAAGCGTTTAATACCGCTGACTTACCGACACTGACCCGCCCGAACACAGCGATATGAATATGGCCGTGTTCGATTTTTTCCAGCAATTGCTGCAACTGCTGGTAATCCTCAGCCAGCGCCGCCCGGATCGGCGGCGGTACCCGTTTATCGTCCAACAGCTCGCGCAAACTGTCGCGAGCCAAGGCTAAATGCGCGTCGCCGCTAACCAGTCGCGGCTCCGACACCTTCACCATCTCGCTGTCGCGCCCAAACCAGTTGGGCCAAGCGTTTCGCACGCGCTTCCAAATCTTCACTCAGGTTATCCTCGAACATCCGCAGGGTGGGACCGCTGACCAGCTCGCCACGGCTCTCCAGAGAGCGGGCCACCGCTTTGCCCAAGCTTTCGAATATCAGACCGTACACCACGGCGTGCATCATGCCGCCCACCACTGTGCCCATGCCGGGGAACGCCTTAAAAATATTGCCAACTAGGGCTAGCAACAAATTGAGGTTGCGCTTGATCTGATTACCCGCCAGATCCAAAAATCGCTGCATATCCATTTCCCGCACGGGCACTTCGTACAGCGCGCACAACTCTTTGAGCAGGTTGATGCCTAGATAACCCTGAATAAGGATGTCAGTTCCCGGGCTGACCGCTGCCAGCGCCCCGAACACCGCCTTGCGCGAATAGCCCTGCACGATAGCCTCGGCTTTCTCTCGACGGTGCTGGGCGACCGCCGCATCTAGCTTTTGCTGGGCCAGCACAAAGACTGCCGTGTCACGCAACGAATCCAGGACTTGGGGGTCGGTGTCAAGATAGCCCTGCAAGGCGCGGCGCAGATCTTCCACTTGTGGGTTACGCTCGCGCAGCGTGGTTTCCTCGCGACCATCGTGGTAGATGCGGGTCACCTCCTCCATGCCGCCGCACTGCACTGGCGCCACCTCAATCCCCTCGCCGACCCGCTCGATCAACCGCCCGCGCACCAATTCCAATTCGCGCTGGGTGAAGCGGTCGACCTTGTTCAGGGCCACGATCAGCGGACTGCCCAGTTCCACCAGGGTTCCTAGCGCCTGGTACTGATCACGGGTCAAATCGCCTTCGCAGACATAGATAACCACATGGGCGCGCAGCGCCTCGTCCCGAGCTTGCCGGTCGAGCGAGCCATCCGCTTCGTTTAGCCCGGGCAGATCGGCCAGGATCAAGCGGTCACCCGCCGGACTGGTCCAAGTGTAATACGTCACCGCGCGGGTGGTACCACCACGCACATCGACGGCAACGTCGGTCCCCGGCAGCAGCGCGCGAATCAGCGAGGACTTGCCGACACTGATCTCGCCAAACAACGAGACAATGATCTCGCCCGCCGCCCGCCGCCGCTGCAACTCTTCCAGCTCACGGCGGATCGCATCGACTTGGACGCCAGATTTTTCGCTCTGCTCCAGCCGCTCGCGCAGAGTCGTCTCGTCGGGCGGCTTCGCCGGTACAGCCATCCTGGATCTGCCAGGAGGACGACCCCAGTTTAACACCCGCCAGACACCGTAAGTGCCGCCCGCGCCCAGCACACCGAGAATCAGTAGATAGATGACCCAGAAGGTGGTCGGCGCTCGTTGCAGGCGCTCCCACACCGACAGACCCAGATCAGTGATGTACAACACCAATACCAGCAGCACGGCCACGCCAATGCTCGCCCCGACCACCAGTAGCAAGCGGACCGGCAGCCAACCCCGGGCGGCGGGCGACAGCGACAATTTAGGCGAGGACGGCATCGGTGGTGAACAGTTTGCTGAAGGTGGGTGGTACGTGTTGGATCGCACGTTGCTCGTAGTCGAAAAACACGATGCCTGTCTTGGCCCGCGCCACCTCCCGGCCGCTCACTTTCTCGGTCACCCGATAAACAAAATCGCAGCCGTATTGGTTGAAATCGGTCGCGGTCACCGCGATTTCCAGTCTCTCGCCGGAAAACGCCTCGGATTTGTAGACAATGACGCTGTCGGCCATGATCAGGCCGAGGCCGCAAATGTTCAGTTCACTGAACCCACAATGTTCTAGGAATCGAACCCGCGCCTCGTGCAACAGACCCAACAGGGAGTCGTTGCCCATGTGCCCGCCATAGTTGACATCGGTGATTCGCACCCGTAGTTCGGTGCTGAAGGGAAAATGCTCCGGCAGGTCCAGCTTGATTCGCGCCATGCGCCGCCTCGACAATAGTCGGAAATTTCATTTTTTAATATAGAGTGTTAAGCCAAAAACTGGCTTAGTCACATCCTCGGTCGCGGTGGGGATTGTAAACGATTATCGTGGAAAAACGGACCGTTGCTAACTCCTGGTCAAGAGCGCATGACGAGATTTGCGAACGTACTGGATTCGCTCGGGCCACTAAATGGCAGACAGCGACTTATCAGGATTGGCGGAAGCTCGTGTGGGAACTCCGAGCGCATGCGAGATGGCCAAGCGGCTGGCCATTGATCCCTACAAAGTGCTCACCCGCATCGCCGATCGGGTCGCGCCCGGCGCCGAAGGGCTGCTGTTTCATCCCTATTTGGCTGGCTACAAGTCGGCTGCTACCGATCTATCTCGGCATCCCGACCAAGCTGGAACCGGAGTATCGCGCCATCGCCGCCTTCCAGCGGGAACTGTCCGTCACTGAACCGACCGGAGGCGTCGCGTCGCCCCCCATGAGTCAGGAGGTATGATCATGACCCTGCATCCCACCGTGGCGGCGGTGACCGACCGCATCCGCCAGCGCAGCGCGCCGACCCGTTCCGCCTACCTGGAGCGGATCGAGCGCGCCCGCGCCAACGGCCCGGTCCGCAAGAGCCTGTCGTGTACCAATCTGGCACACACCTTCGCCGCCTCCGACTCGAACGACAAGGCGGTCCTGCGCGAGGCGCGCTGGCCGAACATTGCCATCGTCTCGTCCTACAACGATATGCTGTCCGCGCATCAACCGCTGGAGCGATTCCCCGCCCTGATCAAGCAGGCAGCGCGCGAGGCCGGTGCGGTGGCACAGTTCGCTGGCGGGGTACCGGCCATGTGCGACGGGGTGACCCAAGGCCAGCCGGGCATGGAACTGTCGTTGTTCTCGCGTGACGTGATCGCGATGGCAACCGCCGTAGCGCTAGCCCATAACGCGTTCGACGCGGTGCTGTGCCTCGGCGTCTGCGACAAGATCGTGCCGGGACTGCTGATCGGTGCCCTGCACTTCGGCCACCTACCGGCGATCTTCGTCCCCAGTGGTCCGATGCCCTCGGGCTTGCCCAACGCCGAGAAGGCGAAAATCCGCCAGCTTTACGCCGAAGGAAAAGTTGGGCGCGAGGCGCTGCTGGAGGCGGAGTCGAAGGCGTATCACGCACCGGGCACCTGCACGTTTTACGGTACCGCCAATTCGAATCAAATGCTGATGGAGGTGATGGGCCTGCATCTGCCCGGCGCGGCCTTCGTCCCTCCCAACACCCCCTTGCGTGATGCGCTGACCCAGACAGCGGCGCAGCGCGCGGCCCGGATCACCGCGCTCGGCGACGAATACCTGCCGGTCGGACGGATCGTCGACGAGCGGACAGTGGTCAATGGGATCGTCGGCCTGCTGGCGACCGGCGGCTCGACCAACCACACCCTGCACTTGGTTGCGATCGCCCATGCCGCCGGCATATCGATCAACTGGGACGACTTCAGCGACTTGTCGGCCATAGTGCCGCTGCTTACCCAGATCTATCCCAACGGCAAGGCCGACGTGAATCATTTCCACGCTGCCGGCGGCATGGGGTTTCTGATCGGCGAATTGCTCGACGCTGGCTTATTGCACAACGATGTACTCACCGTCGCTGGCGCGGGTCTGGCTCGTTACCGCGAAGAACCGTACCTGGATCAAGGCGTGCTGAGTTGGCGTCCAGCGCCGAACCAGAGCGGTGATGAAAGCGTGTTGCGTCCCGCCGCGCGGCCATTCGCTCCCGACGGCGGACTGAAATTGTTGCGCGGCAACCTCGGCCGGGCGGTGATCAAGACCTCGGCGGTGAAGCCCGAACATCGGGTGGTGGAAGCGCCCGCTCTGGTGTTCGACGATCAGGACGCGCTGATGGCCGCGTTCGACCGGGGCGAGCTACAGCGCAATTTCGTCGCCGTGGTGCGCTATCAGGGACCACGCGCCAACGGGATGCCGGAGTTGCACAAGCTGACGCCACCGCTTGGTGTATTGCAGGACGCGGGTTTCAAGGTGGCGCTGGTCACCGATGGGCGTATGTCGGGGGCGTCCGGCAAGGTGCCAGCAGCCATCCACGTCACACCAGAATGCCTCGCCGGTGGGCCGCTGGCTAAGGTACGGGATGGGGATGTCGTCTTGCTCGACGGCGAGCGCGGCGTTCTCGAAGCGAAGGTCCCGGCGGCGGAGTGGGCCGCGCGCCGGCCGGAGCCAGTCGATTTGAGCGCCAACCAACACGGCTTGGGACGCGAGCTGTTCGCCGGGTTTCGCGCCAAGGCCAGCGGAGCGGAGCAGGGCGCGATCTCCTTCGCGATCCCAGAGACCACGGCAGCGACTCCGGCGTCCCACGCTGTGCCGGTCCACGACCGCTTCGTCTTCACTGAGGGAGATGTGCCATGAATGTCCTGGAAATCATGCGCGTTGGTCCAGTCATTCCAGTCATCGTCATCGACGATCTAGCCCAGGCGGTACCCTTGGCTAGAGCCTTGATTGCCGGTGGCGTGCGGGTGCTGGAGGTGACTTTGCGTACCCCGGTGGCGCTGGCCGCGATCTGGGTCATCGCTCGCAAGGTGCCGGAGGCTATCGTGGGTGTCGGTACCCTCACCCGGCCAGAGGAGTTTACCGAGGCGCGGGATGCCGGGGCTTGTTTTGGAGTCAGTCCCGGCCTGACGCCAGTGTTGATCGAAGCCGCCCGAGAAAGCGGCCTGCCGCTACTGCCGGGCGTAATGACGCCGTCCGAGGTGATCGCCGCCCGGCTGGCCGGCTTTCGGGAGATGAAGCTGTTCCCGGCGCAGCAGGCGGGCGGCATCGGCATGTTGCAGGCGTTGACCGGGCCGTTCCCAGATGTCACTTTCTGCCCGACCGGCGGCATTACGGCGGAGACCGCACCGGATTATCTGGCGCTGCCCAATGTCGCTTGCGTCGGCGGATCCTGGCTGACGCCTAAGGCTGCGCTGGCAGCAGGGGACTGGGAGGCTGTTACGGCGCTAGTACGACAGGCGGTTGCGCTTATGTCGAGCGTGAAGGTGGCTTCGTAAAACTCGCGCTCGCGACAATACCATTTCACCTTGATCTTTACCTCCGGGCCTTCTCTCACTTCAACCAGGACGAAGAAATTTGGTTGTGATTCCATGTTCATAAACGAAGAGAGGAGCTTACGAATGGCAAAAAGAGATTATGCGCTGCGTAACGGGCAATGGGGAAAGGGTCAAGGACCGGCTGCCGGGACGTGAAGATATGGTTGGCGTAACGACAAAGGATAACTGAATGTTTGTCAAAGTATTTTTATACCGTTGTACTCTAGCGTCCACGCCCTAATCATCGCTTGTTACCGCTGCCTCGGCACGTATCCTGCCCGTTCGTTTTGCGCTGCTTATCGCCGAGCAGGCCGTCTAGAAACTCCGGCGGAAACCGTAACGCGGTCCAGGCTGAACAGCGGACGGGCCGCTCCTTCGCCGCTCACAACGACAACACTCAAAGGTTCCAGCGTAGCTTCAATTGAAATTTGTCATCCAATCGGCAACTTGTTCGATTATTTCAGATATTTCGGAGCTAAGGGCGATAAAACAAGTATAAAATACTTTAAGTATACTCTGGTTATGCATCGTCCGTATGAAACACTAAGGATAACGTTTTTGCTCAGCTGTTTTTTTGATTGCTATCGGCTCTAAACAGTTTTGCAACTTCGCCAAACGATTTTCTATCCTGTTCAGAGTTAATAGATTTCAGATCGAGGAGTAAAGACAAAAATACAAATCGACGTCGGATCGCATAATCATAGAGTTGTTTTAACTATATAGATTGACATAAAAATACTACAACTTGCATGGGTTTGTTACATATTGAGACATAATCTGAGATTTTTGACTTTATTTTGTTGCATTGTCGCATTTTGTATGCTATTTCACGAGGTAATAGCCAAACTTGTCCAAGACTGGGCGACCGACGATAACTACTCGCATGGCTTCCTGATTGTTCCGATCTCGCTGTACTTGGCTTGGGAACGCCGCGACCGATTGCTCCGCGCACCCTTGGCACCCAGTTCGCTCGGTCTAATCGTGCTGGTCGGCGGCATCGTCCTGCTGGTCGCCGGCGTCCTGGGGGCTGAGTTGTTCGTCACCCGCATCGCCCTGCTGGCCGTGCTCACTGGCGGCATTCTGTACATATTCGGCTGGGTACACCTGCGATTGCTCGCGTTTCCGCTAGCGCTGCTCCTGCTGATGATCCCGATTCCCGCCATCATCTTCAATCAAATAACCTTTCCGCTCCAACTGTCGGCGTCCCGATTCGCGGCAGAAGTCCTATCGTTATGGGGAATTCCAGTGCTGCGCGAGGGCAACGTTATCATGCTGGCGCACACCATCCTCGAAGTCGCTGAAGCGTGTAGCGGCATCCGGTCACTGATGTCTCTCGTCACCCTCGGTATTTTGCTTGGTTATTTCACCGAATCCCGATCATGGGTCCGATGGGTACTCGGGCTGGTGACAATCCCCACCGCGATTCTCGCTAACGGCCTGCGGGTCGCCGGCACTGGGATCCTCGCTCATTATTGGGGGGCCGAAGTGGCCGAAGGGTTTTTCCATACCTTTTCAGGATGGCTGATCTTCGGATTCGCTTTCGGCATGGTACTGCTGATTCAATGGCTGATTCGGGTCGTCGCGCCAATATCAAACAGGGCTGCGAAACCGCAGAGGAGTGCCTCGGAATGCTAGCGCGCGCCTGGATCACGATTATCCTGATGTTGCTTGGCGCGCTCTATCTAGCACGCAACGACCGCTTTGAGCAAATCCCGCTGCGGGAATCGATGGCAACGCTACCCTTGCGGATCGGCGTTTGGCGCGGCGAAAACCTACCGAATTTTGATCCGAAAGTGGAGGCAGTCCTAGGGGTCGACGAATACGTCAATCGCTATTATCAAAACGATGCGCTGCCGCCGGTTTCGCTTTATGTCGGCTATTACCAATCGCAGCGCCAAGGCGACACGATCCATTCGCCCTTGAACTGTCTCCCCGGTGCGGGATGGGAGCCTATTCACCGCGACCGGATTCGATTATCGATGCCAGGAGATGCTGGCGAGCCGCCCATCAAAATGGTCGAGATCAATCGCCTTACCATCCAAAAGGGTCTGGAACGGCAGGTCGTTCTTTACTGGTACCAGAGCCATAACCGGATTGTTGCTAGCGAATATTGGGGCAAGATTTACACGGTACTCGATGCCATTCGCTACAACCGCACCGATGCCGCGCTCGTCCGGATCATCTCCCCTGTTTCGAGTCCCGACACCGAACAGGTCAGCGAGCGAGCGGCCACCGAATTTGCCCAAGCACTGCTACCGGTGCTCGTTGGGTATTTGCCGTCCGCAGACTCCATGTGACCTGACGAGAATGGGAAACCGTCCCTCATCCAATTAGGAACTCGCGTTATTTAGAGTCAATCAACCCGTAAGGAACATGATTGCAATGGTAACCAAAATATCGGTAATACTGATCCTCATGCTGGGCTTGTTTGCCTCGGCTTGCTCGAAAGATCCGGCGATGGCCAAAAAAGAATATTTCGAAAAAGGCAATCAATATTTTGAACAAAAAAAATATCCGGAAGCCATTATCGAATACCGCAATGCAGTGCAGCAAGATCCGCAATATGGCGAAGCGCGGTTAAAGCTGGCGGAGGCTTACGTTCAAACCCGGGATACCAAGAACGCCCTGTTCGAGTATGTCCGCGCAGCCAATTTGTTGCCAAAAAACAATGATGCCCAGCTCAAGGCCGGCACGCTGTTGTTGCTAGCTCAAAGGTTCAACGATGCCAAGGCGCGTGCCGAACAAGCGTTGGCTAACGACCCGAAAGACATCAACGCCCAAATCCTCAAAGCCAACGCGCTAGCTGGCCTGAAGGATCTCGATGGCGCCATCAAGGAGATCGAAGGAGCTATCCAACTGGATCCGGATGAGAGCCGGATACACGGCATGCTGGGCACGTTGCAAATGGCGCACGGCAACCAGGAAGACGCCCGAGCAGCGTTCGAGAAAGCAGTCGCGTTGAATCCTCAGTCAGTCGATGCCCACCTAGCACTGGCGAACTACCTCTTGGCAACAAAACAGTCGAAAGAGGCAGAGAAATCTTTAAAGCAAGCGATCGCCGCCGAGCCCAGCAACGTGAAGGCCAATCGAGCGCTGGCTACCTTTTATCTTGCGTCCGGACGCACCGCCGACGCAGAGCAACCGCTCAAGACTATCGCAGAGACCGCCAAGACCGAGATCGCGCCCCGGATCGCCTTGGCTGATTACTACATCCTTACTAAACGGGAACAGGATGCCCGTCTGCTGCTAGACGGCTTGGCTGGGGAACCGAAAGGCTTTGCCGCCGCAAAGCGCCGCTTGGCCACGCTGGATTTCGCGGCGGGCCAACGGGAATCGGGACATCGCCTGATCGATGAAGTGCTGACCCGTGAACCGAAGAATCCAGAAGCGCTACTTTTAAAGGGGCGTTTCCTGCTCGCTGACAACAAAACCGACGAGGCCTTGGCAAAGATACAGGCTGCGACCAGCGCGAATCCGGAATTTGCTCCCGGACATTATGTGCTGGGCACACTCTACGCATCACGCAATCAAACCGACCAAGCGATAGCGTCCTTTATGCGGGTGTTGCAGATTAACCCTCGCGCTACTGGAGCTCAGATGCAACTCGCACAACTGAGTCTGGTTACCGGCGATACGAAGACCGCATCGCGCTATGCCGAGGAAGCCGCGAAAAATCAACCTGGGAATCTGGGAGCGCAACTGCTCCTAGTCAAAACGCTGATCGCTCAAGACGAACTCGGCAAGGCGGAGGTTGCGCTTAATGAACTGATCCAGAAATTCCCGAGCGCAGCGGTAGCGCAAACGCAGTTGGGAAGCCTGCGACTTCAAAAAAAGGATATTGCCGGCGCCCGTCGCGCGTTCGAGCGGGCTTTGGAACTGGAGCCGAATCTGTATGAGGCCCTAACCGGACTGGCGGCGCTGGACGTGGCCGAAAAGAAGCCACAAGTCGCGTTGGCACGCGTCGAGAAGAAACTCCAAACCGCGCCGGATGACCCAAATCTATTACTGTTGGTAGCTCGAATCCACGCAGCGACGAGCGATTTCTCAAAGTCCGAACTGACCCTTCGGAAAGTGATGGAAGTTGCCCCGGATCGGCTCGAAGCATTTAGCCTGTTGGCACAGTTGTATCTAAAGCAGGGCAAACTCGATCAAGCCCGACAAGAGTTCGAACAACTGGCCCAGAGGCAACCTTCGAACGCGGGCGCTTACACCATGGTCGGCACAATTTTGCAAACACAAAAGAAGGACACCGACGCACGACAGTGGTACGAGAAAGCATTACGGGCAAATCCACATGCCGCTGTAGCAGCCAACAATCTGGCTTGGTTGCTAGCAGAAAGCGGGCAGGATTTGTCTACCGCTCTCCAATATGCAGAGCAAGCACAAAAGATTTCACCAGAACAGCCGGATATCGGTGACACACTCGGCTGGATTTACTACAAGCAGGACAATGCGCCGCTTGCCATTCGAGAATTCCGGCGCAGCATCGTGAAGAACCCCCAGAATCCAAGCTACCACTATCACCTCGGACTCGCTTATTTAAAGGCTGGCCAGAAAGAACCCGCCAAGCAATCCCTGCAAGAAGCACTGCGGTTAAATCCAGATTTTCCGGAAGCAAGCGACGCCAAATCGCGACTAAACACATTGTAGGAGGCGACTCGCCACAGCTGGCAGTATACGAGACTGCCCATGGTCCAAGCGGTTGAAAAACGGCCTTCACCCCTAATTCTTCTTTTCCCATGAGAGAGGAATTTTTCATGCAGTGGGGACATCGATGAGCGAACTCGGGGTTCTCAGTTATGGAATGGCGGCTGTCGGTTGGCTGGTGCTATTCCTGTTGCTGTTAACCAGTTGGCGCGGTCGGTTGCGGGGAGGGCTACTGGTTGTCGCCGTGCTGATTAGTTTATCGTGGGCATTGCGAGCAGCCTATGACGCCAGCGACGGAACGGCTGATTCCGATTGGTGGTATCAAGTGCTGGAAGTCGCCCGTAGCGTGGCCTGGTTGATATTTTTGGCCGACCTGTTTGAACCGCTGACAAAAGAAACGCAATCTGACCGTCGGTGGAACTGGCGCTGGATCGCACTGCTCGGTTTTGGAATGGCGTTGCTGGTAATCAAATTCAGCGCGTCACTGGGCCTCTCGACTGAGTTGCCACTCGATGTGGCCATTTTGGGTCATGTTGGTCTGGCTATTGCGGGTTTGGCACTCATCGAGCATTTGCTCCGCAATACCCACCCCCAACGGCGCTGGGCTACCAAATTCTTGTACTTGGGGCTGGGATCGATGTTCGCCTACGATTTCTTCTTGTATTCCGATACTCTGCTGTTCAAACAGACTGACCTCACCATCTGGGAAGCGCGCGGTTTGGTTAACGTGATGGTAGTCCCATTGCTTGCCGTAGCTGCCGCCCGCAATCCAGAATGGTCGGTGGACATGTTTGTTTCGCGCCAGATGGCGCGATACTCAGTAACGATCCTCGGAGCCGGGCTCTATCTTCTGGTAATGGCAGGCACCGGCTATTACATCCGCGAGTTTGGTGGACGCTGGGGCACTACCCTGCAAGTGACATTCCTGTTTGGCGCTGGCGTCCTATTGGCCGTGTTGTTGTCTTCTGGACAGATGCGGGCCAAGGTGAAGGTTTTTTTCGGCAAGCACTTCTACCACTCCAAATACGATTATCGCGAGGAATGGTTGCGCTTTACGCGAACCTTGTCAGTCGGCGAACCACACGAATCACCTTATACCCGTGCCATCCGCGCCATCGCCGAAATCGTGTGCGGTACCAGTGGGTTGCTATGGACCCGGTACGAGCGGGAATTCTTTGCGTTCCGGGCAAGCTGGAATGCTGGCAGGCCCAGCGTGCGGCGGGAATCCGCCGATGGATCGCTGATCTCGTTTCTAGAACGGTGCCAATGGATCATTGACCTCGATGAATATGCTCGGGATCCGGCAAGCTACGCTGGTCTGACGCTACCGGACTGGCTAGGCGAATTGCAGCGGGCCTGGCTGGTCATACCGCTGATACAGGGCGAGGCGTTGAATGGTTTCCTAGTTCTTACCGAAACCACAGTCCGTCGAGAGCTCAATTGGGAAGACCGCGACCTACTTAAAACCGCCGGCCGTCAAGTGGCAGGTTACGTGGCATTACTGGATTCTAGCGAGGCGCTATCGGAAGCTCGACAGTTCGAAGCATTCCACCGCTTGTCGGCCTACGTGGTACACGATCTCAAGAATATCGCCGCGCAACTGACGTTAGTAGTGGGCAACGCAGACCGGCATAAATCCAATCCTGCATTTATCGAAGATGCGTTTGGCACGGTCGCCAATGCCACCCGACGAATGAACCGGCTGCTGACGCAGTTACGCACCGAGCGGCCATCAGGTCGAATTCGATCGCTGGCCTTGGCCGACGCGGCTCGGCAGGCAATTGCAACCCGCACCCATCTACCGCCAGAACCGGTGCTGCGACTGGAGCCAGACGACGATCCGTGGGTGCGAGTCGATCAGGAGCGGCTGATCGCCGTCTTGGAACACCTGATCCAAAACGCTCAGGAGGCGACCGGCCCGAACGGCCAGATTGAAGCGCAAGTTCGCACCGAAGGCGAGATGGCGGTGGTCGAGATCCGGGACGACGGTTGCGGCATGAACGAGCAATTCATCCACGAGCGGCTGTTTCGGCCGTTTACCACGACCAAAGGCAACGCAGGGATGGGCATCGGAGTTTACGAGAGCCGCGAGTTTGCTCGCGGAGCAGGCGGCGAGTTGGCTGTCGAAAGTTCGCCCAGAAAAGGCACGACATTCTTCTTAAAACTGCCGCTCATTGGTCATCCGGTCACAGTAAGTTCGAATTAGGGCCAAGCGAATGCAAGAAACCGGTGAGAAGCTGCTGATCGTTGAGGATGATCCGGGACTGCGCGATCAGTTGCGCTGGTGTTTCGACGGTTATGAGGTCTTGGAAGCCGAAGATCGCCAGACGGCTTTAAGACAGTTACAGAAGCACGCACCGGCCATCGTGCTGCTAGATTTGGGCTTGCCCCCCGACTCAGCCAACGCTTCGGAGGGACTCCAAACCCTAGAACAAATCCGAACGCTAGCGCCGGAAACCAAGATCATCGTCGTAACCGGCAATGACGAGCGCCAGAACGCCGTACAGGCGGTGGCGATGGGAGCTTACGACTTTTACCAGAAGCCAGTGGATGCCGACATCTTGCGGCTGATTGTAGATCGGGCCTACAACCTGTATCTGCTCGAACGGGAAAATCAGGAGCTACAGTCCCGCCAGATAACAGCGCCGCTCAGGGGCGTAATCGCGGCCAGTCCGGCGATGTTCACGACTTGTCGGAGCATCGAAAAAATCGCACCCACCCGCGCTAACGTGCTACTGCTGGGCGAAAGCGGCACCGGAAAAGAAGTGCTGGCACGAGCGCTGCATGAGCTGAGCCCCCGAGCCAAAGGCCCCTTCGTCGCCATCAACTGCGCGGCGATTCCCGACACCCTGCTGGAAAGCGAGCTGTTCGGTCACGAAAAGGGGGCGTTCACCGGTGCAGTCCAGCAGACTCGTGGCAAGGTCGAATATGCCGATAACGGCACCTTGATGCTGGATGAAGTGGGCGATCTGCCACTGCTCTTGCAGGCCAAGCTATTACGCTTTTTGCAGGAGCGAGTGATCGAGCGAATCGGCGGCCGCCAGCCGATCGCGGTGGACACGCGGGTGATCTGCGCCACTCATCGCGACCTGCCAGCACTGATCGCCGACAACCAGTTTCGCCAGGATCTCTATTACCGGATTAGCGAGGTCACGGTGCGGATTCCGCCGCTGCGCGAGCGGGAAGGCGACGCGATACTGATAGCACGCGCGTTGCTAGCCACGCTCGGTCGGGAGTCGGGCAAAGCACGGCTGCGTTTCACTGTCGATGCAATTCAAGCCTTGCAGGCATATTCCTGGCCCGGCAATGTCCGAGAGCTGGAAAACCGGCTCAAACGCGCAATCATCATGTGCGAATCTGACCTGATCTCAGCCCAGGATCTGGAACTAGCCAACAGTGAACGGCCCGATTTATCACTTGATTTGCGCCAAGCCCGCGAACTTGCGGAACGGCGGACGATTCAGCAGGCGCTGGCCTGCGCTGATGGTTCCATCTCCCGTGCCGCTGAGCTGCTGGGCGTGACCCGACCAACACTGTACGCGCTACTCAACAAATATGACCTCAAAGTTTGAGGCAATTATCAGATTCACGTTTGTTTTTTCATAACGGTGGCACGTCCCGCGCCAACCGATCCATGAGCCCCTCACTATTGTCAGTAAATTTTACAATGCAATTCGCACCAATAATCCGGGGAACAACCACAACTAAAAAATTATAAGCAGATGATCAAGTTGTAATTATGTACATAATTTTCTCAATTTTTAGTTACCATCAGAACCGGGGCCGATCAGTTGCCAGCGATAATTTGGTTACGGCACCACAACTCTTTCAAAAAAATTTACAGTCAACTGGATAAATTTACGATTTTATGGATAAAAAATAATATAAATCAATATATTAATTTGGCATTTTTATTGCTTTAATTGGTATAAGTCTTACCACTAAACATTACGCATTTACCAACAGGGAGCGCGCGCATGAAAATAAATTCCAATTTACTCATGGCCTTGTTGCTCGGCTTGAGCTTTAGCGCGAATTCACATGCAGCGGTGTTCGGTTTTGACTGCATCACCAATAATAACGCTACCGATTGCACCGCTGTGGAAGCGCAGCTTTCGATGACCGTCACTGAAGTCGACTCAAACACGGTTAGCTTCGTGTTTACCAACTCAGGCTCTTTAGCATCCTCGATCACCGATATCTACTTTGATTTCGGTGATGCTCCAAATTACTTATCTCTGCTGATATCTCCGACCATAATCAACTCGCCGGATACTGTGTCCTTTTCGCTGGGCGCAACCCCTATCAATCTGCCAGGTGGTCAGGATTACAACTTCACGGCTGATACAGGCATGGATTCTGATCACCGTCGCCCGGGAGTGCAAGCCAATGGCATCAATCCCGGTGAATCGCTTGAGGTGCGTTTCAGCTTGGCCGAGAGCGACACCTTTAACAATCTGCTCGCCGAACTGAGCGCTTTGGACTCCTCGATATTGCGAGTTGGCCTTCATGTGCAAGGGCTTGCAAACGGTGGAAGCGAGTCCTTCATTAATAATGGCGGCAACACGCCAGTACCCGAACCTGCCACCATGGCTTTGCTGGGCGTAGGATTGGCCGGTTTAGGCTTAACCCGCCGTCGCAAGAATTGGAAAGCTTGATTCAACTCCTGTCAGCGCTTTTTAGACCGAACGGCGACCGGAAGTCGCCGTTTTTCATTGGAAAATAAACACGCTGTAGTAAGCGGGGGGTATCGGGTTGCCAAAGCATGTAGCAAACCGTAGAGTATGTGTATTTCAACATAAAATTAAGTACTATTGCTTCTCATGCGTACAAACCTGCTTAGCTGGGGAAATCAGGCGAAAGTTCTGATCATTGGTTGTTCTAGACATAAACAGCATTGTTTTTTCTGAAAAATATATCGTGAAAAAAATGGAGAAATTAGATGAAGAAAGAACGTAAGATACTGATTTAAAATTTTTATTTATTATGTGTGCTGCTTTTTCTTGGGTCGAACGCTCGAGCCAGCTTTATCAAGCTATATGATCCGAATATCCCGCTCGGTGATGGACCATACAATGTCACAAAAGATGCGCAAACTGGATTGGAGTGGCTGGATATATGGAGTTCGAGATCTATGGACTATAACCAAGTCACCTCTCAATTGGGCATTGGGGGTATTTTTGAAGATTTTAGATTTGCGACGCGAGAAGAGTTAGAGACATTTTTTGGGAATGCTGGACTCACTACTGGGTACAATAACGATTATGGCAGCTTGACAGAGTTTTTGAGGCTAGTGGGATTCAACTACGGAACCTCTTACGAAAGTCTGCCCAATTGTCTCCCAGGCCCGTGTTTCACGTCGATCTGGGGTATCTACGACCCTGGACTTGCGCCGGTCGATAACCGTTACGCAACGGCTCAGATCACGATAACTCACCGTGGGGAAACGGGTTATGGCGGCGTAGGTTTTTCCACACCATCATACCCACTGGAACCGATGCTAGGTACCGAGGTCACTTATTGGCTGGTACGCGACACCACGCTACCCGTCCCCGAGCCGACCACTTTTGCTTTGTTGAGTATAGGCTTGGCCGGGCTGGGCAGTGTAGCCCGCTATCGTCGTAAAGACCAGCGAGGCTTGAGTTGACTGTCAGAATTTTTACACCGCCTAAACGCACCCGATTCCCCATGTATGGTCCGTCCCGTGTGGTCAAGGGCTGAGAGTTCAGCTTGAAGTGAAGCATACATGGGGAATCAGATGACCTCAAACGCCCAACTCGATCGCTGGTTGCGACAGCGGGTGATCGTGTATTGGTTGCCCACCTATTCACCCGAGTCGAACCGCATCGAAATCCTGTGGCGCAAAATCAAGTACGAATGGCTGCCACTGTCCGCCTTCGGCTCCATCCAAACAATCAAAACCGCCCTCGGTGACATCATCAATAACATCGGACTAAAATACCGTATAAATTTTGGTTAGGTACTTAGCATTTAAGAATGTTGTCCATTCAACAAGTTGCCGATTTATGCAACAATGCCGAATCTCACAAGAACATCCCACCAGAAGCCTCGATGCGTTGTGCGTTGATCCAGCGGTTATCTTCGGATAATAGCGACGCGATTACGCCACCAATATCATCCGGTAAGCCAACGCGGCCCAATGCTGTTTGCGAGGCAATGAAGGCGTTGATTTGCGCATTATCGCGTACCGCGCCACCACCGAAATCAGTTTCAATCGCTCCAGGCGCCACCACATTGACGGCAATACTACGCGGACCCAATTCTTTGGCCAGATACTTCGTCAATACCTCGATAGCCCCCTTCATCGACGCATAGGCGGCGTATCCTGGTAAAGCGAAGCGGGCTAGCCCGCTAGACAGATTCACGATCCGACCACCATCGGCGATGAATGGTAGGAGCGCTTGAGTTAAGAAGAACACGCCTTTGAAATGGACGTTCATCAGTAGGTCAAACTGCTTTTCCGTCGTTTCCGCGAACGCGGCATGGATGCCGATGCCGGCGTTGTTGACCAGAAAATCGAAATGATCCCGCTGCCAGTGCGTTTGCAAGGCAAGCTGTACCTGCCTAGCGAAAGCCGAAAAACCCGCACTATCGGCCACATCCAGCTGTAGCGCCACAGCACGCCCACCGAGACGTTCGATTTCGGCTACGGCATGTTCGGCTTCTGCTTGCTGACTGTGATATGTCAGGATGGTATCGATCCCTTTTGCCGCCAGATGCAGGGCGGTGTTCTTACCAAGACCGCGACTGCCACCCGTAACAATTGCAATTTTATTACTCATAATAGGCTCCTACTGTTTACATAAGGCGATGAAATCTTGGTATTGAACCGGTCGTCGATCCTACAGGTGACTATCCCGCCAATCGACGCTTTGGATCAGCGGCTATTCCCAATGCTCATTGTCCTGCCGTCCCGCTACGGCGTGACGAACGATGAATCGATGGTAAGCTGTTTACCCGATCGACGGAAGCCGGCACTTTCGCAGAGGCCCCATGCTAATCGACTATGACATGCCGCTTTGGCGACCACCCTCCGAAGCCAATAGCCTCATCCTGCAAGCGACGCTGGGTTGCAGCTTCAACCGGTGCAGCTTCTGTTCAATGTACCGCGTCAAGGAATTTGCTGTTCGGCCATTGAAACAGATCCAGGCGGAAATCCAGGCCATGGCGCGGGCGTATCCCGGTGTGCGGCGGGTATTTCTGGCCGACGGTGACGCGCTGGCCGCGCCGACCGAGCATCTATCGGAGATCCTGCATTCCCTGCATACCGCTTTTCCCCGGCTGGAGCGAGTGTCCAGCTACGCCCTCCCCGCCAATCTGCTCAAAAAATCAGTGGCGGAACTGACACAATTGCGAGAAGTCGGGCTGACACTGCTGTATTACGGCATCGAAACCGGCTCGGTGGATCTGCTCAAGCGGATCACCAAGGGCGCAACACCAGCAGCGATGATCACCGGACTGACCAAGGCTAAACAGGCTGGATTACGGGTTTCAGCAACGATCATTCTCGGCTTGGGTGGCCAAACCTATTGGCGGGAGCACATCGACGCCACCGCCGAACTGGTCAACCAAGTCGAACTGGATTACCTGTCTACCCTGCAATTGATGATCGACCCCTCGATCCGCGAGGAATTTCATCGCAAATTCCGTGAACCGTTCCAGACACAGGATGATCGGGCGCTGCTGGTGGAACAGATCCGACTGATCGAACGGCTCGATCCACCCGCACCACTGGTATTCCGCTCCAACCACGCGTCCAACGCTCTGGCGCTGGCCGGCACTCTACCGCAAGACCGCGAAACACTGTTGGCCCAGTTGCAACTAGCCTTGGCCGGCGGAGTGCAGCTACGGCCAGAGTGGCTACGCGGTTATTAAAAGACAGCAAGCGGCGAGAGGAGCAGACAATTACCGTACAAGGCATTCGACACCGATCCTGACCGATTTCGCCTGTTGCCCAGAGTGAACGGGCATTGATCACTCTTCGTCCCCCGTCTAGAAATAGGCTATACGTCAGATAGTTGGCCTAACAGAACCACCAGTCATTCAACAGAGTCATGACCAACCGTGCTCATGGCCATCGCCGGATTGGCCCGATCCACACTGGCCGGCTCAATATGTCCACTCCTTGAAAGTTTGTATCTACCAATCCAGGCCGATTGATAAACATCATCATTATTATCAATTAATTATAAAAAATTGGCGCAATACCTGCTTCGTCATCGCCCATTTTGCATACGCATCTCACATCCAAACGTCAGACCTGAATTTATGGCTGCCGGGGAATCTCACGACAACCATCATCCCTCATGGATGAGGATTATCACGAAAAATATCTTCCAGACCTGAGCTTGACTTGAGAGGTGAAAAATGGGTGTATGTATTCTTGATTTCCGTAGCCTTAAACGACATCTGCTGGGCATCATGGCAATTCTCTTCTTGTTGATCTCCGTGCCCGGAAAGACTACGGGCATCGATGGATCCACCTTCCAACGCTTAACCACGACTGTGACCGCCGAGGCCATCCCTGGGCAACGTATTCGACTATCCGATTTTGCGCTGAAAGCACAGGCAGCGATTAGCTTCATGCGGCCGGGTGGTCAACTTCAAGGGCCCTACGCAGCGAGCGTCGCTCGATGGTCGTCAGCCATTACCGAGTCTTTTGCCGCTTATTTGGCAGAGATCTACCAGAACGATCTGGCCAGCCTCGGCTCCGACTGGACCGACCAAGTATTGAGCCAGTTGCAAGCCGCCGGTGGATTCGTCGCGCGGCTATCCTGGGGAATTTTCCTCGATGGCACAAACCACCCTTTCGACTCGGTGGCCGTGTTCGATTCAGATGGTAACCTTCTGTTCGATACGGTCCTGATTCGCACAATTACGGCTATCGAAGCGCAACCCGACACACCGAAAGTTTTTCTCCAGGCCACCGCCAACGTCGCGTCCACCGATTCGGAGAGCGTCAGCGGTCGCTTCACGGTCAGCAATTTTGCTGGCAGCAAGACTCTGACGTATAGCGTCGCGTTAAAGTCCGAAGTAGCGCCCTATATCACTGCCGCCACCAACGATGCAGCGATGACCATGACCGCCAGCGTGACGACTGGCGATGCAGGAGGCACCGGCATTTGGCCTGTCGCCGATCCCCAGGTTTACTTTGGAACCGGCGGCAAATACGCTGTGATCAACAGCGAAGCGGCGAAAACACCCTTCAAAAGTCGGATCTGGGTTTCTCCTGATGTTTTTCAGGACGGCGACTATCGGATCTCCGGCAACGATCTCGGCAGCGGCGTCAATTTCGACTTGTCTTTCGGGGTGAGCGTCTCGGTCAAGGGCGTCGGCGGCAGCGTGGGTATCTCCATTCCGGGTCCTGGTCCGTTAATCCTGGTCGGCTCGAATAGCAGCGCATCCGAATTGTACCTGGGCAATGTGCTGTATTCGGACAATGCGGGATCACCTTTGTCCTCGTAGCCGAAAAATCGGGGCAGATCAGCGTCCAGACCGACATCGAGGGACGCTGGGACTCGCCCGTACCGCCCTCGGTCACGTTTCAGGGAAAAGCCAGTCTTGAAAATGGCGATCCGCTTCCGCCACCGGCAACTACTTGGGCTTTGGAAAGCCCGCAGCAGGGTTCGTTCGAAAGTGGCGTGGGCTTGATTCGCGGCTGGATCTGTGCGGCACGCACGGTCGAGATTCAGATCGACAACGAATCCCGGCGGCAAGTCGCCTATGGCACCGAGCGGGATGACACGCGCGAAGCGTGCGGGGGCAACGTCAATACCGGCTTTGGTTATACCGTCAACTGGAACAGTTTCGGCGATGGTGCACACATCTTGCGCCTGTTCGTCGATGGCGAGGAATTGAGTCAGGCTACCTTCACCGTCACCACCTTGGGTGTCGATTTCCTGCGCGGGGCCAGTGGAGAATACTCGTTGCAGAATTTTCCGCAGACCGGTCGGGAAGTGCGCGTGCGCTGGTCCGAGCCGCACCAGAATTTTGTGATCGTGGAAGCACGTTAGCGCCAAGCTATCGAGAGGAGATAAATCAGCGTCAACTTATTGATTAATCAGATTAGCAGAGGAGCCAGAGTTCTGTTGACCCCTCTCCAAATCGGAGAGGGGTTTTAATCGATCTCAAGCCACCTTGGCGAATGCCTCGATCACTTCCGGCGGCGCCTGGATCAGCTCGATCAGCACGCCCTCACCGGACAGCGGGGTGGCGTCGTTGCCTTTCGGATGCAGGAAGCAGACATCGAAACCGGCCGCACCCTTACGGATGCCACCGGGCGTGAAACGCATCCCCTTGGTGGTCAGCCACTCCACCGCCGCCGCCAGATTGTCGATCCACAGCCCGATGTGGTTGAGCTGCGGTTCGTGCACCTTGGGCGCCTTGCCGGGATCGATCGGCTGCATCAGATCCACTTCGACCTTGAAAGGGCCAGAACCGATGGCGGCGATATCTTCGTCCACGTTCTCCCGCTCGCTGCGAAAGTTGCCGGTCAGGGTCAAGCCCAAGGTATCGATCCACAGCCGGCTCAGCTTTGACTTGTCCAGGCCGCCGATGGCGATTTGTTGAATGCCGAGCACTTTGAACGGTCTATCGGACACGGAAACCTCCTAGTGGTTGCTCTGGTCTCCCATCGGGGAGAGGGGTTGGGGTAAGGATAAGATAACAGACCTTTTCAGTATGTCATTCCACTGGGCGATTGCAACTGCAACCTATCCTTGCATGACGATTCCTGGCCGGGAATCGAGCGAATCTTCGGTTATACTTTCGCGGTACTATCAACCCCCATCGCGTTTCGATCCACCGGAGGATGCGCATGTCGAACCCACAACAAGCGGACGCGGCAATCCCGACGTTCGAGGAATTTCCCCCAACCCCTTACGAGGAATGGCGCAAGGTCGTCGATAAGTTCCTCAAGGGCGCGCCGTTCGAAAAACGTCTGGTCACCAAGACCTATGAAGAGATCGACCTCCAGCCAATGTACCGGCAGGAAGATATTGAAGGCTTGCCCCACCTGGATGGCCTGCCGGGTTTCGCCCCCTACTTGCGTGGCACCACTCCTCTGGGATATGTCGCCCACAGTTGGGACGTCGCCCAAGAGCTGCCCTACGCCACACCGGCGGCACTCAACGAAGCTTTGCGCGCCGACCTGGCGCGCGGTCAAAACGCGATTAATCTGGCGCTCGACCGCCCGACTCTAGCCGGCGTCGATGCCGATCAAGCCGAAGCCGACGACGTCGGCAGGGGTGGCCTATCCGTCTCCAGCGTCGCCGATCTCGCTCAGGCGTTGGATGGCGTGGATCTCGAAGCGACGCCGATCTTCGTGCAGGCCAGCACCAGCGCGCTGACCTTCACCGCTCTGTTGGCCGCACTGGTCAAAAAACAGAGCAAGTCGCTCGCCAAGGTACGCGGTGCCATTGGCATGGACCCGCTGGGTCAGTTGGCTCGCGATGGCCGGCTGCCCCGCGACCTGGACGGCATCTACGAGGTGATGGCCCAGCTCGTCGCCTGGGCCAAGACCAACGCCCCACAATTGCAGACGATCACCGTGCAGGGCAGCCCGTACCACAACGGCGGTGCCAGCACGACTCAGGAACTGGCCTTTGCGCTGGCCACGGCGGTTGATTATGTCCGCGCGATGCAAGCACGCGGCCTCAGCATCGATGACATCGCTCCGCGCATCCGTTTCTCGCTGTCGATCGGCACCAACTTCTTCATGGAAATCGCCCGGCTGCGGGCCGCGCGGCTGCTATGGGCCAAGATCGTCCAGGCGTTCGGCGGTAACGAAGCCTCGCAGAAGATGAGTCTGCACGCTCGCACCTCGGCCTGGAACCAGACGGTTTACGACCCGCACGTCAACCTGCTACGCGCCACCACCGAGGCGTTTTCCGGCGCGGTCGGCGGTTGCGACAGCCTGCACATCTCGCCGTTCGACGAACTGGTCCGTGTGCCGGATGAATTCTCCCGCCGCGTCGCCCGCAACACCCACACCGTGCTGCGTGAGGAAAGCCACATCACCCGCACCGTGGATCCGGCCGGTGGTTCCTGGTACGTTGAAAATCTCACCGACTCGGTTGCCCGTAAGACCTGGGCGATCTTCCAGGAAGTCGAGAAACAGGGCGGGATGGCAAAAGCCCTGGAAGCCGGTTGGCCGCAATCCCAAATCGCCGGCACCGCCACCAAGCGCGCCGCCAACCTTGCCAAGCGCAAGGATATTTTCGTCGGCACCAATATGTATCCGAACCTGAAGGAAACCCGGCTCGAACCGGCACCGGTGGATGCGTGGGCAGTCCAGTCGGAACGGGCAGCGGCGCTCAAGCAGTATCGGGCCAGCGCCGACGTCGGCCAGAAGCAGACGGCGTTGGATGCGCTGGCCAAGGGCGGCAACGCGGTCGAAACCGCGATTCAAGCCGCGCTTGCTGGCGCGAGCCTAGGCGAAATCGCCCAAGCGGCGCGGGCCAACGCCAAACCCGGCCCCACCGCCAACGCCGTTCACGCCCATCGCGGCGCGCAGGCATTCGAGGCGCTGCGGCAAGCCGCGGAAACGTATACCGCCCGCATTGGCCAACGGCCGCAAGTGTTCCTCGCCACCATGGGGCCGCTGACCCAGCACAAGGCTCGCGCCGATTTCGCCACCGCCTTTGTCGGCGTAGGCGGTTTCGAGACGATCTATCCGGCCGGTTTCAGCACGCCGGATGAAGCGGCGGATGCCGCGCTGGCCTCCAGCGCCAAAGCAGTAGTGATCTGCTCCACCGATCCGACCTACCCCGACATCGTCCCGTCGCTGGTCCAGAAACTCAAGAAGGCCGCTCCCGATCTAGTCGTGATGCTGGCCGGCTATCCGGCCGACCATGTCGAAGCCTTCAAGGCGGCTGGCGTGGATGATTTCATTCACCTCAACGCCAATTGCCAAGCCCTGTTGTCAACCTTGCAGAAGAAGATGGGGGTCGCCCAATGAGTAAATCACCCGATTTCACCACAATGCCTTACGGCGTGGACTTTCCCAAGCCCAGTTTCGCCGAGTGGAAGGCGACGGTGGAAAAGGCCACCGGGAAGACCCTGGAGCAACTGGTCTCGGCGACCATGGAGCACATTGATGTCAAACCGCTGTACACGCGGGACGATATCCAGGATTTACAGCACTTGGGCTACGTTGCCGGCGTGCCACCGTTTCTGCGTGGGCCTTATCCGGCGATGTACGTCACCCAACCGTGGACGGTGCGCCAGTACGCCGGTTTCTCCACTGCCGAGGAATCCAACGCCTTCTATCGCCGTAATCTAGCCGCCGGGCAAAAGGGTCTGTCCATCGCCTTCGATCTGGCGACCCATCGCGGCTACGATTCCGATCATTCGCGCGTAGTCGGTGACGTTGGCAAGGCCGGCGTGGCGATCGATTCGCTGCTGGACATGGAAATCCTGTTCAGTGGGATTCCGCTCGATCAGATGTCGGTATCGATGACCATGAACGGCGCGGTGCTGCCGGTTATGGCATTCTACATCGTCGCGGCAGAGGAACAGGGCGTTCCGCACGACAAGCTCACCGGCACCATTCAGAACGACATTCTGAAAGAGTACATGGTGCGCAACACCTATATCTATCCGCCTGATCCGTCAATTCGGATTATCGGTGACATCTTCTCCTACACCTCTAGGGAAATGCCGAAGTTCAATAGCATCTCGATCTCCGGCTACCACATGCAGGAAGCTGGCGCGACCGCCGATCTGGAACTCGGCTACACCTTGGCCGACGGGCTGGAATACGTCCGTACTGGCATCAAGGCGGGAATGGACATCGACACCTTTGCGCCACGCCTGTCGTTCTTCTGGGCCATCGGCATGAATTATTTCATGGAAGTGGCCAAGATGCGGGCCGGGCGGCTGCTGTGGGCCAAGATCATCAAGCAGTTCAACCCGAAGAACGAGAAATCGATGGCGTTGCGCACCCATAGCCAAACGTCGGGTTGGAGCTTGACCGAGCAAGATCCGTTCAACAATGTCGCCCGCACCTGCGTCGAGGCGCTGGCAGCGGCGCTGGGCCACACCCAGTCGCTGCATACCAATGCGCTGGATGAAGCAATTGCGTTGCCGACCGACTTCTCGGCCCGTATCGCCCGTAACACTCAGCTTTATCTGCAAGATGAAACGGCAATTTGCAAGGTGCTGGACCCGTGGGGCGGCTCGTACTACGTCGAAGCACTGACCACCGAATTGGTCAAGCGGGCCTGGGGCCACATTCAGGAAGTGGAAAGCCTGGGCGGCATGGCCAAGGCGATCGAAACTGGCCTGCCCAAGATGCGCATCGAGGAAGCGTCGGCGCGGCGGCAGGCGCAAATCGACTCCGGCAAGGAAACCATCGTCGGCGTCAATAAGTATCGGATGGCCAAGGAAGACAAGCTGGACATCCTCAGTATCGACAACACCGCCGTGCGCGAAGCGCAAGTGCAACGCTTGCAGAAGCTGCGCGCCAATCGCGACGAGGCGAAGGTAAAGGCCTGCCTGAGCGCCATCACCGAGGCCGCGAGCGCCGGCTCCGGCAATCTGCTGGAGAAAGCAGTGGAAGCAGCTCGCGCCCGTGCTTCGCTGGGCGAAATCTCCGATGCCATGGAGAAAGTGTTTGGGCGTCACAAGGCCATCATCCGTGCCATTTCCGGCGTGTACAGCAGCGAGTTCGGCGATGCCGAGGAAATCGCCACGGTGCGCAAGATGGCCGACGAGTTTGAGCAACACGAAGGCCGCCGGCCACGTATCCTGGTGGCCAAGCTCGGTCAGGACGGCCACGACCGTGGCGCGAAGGTGATCGCCACCGCATTCGCCGACCTCGGCTTCGACGTGGACATCGGCGCACTGTTCCAGACGCCGGAGGAAGTCGCCCGGCAAGCGGTCGAGAACGACGTACATGTCGTCGGCATGAGTTCGCTAGCTGCCGGTCACAAGACGCTGTTGCCGCAACTGATCGCGGAGCTGAAGAAGCTCGGCCGCGAGGACATCATGGTGGTCATTGGCGGCGTCATTCCCGCCCAGGACTACGAGTACCTCAAGGCCAACGGCGCCGCCGCCATCTTCGGCCCCGGCACGGTGATTCCTATCGCCGCGCAGAAGGTGTTGGTGGAGTTGAACGAACGCCTAGCGGCGTGACGGTGAGGTGAGGGATGGTAGGGTGGGCAATGCCCACCCTGCTTAAACTCAACTCTCCGCTACGATCCAGCGCTGAATGTGTGTTGTAAACGAGCTTAGATTTTCTAAATCCAAGTAAAGTTCGTCCGCCATTCAAGGCTCCAACTATTTAAAAATATTGAATCAAAATACAGGATAACTTTATGTTTACGATAGATCTGAATGATCCTACACAATTTACCCGTGAAAATGTTGCTCGCCTCATCGGTTCAGTGGTCGACACCCAACATTGGCAACTTCGTGTAAGAAAAGATGGTATTGCATATCTATCCGACATTGTAGGTAATAGAAACTTGGAAGATATCACATTCCGTCTTGAAACTTGGATTAGTGGAAACGATTATGTAGGTTTTCAAGCCGAACATGATGACCAATGGGTCAATCAAGTTTTTAACTTGCTTAAACAAAATTGGCCAAACCCTAAAAGCAAGCTTGTCGATTGGTAGCCATAGGTTAGCACAGCATAACCCGCCGAAATTGAACGACTCCACAATCGGCAGGTTACGGACTCATGTCTACGAATCAATTATGTTAGTTGATATGAAGCCACGAATTTATATAGAAACATCTATCCCCAGCTATCTCACCTCAAGAAGAAGTCGAGATTTAATAGCTGCTGCAAATCAAGAGTTGACTCAAGAATGGTGGGACACTCGAAAAGATGACTTTGATCTTATCATATCGGAATTTGTATCCCGCGAGGCGGCGGCAGGTGATCCTAATGCTGCAAGGGACCGTTTGGCTGCAATTGCAGGAATCCCAGAATTGAACATCACGGATGAAGTTGGTCAACTTGCTCAAATTCTAATCGAAAAAATTCCTCTTCCAGAAAAAGCACAGCTTGATGCATTACATATCGCCATAGCTACAGTACACGGCACTGACTACTTACTAACATGGAACTGTACTCATATTAATAATGCTGAACTCCGCCCTAAAATTGAAGCGTTATGCCGATTACAGGGCTACGAACCCCCTATAATCTGTACCCCACAAGAACTACTCAAGGTGTAATTATGTGGCGAGATCAAATTATTGAAGAACTCCATAAAGTTCGTGAAGAATATGCTAGGCAATTTAACTTCGATATCAATGCGATTTGCAAAGATTTTCAGGAAAAACAGGCACAAAGTGGACGAAAAATCGTATCTTTTCCGCCCCGTAAGCCTGTACTGCAGCCAGAAAAGCGTATAGAGCGGGTTAGTACAGCATAATCCGCTGGAATTGAACGCCTCCACAATCGGTGGGTTTTGAATTTACGTCTAAAAAAGCGCTCTTAACAACGATTTCAATCTGTATCACCCCAAGGCATATCCGATCTCCTCCGTTCAAAACCCGAGGTTTTACATTGATCATCAAATCACTAACGCTACTACTCGTTGCCATAGGTGCGATAGTAATGTTGATCAGTATGATCAAGTATCACTCTATATGTCGATTAACTCAAACCCTTTTAGAAAGTGAAGAAACACAAGGAAATCGATGGTGTAAAACTTATTATACATTGACCGGTCTTTTTCTAGTAGGATATCTAATTGTATTCTTTTCATTATATTACAATATTCCGATTATCAGCGAATTGCTTACCGGAATCATATTTTTCTTTGGATCGATATTCGTATTGATCGACATTGCATTGCAGACAGGCATGCTCTCGTCAATCAACGAGAAGCATGAAAAAATAATAAAACAAAACAAACAATTGCAGAAAACCGAAGATATCACCATATTTACGTTGGCCTACTTGGCTGAAATCAGAGATCAAGAAACCGGAAAGCACCTAGAGAGAACCTCGCAGTATGTCAGCGTACTGGCAAGGGAACTTAGCCAGATGCCAAAGTACAGCTCTTACCTAACTGAGAGATATATTTCCGATATTATAAAATCAGCCCCCCTCCATGATGTCGGTAAGATTGGAATCCCAGACTCAATATTAAAAAAGAATGGGAAGCTGACTACAGAAGAATTCGAGATCATCAAACGACATTGTGAATTTGGCGCAGACATTCTTCAAACAGCAGAAAAGAAACTGGGTTTTGAATCTTTTCTCAAAATCGCCATCCAGCTCACGATGTCGCATCATGAAAGATGGGACGGCAAAGGCTATCCACTCGGATTAAAAGAAAACAAGATACCTTTATCGGCTCGAATCATGACCCTTGCCGATGTTTATGACGCCCTACGCAGTAAACGCTGTTATAAAGAGGCATTTTCTCACGAACAATCCTACGCAATTATCGTAAAAGAGAGAGGGAAACAATTTGATCCCGATATCGTCGATATCTTTATAAAGAAAGAGCAAACTTTTTCAGAAATTTCTAATATGCTCGCTGACGATCCAACACTGGGCACGCCGTTGAAGATAACCGACTCTCCCGCATCACCTCAACCTTAGTGAGTGACGATTCTGCCCATGACTAAAAAACACCACAAACCCGACTGGGTTCCAGAGAATGCTGGCGCGGAATTTACCACCTCAGTCATGGCCGGCGTCGATGGCGGCCATGACGGCATCCTCGGTCAATCAAGTGTGGCGGTACCGCGCAAGCACACGCCTCGCCGTCGGCGGCTAACGGTTGATGAGTATGTGGCCGGTGTACTGGCTGGCGACCGCAATGTCCTGGGACAAACCATCACGTTGGTGGAAAGCAACTCTCAAGCTCACTTCGATATGGGCCAAGAGGTATTGCGGCAACTCATTCCTCACACCGGCAAGTCTATTCGCATCGGCATTACCGGCGTACCCGGCGCCGGCAAGAGCACATTTATCGAAGCGCTCGGCCTGCATTTATGTGAACAAGGCCACAAAGTAGCGGTACTAGCCGTGGACCCCAGCAGCACGGTGACACGCGGTAGCATTCTCGGCGACAAAACCCGAATGGAACTGCTATCGCGCGATCTGCGCGCTTTCATCCGCCCGTCCCCTTCCGGCGGTACCCTGGGCGGTGTGGCTCGCAAAAGCCGTGAAACCATCCTCGTCTGCGAGGCTGCCGGCTTCGACGTGATCCTGGTGGAAACCGTCGGTGTCGGCCAGAGTGAAACCACGGTACGCTCGATGGTCGATTTCTTCCTGCTGCTGATGATCGCCGGAGCCGGCGACGAATTGCAAGGCATCAAGAAAGGCATCATGGAGCTGGCCGATGCGCTGCTGGTCAATAAGGCCGATGGCGACAACAAGATCCGCGCCAACGCCGCCAAAGCCGACTACAACCGAGCGTTGCATTACCTCGCCCCAGCCACCGAGGGCTGGCGCACCAAAGCCTACACCTGCTCGGCTCTCAACGGCGAAGGCATCGACGCCATCTGGAAAGTGATCAGCGATTTCCGGCAGCTCGTCACGACCAGCGGCACATTCATAAAACGCCGACAACGGCAAACGCTGGATTGGGTATACTCCATGGTCGAAGAGCACCTGCGGGCCAGCTTCTTCAACCATGCCGGCGTCGGCCGCATTCGCGCTGAAATTGAAGGAGCCGTCGTGAGTGGGCATCTTCCCCCCACCGTGGCGGCGCAAAAACTGATCAAACAATACGAAGGCTGAATCTACGCATCGTGAGCCGATGCGTTATATATCGTCATGAGTCCGGCCACAAACGAGCACGGGATGTATCAGGCAAAGATCGTGGCCTTACTCAGCCGGTTGTTGGCTTCCGGTATGATGATCAGCAAATGTTCGTTCCAGCCTCGCAAAGGCGTCAAAGTGGCTGATGTTGCCTGGGCCTCGGACGATTTCATGCGACGCAATCGCCGGGAAAACCCTTTCCCGGAAGCACCGGAACTCTGCGTGGGAATTCTGTCGCCTTCCAATACGCTGGCCGAAATGGACGAAAAGAAAAATATCGTACTTCGCCCGTGGAGCCATGGAGTTCTGGATTTATGGCAAAAATGGCGACATTTTGTTCTACAAAAATACTGGCGCGCTCAGCCAGAGTGAGCAGGTCAGCCAGTGCTCCATCAGGTCGTGATTTAACTTTTTGAAGGAGAGAATCCATGCTGCGCAGTCCCCGCGACTTCTTCAAACCCAAGGTCGTCGGCGCCCCCGAACCGCTTCGTGAAGTCCCCGTCCTCCCCTCGCGGATGATCCACTTCTTTGATCCCAGCAACGAGAAGATGGCGGTCAAGGTACCGGACATCGCCAAGAATGTGGACATCATGCTCGGCAACCTGGAAGACGCTGTACCCATCGACCGCAAGGAAGCCGCCCGCGAAGGGTTGGTCAAGATCGGCAAGACTGTGGATTTCGGCGATACACAGTTCTGGACGCGGGTCAACAGTCTCGACAGCCCGTGGTTCCTGGACGACCTGATCCGGCTGGTGGGCGAAATCGGCGACAAGCTGGACGTGATCATGCTGCCCAAAATCCAGGGCGCGTGGGATATTTACTTCGCCGATCAACTGCTGGCACAACTGGAAGCTAAATATGGCGTGAAAAAGCCTCTGATGATCCACGCCATTTTGGAAACCGCTCTCGGCGTCGCCAACGTCGATGAAATTGCCAACGCCAGTCCCCGGATGCAGGGCATGAGCCTCGGTCCCGCCGATCTGGCGGCCTCGCGCCGGATGAAGACCACCCGAGTCGGCGGTGGCCATCCCGATTACGTGGTACGCACCGATCCCGATCCGAGCAATCCCGGCGCTCCTCGTCCCACCGCGCAGCAGGACTTGTGGCACTACACCATGGCCAAGATGGTGGATGCCTGCGCCAGCGTCGGCGCCCTGCCCTTCTACGGTCCATTCGGCGACATCGCCGACCTGGTGGCCTGCGAGGATCAGTTCCGCAACGCCTATCTGATGGGCTGCGTCGGCGCCTGGTCGCTGCACCCGAACCAGATCGCCATCGCCAAGCGGGTGTTCAGCCCGAAACAGGAGGAAGTAGCCTGGGCCAAGCGGGTCATCGAAGCCATGCCTGATGGTAGCGGCGCGGTCATGATCGACGGCAAGATGCAGGATGACGCCACCTGGAAACAATGCAAGGTGGTGTTCAACCTGGCCAAGCTGATCGCCGATCGTGACGCCGAATACAGGGCGTTGTACGGATTCTAATCGCAACCCACGCTCCCCCGTCGGGAGCGGGCCGGAGCGGGGGACAAGCATTTGAAGACTCACTACCCCGCTCCTCCGATTTGGCTTGAGCGTCAACCTTTGCGAAGCATCCTCGCTACTGGAACGCCACCATGATCCAATCTTTCTCCATCGCCCGCTTGCCGCGCATCGAATTCGGTGTCGGCTTCATTAGCAAACTACCCGACCTGATCGCCCAATATGGCAACCGCGCGTTGCTTGTGACCGGCCAGCGTTCGTTTGTGAATTCGCCACACTGGCCGACCTTGTTGGCGGCGCTGAAGAAAGCCGGCATCAGTTGGGAACACGCAGGGATCGAGGATGAACCCTCGCCGCAATTGGTGGACGAGACTGTCCGGCAATTGCGCGGCGCGGGCATTCAAATCGTCGCTGGTATCGGCGGCGGCAGCGTGCTGGATGCCGCCAAGGCAATAGCCGGCTTGTTGCCCAGCGGCGATTCGGTCATGGATTTTCTGGAAGGAGTCGGGCTGGAAAAACCTTATCACGGCCCAGCTACACCGTTCATCGCGGTGCCGACCACCGCTGGCACCGGCAGCGAGGCAACCAAGAACGCTGTCCTGAGTTCACGCGGTCCTCAGGGCTTCAAGAAATCGTTTCGGCACGATTTGCTGGTGCCGGAATATGCGCTGCTCGACCCCGATTTGTTGGCGACTTGTCCCAAACCGCAAATCGCCGCCAACGCGATGGACGCGCTTACCCAACTACTGGAATCCTACGTTTCCCCCAAAGCTAACCCTTTCACCGATGCACTGGCGGAAAGCGGATTGAAAGCAGTGCGGGATGGTTTGTTTGCCTGGTACGAGGGCGGCGATCAAGCCGCCGCTGGCCGTTCGAGCATGGCCTACGCAGCGCTGCTGTCAGGCGTTTGTCTGGCGCAAGCCGGCCTGGGGTCGGTGCACGGGCTGGCTTCACCGCTGGGCGCCTTCTTCCCGATCCCGCATGGCGTGGTCTGCGGTACTCTGGTCGGCGCCGCTACCCGCGTCAACCTGGCGGCATTGGCGGAACGCGAACCCGGCCACCCCTCTTGGCGTAAGTACGCTCGGGCTGGTGACCTCTTGCACGGACGGCATTTCCCGACCTCTGAGGAATCGCACGCTGCGCTGCTGGCCTTGCTGGACGAGTGGACCGAGCGACTGGCTTTGCCGCGACTCGGCGCCTATGGTATTCAAGAAAGTGACTTCGCCCATGTCGTCGCGCACTCGCGGGGTGGCAGCATGAAAACCAATCCTTTGGTATTGAGCGACTTGGAGATCACGGAAATTTTACGGCAGCGCCTCTAACCGCAAGGCACTACCTCAAGACACCGTATTCGGCGGTCCGTAAGGTAGCCATCGCAATCCATGAGGTCGCTTCAATAGGTATGAATTTTCAATATCACCGGTGCTGAGCCGTCGCAGCTTCATTGGATTGCGATAAATCCACCTGCTCGTAACAAACGGGGCTATCAGGAGAATCGGCTTGAGCAATTCTTCAATCCAGAATGGTCCTCATCGGTCGAAATCGACTGGCTCGCATCCACCCACCAGGGTCGTCGTGGATCGAGAAACCGTGGAACTCAAGCGGCTCGAAAAACGGATCGGACGCATTCATTTCCAGCAACGACTCGGCATCGAAAACGATCGCGCTACCCAAATCTTCGGACGAGGCCGCACCTTTTTCCATATCGAGAACTGGTATTCGATTCACACGCTCATCCGCCTAACCTTGCGCGGCTTGGGGCTTTATGGCCGGGGTTTGCGCAACGCCGCTGCCATCGAAATCCGACACAACGAAGTGATTCTGCCGAAGCTACCCGAGGCGTTTGATGGCTTCACCCTGCTGCATCTCAGCGATTTGCATCTCGACATGGATCCTGCTTACCCGGCGGCACTGATCGAGCGGTTACAGCAAACGGATTATGACATCTGCGTGATGACCGGCGATTTCCGAGCCAAGACTTACGGCGATTTCGACGCCGCCATCGCGGCCTTGACCGAAGTACGGCCCCATCTGCGCGGTCCGGTTTACGCCATCTTGGGTAACCACGACTCGATTCGCATGGTGCCCGCAATCGAGGCGCTGGGCATTACGCTGCTGCTCAACGAATCAGTCGTCCTGGAACGCGACGGCGCGCGTATCCACTTGGCGGGCATCGACGATCCGCATTACTACCAAGTGGATAATTTCGATAAAGCCACCACCCATATTTCCCCCGAAGAGCTGTCCATCCTATTGTCGCATTCCCCGGAAACCTACCGGCACGCAGCCCACGCCGATTTCGACCTGATGTTAAGCGGCCATACCCACGGCGGACAAATTTGCTTGCCAGGCGGCATCGCGCTGATGACCAACGCCGATTGCCCGAGGCGTTTCTGCCGGGGCGCGTGGCGCCATCATGCCATGCAGGGTTACACCTCAACCGGGTCCGGCGCTTCCGTGGTCGGGGTTCGCTATAACTGCCCGCCCGAAATCACCCTGCACCGGCTGAAGGTCCAGCCCGATCAGTAAGGTTGCTTGCGGATGCCCAGCAAAAAGAACACCGGTGACAGCCCGAGTTCTAGCACGACGAAACTGGCCACGATCAGCCCAATCCCTGTCCAACTCAGCGCCAAGCGATCCGCGACCAACAGCAACGGCAGCAGCGCCTCGGGGATCTGATCCAAGCCCAAAGCCCTGCTGCTGGAGGCCATGCCGAGACGGCGTTTGATGAAGCTCGACAGCAGATCGCCCAGCATGGCCCCGACGCCCATCAACACCCCGACGTCTGCCGGCAACAACAGAGGTAGAGCGGCCAGGCCAGTCACCAGCGGTGCCAAGACCGCCCCCCGCCACGTTTTCGAGTTTCCCAACAATCGATAACTGTCGGCCAGCCTCCGACCGCCGTCTAGCGGTTGGGCGCCCCAATCGCCGCAGATCGACGTCGCCACAACCGGCGTACCGTTGGCAATCAGGATCAGCAACAACAACTCCAGCTCGATGGGCATCGCACGTTTCAGTGGCTAACGTGGCTAATATTTTTAAACATAATCCCACTTTGAACAAAATATTGGACAACCCAACGCCTCATCCATCCATATCCGCACCTTCGAGCCGCAAAAAATTCCCCGCCTCTTATTGATAATAATTCTCATTTTCATTAGAGTCTGTTCAGCGCGCTGAAAATAACCTAGACAAGCGCCCGATTTTCCGGCTCACATTCCCGAAAAGAGGCGGACATTCATTCTCACGACGCAACGAAAGGGGCATTGGACATGACGGGATCATTCGATAAAACCGCCGCGATTGGCATTTTGAACCGGATTCTCGAACTGGAGCTGGCGGGGGTGGTGCGCTACAGCCACTACGCGCTGATGGTGTACGGCTACAACCGCATCCCCATCGTCGGTTGGCTCAACGGCCAAGCCGACGAAAGCCTGATGCATGCCCGCCAGGCCGGGGAACTGATCACCAGCTTGGGCGGCCATCCGTCGCTCGGTATCGGCCCCTTGCTGGAAACGCATCGGCACGATATCGGCGACATCCTGCGCGAGTCTCTGGCGCACGAAAAGGAAGCGCTCAAGGCGTATTACGATCTGCTGGATTGCGTGAAGGACAATGACGTGCGGCTGGAAGAGTACGCCCGCACGCTGATCGCCGAGGAACTGACGCACCAGGATGAGGTGGACAAAATGCTGCGCGCGCCGGGCCAAACCCGGACAGCGGCGGAGAGCGCCTGAATGAACGCGCTCAGCGAACCGGAACGGCGTGCTTTCGAGCTGGGTTGCGCGGTGGGTTTGGGCTTTACCCAACCGCTGGGCCGGATGCGGCCCGGCGCCGTGGGTCGCGTTCTCGCGGTCAGCGGTGGCGACCATGATATCGAGCGCGGTTTGTTGGAAATGGGTTTTGTCGAAGGCGCTTGCGTCGAAGTGCTGCACTGTGGCTTTCTGGGCCGCGATCCGCTGGCGGTGCGGATCAACCAGAGCATGACCGTGGCCCTGCGCCGCCGCGAGGCCGACGCCGTGCTGATCGGGCCACTGCTCGATCAGAGTGCGGGCGTGCAGTCATCGGCCAGCCGAGAGGCTCAGCTGTCATGACCGCCGGAACGCTTGCCGTGGAAAATTTGAGAACTGCCCGGATCGCCTTGGTCGGCCCGCCCAATAGCGGCAAGACGACCCTGTTCAACACGCTGACCGGTAGCCGGCAAAAGACCGCCAACTACCCCGGTGTGACCGTCGAGCGGAAAAGCGGCTTGTTGAAAACGCCAAGCGGCCACCCGCTCGAAGTGCTCGATCTGCCCGGCAGCTACAGTCTGCGTGCCCGCAGTCCCGACGAAGCCATTACTCGCGACGTGGTGCTAGGCCGGCAAGCACAGGAAACTTTGCCGGATGCCTTAGTGTGCGTAACCGACGCTACTAACCTAGGCCAGCATCTGCGGCTCTTGCTGGAATTACGGCAATTGGGTCGGCCGCTGATTCTAGTCCTGAACATGATGGACATCGCGCAGAAACGAGGCTGCCAGATCAGTATCGAGGCGCTGTCGCGACAGTTGGGTATTCCTGTCGTAACGACCGTGGCGATGCGCAAAAGCGGTGTACAAGACCTGCTCGGCCAGATCGATGCGCTGTTGAATCAAGCTCCGGCTGGGAATGGTCTCACCGCGCTCTCCGATTGGGTGGAACCCTCGCCAGACGCTATTCGCGCCTACCACCGGGAGGTCGAGCGCCTGCTGCGAGAAGCCGTGGTCCGCGAAGGCACGCCGGAACACTTCACCCGACAGCTTGACCGGGTGTTGCTGCATCCGGTGGCGGGACCCCTGATTCTGCTTACTCTGCTGTTTCTCATGTTTCAAGCCGTGTTCAGTTGGGCGGAAACGCCGATGGACTGGATCGACGGCGGCATCGCCAGTTTGCAACAGTGGCTCTCTGCACACATGCAAGACAGCCTACTCAAGAGTTTGATGGTGGACGGGATTATCGCCGGTGTGGGGGGCGTGGTCATTTTTCTGCCGCAAATCCTGATCTTGTTCCTATTCATCTTGTTGCTGGAGGATTCCGGCTACATGACCCGCGCCGCGTTTCTGATGGATCGGCTCATGAGTGCGGTAGGTTTGAATGGCCGCGCCTTTATCCCGCTGCTGTCCAGCTTCGCCTGTGCCATTCCCGGCATCATGGCAGCGCGTACTATCGCCCATCCACTGGATCGGCTGGTCACGATTCTGATTGCGCCCCTGATGACCTGCTCGGCGCGCTTGCCGGTGTACGTTTTGCTGATTGCCGCTTTCGTACCGGCCACCACGGTTTGGGGTGGGATCGGCTTGCAAGGTCTCGTCATGTTTGGTCTGTACGCGACGGGCATCGTCGGCGCGCTGGTGGTGGCAGGGATATTACGGTTGACCTTGCTGCGCGGGGAATCCCAGCCCTTGTTGATGGAGTTACCCCACTACAAATGGCCGAATCCCGCCAACGTGCTGTTGGGTTTGTGGGAGCGCGCCAAAATCTTCATGCGTCGGATCGGCACGGTTATTCTAAGCGTGCTGGTTTTGCTGTGGTTTCTCTCGACCTTTCCTGCGCCGCCGGACGGTGCGACCGAACCGGCGATTTACTACAGCTTCGCCGGACAAATCGGGCATGCGCTGGAACCGCTGCTGGCTCCCATCGGTTTCAACTGGCAGATCGCGGTCGCTTTGGTGCCGGGCCTGGCGGCGCGCGAGGTAGCGGTGGCAGCGCTCGGCACCGTGTACGCCCTGAGCGGCGACGAAGGCGCGGTCACGGAAGCATTGACCGCGACGCTGGCGCAGAACTGGACGCTGGCGACGGCGCTAGCGCTGTTGGCTTGGTACGTGTTCGCCCCGCAATGTCTGGCGACACTGGCCGCTGTCCGGCGCGAAACCAATTCCTGGCAGTGGGCAGCTTTTATGTTCGCTTATCTGATGACGCTGGCTTACATCGCAGCCTTCGTAACCTACCGGGTAGCGCTGGCACTAGGAGGTGGCTGAAATGTGGCAGGACGGTTTGGCATTGCTGATTGTGGCGATCGCCGTGCTCGCCATGCTGCGGTCTTGGCTACCGTTCAGGTGGTTTCGGTTCGGCTCGCAAGGCGACGGCAATTCGCCCCAGAACGCGCCACCCACCGACGGGTGTGGCGGCTGCGCATCGAATTCGTCCTGTTTTAAAGCACAGTTCAAGGTCTATCCTGTCGCTGCTGGGCGGGGCAAGCGACTACCGTCCGACCATTGCTAAGCGCTACCGGACTCCTAGGCGAGATCGTCAAAATGCCTGACTACCTTGGTAAAGGACTACCTCTCTCCCGCTAGCGAGAAGAGCGGCTGCGGGAGCGCATCATTCCGTCGCTGGCCGCACCTCAGGAACCGGCATTCCCCGTCGCCGACAGGCGGCGGTCAGGGTATTCAGTAGCAAACAGGCTATCGTCATCGGCCCTACCCCACCTGGTACCGGCGTAATCGCCCCAGCCACTTTAACGGCGGCGTCGAAATCCACGTCACCCACCAGCCGACCCTTGCCGTCCTCCGTGGGAATACGGTTGATACCGACATCGATCACCGTTGCGCCCGGCTTGAGCCAGTCGCATTTGACCATTCGTGGCTTGCCAACTGCCGCGATCAAAATGTCCGCCCGCCGGCATTCGTCGGCCAAATCGCGAGTGCGCGAATGGGCAATGGTCACGGTGCAATGTTCCCGCAACAACAACGCCGCCATTGGCTTGCCCACAATGTTGGAGCGTCCCAGCACCACCGCCCGTTGGCCAGCCAACTCCTTCACTTGATCCTTGAGCAGCATCAGGCAGCCCAACGGCGTGCAGGGCACCATGCCGGCTCCGCCCACCGCGAGCAATCCGGCGTTCGAGGGATGGAAACCGTCCACGTCCTTCTCGACCGCAATCGCCTCGATCACCGCATCCGGGTCGATCTGCTTTGGCAACGGTAGTTGCACCAGGATGCCATCGACTGTTGAATCCCGATTCAACTCGCCGATGCGTGCCAGCAGTTCGGCCTGGGTTGCTGTCGCCGGCAGCCGATGTTCGAACGAGTTCATACCCGCTTCCCGCGCTTGCAGGCCCTTGTTGCGGACGTAGATCTGGCTGGCTGGATCCTCGCCCACCAGTACCACCGCCAAGCCGGGAGTCAAATTGTGATCGGATCGGAGTTGGGTCACTTGTGCAGCAATGGCGGCGCGCAAGCGGGCAGCAAAACGTTTACCGTCGATGATGGTGGCCGTGGCCATGAAAAATCCTCGCAATCATAAAAACCAGTCGCAAATGGTATCTCAATTCCATAGCAGGATTCGGCCGACCAAACCATCCCCGGCCAAGTTGTTGATGAAAGGCACGTCATTTTAACGACTGCCCGGAACTTTTCTCAGTTATAATAACCAAAGTTATTATTTCTAAGGTCATCAATTTTATGGCCCTGACTTTCTCTCACTTCGAACACTGCATCGATGTCGTGCGGACCCAGCATCCCGACATGCCTCGCCAACCCGTGGTGCTCATGCGGCTCACCCATCATGTCTTTCGCGCATTGCACGAACGGCTCGACCGCTTTTTCGCCACACACGAGCTGTCCACCTCGGCTTGGGCTGTGCTGATGATGATCTACAGCTCGCCGAATCGGGCCATCACGCCATCCGAAATAAGCACGGCGGTGGTGCAATCGCGGACGCACATGACTCGGGTCGCCGATGATCTCGTCGCAGCCGGGTTGATCGAGCGCTCGCATGATGCGGTAGATCGCCGCCGTGTCGAGCTACGACTGACCGAGCAAGGGGTAGAGCGAATCAAACAAATGTTACCTCTGGCCTGGGCTGAATATCAGACGACGCTCGCCATCTTCTCGGTCGATGAAATGGCCGTGCTGGAAACCCTGCTACGCCGCTGGCTCGGCCACCTGGAGAGCGAGGATCAACTGGCATGCAGGGCGGTGGCATCGGCCCTGTCTCCTACTCGGCGGCGGACCGGTTCCCGGTTTAGCAGAGAAAGCAAATGAGCGCGCCCGCTGCCGGCCCTAACAATCCACCCTCGACGGCATCGAACGGCAAACGCGGCCGCGCGCTGTTGTTTCTCTTCCTGCTGTTCTCAGCGGTCGCCATCGCCGCAGGTGGTTATTGGTTCGTTCATGGGCGCTGGTACGTGACCACCGATAACGCCTACGTTGGGGGCAATGTTGTCCAGATTACCCCGCAGGTTGCCGGCACGGTCATCAGCGTCTCAGCCGATGACACCGACTTGGTCGAGCAAGGCCAGCCGCTGGTGCAGCTCGACCCCGCCGATGCCCAGGTACAACTGCAACTGGCCCAGGCGAATCTGGCCGACGCGGTGCGGTCGGTGCGCGGCCTCTACGCGAACGACAACCAATCGCAAGCTCTGATCGCACAGCGCGCGGCCGACCTGGAGCGTACCCGTACCGAAGTCGAACGCATGGAGGCCGAGGTACGTCGTGCCCAAGAGGAATACACCCGACGCCAAGCCCTCTTCCACCAGAAATATATTTCTGCTGAAACCTTGCAAACAGCACAAACCACGCTGGACGCCGCCATTGCGCAACGCGACGGTGTCCGGGCAACCGTTGAACAAGCCCGCGCCGCGATCCGCCAAGCCCGGGCACAACGCACCGGCACCGAGGTGCTGGTGGACAACACTTCGGTCGAAACCCATCCACGGGTGGTGGCAGCGGCGGCGAAAGTCAAGGAAGCTTATTTGGAACTCGCTCGCACCACCATCGTCGCACCGGTACGCGGATACATAGCCAAACGGAGCGTACAAGTCGGGGCCCGCATCGCGCCAGGAACGGCGTTGATGGCGGTCATCCCGCTCGGCCAACTGTGGGTGGAAGCCAACTTCAAGGAAAACGAACTAGAAAACGTGCGGATCGGTCAGCCAGCCGAACTCACCGCTGATCTGTACGGCAGCGACGTGAAATATACCGGCCGGGTCATCGGGCTCGCGCCCGGCACCGGCGGTGCATTCGCCCTGCTGCCGGCACAGAACGCCACTGGCAATTGGATCAAAATCGTGCAGCGGGTACCGACGCGGATCGCGCTCGATCCCGAAGTCCTGACGGAACACCCGTTGCGAGTCGGCCTATCGATGCGAGTAAAGGTGGATACCCATCGGCGCGATGGCACTGTGCTGGCGACTGAGCCGAACGGCCAAGAACGGTACACCACCTCGGTCTTCGACGCGCAAGCCGGCGAAGCCGATGCCCTGATCGCGCGGATCATCGAGGCGAACCGGCACGGCGCAAAGTCGTGAGTACCTCTCCAGGCTCCGACCTTCCGCCGCTGCCCATCATGCGGGGCAGCACGCTGGCGTTGGCAACGTTCGCGCTGGGCTTGGGTTCGTTCATGAACATCCTCGACCTGACCATCACCAATGTATCGGTGCCCAGCATTGCCGGTGATTTGGGCGTGAGCTTCACCCAGGGAACCTGGGCGATCACCTCCTACGCGGTGGCCGAAGCTATCATGTTGCCCCTGACCGGTTGGCTGGCGCAGCGGTTCGGGGCGGTGCGGATGTTTGTCAGCGCGACCCTGCTGTTCACCCTGGCCTCGGCGCTGTGCGGGTTGGCCTTCACCTTTCCGATGTTGCTCGCCTCTCGCGTGATGCAGGGCGTCGTGGGCGCCTCGATGATTCCGCTGTCGCAGACCTTGTTGACCAGCGTTTACCCACCGCAACGACGTGGCCTTGCGCTCGGGCTGTGGTCGATGACGACCATCCTCGGTCCTATCGCCGGACCGCTGGCGGGTGGCTGGCTGACCGAAAACCTGTCCTGGCATTGGATTTTCCTGATCAACTTGCCGGTGGGTTTCATCGTGGCTGTTCTCGTCACCACGCTGTTTCGCGGACGTGAAACGCCACGCCGCCGCCTGCCGGTCGATTTCGTCGGGCTTGGTCTGTTGGTGCTTGGGATCGGCGCACTGCAAATCCTGCTCGATAAGGGTAACGAACTCGATTGGTTCAGTTCGCCGTTCATCATCGGGCTGGCTTACCTCTCGGTCGCTGCGCTGGCGTTCTTCGTCGCCTGGGAATTGACCGACGCCCATCCCATGGTGAACCTTCGCTTGTTCGGCCGGCGCAATTTCGCGATCGGCGTGACCTGCCTGATGCTGGGCGCGGTCGCCTTCTTCGGTACCGTGGTGGTATTGCCGCTCTGGCTGCAAAGCTACCAAGGTTACACGCCGCTTTGGGCTGGCAAAGTGGTTGCGTTCGGCGGCGTGCTGGCGCTCCTGCTCGGTCCCGTGGTCGGGGCCAATATCCACCGCATCGACGCCCGCGCGGTCGCAACCTTCGGCTTCAGCACGTTCGCCCTGGTGGCGTTCTGGAGCGCCCGCTTCACACCGGATGTCGATTTCTGGACGCTGGCATTGACGCGGCTGCTCATGGGCATAGGTATTAGTTGTTTCTTCCTGCCTTTGATCACGATCAATCTGTCAGGGCTTGCGCCAAACCAGATCGCCGCCGCCACCGGCTTGCAAAATTTCATGCGCAACTTGGGCTCCAGCTTCGGCACGGCGATCATGACTTCCCTGTGGGACCACAAAGGCATCGAACACCACGCCCGGTTGATCGAGCATGTGACCGCCTACAACCCGCTAGCAACGCGCTATCTGGATCAGTTACAGACGACCGGTCTGACGGCCGACCAAGCCCTAGCACAACTCGACCACGCCCTCACTACTCAAGCCTATCTACTGTCTACCAATGCCGTGCTTTGCATCAGCGGCATGTTGATGATCGCTCTAATCGGTTTGATCTGGTGGGCGAAACCACCATTCACCGTGCGCGCCGTTGCGGATTGACGCCAGACCGGAACTCATCCCCAAACTAGGGATTTCTTTGATCCGTCTACCCCGTTTGGTGGCGACGGCCATGGCTATCTCGATTATCCTCCCTACCACTCTAAAGGAACTCGATGAAAACCATCGGTTAAACTCCATTTCTGCGTATCGATAACGCTTTGGTCGAGCGCGGTAAGGCGTTGGACACCATATTATTTTCGGAGATTTTGGCGGATAAATACCGGAAAACTCAGGAATCCCGGCGCTGCCCGCGAGGAGCTGAAAACCCCCGCTCTCGCGCATCCACTCCGATCTTATCCGTATCGAGGCAGGGAGAAGCTACCGAGAATCGAACGCCTGCCTTGCCTTGCCGATCACTTCCCCGTATCTTTGCGCGCTTGTTTCACCACTCCCCCGCAAGAGGACGCAGGCCGTGTCGAGTAAGGACCAGCAGATCATGTTTGTTTTCCCCGGACAAGGCTCCCAGTACGTCGGTATGGGTAGCGATCTTATCCGGGATTTTCCGGTTGCAAAGCGGCTCTACGAACAGGCTAACGATATCGTGGGTTACGATCTCGTCAAACTGTGCCTAGAAGGGCCGGAGGAAGACCTGCGGTTGACCCGCCACACTCAGCCTGCCCTGCTTACTCATTCGCTGGCCTGCCTGGAAATCTTCCGTGAGTTGACCGATAACCAGGTAAAACCGGTCCTGGCCGGTGGCCACAGCCTCGGCGAATATTGCGCCCTGGTTGCCGCTGGGGCGCTGGATTTCGAAACCGCTCTGCGCCTGGTGCAAAAACGCGGCGACTGCATGGGTACTTACGGCGCGGGTGAAATGCTGGCCTTCCCGCTGCACCTTGACAATATCCAGCCGCTGGCGGAAAAACACTACTGCGTCGTTGCCGCTCGCAACTTGTCCGATCAAACAGTGATCGGCGGCTTGGGGGAAGACCTCGACCGGCTGACCGAGGAAGCCCACACGCACTTCCCACGCAAGCGGCCCACTCGGCTCAAAACCGAAGGCGCTTTTCACACCTTTTATATGATTACCGCCGCTCTGCATTTTCGTCCGGTACTGGACACCGCTACGATGAGCGCCCCTACCGTTCGCGTCCTGTCCAACTGTAGCGGTGCTTATCACGACCCCGACCCCGCCGCGATCAAGACACGGTTGTTTTTTCAACTGTTCCATCCAGTCAACTGGATCGACAATTTGGAAACCGCTTTTCGCGACGGCATCAACACCATCATCGAATTCGGCGGTGGCCTGGGCAGCGGCCCGGCACCCGAGGACAAGCGGCCCAACCTGGAGAGCATGGTCAAGAAAGCACTGCGCGGTTCGGACTTCAGCGCCCACTACCATGCCGCCATCAACAGCCAGACCCTTCAGGAAACGGCGTCGAACTTCAACGCCCACTACCATGCCGCCATCAACAGCCAGACCCTTCAGGAAACGGCGGAGGCGCTGCGGCCATGAGATACCGAACCACTTCGCAAAGCCAGCGGGCTCGCCGGGTACTCAACCACGAAGCCCTCAAGCGATCTCACCGTCGTAGCGACCTGATCCGGTTGGCCACGGAAGAACCACCGGTCGCAACGTCGCCGGCAGTGATCGACGCCACAACACAAGATGACTCATCATCGGTTGCAACGCCCCATTCTTGATTCAGAACCACAGGCAGGCATCCCGGTTTTTCGTGGAAACTGCCTACGGTCTGTCCCGATGATTTCGCAACAACCCATGTCGGCTATCGCGATTGGCCGATTTTCGTCTACCCTTAGTCGGTGTGTTTGCCAAAACCGGTCATCGCAGGATGGGCAGGAACGGATCGTCGTCAACCGTCCACCACACTGCCGAAACCATTTCCCCCGCGCATAACAACACAATTCCATAGATCCGCGTTTCCCGGACGCGGGCGGGCGGAAAGTGTTTGATTATCAATTTGCCAACCGATACGACCATCACGAGGTGTGAATCATGCTCTCCGAAAAACAACTTGATATCCTGCGGGAACGCCGTGCCAAGGTACTGGCGGGCGGCGGCGAGGATAAGCTCCAGGAACGGCACGGCAAAGGCTTGATGGGCGCCCGTGAGCGGCTGCTGGCGCTGTTCCAGCCTGATACCTTTCAGGAAATCGCCACCCACGCGAAGCACGCTGGCAAACATTTCGGATTGGCTGACAAGGAACTACCATCGGATGGTGTCATCGTTGGCACGGGTTTCGTGGACGGCCGCCCGGTGGCAGCGTTCAGCCAGGATTTCACCGTGATGGGCGGCACGCTCGGCAAGATGCACGCAAAGAAAATCGTGCAGTCCATGCAACTGGCCCTAAAGACTGGGATGCCAGTGGTGGCGTTCAAGGACTCCGCTGGTGCCCGTATCCAGGAGGCGGTGGACGCGCTGTCTGGCTACGGCGAGGTGTTCTACAACAACGTACTGCTATCGGGCGTGGTCCCACAGATCGCCATCATCGCCGGTCCCTGCGCGGGCGGCGCGTCGTACTCGCCGGCGCTGATGGACTACATCATCATGACCAAGCAGAACGCCTACATGTTCATCACTGGCCCGGAGGTGATTAAAGCTGTCACCGGTCGTACCACCAGTCTGGACGAGGTCGGTAGTGCCGAGATGCATGCCACGATCAGCGGCAACGTCCATTTCATCGCCGAGGACGATCGCCACGCCATCCAGATCGCTAAGGCACTGTTGAGCTATCTGCCGTCCAACAACACCGAGGATCCGCCACACCGGCCCTATCCCGATCTCGACCTATCCCCGGACGAAGGCATCAACGCCCTGATTCCGGACACTTCCGCCGAGCCGATGGATGTCAAGCAAATCATTTACCGGCTCGTGGACAACGGTCAGTTTTTGGAAGTCCACGCTGGTTGGGCTGGTAATCTAGTGGTCGGCTTCGCCCGTATCCAAGGCATCGTAGTCGGTGTTCTGGCCAACCAGTCGTTGGTCAGAGCCGGCGCCATGGATATCGATGCTTCCGACAAGGGCGCTCGCTTCATCCGCTTCTGCAACGCCTTCAACATCCCGCTGGTGACGCTGGTGGACGTGCCCGGCTTCCTGCCCGGCATCGAGCAAGAGCGCGGCGGCATCATCCGCCACGGCGCCAAGATGCTCTACACCTACGCATCCGCCACGGTGCCAAAGATCACCATCATCGTGCGCAAGGCCTATGGCGGCTCCTACCTGGCCATGTGTGCCCAGGAGATGGGCGCCGATATGGTGTTCGCCTGGCCGACTGCCGAAATCGCGGTGATGGGCGCGGAAGGTGCCGTCAATATCCTGTACCGCAGTGAACTGAAAGCCGCCGAGGATCGCAAGGCCAAGGCCAAGGAACTGGTCGAGGAATATCGGGCCAAGTTCGCCTCGCCGTATATGTCGGCTTCGCGTGGTTATATCACCGATGTGATCGAGCCGGCCGATACCCGCGCTACCATCGCCTTGGCGCTGCGCAAGCTATTGACCAAGCGTGAACTGCGTCCGGCTAAGAAGCACGGCGACATCCCGCTTTGAGCCGTTCCCGGTATTCGAACCTACGGAATTCACCGTTATGAAAACCTACACCACGCTGGACGCCATCGGCGACATATTCGTGATCTACGGCATTGTGATCGTGGTCTCGATGCTGGTAGCCCTGGTAATTCGCGGCATCGTGATCGTGCTGTCGCGCCAAGCGACCCAACCCGAAACCAAGGCGCCAGCCAAGCCAGTGCCTGCTCCTGCGGCATCGGTCATCGCCGGTATTCCTCAGGAACATCTGGCCGTTATCACCGCCGCCGTCGCCGCCATGATGGGCGCGCACCGCATCGTTCATATCGAGATGGCGGGCCGTGGCATCGGCTGGACTGCCGAAGCGCGCACCGTCCATCACACCTCGCACGCACCGCGCGCATCGCACTGACCATTCTGCTCTTGTAACAATTTGAATCATCGAATAATTTAAACCTTTTTCTACCACTTTTCGCGAGAGAGCCACTCCATGGAGAAGAAATTCCGCATCACCGTCGAAGGTAAACAGTATGTCGTCGCGGTCGAAGACATCACGACCGATAGCGCCCAAGGCTTTTACCAAGATATGGCAGCAGTAGCGCCGCCAGCTGCGGTTGCGACGGCACCAGTCGCAGCCGCACCGGCCGCAGCCCACCCTGCACCGGCCGCAGCCGGTGCTGGCGACGAGGTCGCGCCGCTGGGCGGCGTGGTACAGGCGATTCATGTCAACATTGGCCAAGTCGTCAACGAGGGTGAAAAATTGGTGTCCTTGGAGGCCATGAAGATGGTCACGCATGTCGTCGCCCGTCGGGGTGGCAGCGTCACCAACATCGCGGTCAAGCCGGGCGATCCGGTGGACGCGGGGCAGGTATTGTTGACCATCGGCTGACGGCCCGGAGCGTTCCACCATGGGATCTCTGAACTTTCTCGATCTCTTTCAAGGGATCAACACGCTGATACAAGGGTTCTCCACCGACCCCAAGATCGCCTTCGGCCGCTTGTTCCTAATGGCCTTGGGATTGTTGCTATTTTATCTGGGGCGGAAAGGCGTACTGGAAGCCTTGCTGATGATTCCGATGGGTCTTGGCATGGCCACCGTCAATGCCGGCGTGATGTTCTTCTCTGCCTACGACCCGGCGACCGGTTTGAGCATTGCTGTCGATCAAGCAAAACAGCTTCCCGGTACCTTGTTCATCGCGCCGCTGGCTGCGGATACCAACGCGTTGGTGAATATTTTGCAGATCAACTGGTTACAGCCTATCTACACCTTCATGTTCAGCAACGGCCTCATTGCTTGCTTCGTGTTCATGGGCATCGGCACGCTGCTGGACGTAGGCTTCGTGATGGCGCGGCCGTTCCAGAGCATGATCGTGGCACTATTCGCGGAACTGGGCACGGTCGTGGTGTTCCCACTGGCCGTAGCGCTGGGCTTGACGCCTGGGCAAGCCGCCGCAGTGGCAACCATCGGTGGCGCAGACGGCCCGATGGTCCTGTTCACTTCGCTGCAATTGGCGCCAAAGCTGTTTGTGCCAATCACGGTGGTGGCCTACTTGTATCTGGGACTCACTTACGGCGGTTATCCGTATCTGATCAAGTTGCTGATCCCCGCGCATCTTCGCGCGTTGCCAATGCCACCCGAGAAGACTCGGACAATCACCCCCAATGAAAAGCTGGTGTTCGCCGTGATCGCCTGCGTACTACTGAGCCTGCTATTCCCGGTGGCTTCGCCCTTACTCTTGTCACTATTCCTAGGAGTGGTAGTCCGAGAAAGTGATTTGCCCAATTTTTATGAGCTGTTCTCCAATACGGTACTGTATGGTGCAACGTTCTTTCTTGGGCTCTTGCTCGGCGTGCTGTGCGAAGCGGGCACCATCTTGAGTCCGGTGGTGCTAAAACTGTTGGTGCTGGGCATCCTGGCGTTGCTGATCTCTGGCATTGGCGGAATTATCGGTGGTTACGTGATGTACTATTGGTCGGGTAAAAAGTACAACCCGGTCATCGGTATCGCTGGCGTGAGCTGCGTGCCGACTACCGCCAAGGTTGCGCAAAAATCGGTGGGACCGGGCGTCATCGTCCTGCCACATGCACTGGGCGCCAATATCAGCGGCGTAATTACCAGCGCTATTTTCGCGGCGGCGTTGATTGCATTCCTATTGCCGAAGGGCTGAGATCAACTCGGCGGGCGGGTTGCCGGATGCGACCCGCCGATTTTTTTGATCGCTGTTCCTACGAATTGGTGTCACAGGCCGCGCATTGATCCCGCAGCTCGGCCCATATCGCTGCGTATCGCACCTGTTCGTCCGGCTCCAGCAAAATCGTATCGGTCAAAAACCACGTCCCTGGCGTTTGTTCCGGATCTTGCCCGGACCATTCCCCGAGCGGTTTGAGGGTCATCGTACCATCCGCCGCCCGCATCACGCCCCAGTCACCGCCGACGTAATCGGCTGCCGTCGCACACACGATTAACACCCGTTCGCTGAGCTTATGCGTTTCCTCGTCCATGATTCGGACATTGGTGGCGTATACATAACACTCCGCGCCTTCGGCTTCCAACGCGCACTTGATCAGTTTGTCTTTCTCGAACGGTCCCAGTTTCAGCGAGTTCAGATCGATTTCGATGCGCTGGCCAGTAGCTGTTACGCCGATCACCCATTTCGACAAGCGCCCCTCGGCAACTCCTGCTTGATATTGGTTCACGTATTTTTTGAAGAGCGCCTCGCACACCATTGACATCACCGACCCTTCTTGTTGCAAGCAGGAACCAGACCTATTTTTAGACAATCAATTCAAGATAATGATATTATTATGATGCATTAATCTTGAATTATCAACAAAAAGAAGGCATTCCATCGGCAGCCAGAATAAAATCAAGAAGATTTTAACTTGAGATCATCTATAAATTGACATTCATTCTTGGCGTCCATGGACCATTTATCTCTAGGATGTCTTTCCACAGACAATTATGGTATAAAAAAATTACACTATCCATACTAATACCAAGGGCAGCGTTACTATTGCTAGCGCTGTTTCCACCGTAACGATAGCCGCGATTAACGGTGCGTCGCCACCCATTTGCCGGGCCAGAATATAAGATGCCGACGCGCCGGGCAGCGCCGTGAAAGTGACCAGCACCGCCGTTTCCAGCCGGCCCGGCTCCACCAACCCGCACAGCATTCCCGCCAGCGCGGGTGCTCCAAGCAATTTCAGCGCGCTAGTCCCGATCAGCAACCTCGGCTGTGCCAGCCCGTCCAATCGCAACCCTGCTCCCACCGCCAGCAATCCCAGCGGCAACGCGGCCCGCGCTAGAATCTCCAACACCGCCGCCGATCCCCACGGCAACCCAATCCCTGTCACATTCAAACCGATGCCGAGCAGGCAGGCCAGAATCAACGGGTTGGTGACCAATCCCCGTACTACTCCGCCGACCGTCACCGCTCCTCCAACGTGCGCGACAAGTACCAGTACGCACAACATATTGATCAGCGGAATCATGATTGCCATCACCAGCGCGGCCACAGTGCCACCCTCGGTATGAAACACCGCGAGTACGACCGCCAAGCCGACGTAGGTGTTGAAGCGGATCACACCCTGATATACGGATGTGAACCCCGGCCCATCCACTGCCAACCACGGCCGAATCGTGTAAACGACCGCTGTCATGCCCAGCAGCAACGTCACGATGACCGCCGCCACCGATCTCACCGCGTAATCGCCTAACCGGGCTAGCGACAGATGATGGATCAGCAGGGCTGGAAACAGGATGAAATAGGTGAAACGTTCGGCCGCCGGCCAAAAACCGTCGCCAGGGAACCCCATGCGCCGCAACCCCAAGCCCAGTAGAATCAACGCGACAATCGGCCCCAGCGCTCCGAGGATTAGCGGGAAATTGTTCATTCAGGTTCCACGCAAAATTGCCCGATCAATCCCCGCAACAAATCCAGTGTTGGTTGCAGTGTCGCCAGCGGTAAAAACTCGTCCGGCTGATGAGCGCAATCCACGCTACCAGGGCCGAGTATGACCGTTTCCATTCCCAGGGCATTGAAATACGGTCCCTCGGTGCCGAAGCCTACCACTCCTGCCGGTGCGCCGGTCAGGTCTTCGGCCGCCTGTACAATGGCCGCCGCCGCTGGCGTTTCAAGCGCTTCGATCCCTGGAAACAGCGGCTCGAAACTTAGCTTCAATTCGCCATCCGACAACAAATGCCCCAATCGTTGATGCAGTACATCACGCAACTCCGCCAGCGCCATCCCCGGCAGCGGCCGAATATCGATGTGCAATTCGCAGTCAGCACAGATTCGGTTTGGATTATCGCCGCCATGGATGCGCCCCAGATTGAGGGTCGGCACGTCCACCTCGAACAGTGGATTGCGGTAACGGGCTTGCAATTCGGTCCGCCAGCGCAGCAACTCGCCGATTACCTGGTGCATTCCCTCCAGCGCGCTCGCGCCCAGCGCCGGATTGCTGGAATGCCCGGAGCGCCCCTCCAACCGGATCGCCTCCATCAGGATGCCCTTATGCATTCGTACCGGCCTCAATCCTGTCGGTTCGCCAATCACCGCGTGTCGCCCCAGCGGCTGACCCGCTGCCGCTAGCGCTCGTGCGCCCCCCATACTGCTCTCTTCGTCTGCCGTGGCCAAAATCACCAGCGGTTGCCGCAAATCTCGCGCCGAGAACTCGCGGGCCGCCTCGATGGCCAGCGCCAGAAAGGATTTCATATCCGCCGAACCGAGCCCGTAAATCCGCTCGTCCGCGACCGTTCCGCCGAAGGGATCGTACCGCCAGCGCCCAGCGTCGAATGGCACGGTATCGGTGTGGCCGGCTAAAACCAAACCGCCCGGCCCTTCGCCAAGCGTAGCGATCAGGTTGGCTTTGTCCGACCGCCCCGGCAACGGCTCGATCCGCACGGCAAAGCCAGACGCCTCCAGCCATTCCGCCAGCAGATCGATGACGGCCCGATTGCTCTGATCGAACTGTGGCGACACGCTGCTGACCGACGGAGTGGCGATCAACTGGCGAATACGGTCCAATAGGTGGGAAGAAAGGCTTGGCATGATGATTTTCACTGGCGATGGCGATGGGTACTGCGAGATAATAACAGCAGGCCAATTTGGTGAAAGCGCCTTTCAGCGCGGCCTCCCAGCCCGGTAACCAGCCTCGGCACCATACGGTGTTTCCCCGGTCCACAGCCGTGTTCCCCGGCGCCGCCAAGCCGTTCCGCTCCTCTCCGTTCGTCCGCCACCATTCGTTCCCTTTTATTGCATTCGATCCACCATGCCGCGCCCCGCCACTTTGGATGATCTTTCGGCGCTCCTCGCCATTGAGCAGCGCTGTTTTGCGACAGATCGCCTCTCTCGCCGCAGCTTTCGCCATTTACTGACACGCGGTAACGCTGTCACCCTGCTGGACGAAGCCGATGGCCGGATTCGGGGTTACGTGCTGCTGCTGTTCTCGCGTGGAACTTCAATGGCCCGGCTTTATTCCATCGCTGTGCATCCCGATTTTGGGCGGCGCGGTATCGCCGATCGGCTGCTGGAGGCGGCTGAAACCGCCGCGCTGGAACGAGACTGCGTGTCGATGCGGCTGGAAATCCGTCGCGATAATCCCGCCTCGCTAGCGCTGTTCTGCCGCCACGGCTACCGCCAGTTCGATGAAGTGCTGGATTATTACGAAGACCACATGGATGCGCTGCGCTTCGAAAAACGCCTGGTCCCCTATTTGCGGGCCGATCTGGTCAAGGTGCCGTACTACCAGCAAACCCTGGATTTCACCTGCGGCCCGGCTGCGCTGATGATGGCCATGAAAGCACTGGATCCGGCCATCGAATTGAACCGCAAATTGGAACTGCGGTTGTGGCGTGAGGCCACCACCATTTTCATGACCTCCGGCCACGGCGGCTGCGGCCCTTATGGGCTAGCGCTGTCGGCTCACCGGCGCGGTTTCGCGCTGGAAATTCATGTCAACGAAGATCACGTCTTCCTCGTCGATTCGGTGCGCAGCCCGGAGAAAAAGGAAGTGATGCGGCTGGTGCAGGAGGATTGGATCGAGGAACTGAGCCAATTGCCGGTCGCGCTACACCGAGGCAGCTTGGGGGTGGACGAGCTGCGCCAGAAGTTCGAGGTCGGTGGCATCGCGCTCGTGCTGATCAGCTCTTATCGCATTTACGGCGAACGCTTCCCTCATTGGGTGGTGGTCACCGGCTTCGACGATCACTACATCTACGTCCACGACCCTCTAGTCGATATTGAGGAAGGCGAAACCGTCACCGATTCCATCAATATGCCGATTCCCCACCGGGAATTCCAACGCATGGCCCGCTACGGCAAAGCCGGACAGAAAGCCGTGCTGATCCTTTACCGCGCCAACCGCCGGCCTGAACCGCCGGCCCCTACCCCATCGTAACCGGAATTTCGCAGCGTCAGGAGCACCGCTTTACACCGATGGCCGATCACATCATTTTGGTGGAAAACCCCACCGATTGGAAAACCCATTTTCCTAAACTGCCCGTCGTCGCCGCTAAGGACTATCTGGCCAAACCCGAATATTCCTCCGCCGGCCGCAACCTGCGGGTACTGAATCTCTGTCGCAGCTACCGTTATCTCAGCGTTGGCTACTACTGCTCGCTGCTGGCCGAGGCTCGCCGCCACCGGGTTATCCCTAGTGTGCGCACTCTCAACGATCTCAGCCGTAAATCCATCTACAGCCTGGATATCGAAGATTTGGACGATCACGTCCAACAGATTCTGGGCAAGCCCCGACCCGGTTTTACTGCCACTGCCTTTGAGCTGGACATCTATTTTGGCCAGTGCCCAACCAAGGAATTGCAAGAGCTGGCCCGACAACTGTTCGACGCCTTTCGTTCGCCGTTACTGCGGGTGGAATTCCGCCTGCAAGGTCAGTGGCGAATTGCGACGCTCAAGGCGCTCCACCTGCATTCCCTGTCCGCCGAGCAGGAAGAGATGTTTCTGGCTGCGTTGGCGACCTACCTCAGCCGGCGCTGGCGGCAACCTCGAGCACGCAGCAACTTCCGCTACGATCTGGCGGTATTGCACAACCCCAAGGAGGCCATGCCTCCCTCCAACCCAAAAGCTTTGCAACAGTTCGTCAAGACTGGCCGCGAATTCGGGGTCAACGTCGAACTGATTGAGAAAAAAGATTACGGCCGGCTGGCCGAATTCGACGCGCTGTTCATCCGGGAAACCACCGGCATTGATCATTACACCTACCAATTCGCCAAGAAAGCAGAAAGCGAAGGGATGGTGGTCATCGACGATCCCGACTCTATCCTGAAATGTACCAACAAGGTCTATCTGGACGAGTTGCTGCGTACCCACCGCATCCGCACGCCCAAGACCGTTATCGTGCGCCGCGACAACCTAGAGCGGGTGGACAGCGAGATTCCCTACCCGATCGTGCTGAAAATTCCCGACGGATCGTTCTCGCGCGGCGTATTCAAGGTCAATGACCACACCGAGCTGCTGGAAGTAGCCGGCCGTTTGTTCAAATCATCCGACCTGGTACTGGCGCAGGAATTTCTCTACACTGATTTCGATTGGCGAGTGGGCGTGCTCAACCGGACGCCTCTGTTCGTCTGCCAATACTTCATGTCCAAGGAGCACTGGCAGATCTATCACCACGAACCCGGCCAGGAGCGCGGGGTCCGCGAGGGCGATTCCAAAACCTTTCAAGTCGAACAGGCACCGGAGATCGTCGTCAAGACGGCAGTCAAAGCGGCAAGCCTGATCGGCAACGGTTTTTACGGAGTGGACTTAAAACAGACTGCCAAGGGGGTCGTGGTGATCGAAATCAATGACAATCCCAATATCGATCATGGCGTCGAGGATGCGGTGCTGAAGGAAGACGTGTACCGCAAGATCATCGAGGACTTTGTCTGGCGGCTGGATCGCAAGCGGGGAAAATAAATACACGGGGCGGACAGCGGATCATCGCATCGTCCGCCGCCCGTCCCCGCGAACGGATTAGGAGGCTTTCTTGACCCAGGCCGTGCACCAGCCGCTGGCGGATACGGATTTGCCCTGGAAAATTGCACACGGACCGCTCGCGTCGCCTTCCTTACCGGTGTACAGGCCACAATTGGCACAATGCGCCGTGGCGTCCGTGCGTTTCTCGGCCTTGGTGGCGTCGGCCTTGTAGCTTAGAGCCGCAGCCTGTGGATCGGTCTCGCTGACCATCTCCGTCGCCCCGGCGATTCCGTTTAGCAGAGTGCTGGCAAACGGCGCAGCGGCCAGACCGATAGCGGTCAGCTTGATAAAGCGGCGACGGCTGTTATCAGGAGCGTGTGTTGTCATGATGGTTCCCTCGGAGTTGTTGTAGGAGTGGAAACCCTCGCGAAGAGGACTCGCGCGAGTGTGGAAATCATAACATGGACCGGCGGCAATCGGCTGGATGACAAATCGTCGCAGTCGGTGGATATCCCTGTTGATTGATAAACCCTATCGATTATAAGGAACATATGCGCCCTTTCGACAATCCCTTACGATTCCACCGCCGCTGGTGGTGGCGAACGCTGCTGGTCGGCGGTATCCTGCTGGCGCTGCTGATTGGTGGCGCCGGCTGGTTGTACAGCCAATTGCGCGGCAGCCTGCCGCAATTGACCGGCGCGGCGAAGTTAACGGGATTGAGCGCGCTGGTTATCATCGAGCGCGACGTGTTGGGCATCCCTACCATCCGTGGCAAAACCCGGCTGGACGTGGCCCGCGCCACCGGTTTCGTCCACGCCCAGGAACGGTTTTTCCAGATGGATCTGCTGCGGCGCGCGGCAGCGGGCGAACTGGCGGCTTTGATCGGTTCCGCCGCGTTGGATCTGGATCGCGCCAACCGGCTTCACCGTTTCCGGTATCGCGCCCGGAAAGCGCTGGAAACGACATCGGCCCAAGACCAAGCCCTGATCGCCGCCTATGTCGCTGGCGTCAATGCCGGACTCACCGCGCTATCCGTGCCACCGTTCGAGTACCTGCTACTGCGGACCGCGCCCGAACCATGGCAGGCCGAGGACACCCTGTTAGCCATTTATGCCATGTACTTGGATCTTCAGGGTTCACAGTGGTTGCAAGAATCGACGCGCGGGATTCTGCACAAGCAGCTGCCATCTAAACTCGCCGCGTTCCTCGATCCGCCTGGCACCGACTGGGATGCCCCACTTCAGGGTGAACTCTTTGCATCACCCTCTTTACCCGATCCGGAAGCTTTCGACCTACGGCAGCAGCGGATCGCCGATACTGGCCCAGCAACCGGGATGCCTCTCCAACCACCGCCTATCCCTTTATTGCCGTCCATACCCGATGCCGAATCTACCGCTGTCAGCGGCAGTAATAACTGGGCAGTCGCTGGACGGCTGACCGCGCACGGTGGTGCCATGTTGGCTAACGATATGCATCTGGCCTTGCGCGTACCCAACATCTGGTATCGGGCTACCCTGATTTTCCCTGATGAGCAAGGCCGGGAACGCCGGGTTGAAGGCGTGATGCTGCCGGGTACGCCGGCCGTCGTCGCAGGCAGCAACGGCTACTTAGCCTGGGGCCACACCAACAGCCGAGGCGACTGGAGCGATCTGGTGGTCTTGGAGCCGACGGCCGACGGTATGGGTTACCAAACTCCCGATGGACCTAAGCCATTCGAGCGCATCCAGGAAACGCTTGCCGTCAAGGGTGGCTCCCCCGCGACCTTAGAGATTCAGGAAACGATTTGGGGACCGGTGGTGGATCGCGATGACCAAGGCCAACAACGGGCACTGCGCTGGGTAGCGCACGACACGCGAGCGGTCACTCTCGACTTGATCGGATTGGAACAGGCCGATACGTTGGAAACGGCGCTCGACATCGTAAATCGGGCCGGCATACCGACGCAGAACATCCTGCTGGCCAGCGCGGACGGCCACATTGCTTGGACACTCGCCGGTCCGATCCCGCGCCGTTTCGGCCACGATGGCCACCTACCGTCCTCCTGGGCCGACGGACGGCGCGGCTGGTCCGGCTGGTTAGAGCCAGCCGAGTATCCACGCATCATCGATCCGCCGAGCGGTCGGCTGTGGACCGCCAACAGCCGAGTGGTTGATGGAGCGTGGCTGGCGCAACTCGGGGACGGTGGCTACGTGCTTGGCTCCCGTGCTCGGCAAATTCGGGATGGGCTGCGAGAGCAGGACCATTTCGATGAGATGGATTTTCTGAAGCTGCAACTCGACGACCGCGCGCTGTTTTTCGAGCACTGGCATCGATTATTACTGGACACGCTGACCCCAGAGGCTGTGCGCGCCGACCCACGGCGGGGCGAGATCAAACGCTGGGTCGCTAACTGGAGCGGACGGGCGGCGATCGATTCGGTCAGCTATCGGGTGGTTCGCGCGTTTCGCGAAGAGGTCCGTAACCGGGCGTTTTGGTCGCTAACCGCGGCCTGCCGGCAAGCTGATCCACATTTCGACTATACGCAGATCCAGCAGTACGAAGGCCCGTTGTGGCAACTGGTCACCCAGCAACCGTCACATCTACTCGATCCACATTATGCGGATTGGCCGGCGTTGTTGCTGGAGGCCGCCGACGCCGCGCGGGACAAACTGACCGCTGACGGTCGGCCGCTGGCGATGCACACTTGGGGCGACTACAACCGGGTTCGAATCCAGCATCCGTTTAGCCGGATCTTGCCCTGGTTGAGCGACTGGCTTGACATGCCCACGCATTCCCTGCCCGGTGATGTGCACATGCCACGCGTCCAGACGCTTACCAGCGGTGCGTCCGAACGGATGGTCGTGGCACCAGGTCGGGAAGCAACCGGCATCCTGCACATGCCCAGCGGGCAAAGCGGCCATCCGCTGTCGCCCTTCTACCGGGCCGGATCCGATGCCTGGGCACAGGGAGAACCGACGCCCTTGCAACCCGGACCGACAAAGTACCGGTTGGAGCTGGAACCCGATTCGCGATAACCAACGTTTGCAAAAAGCCTCCCCGCCGAATACCTCAGTATCGCGGATCGAACGCGAAGATACAGTTAGCAATCAGTCAGTAGCGTCTAACCGCTCTCTATCGGATATGGGAACGGTTCGCGGAAAGGCAAGGAAGCGTTTACGCAGTGGTTTCACAAGCAGATCAAATTTAATGACAATTGTATCATTATGCGATATAATTTAGATACTAAACTGTAGGAGCGCGTCATGGAAATCAACAGCATATCCGCTTTCCAGCCGCTAAAACCCAGTAAACCGGCCGAACCCACCCCCCCACCGGGCGGCAATATCGAAAATCGCCAACCGCCACCAGAACCATCCAAGCCGTCCAGTCCACAGAAAAGTTCTGATTTTTCGATTCAGCCGACTTCAAATGGTAAGGCTGTGAATTCAGATCGGCTAATTGACGTCTACGCTTGACGATGCGCCGCACCGGCGATAATTCCGCGACTCGTCCGCTTCCCGATCTCTCTGGCGCTGACCGCATCCTTGATGCAGGGCGCTCTGTGTCTGAGTCCCACCCTGTCAGGCAGATGCGGGCGAGAATCGCTGGTCGATCTTCCCTTTGAAAAACATACCATTCGCATTAGCGCAGCATGCCCGCGTCACCCCAGATTTCGATCGTACTGCCGATTCTGAACGAGGAGGCTTACATCACCGCCTGCTTGGACGCCTTGCAAGCGCTGCGCGACCAGAACTGCGAACTGATCGTCGTGGATGGAGGCAGTCGTGATCGGAGCGTGGCGTTGGCTAAGCCACTGGCGGATCGAGTCGTCGTTAGCGCCAAAGGTCGCAGTACGCAGATGAACGCCGGGGCGCGACAGGCCAGTGGTGACATTTTCTGGTTTCTGCACGCCGATAGCCAACCGCCATCCGACGCACCGCATGTGATCCGCGCTGCGTTGACGCAGCCAGAACACTGCTGGGGCCGCTTCGACGTGCGCCTGTCCGGTTATCGACCCTCGCTGCGCATGGTGGAATTTTCGATGAATTTGCGTTCCCGGCTGACCGGCATCGCCACCGGCGATCAAGGGATTTTCGTACGCCGGGAACTGTTCGAGCGAATCGGTGGCTACCCACCCATCAGTCTGATGGAAGACATCGCCCTGAGTCGCGCCCTGAAACGACACAGTCGGCCGGTTTGCCTGCGCCAGTGCATACTGAGTTCCAGCCGACGTTGGGAACGGGACGGCGTTGCCCGCACTATCCTGCTGATGTGGCGGTTGCGGCTGGCCTATTTTCTCGGTGCCGATCCTGACGGTCTGGCCCGGATTTATTATCGCTCGTGAGCGGCGATTTCGCTTTTCCCGACGCTCGGCTGCTGATTTTCGCCAAGGCTCCGATTCCCGGCCGGGTCAAAACTCGATTGGCCGGACGGCTGGGTACGCGCGGAGCCGCGCGATTGTATCGACAACTTTTGTGCCGAACCTTGGCCCTGGCTCGTGCGGCTCGGCTGTGCCCGGTCGAACTGTGGTGCGCGCCGGATGGGCGACATGGTTTTTTTGCCGCCTGCCGGCAGAAATACGGCGTGCGGTTACGCCGACAGTGCGCCGGTGACCTTGGAAAACGGATGAGCCACGCTTTCAACCGCGCATCGACCGAAAACGGCTATGCCGTACTGATCGGTAGTGATTGCGCGTCGGTAGGAACGACGGAACTGCGCACCGCTTTCGACCACCTCGCGGCTGGTCGGGACGCAGTGCTGGGGCCAGCGGCGGACGGCGGATACGTGCTGGTCGGCTTGCGGCGGCCTTGCCTGAGCCTGTTTCGGGGCATCGCCTGGAGCACACCGACCGTGTTGGCAGCAACCCGCCGTCGGCTGCGCCAGGCGGGTTTGGATTGGGCCGAATTGCCTATTGGTTGGGATGTGGATACGCCCGCCGACCTGCGGCGGTTGCGGCGGTCGGAAAAACTATCGATCCGCATCCCACACCCGCAAGACGACAGGAATTTTGGTATGAACCCTCAGATCGAGGGGTCAGCCACGTCGGTCCCGCCAAAATATTCGGTGGTGTAGCGTTCCGCCCGCAGTTCTGACGACCAGAAATTCAGCGGCAATCCAGCCTTCTGCTTGAGTTGGGCCAGAAACACGTAGGGATTGGGCAAGCTCTCCCATACCGCCGGCAGGAAAGTGGCGCGGTAGCTGCGAAACTGGAGAATCAGGCCATCCATGCCCGGCCGCAACTGCGCCAGTAGCTCGTCTTCGGTTTCGAACTGCAACGGTTCGGGTGGCGACAGCACCGAAATATGTACCTCCAGGCGCGGGAACTCTTCCGGAGTCAATTCGGGAAAACGAGGATCCTCGAACGCGGCGGCATACGCATGCGCGGCTACGTCCGCCACCAGCGGCTGATGAGCCAGTAGCGTGCCGATACAGCCTCGCAACCGACCATCGATTTCCAGAGTCACGAAGGTCGCTCGCGGCGGCCGCAGGCTTTCTGGGTAGTCTGCCGGCTTTACATCCAAGGCACGACCATGCTGCAGCCCGTGGCGGATCGCAGCGCGAGCTACTTCGAGCAGGGTGGCCCGATCCCGGTTCGACAGGGTTTCAGTGGCAGACATAGGCGCCATACCCGACTACGTGATCGCGCGGTCCAGCGGTATCGCCCGAGTTGCGCAAATCGATGGTTTCGACGTGCAACCCCTTGCGTTGCGCCACCCACAGCAGGCCATTGACCGGGTTGCGCCCACAGGCTTGCTCATACCCGATCTCCTCGAAACGCAGCGCTTCGATGGCCCGCGAGGTCTCGCCGTCCATCCGCCGAGCGGTCTGGTAGTCGTGGTAGTGACTGAGGTCGGAACTGATGACGACCAGGGTTTCCGGCCCCCCCCACAGCGCTTCCAGTATCGCGCCGACCTGGGGCGGACGAGCCTCCCCGACCACCAGTGGCACCAACTTGAATTCGCCCAATACCTCTTGCAGAAACGGCAGGTGTACCTCCAGGCTGTGCTCCTGAGCGTGAGCTTGTTCCAGAAACCCGACATCCGGCAATTGCCGCGCTAGCTCGACCGCTTCCTGGTCCACGGGAATCCGCCCGAGCGGGGTTTCAAAAGCCACCATCCCGCTGACCGCAACACCCCGGAAACCCACTCGGTGACTGGGTCCCAGCAACACAACGCGAGCGACGGTGCCTCGCGCCGCTTTCAGCCGTGCGTAAGCCGACGCGGCGATCGGACCGGAATAGACATAGCCGGCATGCGGAGCGATGATGGCTTTGGGCGGCGGTTCGACCGGCGGTTCGACTTGACTTAGAAAATGTTGTACCTGATTGTGCAATTCGGCAGTGTCGGCCGGATAGAACAAGCCTGCGACGGCAGGTGTGCGTACAGTTTGCATAACGCCCTCCCGATAAGTTTGCCAACGCCGATAAATTAGAGTATAGGGCGCAAAATTTGTCCGACGATGATCAAAAACAGTATAGAGATTACGGTAACCAAGGGACCACTCACCTTGGTGGCATAATGACGAGAGCCTTTGCGAAGGAGGCCATCATGAACATGATAACCACCGATTTTTTCCCCACCCAGTACTGGCACGTCCTCGACGACGGTCGCGTTCAGTGCGACGTCTGTCCGCGTTACTGCAAGCTGCACGAAGGCCAGCAGGGGTTGTGTTTCGTGCGCGGCTGCCACGACGGCAAGATCATGCTGACCAGCTACGGCCGGTCCAGCGGCTTTTGCATCGATCCGATCGAGAAAAAACCGCTCAACCATTTTCTACCCGGTACGTCGGTGATGTCGTTTGGCACCGCCGGCTGCAATTTGGCCTGCAAGTTTTGCCAGAACTGGGACATGAGCAAATCCCGCGAGATGGATACCCTAGCCGATGCCGCCTCGCCGGACAAGTTGGCGCGGGTCGCCCACGAATTGGGTTGTCGCAGCATGGCCTACACCTACAACGATCCGGTCATCTTCATGGAATATGCCATCGATGTGGCCATCGCTTGTCGGGAATATGGCATTAAGTCGGTGGCGGTTACCGCTGGCTACATGTGTGACGAACCGCGCCGGGAATTTTATAAATACATGGACGCCGCCAACGTGGACCTCAAGGCATTCACCGAGGATTTCTACTGGAAGATTTGCGGTGGTCATCTGCAACCAGTACTGGATACCCTGGTATACCTCAAGCGAGAAACCAACGTCTGGTTCGAGATCACCACGCTGCTGATTCCGGGTGAGAATGATTCCGATGCCGAGCTGGAAGCGCTGACCCAGTGGGTGGTGGAAAATCTAGGGCCGGACGTGCCGATCCATTTCACCGCTTTCCATCCCGACTGGAAGATGATGAACCATTCGCCGACCCCGCCCTCGACCCTGAGCCGGGCTCGGCGCATCGCCGTGAAAAACGGAATCCGTTACGCCTATACCGGCAACGTCCACGACGAGAAGGGCGGCAGCACCTATTGCCACCAATGCGGCCATAAATTGATCGGTCGCGACTGGTACACGCTCAGCACCTGGAACCTGACCGCCGACGGCTGCTGCAAGTCCTGCGGTACACCCTGCGTTGGGGTGTTCGAAGCCAAACCGGGAACCTGGGGCGCGCGGCGCCGCCCGGTGCGCCTTCGGCAGTATGCTGCTTGATGGATTGTCGTCTGGTCTATCCCATTAGCCGTCGATGCTGAGCTATCGCCACGGTTTTCACGCCGGCAACTTTGCCGATGTGTTCAAGCATGTGGTGCTCACGCAACTGATCCGGGCGCTGCAACGCAAGGACAAACCCTTTCGGGTATTCGATACCCACGCCGGCGCCGGTCGCTACGACCTGGAATCGGCGCCGGCCCGGAAAAACCGCGAGTTCGCCGACGGCATCGGCCGGCTATGGGGCCAACCGGGGCTCGGTCCAGAACTCCGCGATTACGTGGATCGGGTTCGAGCTCTGAATCCGGACGAGGCGCTACGCTGGTATCCCGGCTCGCCCCGTATCGCTCGCGATCTGTTGCGGCCGGTTGATCGACTGGTACTGACTGAACTCCATCCGACCGAATACCCGCTCCTCAAGGCCGAATTTCGCGGCGATCGGCAAGTAGCGATCCATCACACCGATGGTTACGCCGTCCTTGACGGTTTTTTGCCACCCCCCGAGCGACGGGGATTGGTGTTCGTAGACCCCACTTACGAACTCAAGGACGAATTCGACCGGCTGGCCGATGCGGTTCGACGGATTCACCGCCGCTGGGCGGGTGGCATCGTTGCCATCTGGTATCCGATCCTCGACCGCACGCCTCATCTGCGATTTCAGCAGACCCTGCGGGAAACCGGCATTCCCGCCCTTTTGTGCGCCGAGCTGGGACTGTATCCTGACGATGGCCCACCAGGCTTGCATGGCTGCGGGATGATCGTCGTCAATCCGCCGTGGAAGTTGGACGAAACGCTGGGCCGCTTATTGCCCGAATTGCTGCGTTGCTTGCGCGTCGGTGACGCAGGACAGACACGGCTGGAATGGTTAGCGCGGGCACCTTGAAGTCGTCAATTGGCCCGCTTTGCTTTACTATGCCGCCCGATCCTCGGCGACCCACGTTGAAACCCATGCCCTATACCACCCTGATCGACACTGCCACCCTGCATGCTCATCTCAATGATCCTGACTGGATCGTGATCGATTGCCGGTTTAACCTGATGGATACCGAAGCAGGACGACAAGCTTATATGGAAGGCCACCTTCCCAGTGCCCACTACGCGCACTTGGATGAAGATTTGTCGTCTTCCATCACGCCAACCACCGGCCGGCATCCATTACCTGATCCGACCCAGCTGGCGCAAAAATTGAGCGAGTGGGGCATCGACAATCACACACAAGTAGTCGCCTACGACGATATGGGCGGAATGCTAGCCGCCGCACGGTTATGGTGGCTATTGCGCTGGCTGGGACATGAAGCCGTGGCGGTTCTGGATGGCGGGCTTGCGGCGTGGCGACGGGCTGAACTACCGCTGACGACTGCCACGCCGACCGCGCGACCGGCAGCGTTCGAGGCCCGACCGGATGATCGGCTATGGTTGACAGCCGCTCAGATACAGGCATTGTCGAAGGAAGAACAGCTGGTAGATGCACGAGCAGCGGCCCGCTATCGGGGAGAAATGGAACCCATCGACCCGGTTGCCGGCCATATTCCAGGCGCGATCAATTTACCGACCGAGGACAATCTCACCACCGACGGCCATTTTCAGCCGGCCGATGCGTTGCGGACGCGATTTCTGGCGGTGCTGGCTGGGAGGTCACCGACGGCAGTGGTGCATCATTGCGGGTCGGGCCTGACCGCGTGCCATAACCTGCTGGCAATGGAAGCCGCCGGACTAAACGGCTCCCGGTTGTATGCCGGCTCGTGGAGTGAGTGGATCCGCGACCCGAGCCGACCGGTCACCACCGGCGCGATTTGAGTGCGAGCATCGCTGTCACCGCCCCAACGAAGCTGAGGAAAGCCGCGCTCGAGGCGATTAAACCGGCGCGGTGTCGGCTCCCGTTATCCCCGCCGGATACAATCGTTCCAGCGCCTCTGCCTCGACACGGATGATCTCGATGCTACTCTTGCGAGTGAAAGTCCAACCGTGAGACCGCCTCTGGCCGAATATGGCATACGAGAGAATGGAGTAGCCGCGCAATCCTACTCGTTCGCCCATCGCCATGCTGACACTGGCCTTGTCGAGCGCTTTGCATTGGAGGCTGTCACCGTTCATTGTTGTTCCCCTAGAAAACCGTATCGTACAATCCGGCGCTTTACCGGGCTTTGATTATCTTATCGGCGGCGGCCGCCAAAACTGGAGGGCGTCATTCCTGGAAATGACAGATTTGTGAGTGCAACCGGCCGAGACTGACGAGGCTAGATGATCCGCCTTGGCCAGAATCACCCATACGATCGGGAAACAGCGAATGTCAAAAAAAATTCATAACAGCTTCATCGCGCTCTGTATCACCTCGGTCTTGAGCGCCTGTGCCGGACTCCCCTTCCTTCACACCGAGGATGCTCCCGAATCGGCACGGTCAGCCGATTCCGATCCCCCGTTTATCGATTACTGGCAAACTCGCGACCCCGCCGAATATCGACACTCCTCTCCTGCCGCCGATACGACTCAGCGAAAACCACTCGCTTCATCCCGAGATGTTGTCGTTTTACCTAAAAAAAAATCAACGCCCCCTCCGGTCGGACACGACAGCGAGACCAAAATCAGTTTGACCATATCCATACGAGCCGGAGATACCGGGCGAGCCCCGCAACAGCCCGATTCTCGAAAGCGGGACGGCACTGGAACAACCGCCGCTCCTGCCAAACCCCTCGCCACGCCTAAAATCGCCCAAGGCAATTCCGCCACCTCGAACACCTCAAAGCGGAAGGGCAGATCCAAATCAACTGGAGCCGCCGCCAAAAACCTCTGGGATCGGATGCGCGAGCGGTCGGTTCTGGCAGACGTGGAACATCCTCGGGTCAACGAACAGATCGAGTACCTAAAACGCAATCCTGGGTATCTGAATCTGTTGTCACAACGATCAAAACCGTACCTCCACTATCTCGTGGAACAGATCGACCGGCGTGGCTTACCGATGGATCTGGCGCTATTGCCGATGGTGGAAAGTGGGTTCGAGCCGACGGCCGTGTCCCCCAAGGAAGCCGCCGGTCTCTGGCAGATCATCCCAACCACCGGCCAGGAATGGGGTCTCACGATCACCGACGGTTATGACGGTCGGTTCGACATCCATGCCTCGACCGGAGTGGCCTTGGATTATCTGCGCTATCTGAACAAGCTGTTCAAAGGCGACTGGCTGCTGGCGCTAGCGGCGTACAACGCCGGTCCGGGCGCAGTGACGGAAGCTCTCCAAGCCAATGCGCGCGAGGAGGCTCGGGCTGCGGAGGCGGCTAAAAAACTGGTGGCCTCGCGACCACTGAAACAGCCGGCACCGCTCGCGGCGGCGCCAGCGAGCATATTGCCGACCGCGCCGCCAGCGGGCGTCGTTTCCGCCGCCTCTTCCGCCAACGAGACCGCAAAAGCCGACATCGCCGCGCCCCCCTCCTCCACTGCGGCGCAATCTCAGGCGATATCGAGCGCGGCGGCGGTTGAGCAATCGCCACCAAGGTTAGAATCGGCTTTTTGGCGACTGAAACTGCCGAAGGAAACTACGGATTACGTGCCCAGAATTCTGGCCCTGTCGCGGATCATCGCCAACCCGGCAGTGTATGGCGTGCGCCTCCCGCCGCTTGTCAACCAACCTTATTTGTTCAGGGTCGATGTCGCATCCGACGTCAAGATCACCGATGCGTTCGTGCTCGCGGGCATCCCCAATCAGGATTTTTTCCGTTTCAATCCAGGATTCAAACCCGGCGTCGAGCCGCCACTGCGCGCTTATAACCTGCTGTTGCCTTTGGAGCAGGCCCAAACTCTGACCACCACCATACCGGGTGTCCATATGGTAGCGGCCAGAAAATACACGGTTAGGAAAGGCGAAACCCTTGCCACCATCGCCAAGCGGCACGGCGTGCCTTCCCTGCAACTGGCTCAGTGGAACCAACTCAAGGTGGATACCGTGCTGAAAACGGGTCAACAACTCATCGTCTATCCTTCCTCCTAGGGCCGTCGCCTAGCCGAAAGGGCAACTCCGTTTTAGCCGTTACCGTGCCCCGAACCGGAACCCGGTACCGGTGGCAAAGGCGGGATGACGAATTTATGCTTTGCCAGGTATTCCTTGACCTTTCGCTCTGCTGCTTCAAGCTGGACCGAGGTCATTTTCTTGGCGATATCCCGCTTGCCCTGAGGCGCTAGGCTATCGCCTTGGGACTCGGCCAGCGCATACCAGAAATATGCTTGCACCGGATCGGCCGGTGTACCCTCGCCCTGCTCGTACATGATCCCCAAATTGACCTGAGCCTGCGAAAAACCCTGTTCCGCAGCCTTGAGATACCACTCCATGGCCTTGGCATTATCCTCTGGCATACCCTTCCCTTCGTCGTATAGCACTCCCAAGTTAAACTGGGCGAAAGGGTAACCTTTCTCTGCCAGCGGTCGGATGATAGCGATCTCAGCGGCGTAATCGCCGCGCTCGTGCGCATTCTTGGCACGATCCCAGTCGCCATCGGCGGCCAAGGCCGACACAGCATTCAGCAGGCTACCCGCCAGCAGAAGAAAAAACGGTTTATTCATGCATACCTGTCCGATTTTTGCAGTTGTCGATTGAGCGGGGACATGGCCAAGTGTAGCACTCTACCGGTTCGAGAAGCACAGGGCGTTTCACGCATGCGGTAGGGTAGGTAACTTATCGACTGGTCGGAAGCCAGCCCGTCCAGTTTGGAGGCAGCCGACCGTTACCGCAATCGCAGCTCGCCACCGTCCCACCAGCCACGAGCCAGCATCGCCCAACCCGCTATCCAGGCGTGGTAAAGGTGGCTATTGGGAACATAGGGATTTTGATCGTCGTTTCTGCTAGCCGCTTCAAGTCCTTGCCGAAAGGCCTGGCGCAAAAAGGGAGCCAATTTTTTCGAAGCGTTCACATTGCCGCGCATCATCGATACCACGAAGCATCTGGACTTCGCTTTCCATCGCTCTGACAGGCGAAAAATCCGACAAATCTTCAGAAACCGGATACTGGTTTTCGCCAACGCAACGCGAAAAAAATCCTGGGCGAGAGTCCAATTACAAAACAATCAGATCAATTTTATGGTTATTGTGTATTTGACAATAATTTTATGTAAAATGCAACTTTGTTGCTTGTGGATCATCGCTCTGCATTTGATACAAACTGGCATACAAGCCTTGCCGCGCCAGCAATTCGGTATGAGAACCGATCTCGGCGATCTGACCCTGATCGAGCACCACAATGCGATCAGCGTTTTCGATGGTGGACAACCGATGCGCGATAACGAAAGCGGTGCGCCCCCGCCGCAAGGTATCGAGCGCTTGCTGGACTTTCCGCTCGGATTGCGTGTCCAGTGCCGAGGTAGCCTCGTCAAGGATCAGGATCGGTGCGTTCTTGAGCAGAGCGCGAGCGATGGCAAGGCGCTGGCGCTGGCCACCCGATAGCCGCGCCCCATTTTCACCGATCAGCGTATGAAGTCCCTGGGGTAACGCGCGGATGAACTCCATGGCGTGAGCGCTTTCGGCAGCCCGGATCAAGTCGGCTTCAGCGGCCTGGAAGCCGGCCCCGTAGGCGATGTTGGCGGCCACGGTATCATTGAACAACACGATATCTTGGCTGACGTAGGCGATGTTAGCCCGCAAATCGACCAACCGCAGCTCACGGATCGGCACGCCGTCCAGCAGGATCTCGCCACTGTCCGGCTCGTAAAATCGCGGCAACAGGCTCATCAAGGTGGTCTTGCCGCTGCCAGATGGTCCGACCAGGGCGATCGTCTCGCCTGGTCGCACGTCCAAGCTCAACTGGCGAATGACCTCGGCGCCCTCAGCGCGGTAACGGTGAGTGACGGCCTGGAAACTGACCCGGCCAATGGCCCGACCGATGGCGCGAGTGCCCCGGTCCGGTTCCAGCGGCTCGTCAAGCACCGCGAAAATGGTTTCCGCCGCTGCCATCCCGCGCTGCAGCTGTTCATTGACTTTGGTCAGCCGCTTGATCGGCGACAATAACATCGCCATCGCCCCGAACAGAGAGACAAAACCGCCGACCGTGATCTGATCGGCGATCGACTGCAAGGAGGCGAGGTAAATCATCAAGCCCAAGGCAATGATCGCCAATAGCTGCACCAGCGGCCCGCTACCTTCCGAGGTAGCAGCCAGTTTCAGGTTAAACTGACGAACCCGATTGTTGATCCTGCCAAAGCGTTTCCGCTCGTAGTCCTGCCCACCAAAGATCTTGATCACCTTGTGGCCTTGCAGGACTTCGTCGATCACATGGGTCAATTCACCCATGAGTTCTTGCAGCTCTCGACTCAACCGCCGCAATCGGCGGCTGATCGCGCGCATGATCAAGCCAATGCCTGGGGCAATCACGAAAGCCAGTAGCGACAATTGCCAGTTCAAATAGAACATCCAGGCCAGCAAACCGATGACGGCGAGTCCGTCCCGGACCAGCGTGACCAGCGCTTGCGTGCTGGCAGTCATCACCTGATTGACATCGTAGGTCAGCCGCGACAGCAAGTTGCCAGCGGAGTGATGATCGAAATAGCAGGTCGGCAGTGCTAGGAAGCGCGCAAACAGCGCATCACGCAAATCCATCACCACCCGATGGGCGATCCAGCTCATTGCCACCGAGCCTATGAAGTCCGCAATTCCCCGGATAATGAAGACCGTCACCAGCAACAGGGGCATCACACGGATGGAGTGAGGATCTTTCTCGACGAAGCTACCATCCAGGAGCGGCTGGATGAGAGCCGCGACCAGTGGGTCGCTGATCGCCACCACTGCGGTACCGACCAACGAAAGCGCGAAAATCCGGCCATACGGTCGAACGTAGCGCAATAACTGTCGATAAGGATGTTTGTTGTCCATGTCGAATAGCGCCACCGAAGCGAATACGATTGAGGGTGAGACCAGCCGCTTTTTGCACCAGGCCCGATCAATCGACATGCTATCATGAGATTTTCCGCAACATTTCCAATCCTATCGATGAAACCGATCATTCCCCGTTTCGAAGGGTCCCGAGTGCTCATCGTCGGCGATGTCATGCTGGACCGTTATTGGCACGGTTCCGCAGCCCGTATCTCGCCGGAAGCGCCAGTGCCGGTGGTCAAGGTCGAGGAGGTCGAGGAACGCCCCGGCGGCGCGGCCAACGTTGCGGTCAATGTCGCGACCTTGGGCGGCCAAGCCCGGGTGCTGGGCATCGCTGGCTTAGACGAGGCTGCTACGGTGCTGGAAACCAAGCTGCGGCGACTGGGCGTGATCTGCGATCTAGTCCGCCTGCCGGGTCAAGCGACCATCACCAAGCTGCGGGTGCTCAGCCGCAATCAACAATTATTGCGGCTGGATTTCGAGGACAGCTTTCCCGGATTCGAGCCGGCGGAACTCCAGGATCGGTTCGCCCATCACCTTGCGGAAGCAGATGTGGTGGTGTTATCTGACTATCGGAAGGGCGCGTTGCGCGACATCGAGCACTACATCCTCGCCGGTCGCGCTACCGGTCGGCCGGTGCTGGTCGATCCCAAGGGGTGCGATTTCAGCCCCTATCGCGGCGCGACTCTGCTGACACCCAATCTAGCGGAATTCGAGGCTGTGGCCGGTCCGTGCCGCGACGAGGCGGAATTGGTGGGAAAAGGCCAGGCACTGCGCCGGAATCTGGAACTGGACGCGCTGCTAATCACGCGTGGCGAACAGGGCATGACCTTGCTGCGCGGCGATGCCGAGCCGTTGCATCTGGCAGCCCGTGCCCGTGAGGTCTACGATGTGACCGGGGCTGGCGATACGGTTATCGCCACACTGGCGGCCGGGCTAGCAGCCGGACTGGCACTGCCGGTAGCTACCTCGCTGGCCAACTTGGCGGCCGGCATTGCGGTCGGCAAGTTGGGCACGGCCAGTGTCACAACATCCGAATTGCGCCGAACCTTGTACGAGCATGATGAGCCGCCGCGCGGGGTACTGGAGGAAACGCAATTGCTGCGCGCGGTGGCGGATGCCAAGGCCCACGGCGAAACCATCGTCATGACCAACGGCTGTTTCGACATCCTCCACGCCGGCCATGTAGCCTATCTCGAACAAGCCAAGCGGCTGGGGAGCCGGCTAATCGTCGCAGTAAATGACGACGCATCCGTACGTCGGCTCAAGGGAGAGGACCGGCCGGTAAACCCGCTGTGGCAGCGGATGCGGGTGCTGGCCGGGCTGTCGGTTGTCGATTGGGTCGTGTCGTTTAACGAGGATACTCCGGAACGACTGATTTGTGCGGTCGAGCCGGATTATCTAGTCAAGGGCGGCGACAACGATCCGGCCAAAATTCCCGGTAACCGCTGCGTCTGGGAGGCAGGCGGCCAAGTGGTCGTGATGGATTACATCGAGGGTTGCTCGACCACCAGCACCCTCTCACGAATTTTGAACCACTCATGAAACCAATCGGCAATGTCATCAAGGTCGATGTTGCCATCATCGGCGGCGGTATCGCCGGTTTGTGGCTGCTGGCCCAGTTGCGGGCGCGCGGCTATGGCGCATTACTGATCGAGAGCGAGCAGCTGGGCGCTGGCCAGACCATTTGTTCCCAGGGCATCATTCACGGTGGCGCCAAATACGCTCTGCGTGGGCAAATCACCGAGTCTGCCAAGGCGGTCGCCGAAATGCCGACGCTATGGCGGCAATGCTTGAGCGGCGAGGGGGAGGTCGATTTGCGCGGCGCATGGCTGCTGGCCGATCACCAGTATCTCTGGGCAACCCGCTCGCCAACCTCCTGGCTGGTAGCGTTTTTCGCCAGCAGACTGCTGCGTAGCCGCATGGAAAAAGTAGCCGGGGTCGGATCGGGCGACTATCCTCCAGCCTTGCGGCATCCAGCATTCCGGGGCACGGTGTATCGGTTGGACGAGCCAATCATCGAGATCGCTTCAGTGCTGTCAGTGTTAGCCCAACGCCAGCGGCAGGCGGTGGTGCGCTGCCACGGTCCAGCAGTCCCGGCCCGCGATGGCGCAATCACCCTGCGCCATCCCGAGCGACCGCCGCTGGTCGTTCGCCCGGCCTGTACGGTCTTTGCCGCTGGGGCCGGCAACGCAGCCCTGCCGTCAGCGGCGATGCAGTTGCGACCCTTGCACATGGTGCTGGCTCGCGGCCCTGGTTTACCAGGCCATTTGTACGCACACTGCGCAGGCGCTAGCGAGGTACCACGCCTCACCGTCACCACCCACCACGACGCCGCCGGCCGATTAATTTGGTATCTCGGCGGTGGATTGGCTGAGGAAGGCGTCAAACGCGACCGTTCGGAACAAATTCGTGCCGCCCGCCGAGAACTGGCCAGCTTGTTACCGTGGGCGGAGTGGTCGCGCGTGGAATTCGCTACGTTCATTGTCAAACGGGCTGAGTCCCGACAATCGAGCGGTGCCCGACCGCCTGGCCCCAGCGTATTTCGCGATGGCCGAACGCTGGTGGTCTGGCCGACCAAGCTGTCGCTGGCGCCGATACTGGCCGAGCGGGTGCAAGAGGCGTTGCAAACCCTGAATGTGCGGCCCCAGCCGGCGGATTTGCGGCTTCTGGCGGACTGGCCGCGTCCGGCAGTGGCGACCTACCCATGGGATCGGGAGGATCTAGAGTGGAGCTGAGGTTGCTGGGTGCGACCGGCCTACAGGTCAGCCCACTGGGTTTGGGAACGGTCAAGCTCGGCCGCAACCAAGCGGTCAAATATCCTCGGGCATTCGAGCTGCCATCGGATCGAGACGCCTTAACATTGCTGGAAATCGCTTGGGATTTGGGGATCAACTTCCTGGATACTGCCCCGGCGTACGGCACAAGCGAAGAACGATTGGGCCGGTTGCTGCGGCACTGCCGACGGGAGTGGGTGATTGTGACCAAGGTTGGCGAGGCATTTCAGGATGGCGTATCCCACTTCGATTTTTCCGCTGCCGCCACCCGCATCAGCGTTGAACGCAGCCTGCGACGGTTGGGCGTGGCAACGCTGGACGCCGTGCTGATCCATTCCGATGGCGATGATTTGGCCATTCTGGAGCGGGAAACCGTACTGCCGACCCTGTTCGATCTCAAGCAGGCGGGTTTGATACGGGCGGTGGGAATGTCCACCAAAACCGTCGACGGCGGGCTACGGGCGGTGGAGTGTTGCGATCTGGTGATGGTCACCCATAACTGGTACCAACGCGAGAAATTGCCGGTCATCCGCGCCGCCCAAGCTGCAAACAAAGGCGTGTTAATCAAGAAAGGCTTGCTCAGCGGCCATCTCGATCGGATAGCGGAACCTGATCCGATTGTGGCGTCGCTAAGCTCAATTTACGCCGAGCCGGGCATCAGCAGCGTGGTAGTGGGCACCCTCAATCCAACACATCTGCGGGCGAACGCGGCGGCGGTGGAACGAGCGCTGGCTGAACAAGCGAAATCGGCCCAGCTTACCGTTGGCTCTGCTTGATCGCCAGTTTCCCGTATCCACCAAAGGCTCGCTTCAAGAATACCTCTTGCCGGACAGGCCCTGCTGTTCCAGGGTAAAGCGGGTATCCGCATCCGATCCGCATCGCTCGCCCCGATGGTCGGATCGTCGCCGACCACGACTAAACCTCAAACTGCCGGAATACCAAGGTGGCGTTGGTCCCGCCGAAGCCAAAGCTGTTGGACATCACAACCTTGAGATCAGCGTCATCAATCCGTTCTCGCACGATCGGGAAGCCCTCCGCCGCCGGGTCAAGAGTTTCGATGTTGGCCGAAGCCGCGATGAAGCGATTGTCCATCATCAGTAGCGAGTAGATCGCCTCATGCACGCCCGCCGCACCCAGCGCGTGACCGGTCAGCGGCTTAGTGGAGCTGAACGGGGGAATCCGCTCGCCGAACAGTTCTCGGATCGCCTCCAACTCACGAATGTCGCCGACGGGGGTGCTGGTACCGTGAGTGTTGATGTAGTCCACTGGCTCGGCGATTCCCGCCAGCGCCAGTTTCATGCAACGCAATGCACCTTCGCCGGACGGTTGTACCATATCGAAACCGTCCGAGGTCGCCCCATAGCCCGTCAGCTCCGCGTAAATCCGGGCACCGCGCCGCTGGGCGTGTTCCAATTCCTCCAGCACCACCACGCCGCCGCCACCGGAAATCACGAAACCATCGCGGTTGGCGTCGTAAGTACGAGAGGCGGTTTGCGGGGTCGCGTTGTATTTGGTGGATAGCGCGCCCATGGCGTCGAACAGATGGGTCAGACTCCAGTGTACTTCCTCGCCGCCGCCGGCGAACACGATGTCTTGCTTATTCCACTGGATCAGCTCGGCACCATGGCCGATGCAGTGGGCACCGGTAGCGCAGGCCGAACCGATGCTGTAATTGACACCCTTGATCTTGAATGGTGTCGCCAGGCAGGCCGTGGTGGTGCTGCTCATAGTGCGCGGCACCATGTACGGTCCAACCCGCTTCAGGCCTTTGTTGCGCAACAAATCGGCCGCTTCGACCATATTCTGCGGACTACCACCACCGGTCCCCGTCACCAGACCAGTGCGCGGACTGGACACCAAATCCTCCGACAACTGGGCGTCGGCGATCGCTTCCTGCATGGCGATGTAGTTGAACGCGGCAGCGTCGCCCATAAACCGTAGGATTTTACGGTCGATCCGCGCCGCCAAATCGACCCGCAACGGACCGCGCACATGGGAGCGCAGGCCCATCTCTTTGTAATCTTCCGCATATTCCAAACCACTGCGACCCTGCCGCAGCGATTCCAGCACTTCCCAGCGGTCGTTGCCGATGCTGGACACGATACCGATACCGGTTACCACCACCCGTCTCATCGTCGCTCCTCAAAAACCTTCGGTCGAGGTGAACAAACCGACCCGCAGGTCCTTGCCGGTGTAAATAGTCCGGCCATCGACCTCCAGGTTCGCGTCGGCGATACCCATAACCAGTTTGCGCAGAATCACTCGCTTCATTTGAATGTGATAAGTCAATTTTTTGGCTTCGGGGCGCACTTGGCCGGTGAATTTCACCTCGCCGCAACCCAGCGCCCGCCCTCGCCCCTGGCCTCCCATCCAACCCAGAAAGAATCCGACCAATTGCCACATCGCGTCCAAACCCAGGCAACCGGGCATCACTGGATCGCCGATAAAGTGGCAGATAAAAAACCAAAGATCGGGATGAATGTCCAGTTCCGCGACAATCTCGCCCTTACCGTATTGGCCGCCCTCGGATCCAATGTGAACGATGCGATCCACCATCAGCATGTTCGGCAGGGGCAACTGAGCGTTACCGGGGCCGAACAGTTCGCCTCGGGCGCAGGCGAGCAGTTCCTCGCGAGTATAGCTGGATTGTTTGTTCACGATCAGGAATACCCTCACTGGGTCGATGCAATTAGGAAAGCCGGGGTCAGGCAAAATTTTAAGCAGGCGATTATAAGGTTTTTTCGGGTTGATGGACCAGGCACGGGTGGTTCTTTTGCAATTCCATTACAATCGGGTTACTCGGTTTACTTTTAGCGGAACCCCCTCTTGAATTCGCACGACTTCCTGGTACTGAACGCCATGCGGCTGGCGGAGCGTGCCCATCGCCAGCGCAACCATTGGCGGAAAGCCCCGCCCGGCGAGGACCGTCCTGCCTATTTTTTGCACTTGGCCGAGGTTGCCTGGCTGCTGATCGACAGCGGGGTTCGCGACGAGGCGCTGATCGCGGCCGCTTACCTGCACGACAGCATCGAAGACTGCGAATATGATGAGCGTTCGTTGGCTGATGCGCTCGGCAACGTCCGGGTAGCGGCACTGGTCGCGGCCGTCTCGGAAATCGACAAGGGCCAAAGTTGGGAAACCCGCCAGCAACAATATCGCGAACGGTTGGCGACATTGGACGAGCCGGCGACGCTGGCCTTGTCTTGCGCCGACAAAACCGCCAATCTGATGGATATGAACCGGCTACTGGCCCGAGGCCACGCCGTGGACAGTTTCACCAAGCGCGGCTTCGCACCGCAACAGGCGAAGTTTGAGGCTTTGGACCGACTTTTCCAAGGCCGCGTTCCAGAACGGCTTTACCAGCGATTTCAGCAGGCACTGGCAGAGTTTCGGGAGCGAGGTCGGCCCCCCGCCTGAAACCCTTGTCTTTCTCATCCCTCCGGCCGGTCAGTGCCGATTTTGCCCTCGGTACCCGCCCACAGGTGGCGGATATTGGAGCGATGCCGCCAAATTAACAGACCCACCATGACCAGCACGACGGCAAGAGAGGCTCCCGACAGACCGAAGTACCATGCGAACAACGGCGTCAGCGCCGCTGCGGTCAAAGCCGAAAGCGAGGAAATCCGTAGGACGAAGGCCATGATCAGCCAAGTGGCCAGCGCTGCCAACGCCACTGGCGCCGACAAGCCGAGAATCGCACCGAACGCGGTCGCTACACCCTTACCGCCCTGGAAACCGAAGAAAATCGGATACAGATGCCCCAGGAACGCCGCCAGCGCGAGCAGGGCCAAGCCCGTCGCTTCCACGCCGGCCAATCGCGCCAATAGCACTGGCAGCAGGCCCTTGAGAAAATCGCCCGCCAAGGTGATCGCAGCGGCTTTTTTGCCGCCAAGCCGCAGTACATTGGTGGCGCCAGGGTTGCGCGAACCTTCGTTGCGGGGATCGGGCAAGCCCATCGCCCGACAGACGATGATCGCGGTGGAAACGGAACCGGCCAGATAGCCGAGTACGATAAACAGGAGGATCACGAGCATAAAAACCGTCGCTTCAAACGGGTTCGGGGTTGTCGGCAAGCGAGCTGACAAGAGATCAGCCGGGTTTCGACCGGCCGTTTTACGCTAAGATAAACTACTGTTCGGAACTCCCGCATGGATATTATTTTCATTCACGAACTGCGTGTCCAAACCCTCATCGGCGTCTACCCTCAGGAACGCGAGGCCCGGCAAACCTTGGCTCTCGACCTGGAACTGGGCACCGACATCCGGCCGGCCGCCGCAACCGACCGGCTTGATGATACGCTCGATTACCAGGTTGTGGCGCAGCGGATTGAAGAATTTGCCGCCGCCAGCGATTTTCAGCTGGTGGAAACCCTCGGCGAGCGGATCGCCGAACTGCTATTGAGGGAATTCGGCGTGCCCTGGCTACGGCTGACCCTGCACAAACCCGGCGCGGTGGCCGGCGCACGCGAAGTCGGCATCATCATCGAGCGCGGCACTCGGAATTAAAAGACATGGCCTGGGTCTGTATCGGCATCGGCAGCAACATCGAACCGGAACGGAACATTCGCAGTGGTTTGGCGGCGTTGCAAAAGCGCTTCGGACCGCTGGTCATATCCACAGTCTATGCCAATGCGGCGATTGGCTTCGCCGGTGATGATTTTCTCAATCTCGCGGCGCGGTTTGCCACTGATCTGCCAGTTCGGGTCGTAGCCGCCGCGTTGCGGGAGATCGAAGCGGCCTATCAACCGCAAAACAGCAACTTGAAATTCGCTTCGCGTGCCTTGGATCTGGATTTACTGCTTTATGACGACCTAGTGCTGCGCGAACCTGGCGTTCAGATACCTCGCGATGAAATTACCCGCTACGCCTTCGTCCTGCGGCCATTGGCGGAAATCGCCGGCGACTACCGCCACCCCCTGCTAGACCTCACCTTCGCCGAATTATGGGCGAATTTCGACCCTTCACGCGAAACCCTAAGACCGGTGACTCTGGCACTCTAGGCCGGACGCATGACCTGGTCTTTAAATGTCTAGCGCCTACAAACGGCTCCACTGCGCGCGGCGCTGTTCCCGGATTCGCGGCATCAATACGACCGCCACCAGCAAGACGCCTAGCAACACCGACCCCATCAGCAAGCGGATGTTATCGTTATCGTTTCGCAGCGCACGATTCTCCTGTTGGACGATTTGCAGCTCGCGCTCCAAAATAATCGCCCGTTCCTGCAGAACCCTGTTGCGCTCGTCGAGCGCGACCGTATCGGCGGCCACCTTGCGATACTGCGCCAATTGTTGGCGCAGCCGTTGGGCTTCCTCGTAAAGCTGCGGATAGTTGAGCCCCTCGCCGTTCGGTTTGGTCACCACCTCGTCGAGATGCTGTTCGAGATCGGTATGGCGTGCCTGCAACTGGGCCATTTCCTGGCGGATGTTGGCCAATTGCTCCCGGCTGCTTGGAGTATCGGTCAACTGATCGCTACGAATCCACCCTTTCACACCGGAGGGGGCGCGAACTTGAGTGTAGCCTTTGGCAGAATCAACTTGCAGCACGCTAACGGCGGCGCCGCTCCGGACCGCACCGACGATCTTATAACGGTCGGAGGCACCCGCGCGAAGCGGTATATCGACCATATCGCTCACGTAGGCAGTGGTTCGGGACAGCGGCGAGGATTGAGGCTGCCCTTGGGCCGGGATGACGGCGAACAAAAGCACGCCCATCAACAGGCACGGAACGAACGGCGTTTTCATGGGAAAAGTATGGGGAAAAACGGGGAAACAGCATTGGGTGATATTGTTTTTAGACTATTCTACCCCTTTATACTTTCAGTTTGTACCAATTGACACGACAGGATTACAAGAAAACTCGCGCATGCCGAATATCTAAAGATCACTCCACATTTGTGGTAAAAATCCGATCCACTCCAAACAGCGCTGTGCTCGCTCGTAACGTAAGGGGAGAATGCGCGGAGCATCTCAAATCACCCTGACCAAATCCGATGACCACCATACCCCCCGACCGCCATACCGGTTTGCCCGAACCCGACGCTGTCGCGTCCGCGCACAGCGCTCGCGTGCTTGACCAGATCCGCGCCGATATCACCGCTACCGGCGGGGGAATTTCCTTTGCTCGCTATATGGATTTAGCGCTTTATGCACCGGGTCTGGGCTATTATCGTGCCGGTACTCGTAAATTCGGCCCCGATGGCGATTTCGTCACGGCACCGGAATTGTCGCCTTTGTTTTCGCGCTGCCTTGCCCATCAGTGTCGCCAAATTCTGGAGCAGATCGGCGGCGGCGCGATCATCGAGCTGGGTGCCGGCACCGGCATCATGGCTGCCGACATTCTGCGAGAACTGCAAATCTTGGCGGCACTCCCGGAGCGTTACGCCATTCTCGAAACCAGCGGCGAACTGCGCCAACGCCAGCGCCAAACTCTGGCCGAACGGACACCGGACTTGCTAGAGCGGGTCGTCTGGCTCGACACATTGCCAGAACCCGGTTTACGGGGAATCGTGCTTGGCAACGAGGTCTTGGATGCCCTGCCGGTCGAGCGCTTTCGCATCACGGCAAACGGACCGCGCCGGTTACGGGTGATCTGGAACGATGCCGATCCCGCGACACCCACCGGGACCGGCTTGGCTTGGGACGAGGGCGGGGAAGACCCGGAACTGACGGCGGCCGTGGCACTGATCGAAACCGGACTTGGCCGACATCTACCAGTGGGCTATGTCTCCGAATACGTGCCCCACCTAGCGGATTGGGTACACGCCATCGCCGAACCGCTGGCAGCCGGGGCATTGTTGTTCGTTGATTACGGCTATTCGCACCGGGAGTACTACCACCCCGAACGCACCGACGGCACGCTGCTCTGCCATTATCGCCATCGCGTCCACGCTGATCCCCTGATCTTACCCGGCTTGCAGGATATTACCGCCAGCGTGGACTTCACCGCCGTGGCCGATGCCGCCCGCGCCGCTGGTCTAGAGCTGGCCGGTTACACTAGTCAGAATTATTTCCTGTTTGGTTGCGGACTCATGGATCTGCTGGCCGAAGTGGACACTGCCGACACGGTTCGCTATCTGGAGCAGGTTCGTCAGGTGAAATTACTCACCCTACCCGGTGAAATGGGCGATCGTTTCAAAGCCATCGCGCTAACACGCCATGTGGAGATCCCGCTCTGTGGTTTCTCCTTCCGGGACGAGCGCGGCCGGCTATAGTTGGGATGTGATTGTCACTCCCGGTTCGGAGGCACAGCACATGGGCCAAGAAATATCCTGCTCGGAGTTTACCGACGAGGATTTCTCGCGATTCCAGACACGTTTGCGCGAAGAAACCGCGCAACTCGCCGATTGGTTTCGCACGGGGCGCTTCGCCTCGCGTGGCGGAGTCGGCGGTTTCGAAATCGAAGCATGGCTGGTAAACCGCCAAGGCCAGCCGGCACCGCTCAATCAGGCATTTCTGGAGCGGCTGGCCGATCCGCTGGTCGTGCCGGAATTGAGCATGTTCAACATTGAACTCAACACGCCGCCACTGCCCTTGCAGGGTGACACCCTGCGGCGAATGCACGCCAATCTCGAAAGCTTGTGGCAACGCTGCCAGCGCGTGGCGGCCGAACTCGATGCGACTGTGATGCTGATCGGCATTCCGCCGACTGTGCGTGTCCAGGATCTCACGCCGGAGTATATGTCCTGCCGGGAACGCTATCGGGCTATCAATGCCCAAATTCTGTGGCGACGGCATGGCCAACCGATGAAGCTGACCATCCACGGCATCGAAACTCTCCGCTTGACGCATCCTGACGTGATGCTGGAAGCGGCGACCACCTCGTTCCAGACCCACTTACAGGTCGCCACTCGCGATGCGGCGGCATTCTTCAACGCTGCCTTGGCGGTCTCGGCCCCCATGGTTGCGGTTGCGGCCAATTCGCCGTTGTTATTCAACAAGCTGCTTTGGCAGGAAACCCGTATCCCGCTGTTCGAGCAAGGCGTGGCCCTGGAAGGCGGAGAATGTTCGGACGATCCGAGCTTCCGCCGCGTCAGCTTCGGCGGTGGCTACATTCGGGATTCGCTGCTGGAATTATTCACCGAAAACCTCACGCACTATCCGCCGCTGCTGCCAGTGGACCTCTGCGACGAACCCGCGAATCAGCTGCCGCACCTGCGTCTGCACAACGGCACGATCTGGCGCTGGAACCGGCCGCTGTTGGGTTTCGAGCCGGATGGAACGCCGCATCTGCGCATCGAGCATCGCGTGATGCCGGCGGGTCCCAGCATCCTCGACACCCTCGCCAACGCGACCTTGTATTACGGTCTCGTGCACGGTTTGGCGCTCACGCACCCACGGATCGATACGGTGCTCGAATTTGGGCAGTGCCGGGCAAATTTCTACGCTGCGGCACGGGATGGTTTACGGGCCGAGGTAGTATGGCTGAACGGCCGACGCCTGCCGTTGCGGCAATTGCTGCTGGAGGAATTGTTGCCGTTGGCTCGACGTGGATTGCTGGCGTTGGAGCTCGACGCAGCGGACGTGACCGAGTATCTGGACATCATCGCCGCGCGAGTAGCAAGCGGCCGCACCGGCGCCGACTGGCAACAACGCTTTCTCGCCCATTACGGCCCTGATCTGACAGCGCTTACCCTCACGTATCTGGATCGGCAGGGAAGCGGCCGAGCAGTCCATGAGTGGGAATGCTGAAATCAACTGTCCCACCAGCCTTCATCCGCCTCCCGGAAACCGGTCCATTCGGCGCAGCACCGGGAAGCGCCACATCCAAATGGCGGTAACCGCCAGGGTCGCGACGCCGCCGGCCACGACAGCCGGCACCAAGCCGAGCCAAGCGGCGGTGAGACCGGACTCGAATTCCCCCAATTCGTTCGAAGCGCCGATAAAGACGGCGTTGACCGCGCTGACGCGGCCCCGGATGACGTCCGGCGTTTCCAGTTGCACCAGCAGATGCCGGATGTAGACGCTGATCATGTCGCTGGCACCGAGGACGAACAGCGCAAACAGGGACAGCCAGAAGCTTTGCGAGAGACCGAACACGATCGTGGTCAGCCCGAACAGCGCGACACCGCCGAACATCCAGTAGCCGACCCGTCTCGACATCGGCTTGAACGCGAGCAGGATGGACATGAGCGCGGCCCCGGCTCCCGGCGCTGTGCGCAGCAAACCGAGGCCGTGCGGCCCCACTTGGAGCACATCGCTGGCGTAGGCCGGCAATAACGCCGTCGCGCCGCCGAACAATACGGCGAACAGATCGAGCGAAATCGCGCCAAGCACGATGGGCCGCAACCAGACGAAGCGCAACCCTTCCAGCAGCGTATTCCAGTTCGGCGTTTCCTTGTGGATCGCTGGCTGTTCGACGCGCGTCGAGCTCATCAACAGCATGGCCAGCAGAAAGAGCGTTGCCGCCGCACCGTACACCACGGCCGGGCCGAACAGGTAAAGCAAACCGCCCACGGTCGGCCCTACGATCACCGCAACTTGAAAACCCGAGGAACTGACCGCCACCGCGTTGCCGAAGCTTTCCAGCGGCACGAGATTCATCAGGATTGCCTGACTGGTCGGCATTCGAAAGGCGCGAGCCGCACCGAACAGCGCCAGAGCCGCGAACACCGGCCACAGCACCTGAAACCCGCCGAGCGTGAACAGCAACAAAATCAGCGCGCAAAGCAATTCCACACCGTGGCAAACGATGATGATGGCGCGACGGTTGAAATGGTCGGCGGCCTGACCGGCGACGAGCACCAGCGCGACGAAGGGCGCGAACTGAGCAAGACCGATCCAGCCCAAATCCAAGGCGTTACCGGTCATCGCGTACACCTGCCAACCCACCGCCACGTTTTGCATCTGCACGGCGATGGTGCCGAGCAAGCGGGCCGAGAGATAAAACGTGAAATTGCGATGGCGCAGCGCGCCGAAACCGTTCAGAGCGGATGAAGTCACGGCGGGTCGCTCGCAGCGGGCGCAGGATCGCCCGGTTTTGCCGCCTCGAACCAACGGACCCAATTCGATGCCCGAGGATCGCCCTCGGGCGGTGCCCACACCGCGAAATCCTTGTCCTCGATGGGGGAGTAAGGTCCTGGCTTGATCTCGAACATAAGGGTACCAGGGGCAAGGCTGACCACGCTGTGCCAAGCGTAGGCGGGAATTTCCACCGCACGGTCGCCGTCGTCGGCGCGCAGATCGGCGCGGGCAAAAATGTGGCCCATATCGTCGAAGTGGAGCACCGAAAAAGCGCCCCGGATCACGATCATCAGTTCCCAGCCGTTATCTCGCGCGTGCCGATGGGGACGCGCATACGTGCCCGGTTCCAGCGCGTTGAACAGACGCTGCACGGGGTCTTCCAGCACCGGATGCACGTTTAGGTTTTTGCGGCGCCGGGGCAAGCGGGCCGCTTCCACGCTTAGAGCGTCTAGGGTGGTGGCGGTGTAGAGTTTCAAGTCGTTGGGCATGGCGATATTCCCTATCCAGAAAAGCCTCCAACCCCATACCTCGCCCGATAATCTCGCATCTTCTCCAACTGCTCGGCATACTCCGGCCGTTCCGCCAGATACGCCACCACATCGTTCAAGTTCACGATGCTGGTCACGCTAATGTCATGAGCACGCTCGACTTCTTGCACCGCCGACAGTTCGCCCTGCCCCCGCTCCCGCCGATCCAGGGCGATGAGCACACCCGCTGGCGTCGCGTCGCAAGCGGCCAGAATGTGCATCGTCTCGCGGATGGCGGTGCCGGCGGTGATGACATCGTCCACGATCAGCACCCGGCCCTTGAGCGGTGCGCCGACGATCATCCCGCCCTCGCCGTGATCCTTGGCCTCCTTGCGGTTGAAACACCAGGGCACATCACGGCCGTATTGTTCGGCCAGCGCGACGGCGACCGTCGCCACCAGCGGAATGCCCTTGTAGGCTGGCCCAAACAACACGTCGAATTTTAATCCAGCGTCCACGATGGCGGCGGCGTAACACCGGCCCAGCCGGGCCAGCGCCGCACCGCTGTCGAACAAGCCGGCATTGAAGAAATACGGGCTGATCCGCCCAGATTTCAGTGTGAATTTGCCGAAGCGCAGCACGCCCCGGCCGATGGCAAAGTCGAGAAAGTCTCGCTGATAGTCCCGCATGGTTCGAGATTCCGGCTTGAGGATGACGCTGTGGAGCGCCATCGTTGGTTTCAGAAGTGTCGGAGAATGATGGCAGCAGTCATGGACCATCCTCGGCGGGAGGAAGCAATTCCTCCAGTTGGTGAATGAGCGGTGGAATATCCTGGGTTGCGGTTTTATACAGCCGGTCATGATCGATCTGACCATAGTCGTGAGCCAGGATATTCCGTTGGCCGATGATATTGCGCCACGGAATTTCGGGATGTTGTTCTTGGAAGGTTGTCGAGACTCTTCGGGCCGCCTCGCCAATGATTTCCAAACTGCGTTCGATGGCGAGTCTTGTGGCAAGATCGTGATGCCAGTCGCGTTCGGACCTGTTCGCCAGAATCGCAACGCAATGTTTGGCATACTCCAGCATGTCCCACAGATAAGCGTCATCGCGTTCCTCAAGCGCCATAAACTCGCTCCAAATCCTTCAAAATCGCACGACGTCGATAGGGATTGTTCAACACGCTGGGTGTGACCAGATCGACCAGGCGCCGATCGAGCAACCCGGATAGTTCGTCCTGCATCTCCACCATTTCGAACAAACCGATATTGGCGTTCGCCTCGAACTCGACCAAAAAATCCACATCGCTATCAGGTCGGAAGTCCTCGCGCGTGGCGGAGCCGAACACCGACAGCGATTTGATTTGGTGTTGGCGGCAGAATTCGGCAATCTTGTCGCGGGGTAGATTCAGGCTGGGATGAATCATAATTAAACCGTCCATCTGAGTTCGTGGTTCGAGATTCCGGCTTGAGGATGGGCAAATATCGGTATCATAGCGCGCTTTGCGGTCCTTCCACTGGAGCATCGCCGCCTAATGCGAGTGATCACCTTCAACGCCAACGGTATCCGTTCCGCCGCCAGCAAAGGTTTTTTTGCCTGGTTGGCCGAACAGAACGCGGACGTGGTCTGCCTTCAGGAAACCAAGGCCCACACCCATCAGTTGCCGCCCGATACTTACCATCCGGCCGGTTATCGCTGCTATTACCAGGACGCTGAGCGCAAGGGCTACAGCGGGGTCGCTCTCTTCGCCCGCCGCGAGCCGGACGAGGTGCGAACCGGACTGGGTTGGTCGGAGTGCGACGCGGAAGGCCGCTGGCTGGAAGCGCGCTTCGGCAATCTGAGCGTGATCTCGTTGTACCTGCCGTCCGGCTCCTCCAGCCCCGAACGGCAGGCGGTGAAATTCGATTTCCTGGCGCGGTTGGTCGAACCGCTGCAGGCGATGCGCGCCAGCGGTCGCGACTCGATCCTGTGCGGCGACTGGAACATCGCCCACAAGGAAATCGATCTGAAAAACTGGCGAGCCAACCGCGACCATTCCGGTTTTCTGCCCGAGGAACGGGCTTGGATGGACGAGTTGTTCGGACCGCTGGGCTGGGTCGATGCGTTCCGGGTGGTCAATCCCGAGCCCGATCAGTACACCTGGTGGTCGAATCGCGGCCGGGCGCGCGAAAAAAACGTCGGTTGGCGGATCGATTACCAAGTAGTCACGCCGAGCTTGGCCGATAAAGTTCGCGCCGCTGCCATTTACCGCGATCAGCGTTTTTCCGACCACGCGCCCCTGACGATGGACTACGACTATGCCTTCTGACGCCACCCGGCGCTCCGGTCGGGACATTCTGCGCATTTTCCTCAGCGGTCGCATGCTGACCGCCTTGCTGATGGGCTTTTCCTCCGGCCTGCCGCTGCTGCTGGCCACCGGTTCGGTGCTGCAAGCCTGGCTGAAGGAGGCTGGCGTCGATCTTGGCACCATCGGTCTATTCGCGCTGGTTGGCCTGCCCTATACCCTAAAATTTCTGTGGGCGCCGCTGCTGGACCGCTTTACCCCCATCGCCGTGCTGGGCCGGCGGCGCGGTTGGTTGCTGTTGATTCAACTGACGCTGATGGCAGCCATCGTCGGCCTGGGGTTCACCGATCCGACCCGCAGCCTGCCGTTGGTCACGCTGGCGGCGTTTTGGGTGGCGTTCTTCTCGGCCTCGCAAGACATCGTGGTCGACGCCTACCGGCGCGAGTCGCTGGCCGACGACGAGCAGGGCTTGGGCGCCTCGCTCTACGTCAACGGCTACCGGGTCGGGATGCTGCTGTCCTCCGGCGGCGGGCTCATTCTGGCCGATTTCATTCCCTTTTCCGCCGTGTACTGGACGATGGCGGCAGCGATGCTGCCCGGCCTGATCACCACCTTGTTTTGCGTCGAACCGCTGGTGCCGGCCGGTACCCCCCGAACCTTGCGGGACGCAGTGGTGCAACCGTTCGTCGAGTATTTCTCGCGCCAGGACGCCGGGCTGATCCTGCTGTTCGTGCTGCTTTACAAGGTCGGCGAAATGATGTCCAGCCAGATGACCACGCCGTTCTATCTGGACTTGGCGTTCACCAAGACCGAAATCGGCACCGTCGTCAAGCTGTTCGGCTTCTGGGCGACCGTGATCGGCGGGCTGCTCGGCGGCGTGCTGATCCTGCGGCTGGGACTCTATCGGTCGCTGTGGACCTTCGGCGTGCTGCAAGCCATCGGCTTGATCGGTTTTGTCGTCCTGGCCCGGCTCGGCCACAGCTTACCGGGGCTGGCGCTGGCCGTGTCCAGCGAAAATCTGTTCAGCGGTATGGCGACCACGGCTTACGTGGCGTTCATGGCCAACCTCACCAACAAAAAATTCACCGCCACCCAGTACGCTTTGCTCAGTAGCTTGATGGGCATTCCCCGCGTGATCGTCAACACCCCGACCGGCTATCTGGCGGAATGGCTGGGTTGGGAAGGCTTTTTCCTGTTCTGCATGCTGTCCACCATTCCCGGCTTGTGGTTGCTGACCCGGTTCCGGTCGTGGATGGAGGCGGATCGGGAAACATCGATGGCGAAATCGGCTACTCCGACACCAGCGGCAATGTCGCAATCACCACCTCGGCATCCTCCGGGCAAGCCTTGAGGGCAAATCCCATTGCCCGACACAATTCGAGCATCGGCTCGTTTTCGCGAAGAATTTCCCCGTATAACTCGTGAAAACCCCGAGCGCGAGCATACTGGATCAGCCGCCGCAATAGCAGGCTACTCAGCCCGATGCCGGTGGCATCCCGCAGCAGGATGATGGCGAACTCCGCCCGGTCCCCGTCGGGATCGGCACTGAACCGCGCGACTCCGCAACTTTCCAGCGGCCGGTCAGGCCGCTGCCGAAACGCCACCAGCGCCATTTCTCGGTCGTAATCGATCTGGGTCAGCCGGGCCGCTTCGTCGTGGCTCAGCTCCTTGATCACATGCATGAAGCGCATTCGCACGTCTTCGGTCGTCAGTCTGGCAAAACCGGCAATGAAAGCCGGCTCGTCCTCCGGCCGCACCGGCCGAATCAACAGGGTCGAACCATCTGGCAACGGCAGCGTTTCCTCCAATTCGCGCGGATAGGGTCGAATCGCCAGCCGCTCGTGGACTGGCGCGGTCGCCGCCGCGAGTCGAATCCGGGCCGCGCCCACCGTCGCGCCAGTAGCGTCCGCCAGCACCGGATTCAACTCCACTTCGATGATCTCGCTCAAATCCACAATCAATCGCGAAATCTTGACCAGCAATAGCAGGACACCATCTAGCAAGCCGACCATCACCGCATCGGCGTTTCGCAACAGTTGACCCATTGGCGTGTGTTTGATGGCTTCGCGCGCCAACACGAGATTGAGCGGTGGCAGCGCGACGGCGACCTCGTGGACCTGATCGGCGGTTCGCCCACCCAACCCCAGCAACAAGGTCGGACCGAAGACCGGATCGTTGATCATGCGGATGATCAATTCCAGCGGAGCCGCATCGGCTGAGCGAATCCCTAGCACCGTCTCCGGTACCACCATCGGGATATGGTAGGCTTGCAACAACATAGCGGTATCGATTGCATTCAGCACACCGCAATCTATCCTTCGCACCCGTTCGAGAATTGGCCGGACGATGGCTGGATCAGGATCGCACAATTCAGAGATCTCGGGCGGGGTTTCCATTAACGCGAGCCGATCCTCCTGGTAGCGCCAACGTCGCAGGAAGGCTCGAATCGCATCCTCAGGCGTGTCATAGGTGGGGATGCGCCGCGCCAAAAAGCGCTGTCGGGCGGATTGAACACGGTCCGTCCCCCACCAGCACGTCAACACTCTCGGTTGGCTCTCGCCATGAGCGCGAAACCGGTCCATCGTTTCGATCACGGCGGCGGCGGTCGCCTCGACCGAGACTCGTGCGTTCGGTGAGTGGAAAACGAGGACACCGTCGAGATCGCGCTCTCGCAGCAACACATCCAGAACCGCGGCAACCCGGTCCGGTCCAGCATCTTGGCCGAGATCGAGCGGGTTTTCAGGCGCGGTTCCAGCCGGTAACATCGCGCGAATCGCGATCTCGGCTTCCCTGCTGAACCGGGCCAATCGTCCACCTTCCGCCAACAGGGTATCGGCGGCTAGCAGACCGAGCCCTCGACTGTTGCCAAGGATCGCCAATCGGTCACCGGTCGCCGGCAGGTCATGTGTCAGTGTTTCGGCGGCCCAGAACAGTTCCCGCAACGACCGCAGTCGCAGTATCCCGACCCGCCGGAAAGCGGCATCGTAAATTGCGTCGGTCAGATGAGATGCCGCATCGCCCCCCCGGCCAGCACGCACCACCAGTACCGGCTTGCCGCGCGCCGTCGCCCGCGCCGCCGAGAGAAATGGCCGGGCGCGTTTTAGCGTCTCCAGATACAACAAAATGGCGTGCGTATTGGGATCACGAACCAGCCAATCCAACAGGTCATTGAAGTCGATATCGGCTCGTTCGCCCAGCGCGACGATGCAGGAAAATCCGATGCCTTGGACGGTCGCCCACTCGATCATCGGTGCCAGTACGGCTCCCGACTGAGCGACCAAAGCTAGATGCCCTGGCCGGGGCGGCAAATGCACCAGTGACGCGTTGAGACCATGGCGCGGCGCGATGACACCGAAGCTGTCCGGGCCGAGCAGCCGTACACCGTGGGAATGGGCGACTTCTCGTAAGGACTGGTGAGTGGGCCGGGCCTTTTGAGAACCATGCGCCTCGGAAGGCGTGGTGATCAAAGCGACTTTGGACCCGATCCGTCCCAGTTCGGCCAGCAATTCGGTAACGGCCGGGGTTGGAGTCGCAACGATCGCCAGCTCCGGCACGCCCGGTAACGCAGCCAGATGCGGATAGGCCGGCCTTTTCAAAACGCGCCGGTGTCGGCGGTTGACGAGGAACAGTTCACCCTTGAAACCGCCATCCAGCAGATTGCGGGTCAGCGCCGCGCCCAGCGAACCCGGCTGCTCGCTAGCGCCGATCAGCACGACCGAAGCAGGGTCGAACAGATACCGCAAATGGCGGGTAGACATCGCCGTCGCTCTAGACCTAAACGATCAGAGGTATACGACGCGGTAGGGAAAAATGCAATCGACGGGCATCCATGCCAGACGATCTTATATCGAATCAGCGCGGGCCTGCATTATGGATACGCGGTATCTGGCCCTACGATTTTCAGGATCCCGCCCTTCACTGCCGCAGCTTTCCCCGCATATCGGGATCCAGCGCGGAGAGACTCGGTCTTCCGGTCACACCGGTTGATTCAGACGATATAAGGATTAGTCTAGCCGGGCGCTCGCAGCATTTTGTTCACTTCATCCAAGTGGGATTGCTCGGCTGCGATCTGTGCACGGGCATATTCCTCCAGCCGAACATCCTGATCGCGCGTGCAGTCCAGCAATGCGTAATACGCTTTGAGCGCCTCGCTCTCGTGAGCCAGCGATTCACGCAGGATATCGCCGATGTCATGCTGTTCGGTTTCCAGCAGCGGCCCGATGCCCAGGGAGGGATGGCCGCCCAGGCTAGTGATCAGTTCCCCGGCTTGGCGGGCGTGGAGCAGGCTTTCGTCGGCTTGGCCGTTGAACCAACCGACGATGGGGATGCGGTTATAGCCGTACACCATCAGCGCATAGTGGGTGTAGCGCACCACCCCCGCCAGCTCCAGTTCGAGAATCCGGTTCAAAATGCCAATGGCGGCGTTCCGATCAAATTCTTGGCTCATATCGATGTGGCCTTCTCAAATAACTGAGTGAGTAATCGCCCTTCATCCGGTGTGAAACCTGAGGTTTCAGCGAAAATCATGACTTCAATGGCATCATAATGCAAACAGGAATCGCTCTCAACAAAAGAGACCGTTGATCAAACGCGCCGCTCGGCTTCGTGATCAGGCAAGGATAAACCTCAATCAGGACCGGTAGACGAACGCCGAAAATGGATGCCACACAATTTTGTCTGCCTCAATGGATCGGCTCTTCACCAAGATACGATAGCCACAGCCAACTTCCCAAGGCGAGGTTTTGCATGAAATCCCACCGCATCGACTCCGATCCCCTAGCGCAAGTCATAGCCTATCATCAGGCGAGCAAACATCACCTAGATCGTTATGCTCCCGGTCCGGGTGGACTTGATTGGGTTAACCAACCCGATCCGTTTCGCCGTTTCGCTGGTGCACCGCGAATTGAACTGCCATTACTCGCCGATACCTTGCAAACATCGTTCGAGTCGGTGCGCCGTGGCGAGCGACCAACCGCCCGCCCGCTCGAACGCGACTCGCTGGCGATTTTATTTGAGCTGGCATTAGGGCTGTCCGCCTGGAAGCAACAGGGTGGCTCGCGTTGGGCGCTACGCTGCAATCCATCTAGCGGCAATCTCCATCCGACCGAAGGCTATCTGGTCTGCCCCGCCCTCCCCGGCTTGGCTGCTGGCGTCCATCACTATCTGAGTCACGATCACCTGCTCGAACAACGCGCCGCGCCGAAATCAACAGACTGGGGAAGCGAATTACGCGATGGGGTGATCGTGGCATTGACCGGCATTCACTGGCGCGAAGCCTGGAAGTATGGCCTGCGCGCTTATCGCTATTGTCAGCATGATTGTGGCCATGCCATCGCTGCCGTTGCCTACGCCGCCGCCGCTTTAGGCTGGCAGACGCGACTGCTGACGAGTTGGGGCGATACCGAACTGGCGGCTTTGCTGGGGCTGGACCGGGCGGAAGACTTCGCGGACGCCGAACCCGAAACTCCGGAGATCGCTCTGTGGGTGGGATCCGCATCTCCGCCGATGGACTGGTCGCCTGAGGCGCTGATTCGTGGCCTTACCTTTATCACTGGCCGCGCCAACCGGCTAAGCCTGTCCCAGCGTGATTGGCGCGATATCGAAGCGGTCGATCGGGCTACTCATCGACCCAACGCGCTTCCGCCACCTGTTTTCCAACCCCCCTCTCAGCCACTCCAGCCCAAGTCCGACTGTCAAATCAGCGCAGCAAAGCTGATTCGTCAACGACGCAGCGCGGTAGCATTCGATGGGATGACTTCGCTCTCTGCCGAGCGTTGGTTCGAGATGTTAGATGCGCTGGCACCGCGTCGGAACGTACCGCCACTCGATGTTTGGCCGTGGTCGCCACGCGTGCATCCACTGCTGTTCGTGCATCGGGTTAGCGGGATACCTTCTGGACTTTACCTGCTGGCGCGAACAGGAGAGGCGTTGGCGGAGCTACGCGGAGCGCTACGCGGTGAATGGGATTGGTCGCGAGTCAAGCAGGCACCCACCCATCTGCCGTTATATCGACTCACCGAAGGTGATGCCCAAGAGGCGGCACGGGTGATTTCCTGCCATCAGGATATCGCTGCCGATTGTTGTTTCGCGGTCGGCTTCCTGACCGAGTTCGCGGGTCCGCTGCAAGGCGCGCCCTGGGTGTACCGAGAGTTATTTTGGGAAACCGGTTTGCTGGGGCAAATCCTCTACCTGGAAGCCGAGGCTGCCGGCATTCGCGCCACGGGTATCGGTTGCTTCTTCGATGATGCCCTGCATCGACTGCTAGGGCTCGACGGACTAGCCTGGCAGTCGCTTTATCATTTTACCGTCGGCGGCCCAGTCGAGGATCGACGGGTGCAGAGCCTACCTCCCTACGCCCATTTACCTCGGCGCGAGAGTGGCAATCAGAATTAAACCGGTGCAGGACTACCTATGAGATCGGGCCTCGCCAATCGGTGGCGCCGCTTCGGACCGATCAAGCGGCGTTTTATAGCCCACTCATTGGACTCCGGCTCGCCCAGCTTGCTCCAGCAACCGCCGCAGTTGGTAGCGATAGATAAACCCCGGCAGAGCACCGACTGCGAACAGGCAAAGGGTCACCGTATAGAACTCCCAGTCCTGCGGCTGGTTGGTCCCGGTCGCCTTGCGCTCAAACCCGAGTCCGATTCCTATCACCAGACCGTAAAGCAAACCCCACTCGCCCAGCCGCAACCAGAGCGGCTTGGAGCGCCCGTCTCGGCGGGCGATCAGAAACAACCATCGCTCGCTCAGCCAAGGCAGGTTGGCCGCCGCGACGGCCAGCACCAGCCAAAGCCCCAAGAGGACTTGGGACAAGCGGTTAACTCAACAGCGCGGCAGCACACCACGCCATCAAACCGGCCGGATACAGACCCAGAAAGATCAGCAGCAAGCCGTTGGCACTGATCGCGATTTCGACATCTCGGCTAATTTCGATCGCTTCGCTCTGTTCGGATTTATCGAAATAGATGCACTTCACTACCCGCAGATAGTAGAAGGCACCGATCACGGAGAACAGTACGCCGACGATCGCCAGCCAAACCAATCCAATATTGACGATCGCCTGCAATACGACCCACTTGGCGTAAAAACCGGCCAGGAACGGCACGCCAGCCATCGACATCATCACCACCATCATCACGAAGGCCAGCCATGGGTTGCGATCATTCAAGCCCTTAAAATCGGCAATATTCTCAGCCTCAAACCCCGTCCGGCTCAATAAGATAATCACGCCGAAGGCACCGACCGCCATGAGAACATAAACCACGGCATAGAACATTGCGGCCGAATATCCCTCGGGAGTGCCCGCCAAAATGCCCAGCAGCAGAAACCCGACATGGGAAATCGTCGAATACGCTAGCATTCGCTTGATATTGCTCTGGGCAATGGCGACCAGATTGCCTAGTGCCATGGACAGCACCGACAAAATGATCAACATCTGCTGCCAGTCGCCTTGCAAGTTGCCAAGTCCATCCACCAGAACCCGCATCACCAGGGCGAACGCCGCTAACTTGGGGGCGGAACCGATATACAACGCCACTGATGTAGGCGCTCCCTGATAAACATCGGGTAGCCACATGTGAAACGGCACAGCGCCTAGCTTGAATGATAGACCGACCAGCAAGAACACTAAACCGAACACCAGCACGAGATCGCTCGAACCTTGTTTAGCAACCGCATCGGCCACCACCTGGAGATCCACGCCACCGGTCGCACCGTAGATCATCGAAATGCCGTACAGCAACATGCCGGACGCCAACGAACCGAGTACGAAATACTTCATGGCCGCTTCGGAGGCTACGGGTGAATCCCGGTCGACAGCCACCAACGCGTACAGAGATAGCGATAGCAATTCCAGCCCGAGATACACGCTGAGCAAGCTGTGAGCCGAGACCATGACCATCATGCCCAGCACGCCGAACAAGCCCAACACGAAATACTCACCCTTGAATAAATCGCGCTGCCGTAGGTAATCGCGCGAGTAGAGAAACGTGGCAGCTGCGGCCAAGCAGATAAACAACTTGAGCAGATCACCCATCGCATCCTTGATGTAATGGCCGAACATGGTGATCACTGGGGCCTGGGCATAAGTTGCCAAGATCAGCAGAGCCGCGCCCAGCAGGGTCAGTTGCGCCAGCCCGTACGTGATGTGCCGCTGCTGTTGTTTCAGGAACGCATCGATGACTAGCACCGCGCAAGTCATCGTCAGCACAAACAGTTCCGGCAGGACCGGCATGAAATCAGGGGCGACAAAGTTCATGGCGTTTCCCTATTCTTTAGTTTCTTCTCTGCGACAGCGAACCTTACAGCTTGGACGCAGTGATATGCTGTAACAGATTATCGACTGTGGTATGCATGACTGAGGTCAAGGGATCCGGCCAGACGCCAAGCAACAGTACCGCCGCCGCTAGCAAGCTCAACATGATGATCTCGCGGTTACTGACATCCCTGAGCTCAGCAACGTGACTGTTGCCGATATCGCCAAAAATGACCCGCTTGACCAGCCACAAGGTGTAAGCTGCACCCAGAATCAGGGTGAAGCACGCTAGGAAAGCGATCCAGAAGCCCGCTTTAAAGCTACTCAAAATCACCATGAATTCGCCAACAAACCCCGACGTGCCGGGCAACCCGGCGTTGGCCATGCCGAACAACACCATGAACGCAGCAAAGACCGGCATCGTATTGACGACCCCACCGTAATCCTTGATCTGGCGCGAATGCATCCGGTCGTACAGCACGCCCACGCACAAGAACAAAGCGCCTGAAATGAAGCCGTGCGATACCATCTGCACCATGCCGCCCTCAATGCCCATCGCCGCCCCGCTCAGGCTGCCGGCATTGCGGTACAAGCCGAACACGATAAAGAACCCAAGGGTGACGAAGCCCATGTGGGCAATGGATGAGTAAGCGATCAGCTTCTTCATATCCTGCTGGATCAAGGCCACCAGGCCGATGTAAACCACTGCGATCAGCGACAGCGTGATGATCAGCCAATCCAGCATGCCAGCGGCATCCGGCGTGATTGGCAGGGCAAACCGCAGGAAACCGTAGCCACCGATCTTGAGGGTAATCGCCGCCAGGATCACGGAGCCGCCCGTCGGCGCCTCGACGTGGGCGTCTGGCAGCCAGGTGTGTACCGGCCACATCGGCACTTTGACCGAGAAGCCCAGCAGAAAGGCAAAAAAGATGAACACCTGCTCAGTCAGGGTCAGCGGCAACTTGTGGAAGTCTAGAATCTCGAAACTATTGGCTTGGTTGTACATGTAGATCAGCGCGATCAGCATGAACACCGAGCCAAGGAAGGTGTACAGGAAGAACTTGAGCGTGGCATACACCCGGCGCGGCCCCCCCCAGATACCGATGATGAGGAACATCGGTATCAGCATCGCCTCGAAAAACACGTAGAACAGCAGGGCATCGAGGGCAGCGAACACCCCGATCATCAAACCTTCCATGATCAGGAACGCGGCCATGTACTGGGCGACTCGATACTGGATCACTTCCCAGCCGGCGATCACCACCAGTATGGTCATGAATGCGGTGAGCAGGATCAACGGCATCGAAAAGCCGTCCACGCCTAAATGGTAGTGGGCGTTGAATGCCGGAATCCATGGAATGAATTCCTGAAATTGCATCGACGCTGTCGCGGCATTGAACGAAGTGTACAGGGGAATCCCAATCAGAAAGGTCAGGATCGACACCGTCAGGGCGAGCGCCTTAGCGCGTCCGGGGCTCTCGTCACCCACGAACAGGACGGCGATACCACCGAGAATCGGCAACCAGATGACAAGACTCAGCAAGGGCAGTTCCGACAGCATGGTTGTTCTTCTTCCAGTTTAGCGGGCGACGAACCACGTCAGGAGGATCAACAGGCCGATGATCATCGCGAACGCATAGGTGTACAGGTAGCCCGTTTGCAAGTGCCGGACTACCGACGAGAACCAACCCACCAATCGTGCCGTGCCGTTTACGAGTAGGCCATCGATCAGTCCGGCATCGCCGAATTTCCACAGTGCGGTGCCCAAACTCCGGCTGCCGCGCATGAAAACCGATTGATAAATTTCGTCGAACAGATACTTGCGGTTCATGATGTCGTACAGGACGGCGAATCGCTGTTGGATCAGATCCGGCAGTTCCGGCTTGACCATGTACAGGTAGAAGGCCGATCCAAACCCGGCGAGCACCAGGATAAAGGGCAGGCCGATCAATCCGTGCAACGCAAAATTCATCGCGCCGTGAAATTCCTCGGCGATGTGCTCCAAGACATTATGTTCAGGTGACACAAAGATGGCGCCCCCCAACCCATCGCCGAACAGCAATGGTTCGATCGTCATCGCCCCGATCACAACCGAAGGGATAGCGAGCAGGATCAATGGGACCGTCACCACGGCCGGCGTTTCGTGCAGGTGCTCCTGGGTATGATGATCCATCCGCTCCTGGCCGTGGAACACAATGAAATACAGGCGGAACGAATAGAACGAAGTGACAAATACTCCCAACATCACCGAGAAGTAAGCGAAGCCAGCGCCGGCGATGTGCGAAAAATGCACTGCCTCCAGGATACTGTCTTTGGAATAGAAGCCGGCGAAGCCGGGCGTACCGATCAATGCCAGTGTACCGAGCAAGAAGGTGAACCAGGTGATCGGCATGTACTTCCACAGCCCACCCATCTTGCGGATATCCTGCTCGTGATGCATAGCGATGATCACCGAGCCAGCGCCCAAGAACAGCAGCGCCTTGAAGAAGGCATGGGTCATCAGATGGAAGATAGCAGCGGAATAGGCGGATACGCCGAGCGCCACCGTCATGTAACCAAGCTGAGAGAGGGTGGAATAAGCCACTACCCGCTTAATGTCGTTCTGGACGATACCGAGGAAACCCATAAACAGGGCGGTGATAGAGCCGATCACCAACACGAAGCTCAACGCCGTCTCCGATAGCTCGAACAGCGGCGACATGCGCGCCACCATAAAAATGCCGGCTGTCACCATGGTAGCGGCGTGGATCAAGGCGGAAATAGGCGTTGGACCTTCCATCGAATCGGGCAGCCAGACATGCAACGGGACCTGTGCGGATTTACCCATCGCCCCGATGAACAGCAGGATACAGGTCACCGTCATTAGCGACCATTCTACGCCGGGAATAATTTGGATCACGCCCTTGGCATGTAGCGGAGCCGCCGCGAATACGTCAGCATAGTCGAGGCTGTTGAACGTCATCAGGACAGCGGCAATCCCGAGCAGAAAGCCAAAATCGCCGACCCGGTTGACCAAGAATGCCTTCAAGCTGGCGAAGGTTGCGCTTTCGCGCTTGTACCAGAAGCCGATCAACAGGTAGGACACCAAACCCACCCCTTCCCAACCGAAAAACAGTTGCAGGAAGTTGTTGGACATGACCAGCATCAACATCGCGAAGGTAAACAGAGCGATATAACTGAAAAAGCGCTGGTAGCCGTCATCGTCGTGCATGTAGCCGATCGTATAGATATGCACCATCAAGGACACGAAGGTGACCGTGGTAATCATGACTGCCGTCAGATTGTCGATCAGGAAACCGACCTCCAGACGGATGCCCTCAACGACCATCCAGGTGTAAACCGTGCCGTTATACGGTTCGGCGCCGTTGAGAACGTGGTGTCGCAACACCAGCAGGGACAACAGAAAAGCTATCGCCACGCCGATGATAGTCACCCAGTGAGCGCCGGCGCGGCCGATCTTGCGGCCAAACAAGCCCGCGATGATGGCTCCAAACAAGGGCGATAAAGCAATCGCAAGGTAGACGTTTTGCATGCGGCTAACCCTTCAGCGTGTCGAGGTCGGCAACATTGATGGTGCGCCGGTTGCGGAACAGTACCACCAGAATGGCCAAGCCGATCGCCGATTCGGCCGCCGCCACCGTCAGGATGAAAAAGACGAACACCTGACCGACCGTGTCGTCGAGAAACCGGGAAAAGGCGATGAAGTTGAAATTGACCGCCAGCAGCATGAGCTCGATCGACATCAGCAGGATGATGACGTTTTTCCGATTCAGAAAAATGCCGGCCACGCTGAGACAAAAGAGGATCGCTCCAAGCACCAGATAATCAGTAAGCGCGATCATCTATCCCCCGCCTTCGCTTATTGGAATGATAATTCGTTGTTGTGAACGGTCCGACGACGCTTTCCTCGCCCGTTCCAGCCCGGTCGAACATTTGGTTCTACGGTTTCTTTTCCGCTGCCAAGCGGACCAGCCGCACTCGATCATCCCGCGATACTCGCACCTGCCGGCTCGGATTCTGGGATTTGGTGCCTTCCCGGCGACGCAGAGTTAGGGAAATGGCAGCGATGATGGCCACCAGCAGGATCACCGAGGCAATCTCGAACGGATAGACGTAAAACGTGTACAGGACGCTGCCCAGTTCCTTGGTATTGCTGTAATCGGCCGCATGCGAGATCAAGCCAAACTTGCTGGCCCCGAAATAGCCGGATCCCACTACTAGCGCCATTTCGATGACGATGATCGTCGCGACGGTTATACCGACCGGCAGATACTGGATGAAGCCCTTCCGAGCTGGCTCGACGTTGATATCCAGCATCATCACCACGAATAGGAACAACACCATCACCGCGCCTACATAAACCAGTACCATGGCAATGGCTAGGAATTCAGCTTCGATCAGCAACCAGAGCGCGGCACTGGTAAAAAACGCCAGGACCAGGAACAGAGCGGCGTGCACCGAGTTGCGCACTGTGATCACCCGTACCGCTGCGAACACCAGGATCAGGGCGAAGACGTAGAACAGAAATTTTTCAAATCCCATGAGCGGACCTGCTGTCTTTGGGTTCGAGCTACCGAACTAGCGATAGGCGGCGTCGGCTGCCCGGTCGGCGGCGATTTGTGCCTCGCAGCGATCACCGTGCGCAAGCAGCTTTTCCTTAGTCATGATGTGCTCACCCCGTTTTTCGAAAAAGTAATCGAATGTTCGGGTCTCGACAATCGCATCCACCGGGCAAGCTTCTTCACAAAATCCACAGTAAATGCACTTGAACAGATCGATATCATAGCGGGTAGTGCGGCGCGTGCCGTCCGCTCGCTGCTCGGATTCGATAGTGATGGCCAGCGCCGGACAAACCGCCTCGCACAGTTTGCAGGCAATGCAGCGCTCCTCGCCGTTGGGATAACGACGTTGGGCATGCAGACCACGAAACCGATGCGACAACGGCGTTTGCTCCTCCGGATACTGCACCGTAATCTTTTTGGCAAACAGGTATCGGCCGGTCACCCGCAGGCCAAGCAACAACTCCCAAAGCAGAAAGCTTTTGAAGTAGTGCCGAACAGCGTTCAGGGTATTCATCGCTTTTTCGCCTCAATCGAACCAGGGGCCAACTTTGGCCAGCATACCCAGACCGATCACCAGAATCCAAACCAACGTCACCGGAATAAACACCTTCCAGCCCAACCGCATGATCTGGTCATAGCGATAGCGCGGGAACGTGGCACGAAACCATAGGAAGAACAGCAGTAAAAACGAGATCTTGAGCGCCAGCCACAGTGCACCAGGCACGAAATCGAACAAATCGCCCAGAACCGGAATACCCTCGAACGGCGACAGCCAACCACCCAGAAACATGGTAGACGCCAAGGCCGACACCAGAATCATGTTGGCATATTCCGCCAGGAAAAATACGGCGAATGCCATGCCGGAGTAATCGACGTGAAACCCCGCCACGATTTCCGATTCACCCTCGGCCACATCGAACGGCGCGCGGTTGGTTTCAGCGACGCCGGAAATAAAATACACCAGAAAAAGAGGCAGCAGCGGCAACCAAAACCAGTGCAGGAAACTTCCCTGCTGGGCCAGGACGATCTGATTCAAATTCAGGCTGCCGGCAGCCATTAGCACGCCCACTAGTGCGAACCCCATGGCGATTTCATAGGACACAATCTGAGCCGCCGAACGCATCGCACCGAGGAAAGCATACTTGGAATTGGAGGACCAGCCGGCAATGATCACACCGTAAACACCCATCGAGGTCAGCGCCAGCAAATACAACATACCAGCATCCAGGTGGGAAATCATCATGCCATCGCCAAAGGGGATGACCGCCCACGCGGCTAACGCGGGACCAAAAGCCACGACCGGCGCCAGCAGAAACAGGAACCGATCAGCCCGTGTTGGGACAATGATTTCCTTGAACATCAGCTTCATGGCGTCGGCAATGGGTTGCAACCAACCCTTGGGGCCGACCCGATTCGGACCGATCCGAACCTGCATGTAACCGATAATCTTGCGCTCGGCGAAGGTCAGATAAGCCACCGCCAACAGCAAGGGAGCCAGGACAGCAACGATTTTCAGAAGAATGATGATAACCGTCAGCAACGTTTCCATGATCCGCGGCTCCTTATTGTTATTGAATGGTCACCGGCCCCACTGCGGGGCCGAGCACCACACTGGCGTACGATCCTGCCGAAATCCAGGCACAGCCCTTGGGCACACTGTCATCCAGCATCAGCGGCAATTCAATCGCCGCGCCGTTCTGGCGGACCTGAACCTGCCCTCGGTCCGCCAGACCCAGTTCCTGAGCCATCGCCGGATGCAACCGAACCTCAGCGGGACGCACCAGTGAACTGGATTGCAAAGAGCGGGCACGGCGCACCAGCGAGTCCAGCGCGTAGATCGGCACGTCTCCTATCCGCAATAGGCCATCGGCTCGAAATGGCACCGCGATCCGACTCAAATCCGGCGTATTGTCTGGCTTCACATCGCCACAGACGCTTTGGGCTTCGGCAAGCACTTCCTCGGAAGTCACATACTCGAAACCGGCCAAACCGCACAGATTGCCTAAAACCCGCAATACTTTCCAGGCTGGCCGCGCCGCACCGAACGGCTTACTGGCCCCCTGGAAACTCTGCCATCGGCCCTCGGCGTTGACATAGGTACCTGAAGTCTCGGCGAACGTCGCCACTGGTAAAATCGCCCGGGCATAGCCTTTGCTGATGGCACTGGCATAGGGGCTCAGCGAAACCACCCAGTCCGCGCCTCGCACGGCGTTCAATGCCGCCGCGCCATCCCAGCAATCCAGCTCCGGTTCAACCCCGATCAGCACGTAAGCCTTGCGCGGCGTATCCAGCATCGCCCGCGCGTCCAATCCGACCGTCGAGGATTGCTTGCCACCCGGTAGGCGATGCGGCACTGCACCGGTCAGCCAACCGCCTGCTGAATTAGCAGCCTCCGGTAAATAGCCGAACGCTGCTCCACAACGCAAGGCCACGAAACCCGCTAACGCTCGCAGCTGTGCAAAACCTGGGTGAGCCACTGCGAGATTACCCAAGAGTACGGTGGCCGGCGCATTATCGACCAGGTGAGCGGCGATGGTACGCTCGGCTTCACCTGGCGCACCGGTCACAAGACCCGCCAAGCTGGCAGGCAAGATTTCGCCTTTCAATTCCGCCACAGCCTGGGCCACGCCCGCTAGCGCGGCGACCATCCCCGCCGGATCCGCGATGATCTTAGCGGCGACCGGGAAGCGGAATTCGAAATCGCGTGGGTTGATAAACATCATTCGACCACCGGCCAGCGCCGCCTTCCGCAAGCGATGACCGGCTAGCGGTTGTTCCATCCGCACGTTGCTGCCGACGAGTAGCGCCGATTTTACTTTTTCCAGGTCGGCCACATCCTGGCCCAACCAAGGGAATACCGGTGCCGTGTCCTGGTCGCTGAAATCAGCCTGCCGTAGCCGATGATCGATATTCGTGACGCCCAATCCTCGCGCCAGCTTCTGGGCCAGATACATCTCCTCGACAGTCGCAGTCGGCGACACCAGGAAACCCACTGAGTCAGCACCATATTGGGCGATTACTTCCTTCAATCCCTTGGCGGTCGCTTCCAGCGCCGCTTCCCACCCAACTTCCGCGCCATCGAGCAAAGGATTGACCAGCCGGTCATCGCTGTAAATGCCCTCGTAGCTGAATCGATCGCGATCCGAAATCCAAGTTTCGTTGATCGCCTCGTTCTCGCGCGGCACCACCCGCATCACTTGCCCGCGCAGGGTATGGATGAAGATGTTGGAACCGACCGAATCATGCGGCGCGATGGCAGCGTGCTGCACATACTCCCAAGACCGGCCTTTAAACCGGGAAGGCTTGGCGGTTAATGCGCCGACCGGACAGAGGTCGATGACATTGCCGGACAGCTCCGAAGCCACGCTGTGGGCCACATAGGTGCCGATTTCCATATGCTCGCCGCGACCGGTCGCGCCCAGCTCGCGCAAGCCAGCGATCTCATCGCCAAAGCGCACGCAACGGGTGCAATGGATACAGCGGGTCATTTCCGTGGCGATCAGTGGTCCGATGTCCTTATCTTGGACCACCCGCTTGCGCTCGGCAAACCGGGACACGTCGCCGCCATAGCCCAATGCTATATCTTGCAGCTCGCATTCGCCGCCCTGATCGCAAATCGGGCAATCCAGCGGATGGTTGATCAGCAGGAACTCCATGGTTCCTTTCTGGGCAGCCAGCGCCTTGGGCGACTCGGTGTAGACTTTCATCCCCTCCATCACCGGCGTCGCGCAGGCGGGAAGCGGTTTAGGCGCTTTCTCGACCTCGACCAAGCACATCCGGCAACTGGCGGCGATAGACAGCTTTTTGTGATAACAGAACCGGGGGATCGCGATGCCAGCCGCGTCGGTAATCTCGATGAGCATCGCGCCCTTGCGCGCCTTCAGCGGGATACCGTTGACTTCGATATTGACCAATTCCTCGCTCATCTCTTACCCACTGCGACCGTGTTTGGTGGTGGTTTCGCGGCCTTACGCGGCCAGCGCCGATGCGCCGGCGACCATGCTGCGCTTGTGCTCGATGTAATAGGCGAATTCGTGGCGATAATGCTTGACGAAGCTGCGCACCGGCATCGCGGCGGCATCGCCCAGCGCGCAGATGGTACGACCTTCGATGCGGCTCGCTACGCTGTCCAGCAAGTCCAGATCCTCGGGCCGCCCCTCGCCCTCGACGATACGGGTCACCATTCGATACAACCAACCGGTGCCCTCACGGCATGGCGTGCATTGACCGCAAGATTCGGAAAAATAGAACCGGGAAATGCGCTGCAATACCTTGACCATGTCCGTGGTCTCATCCATGACGATCACCGCTCCCGAGCCCAGCATTGAACCCGTCACTTTGGAGATCGAATCGTAATCCATATTCGCTTTCAACATGATGTCGCCTGGCACGATTGGCACCGAGGATCCCCCCGGAATCACTGCTTTCAGTTGGCGACCTTTCCAGATTCCACCAGCCAGCGCAAGCAGCTCAGCGAACGGAATACCCAGCGAAACCTCGAAATTGCCCGGCTTTTCGACGTGGCCAGACACTGAGAAAATCTTGGTGCCACCCGCATTGGTCGTGCCGAGGCTGGCGAACCACTCACCGCCATTGCGAATGATCGAGGGTATCGAGGAAAACGATTCCGTGTTGTTGATCGTGGTCGGCCGGCCGTACAAGCCATAGGAAGCCGGGAACGGTGGCTTGTAGCGCGGCTGGCCCTTCTTGCCTTCCAGTGATTCCAATAAAGCGGTTTCCTCGCCGCAGATGTAGGCGCCCGCCCCTAAGGTCGGATACAAATCGAAATCAACGCCTGACCCTTGAATGTTCTTGCCCAGCAAACCAGCGGCGTAGGCTTCTTTGACCGCGCTTTCGAATCGCTGGTAGGGCTCATCCATGAACTCACCGCGCATGTAATTGTAACCGACCGTGGAGCCGGTTGCGAAACCCGCGATGGCCATGCCCTCGACCAAGGCATGTGGATTGAAGCGCAAGATATCGCGGTCCTTACAGGTACCCGGTTCCGATTCGTCCGAGTTGCAGACCATATACTTCTGCACCGTGGCATTGCGCGGCATGAAGGTCCATTTCAGGCCAGCCGGGAACCCGGCGCCGCCGCGACCTCGCAAGCCAGACTTCTTGACCTCGTCGATCACTTGATCAGGGGTCATTTGCCCGGTCAGGATTTTCTGCCAAGACTCGTACCCTCCCACGCTCCGGTAGGCCTCAATGGACCAGGAGCAATCCAGACCCAGGGTGCGGTAACAGACTTCGTTAGCCATCGCGGTTACTCCACGCTACCGAGAATCTGATCCACTTTTTCAGGAGTCAGATTCTCGTAATAGACATGATCGACCTGCATCATTGGCGCCCCGCAACAAGCAGCCAGGCACTCTTCTTCTCGTTTCAGATAAAACTTGCCGTCCGGCGTACTCTCGCCCAACTTGATACCGAGCTTTTTCTCGATATAGGCCAACACGGTATCACCGCCACGCAACATACAGGAGATGTTTGTGCAAACCGCGATGCTGTGCCGGCCGACCGGCTTCAGTTCAAACATCGAGTAAAACGTCGCCACCTCGTAAACGGCGATGGGCGGCATATCCAGATAGTCGGCCACCGCATCCATCAATTCCGTGGTGAGATAGCCACCGTTTTCGTGCTGCACCTCGCGCAACGCCGCTAGCACGGCGGACTGCTTCCGATCAGCCGGATAGCGGGTCAGCCAGTGATCGATCTCCGCACGGGCGTGGGCGGACAGCAGATCGCTTTTGCGTGCACTCATTAGCGGTCAACCTCTCCGAAAACGATATCCTGGGTTCCGATAACGGCCACCACGTCAGCCAGCATGTGACCGCGGGTCATTTCGTCCATGGACGACAGATGCGCAAAGCCCGCTGCCCGAACCTTGACCCGATAGGGTTTGTTGGCACCGTCGGAAATCAAATAGATGCCATATTCACCCTTGGGATGCTCGGTGGCCACGTAAACCTCGCCCTCGGGCACGCAGTAGCCTTCCGTGAACAGTTTGAAATGGTGGATCAGTGCCTCCATGTCTTCCTTCATTTCCTGGCGACGCGGGGGCGCGACCTTATGGTCGTCAACGATGACCGGGCCGGGGTTTTCCTTGAGCCACTTCACGCACTGCCGGATGATGCGGTTGGATTGGCGCATCTCCTCGACCCGGACGAGATATCGGTCGTAGCAGTCACCGTTCACGCCGACCGGGATGTCAAAATCCAGTTGGTCATAAATTTCGTAGGGCTGCTTCTTGCGCAGATCCCAAGCAAAGCCGGAACCGCGCAACATCGGCCCGGAAAAGCCCAGCTGCAAGGCACGCTCGGGCGACACTACCCCGATGCCGACCAAGCGCTGCTTCCAGATGCGGTTGTCGGTCAACAAGGTTTCGTAATCATCGACACAGCCGGGAAACCGGTCGGTGAACGCTTCGATGAAATCGAGCAGCGAGCCTTGGCGGTGGACGTTCAGCTCGTCCACTTCCTTCTTACTGTGACAGGGGGACTTGTCGTACTCGTACTTCGGCATGACATTCGGCAAATCGCGATACACGCCACCAGGACGGAAATAGGCAGCGTGGAAGCGAGCACCAGACGCGGCCTCGTAGCAATCGACCAGATCCTCGCGCTCACGGAAGGCATAGAGGAACACGGTCATGGCACCGACGTCCAGCCCGTGCGCGCCGATCCACAGCAAGTGGTTCAGAACGCGGGTGATTTCCGCGTACATCACCCGGATATACTGGGCGCGTTTCGGCGGCTGAATGCCCAACAGCTTCTCGATGGCCAACACATAGGCGTGCTCGTTACTCATCGCCGACATGTAGTCGAGCCGGTCCATGTAGCCGATACTCTGATTAAACGGCTTGCTCTCGGCCAGCTTCTCGGTAGCCCGGTGTAGCAGGCCGATGTGGGGGTCGGCGCGCTGGACCACCTCGCCGTCCAGTTCCAGCACCAGTCGCAGCACGCCGTGGGCGGCAGGATGCTGTGGTCCAAAATTCAAGGTGTAATTGCGAATCTCAGGCATCGACGGCGTTCCTCAATTAAGACGCGAGGTAGCGGTTGTCTTTGCGGATGACACGGGGTACCAGCACGCGCGGCTCGATGCTCACCGGCTCGTACACCACGCGGCCGCGCTCCGGATCGTAGCGCATCTCAACATTACCGATCAGTGGGAAATCCTTACGGAACGGATGGCCGACAAAACCGTAATCCGTCAAGATCCGACGCAAATCGGGGTGGCCCTCGAACACGATACCGAACAGATCGAACGCTTCGCGCTCAAACCAGTTGGCCGAGGACCATAGCCCCACCACCGAAGGCACCACCGGCAAGTCATCGTCGGGGGCGAACACTCGCACTCGCAGCCGATGATTGCAGGATACCGACAGTAGTTGATAGACAGCGGCGAAACGGCCCTTGCCAGCGAAGGTCTTCCCAGCAGCGTACTGGATCGCGCCTGGCCCACGGCCGGTTGCCCGCTCCACCACCCCGCGGCTGAAACCGGCGGTGGTGGATTCTTCGGTCGCCCACTCTACATCACCGTAGGCGGCGTAATCGACGCCACACACGTCCATGACTTGCTCAAAAGCGAACTCGGGCTCGTCGCGTAAGGCCGTGAAAATCTCGATGGCCCGCATCGGTGGGACTTCGATGGTGATCTCTCTACGATCCAGCTTGCATTCCTGAAGCGCGTCGCCGAACCGCGTTTGAAGTTTTTCCGCCAAGGTCTGAAGCGCGTCAGTCATGGAGCATTCTCTCAACGGGCTATGGTGTTGGTGCGCCGAATTTTGTTTTGAAGCTGGAGAATTCCATAGATCAGCGCCTCCGCCGTCGGGGGACAACCGGGCACGTAAATATCCACCGGCACGATGCGGTCGCAGCCACGCACCACCGAGTAGGAATAATGGTAGTAGCCGCCCCCGTTAGCGCAGGATCCCATGGAAATCACCCAGCGCGGTTCGGCCATCTGATCGTAGACTTTGCGGAAAGCTGGACCCATTTTGTTACACAGGGTACCGGCGACGATCATCACATCGGACTGCCGGGGACTGGGCCGGAACACGATACCGAACCGATCCAGATCGTAACGGGACGCACCAGCGTGCATCATTTCCACCGCACAGCAGGCCAAGCCAAAGGTCATCGGCCACATCGAGCCGGTGCGTGCCCAATTGATCAGTTTGTCGGCTGTGGTGGTCACCAAGCCCTTTTCGAGAATACCCTCTATTCCCATTCCAAGGCTCCTTTCTTCCACTCGTAGATGAAACCGACGACCAGGATGCCGAGAAACACCGCCATCGCGGCGAAACCGAACCAGCCGATTTTGTCGAGCACGATGGCCCAAGGAAACAGAAAGGCAATTTCCAGATCGAAGATAATGAATAAGATGGCCACCAGATAATAGCGGACATCAAACTTCATCCGGGCATCCTCGAAGGACTCGAAACCACACTCGTAGGGCGACAGCTTTTCACCATCCGGGCGGCGGGTACCGAGAAAATAGCCGAGGGTGACCATGATCGCACCCATCGCAAAGGAAAGCGCCAGGAAAATCAGAACGGGAAGGTAATTGGACAGCATTAGAATCGCACCTTCGACATGGCGAACCCGGAATAAACGCTGCTTTGACTAGAAGCCCGATAAAAGCGTGAATCGCTGCTCGACTCGCGTGGAGAGGAGGGTGAAAAACCTGGACGGGAAAGATCCGGGGCGAATCGGGGCGAACTGTTTTTTAGAGTTATAACGCCGCATAAATCATCGAACCTCATAGTGGTATCGGTGTTTCCTTTGTCGCAAGACGGCGCCCCGCCGAGACAATGAGGAAAAATTGGCATCCTGCCCGCATCTCAAGGATGCGCTTCGTGTTTATTTGGTGCCGATGGCCGGACTCGAACCGGCACGGCTCGCGCCACTAACCCCTCAAGCTAGCGTGTCTACCAATTCCACCACATCGGCATGAAACCAAAACCCACCTTCCGAACTACTTCTGCTGTGGCAACTGCGGCACATCAGAAGGCCCACCACCACTCTTAGGCACCTCGATGGGCTTTTCAGCCTGCACCTGCTCGACGACACTCTTCGGCGCGGAGGTCTGGGTCGCGAAGTAGGCGAGCGTCAGGCTGGTCAGAAAAAACACCGTGGCAAGAATGCCCGTAGTTCGGCTTAAAAAGGACGCGGATCCGCGCGATCCGAACATAGTGGCGGAAGCACCGCTCCCGAACGCTGCGCCGGCATCGGCGCCCTTGCCCTGCTGCACCAGTACCAGCGCGATTAGGGCAATGGCAACGACGATGTGCGCCACAAGAATCAGGGTATGAACCATGGCGACAGTTTAACAGCCCGCCTTGGCAATCGCCAGAAACTCCTTAGCTTCAAGCGAAGCGCCGCCGATCAACCCACCGTCGATATCCGGTTGGGCGAGCAGATCCCCGGCATTAGCCGCTTTCATACTGCCGCCGTAGAGGATACGGGTCTGGCTTGCCACGGCCGGATCGAAAGCCGCCAACTTGCCACGAATGAAGGCATGCACCTCCTGGGCCTGCGCGGAGGTAGCCGTTTTACCGGTACCGATCGCCCAGACCGGCTCGTAGGCGACCACCGCTTCGGCGAAGGCACCGATCCCTTCCAGATCCAGTACCGCCTTGAGCTGGCGCTCGACCACAGCCTCGGTCACACCCTGCTCGCGCTCCTCCAGGGTTTCACCCACGCAGAGAATCGGCGTAATCCCCACTTTGCGGGCGGCGGCGAACTTACGGGCGACGATTTCATCGGATTCCCCGTACAGGGTGCGGCGCTCGGAATGACCGACGATGACGTACTTGCAGTGAAAATCCCGCAGCATCGGGCCTGCCACTTCGCCGGTATAGGCGCCGGAAGCATGCTCGGAGAGGTTTTGTGTTCCCCAGCCGACGGTGGTGCCGGACAACTGCTGTTCAACGGCCCCCAGATAGACGAAGGGCGGGAACACGGCCAACTCCACAGCCGTGACCCCAGCGGCACCTTCGCGGATGCCTTGCAGCAATCCGTGGATGCTCTCCGCCGAACCATTCATTTTCCAATTTCCCGCCACGAGTTTACGGCGCATGTTGTTATCTCCCGCGTAAAAAAACTGGGCAAGCTTACGGATTTCGCTTTGGGAAATCAATCATGCCGCCAGGGTATCCCGCACCACGTCGGCCAGCTCGCGGGCGTGGCGCTCGACAACTCCCGCGTCAGCCCCTTCCACCATAACCCGCACCACCGGCTCGGTCCCAGACGGACGCAATAACACTCGGCCATGATCACCCAATTGGCTTTCGACGGCTTTGATCGCTTCCTGGATCGGAGATCGCCGCAAATCCACCGAGCCAGTCACCGATACGTTGATCAAGACTTGCGGATATTTGCTCATGCCGGCCTTGAGGTCATGCAGGGTTTTACCGGAGTGCAACATCGCCGCCAAGACCTGCAAAGCGGAGATGATGCCATCGCCGGTCGAAGTCCGGTCCAGACAAATGATATGTCCAGAATTTTCGCCCCCCAGAATCAGCTTTTCGGCCAGCAATCGCTCCATCACATAACGGTCACCGACCTTGACACGATAGAGGTCCAGACCCAGCGCCCGCAGCGCCAGTTCCAATCCCAGATTGGTCATCAACGTGCCGACCACAGCGTTAAAGTGACTGCCGGTGCGCAATCGGTCGCGAGCGATGATGAACATCAGCTCGTCGCCATCCAAAACCTCCCCCCGATGATCGACCATGATGACGCGGTCACCATCGCCATCGAACGCGATCCCCAGATCAGCGCCCTGCTCCACAACCGTCTCGCGCAAGACCGCCGGCTTGGTGGAGCCACAGTCCTGATTGATATTCAAGCCATCGGGCGCAATACCGATTGGAATCACAGTGGCGCCCATTTCGTTGAAGACGCTGGGAGCGATGTAATAGGTGGCACCGTGGGCGCAATCCACCACGATTTTCAAATTAGCCAAACTAGTCCAAGCTGGAACCGTGCTCTTGCAGAATTCGATGTAGCGACCAGCAGCATCGACGATGCGCTCGGCCTTGCCCAAGGCATCCGGCCCGACAGTTTCCAGCGGCCGCTCAAGCAGCTCCTCGATTTGCTCCTCGGTTTCATCGGGCAATTTCTGGCCGTCCCGGGAAAAGAATTTGATACCGTTATCGTAGTAGGGATTGTGGGAAGCGCTGACCACGATGCCAGCACAGGCCCGCAAGGTACGAGTCAGATAGGCGATGCCCGGGGTCGGCATCGGTCCCAGCAAGGCAATATTGACGCCGGCCGCCGACAGGCCCGCTTCCAGAGCGGATTCAAACATGTAGCCGGAAATACGGGTATCCTTGCCAATGACGACCTTATTGAAGCCTTTGGTCTGCAAGGCCCGCCCGACCGCCCAGCCCAACTTCAACATGAACTCGGCTGTTATCGGATATTCGCCCACCCGTCCGCGAACCCCATCCGTACCAAAGTAACGCTTTCCCATACGATATTCTCCAAAATCAGCACGCTAGGGCATTATAACAGGGACAGAAACCTCTCCACGCGATGCGGATACGGCCGGTCACCCAGCCAGCCGGTCGGTTTACTGCAAATTCTGCTGTCCGACCCAGTCGCGAGCGAATTGCCAGGCTACCCGCCCGCTGCGCGATCCGCGCTGCAAGGCCCAGCGCAGTGCTTCATCGCGCGCCGCCTCATCCGATCCCTTCGGCGCACCCAACTGTTCCAGCCAATACGCAACAATAGCCAGATAGTCATCCTGGCTGAAAGGATGGAAAGATAGCCACAGACCGAATCGCTCCGACAAGGAGATTTTCTCTTCCACCGCCTCGCCGTGATGCAGTTCGCCTCCAACGATCTGAGTATCCAGGTTCTCTCGCGCGTACTCGGGCAACAGATGACGGCGGTTGGACGTAGCGCAGAGCAACACGTTGTCGGGCGCGGCGCTGATCGAGCCGTCCAGCATCGCCTTAAGCGCCTTATAGCTGGGATCACCGGCCTCGAACGACAAATCGTCGCAGTAGAGCAAAAACCGCTCGGGCCGACCGTACAAGGGTTCCACGATTTCGGGCAAATCGAGCAGGTCGTGCTTGTCCACTTCGATCAGCCGCAAACCCTGGTCGGCGTACTCCTCAAGCAGGGCTTTGATCAACGAAGATTTGCCGGTACCACGCGCGCCCCACAGCAGGACGTTGTTGTAAGGCTGACCCGCCAGGAATTGGCGAACGTTCAAATCCAAGGCAGCCTTCTGGCGGTCGATCCGGCACAGGTCCGCCAAGCACAGTCGATGGGGATGCCACACCGGTTGCAGATAGCCGCGCTGGCCAAGCCGCCGCCAGCGAAATGCTCGGCAACGTTCCCAATCGGAGACTTCAGGGGCCAACGGCAATAGCGTTTCCAATCGATCAAGTACGTTGTTCAACCGCTCGATCAACGCCTTGTCCAGTGTCAGAGTCACCGACGTCACAGCGCGTCGCGCCCCATCACCAAAGCACTCGTCGCGGTGCTAGCACCACTCAATACAATCAGATCGCTGACGATACGCGCGCTTTCTTCTAGTGCCGCGTCCGGAATCACGCTGTCCTTGCCTTCTGGAATTTCATCGCCCGGTTTGAGTGGTGGTAATCCCTTGGCTACACGGTAGCGGTTCTCCCGCTCCCGCTGCCAGGTTTCGATCCGATCCCGCTCGATCCGGCGTTGGCTCTCCAACAACGACACCGTGGTTTTTTCCCGCTGCTGCCGAGTGAAATCCAAATCGCTCAGAAATACTTGGTAATTGGCATCGCTTGCGACACGCGTCAAGTGGCGCTGCGCCAATTCTGGGATCAGACCGGTCAGCGTCCGGTCGCCACGATAGCGGGTAGGAGCGATTTCATCCCACGGTAAAGCGTTCTTCTGAGCGCTTTCACCGACTTCCTCGCTATCCATCGCCGAAGGAATGCTGATATCGGGCCGAACGCCGCGATGCTGGGTACTGCTGCCATTGACCCGATAAAACTTGGCGATGGTCAACTTGATTTGGCCTTGCGGTTCCTTGGCTCGGGTCAACCGGTTCAAATCGATGAGGGTTTGCACCGTACCTTTGCCAAAGGTTGGATCGCCGATGACCACGCCTCGTCCGTAGTCCTGAATGGCGCCAGCGAAGATTTCCGAAGCAGAAGCGCTGGCGTGATCGACCAGTACCGCCAACGGTCCATCGTAGGCTCGGCCCGGCTCGCTGTCGCTCTCGACCTCGGGTTCGCTCTTGCCGGTATTCCGAACCTGGACGACAGGGCCCTCCCCGATGAACAAGCCGGTCAAATCCACCGCCTCTTGCAGGGAACCGCCACCGTTCTCGCGCAGATCCAGCAAGAGACCATCGATCTTACCGCGCAAGTCGCCCAACAGCCGGCGCACGTCCCGGGTGGTGCTGCGATAGTTGGGATCGCCGCGCCGGGCAGCATCGAAATCGCTATAGAACGCTGGGATGGTGATCACCCCAATCCGCAGTTCGCGACCGTTCGGTCCGGGTAGCTTCTTGATCTCGCTTTTGGCGGCCTGCTTTTCCAGCTTGATGGTATCGCGAACCAGCCGCACGGTTTTTTCCATCGCGGAAGCACCGGCCTTGCCAGGTAACACTTTCAAGCGCACGACGGTGCCGCGCTGGCCGCGGATTCGATCGACCACGTCATCCAACCGCCAACCCACTACGTCCACCCACGGACCCTTATCACCTTGCGCCACGGCCACGATCCGATCGCCGGCCTTGAGTTGCTGACTGAGATCGGCCGGACCGCCCGTCACCAACTCGACCACCGTGACCTGCTCTTCATCCATCCGCAACACGCAACCGATGCCTTCCAGCGACAACCGCATCTGGATGTTGAAATTCTCGGTATTGCGGGGGGAGAAGTAAGCGGTATGCGGATCGAACGCCTGCGCAACAGCGTTCATGTACAGTTGGAATACATCGTCGGTGGTGGATTGCAGGGCCTGCCGCAATCGGTTTTCGTAGCGCTTGCTCAACAGGTCGCGGGCAGCAGCCTGGTCCTTGCCTGATAGGATCAAGGTCAGCATCTCGTGTTTCACACGCTTGCGCCAGATCTCATCCAGCTCCGCCGACGTCTTGGGCCAAGGCGCGTTTTTGCGATCCACGTTCAGGGATTCGTCAACGTTGAACTGAAACTCCTGCCCAAGCAGGGATTGGACGTATTGGGTCCGCTCTGCTAGACGGGATAGATATGTGTTGAATATGTGATAGGCGGGCTGCAAATCGCCCGACTTCAAAGCGTCATCAAGAGCGTTGCGATATCGCTCGAAACCAGCGACATCGCTGGCCAGGAAATAAACTCGGCCAGGATCCAGATCGTCGAGATAAACGTCCAGGACGACAGAGGACAACTGATCATCCAGCTTGCTTTGCCGGTAATGATGCTGGGACAGCAACTTGGCAATGGTCTGATCCAGAAAGGTTTGCTGGGCTGTCGGCGCTAGAATCTTGACGGCGAGACCGTCCGCTGGATCGATCGTTTTCGCAAACGTCCAAGACAGGCCCAGACTCAAGGACAACGCCAGGGACAGCGAGATAATAAATTTCAAGATTCGGGAATTACACATGGTGTTTCTCGACAGGACAGACCTCGACAGACCTGATCACCCATCTCCCTCATTATGGCGAGGAGGCGGGGTGCACCAGAACAATATCGGTGGCGACCGGTTGCTTGCCGTTCGGTTCGGCCAGGGTGAATTCAAAAATATGGTTGCGGGACGGCAGCTTCATGACATTGAAGCCGTCCGGCAGGCTGGAATCGTGGAAAAATGCCGTCCGATACGGCGAATCGGAATCACGGGAATCAGTCTTCCACAAAAAAGGCGATAACTTGACTAAAAATCGCATGAAACCGAAACTCTTGTTATCGTCGTGATGATAACAATAGCCACGCACTCGCGAACCCATGGCACCCCACGCCGGCGCGAAGTAATCGTCGCCACGGGTCGGCAACAAACCCGGCACCAGATAACCAGACACGAACATATCCGATTCCCGGCGCAATTCCTCGGATACGTTATCGAATGCCAAGGTTTCGACGCGACAACCCTTGTTTTGCAAAGCGCGCACTACCTGTACGAAATCGCCGTCCCCAGTAGCCAGCAACACCCGATCTAGATTCTCCGATTGCAGCAGTACATCCACCGCCATATCGAGATCGGCGTTGGCCTTGCCGAAACGATTGCCGGCTTCATCCTGAAACCATTTGACCCGCTTTTCGATAACCTTATAACCCAGTTCGCGCAAGGCGGACTGGTAGGCGCGCGCCTTATCGCGATAGACCATATTCGTCTCGGCACGTTCCTCGTCATAGGATAGATAAACATTCAAGCGCAGGGGTTCGGCGTGGTCGCGGCAGGCGAACTCGCGCAACACATCGTATTGCATGCGTTGTCCACCATTACGGGAAATATTGGCGGCATCCACGTAAACGCCCACCTTGGCAAGTGATTTGAAATTTACGGTCATAAAATCTGATTTCTTAAATTTAAAGTGTGAGTTAAGGCGCGGGTCTACCCCGAAAAGAGGCCGCCGATATTATCACAAAATTGTCACCAAAGTGTCGTTTTTTAGCATGTTTTTGAATAATGCAACGGACACTACAGCTTATGCTTGCAAAAGCTGGTCCAATTTTACTAGCGACCCAACCCACAACCGCCGTCAGCACCCGTCCACGCCCCTCCCCTATTTGTGACGGTTCGAACGCGGGATAAGCGGACGACAGGTCGTGGCAAACACCGCACGAACGGGTTGCTTCGCCAATACTCCAAATCAAAGTAGCCTCGTTGCTACAAGTCAAGCGAGTACAACTCGATCCATCTACGGCAAATGGGGCCGTTCCAGATATTCGTGCGACTGCATTTCCTGTAGGCGGCTGAGGGTACGCTGGAATTCAAACTTCAACTTCTCACCCCGATAGAGTTCTAACATCGGCGCAGCGGCGGACAGAATCAGTTTGACACCTCGATCGTAGAATTCGTCCACCATATTGATAAAACGCCGTGCCTGGTTTTCCATCTGCCAGTCCATCATCGGCACGTTAGAGATGAGGACGGTATGAAAGCAGCGGGCAATCTCGATGTAGTCCGCAGTACCGCGCGGCCCATCACAGATCGCCCGGAAACTGAACCAGACGATACCGTCAGCTTCCCGCAGGGTGGGAATGAAACGGCCCTCAATTTCCAAATCGCCGCCCCGATGTCCTGGTTCGGGCGCGATATGATCGAAAACATCGTTCAAGATCTGTTCCGCCCGTTCATCCAGCGGAGAGTGGTAGATTTCCGCCTTTTCCAGATAGCGCAGCCGATAGTCGACGCCGCCATCGACATTCAGCACGTCCATGTGTTGCTTAATCAATTCGATGGCCGGCAAAAACCGGGCGCGCTGCAAGCCATCCTTGTACAGATCGTCTGGCGGCAGATTGGAAGTCGTGATGAGCGTAACGCCGTTGGCGAACAGTTCTCTGAGCAAGCCATCCAGCAGCATGGCATCGGTGATGTCGGCAACGAAAAATTCGTCCAGACAGATCACGCGCGCCTGATCGGCGAAGCGACGAGCGACGATCCGCAGTGGGTCCGGCTGGTTTTTCAATTCCTTCAGTTCGGCGTGCACTGCCCGCATGAGGCTGTGAAAATGAACCCGCTGCTTACGTTCCAATGGCAGGGCGTCGACGAAGGTATCAACCAAGTAGGTTTTCCCCCGACCCACGCCGCCCCACAGATACAGTCCGCGCACCGCTGGCACACTGGCGGCGGTTGACTTATCGCGGCCGGCCAGGCGAGCGAACAGTCCGCTTTTCTTGTTCGAAACCGATTCTGGCTGCACCATCAGTTGATCATAAATTCGTTGCAGGTATTGGACCGCTCGTTCCTGAGCAGGATCGTGCTGGAAACCTTCCCGTTGTAAATCACGGCGGTAGCGTTCGTAAGGCATGACGGGACTCGAAACCTTAAATCGTTCTTGAGACTGGATGACTCAGGCTGGCCACCCGCACGGGTGGCGATTCGGCAGATATTGGGACCAATCGCGGGTGGCATCACCAAATGCGAGGAAGTCAGGGTTGATCAATACCGGTCGGGCGTTGTAGCGCAACGGCCGCAACTGCGTGTCGGTCATGTACCCCCCTGCCTGCTCCAAGATCACTTGGGCAGCAGCGGTGTCCCATTCGCCGGTCGGACCGAAACGGGGATACAGATCAGCCTCGCCCTCGGCGACCAGACAGGATTTCAAGGCCCCACCCATTCCGAGGTGTCGATGCGGGCCAAGACGGCTGAGGTAATCTTGCAAACGGCGGGTACGATAGGATTCCAAGCTGCTGATGACGCGAACCGGGTAGTGGCAGACTCGCGCGGCCCGAATGCGACAACCGGGTTGGTCGGCTAGTCGCTTGTGGGCACCGCCATCGCGCCAAGCGTAGTAACACAGACCCCCGACCGGCCTCAACACTAGCCCGAGGACCGCCTCGTGGCGATGCACCAGCGCGATGTTCACCGTGAATTGATCGTTGCGTTTGATGAACTCGCGGGTACCGTCGAGTGGGTCCACCAGCCACAGCCATTCCCAGCGGCTACGTTCGGCGAAGCTGACATCGGGCGCCTCCTCGGACAGGACCGGAATATCCGGGGTCAATTCAGCTAACCCATGCAGGATACAATCGTGAGCGGCGAAGTCAGCGGCGGTCACCGGACTCTGATCCGCTTTTTCGATAACACTAAAGGATCCCGCATACACGCCCAGGATGCGACGCCCCGCCTCCCGAGCGATCGCCTCGACAGGCTCCACCAGGGCGGACAAATCGACATTGGGGGCGTCGGTCATGACGCAGTCAACCTCCTGAATCGGTGATTAGTGAGGTGTACAGGTATCACGGCCGGTTCCTGTGGTATCAGGCCCGCCAGCCAAATCGGCACACTGCGGACGCCTTTTCGCACGGAATTAACGGAACAGATTCTGCAAACCCCGACAATCTGCTTTAATTTACAATTCTACACGAGTTTGTTCGCACAAGCCCTTCGCTGGTGGAGTCCAGATCATGATCGCAAGGTTGCCTTGGCCGCAAATTCGGACCGTCCTGCTCGACATGGACGGTACCCTCCTGGATTTGCAGTTCGACAACCACTTTTGGCGGAAATTGGTTCCGGAGCGTTACGCCAGCCGTCATTCGCTACCTTTGGACCACGCCCGTGCCGAGGTGGTCGCCCGCACCCAGGCGGTAGAAGGCACGCTGTCTTGGTATTGTTTGGACTATTGGGCCCAGCAGCTATCGCTGGATATCGTGGCCCTCAAACGTGAGATCGAACACCTCATCGTTGTGCATCCACATGTGATCGATTTTCTCGAGGCATTGCGCGCGGATGGCAAGCGAGTGACACTGGTGACCAACGCCCATCCGCAAAGCCTGGCGCTGAAGATGGAAAAAACCGGGCTGGCCAGGCATTTCGATGCGATCGTCTGTGCGCACGAGCTGGGACTGGTCAAGGAGCAACTTGAGTTCTGGCCACGCCTGCGCGAGATTGAACCCTTCGAACCCACATCGACGCTGCTAGTGGACGATAATTTATCGATTCTGCGCACGGCTTGGACCTATGGGATCGCATATCTGGTATCGGTACTGCGACCGGATTCCGCTCATCCGCCCAAGCCACCGGGCGAATTCCCGGCAATCAACGATTTTTCCGAACTATTGCCGGTCGGCTGAACTTACGAACTGGCGAAGGTGGAAACGGAGCCATGCAAGAACTTCTGCCTGGGCAAAATCACTCGATCGACATCACTCAGGTCGTGGTCGGGGTAAGCGGCGAGCCTGACGACGAATTCGCCGCGCGCTTGCAATCCGGTGTCGTCCTGTTGAGCGCCGACGGGCGGATCGACGATCCTGATGATCTGGTGAGCGCTGCACAGCCACGTTCCCGCGATGGATCGGTGGTATTCGCTCGGCTTCCAGGGGAATTCCAAATCGATCTGGCAGCCGTACCGGCAACGGTAGCCCGCATCGCGGTCGTCCTCTCGGTCAAGCCAGGCTTACCGCGTGGCACTACGTTCGGGGTTTTTACCGCCATCCGTACTTGGCTGGCGGATACAGCAGCTCATCTTTTGTCGCTGTTTCCGTTACCTTTGGCAAGTCGCGGCGAGACCGCGATGATCCTGACCGAACTCTACCGCCACCGAGGGCAATGGAAATTCCGGGCGGTCGGTCAAGGGTTCGCAGCGGGTTTGCCAGCCCTGGCGGCTCACTTCGGCTTGCGCTTGCCGGAATCAGCAGCCGAGCATCCTGCTACCAGCGGCTCGAACGGACGGCGACAAGTGGAACCCGGCGGATCATTCAGCGGGACCGGTTTTTGTGTCCATCCAGATGGTTATGTGCTGACCAACCATCACGTCATCGAAGATGCCCACGAAATTCTGGCTCGCTCACCCCGGCATCGCTGTTCGTTGGAGCTGGTATTCGCCGATCCCACGAATGACCTGGCGTTGTTGCGCGCCGATCCCCCCCCGCCCGGCATCGCGATATTTCGCGACGGACCGCAGGCACGGTTGGGAGAAACGGTGATGGTGGTCGGCTATCCGCTGGGCGGCTTGCTTGGTTCGGGACCGCAGGTGACCACGGGTAATATCAGCTCGTTGATCGGACCTGGTGACGATACCCGCTCTTTACAGTTCACCGCACCGACCCAATCCGGTAATAGCGGTGGTCCGCTACTGGACGGTGATGGGACGGTAGTGGGAGTGGTTAGTTCAAAGCTAAACGTGGTCCGCGTCCACGAAATGACCGGCGACATTCCGCAAAATGTCAACTTTGCCATCAAAGCCGCGTTAGCATGCGGATTCCTGGAAGCGGCTGGCGTGGATTACCGGAGTCGCACGCCCAGCGCACCGCGTGCTGCTACCACAATCGCCGCTGAGGCTCGCGATTTTGTGATGAAGATCGAGTGTCGAAATTAGTCTATAAAATAAAATAAAATAAAGAATTTTCAGACTTAGATGATGTAGCACCTTTTTAAGCACAAAAATCCACTATGAGGCAAACAATACCATGAATAGAACAACCAATATCAAAGTAGAACCTACAAATAATAAATTTTTATCTATTTTAGATAGGCCAGATCTTTTACAACAAGCTATCAATCTGCGGGAGAGTGAATGGCCAGAATATATTAAGAGAGGCTCATTAACATTGAAATATATTGAAGATTATATTAAAGATTATAATGATTTTCTTGCTCTGCTCTGTGACAGCCAAGAAAAGGTAATCGCCTATGGAGCAGCAATCCCCATTGCTTGGGACGGTTCGGTTGGTGGATTACCAGATGGTTGGGATGCAGCCTACGAACAAGCGTTCGAGGATCGGCAAATAGATCGCGAAAAAACGACCATCTGTGCTCTTGGAATAGTCATTTCTCCTTTTCACAAGGGGAAACATTTAAGCTATCAGCTTATCGGAGAGATAAAAAAAATTGGTGCCCGACATGGATTGAAACATATGCTCGCTCCAGTGCGTCCTACTTCTAAAAAGATGTATCCTTTGACGCCTATAGAAAATTATATTTGTTGGAAACGTCCAGATGGTACACCTTTTGATCCGTGGATCAGGGCTCACTGGAAAATGGGAGGCAAGATTTTGACTGTTGCACCACGTTCAATGTTGATTAGCGGCAAGGTAACTGATTGGGAGAATTGGACAGGGATGATTTTTCCTGAAAGTGGAAACTATATAGTTCCGGAAGCTTTACAGCCAATAAGAATTGATATTGAAAAAGATATTGGAATTTACGAAGATCCAAATGTTTGGATGGAATATTCATTAGATTAATAATTTTATCGGATTAAAATTTTAAGACCATACATAATGTTAACCTACAGATTTTGAGAGTGGAGTGTGATATCTAATGGATACGCAGAAAAACCTTCTTGATTTATTTAACCAGTATTTCGAATTGATTTTAGCAGATACACCAGAACGATTAGAAAAGTGTTATCGTTTGCGTTACGAGGTATATTGTAAAGAAGCACTTATTCCAGGTTTTGATGCTGAAAATTACTCAGATGAACTCGAGTATGATCAATACGATAAGCAGTCATTACATTGTCTTCTTATGCATAAACCAACCGGTCGTATCGCCGGAACAGTGAGAATCATATTGCACGATTCAGAGGATCACTTTAAATTTCCACTCGAGAAAGCTACTGGATTAGAGATTTTCCCGCACACTCTTATCGGTGAAGTTTCACGACTGATACTAGCACCCGAATTCCGTGGGCGCAAAGGGGAGACTGGGCAGCCGTATGGCATAGCGCAAGAACTCGAATATTTCACTAAAAAAGACGGAAGGCGCGACTCTCTTGCTAAATGGGACGGTCTAGATCTCCGCCGGAGTACTCCACGTCGAAGATTTCCCCATACTATTCTCGGGTTGATTATGGGGCTTGTACAAATGAGTTTTGAACACAATCTGAGATATTGGTATGCAGGAATGGAACTGGCTTGCGCAAGGTTTTTACGATCATTTGGAATTGATTTTGCGCCTATTAGCTCAATAATTGATTATTATGGTCCATGTAAAGGGTACTTTTGCTATATCCCAGCAATTTTGGAGAATGTTTATCGGACTGATCTGCAAACATGGGAGCTGCTGACAAAAAATGGAACATTCTTCCAGCCTTCTTAATTGGTTCTTAATTGCCTTAACAGATCCCTTTTCTTTTTGAGGAGGGAGCTTGATCTGCTGATTAATATTGAAAACAATGACGGGACGTTTCACATATCTGTTGGGAATTCTTGCCTTTTGCGTTACCAGTATGGCACCAGCAGAAGATTTGCCTATCGTTGTTGTCAACAAGGCAACCAATACCGATGTTTTGTTGTCGCAAAACGCACTAAACGCAATATTTGGAATGCGATTGAGAAAGTGGGAGGATGGTTCACCGATCAGAGTCTTTGTCTTGCCTGATGATGATCCTCTGCATATTACGTTTTCAAAATATGTCCTTCATGTATTTCCTTATCAATTACGTTCAGCATGGGACCGTCTAGTTTTTTCAGGGACAGGAGAAGAACCTATTAAGGTTAAATCGGAGCAGCAAATGCGTGCGGTTGTTAGTTTAACTCCAGGAGCTATAGGTTACTTAAGTAAGTCAATGATCGATGAGGCCGTTAAACCCATATCTCTTAAATAAATATCTTAAATCTAACATAACAATAACACAATAATCAATGGCGCTAGTTTTATTCGTTAAGATATTGATTTTTCTGGGAGCATATCCTTTGACACCAGCAATATCGAGCCATAATTTATTGATGCTACTAGCTAGAAACAAAAAGCATCATTATTAATTAGGTTTTAGCATAAAAAACGACCGCCTGGCTGAAAATTATGTATCATGCATAGCGTAACTAATATTATTTAAAATATTTTTCAATCTGATTCTCATTACTTATGAAAACAAAGATCCTATGTTTGTATACTTGTTAGTTTCGATGAAATCTGGAAGCAACTACTTTGGCTTTCTGGCTTATTCGCAACCCTTCTAACGTGAAAATTTTTGCCGTGATTAGTAAATCATTTTATTTTAGTATTATATATTTTTTTATCTTTTGTTTGCATTTCTCCGAGTGGTCACAAGCTATAGAATTGGCCGACGATATCCAAGTTCATGGTTTCTTATCACAAGGGTACTTTCTAACCTCTGACAATCAGCTTTTTGGATCGAGCGACTCTGGAGGTAGCCTGGATTTCACTGAAGCTGGATTAAATGCTTCTTGGTCGCCTTTCGCTGACCTTCGATTTGGGGCGCAAGTATTATTCCGGCGAGCTGGACCCAGGCACGAGCATGACATTGAACTGGATTTCGGCTTGCTCGATTATACTATTCTTTCAACAGTCGATTCTCGTTTTGGGGTGCGTCTCGGACGCGTTAAGAATCCCTATGGATTCTATAGCGAAACCCGAGATGTACTATTTACTAGGCCGACTATAATACTACCTCAATCTATTTATGCAGATGCCACGCGTGATTTAGCTTTATCTGCAGATGGTGGCCTCTTTTATGGAGAATATCGAAACGACTGGGGAAATTTATCTCTGGATCTTGAAGCGATGATTCCTAGAGGCGATAGTTTGGACACCGAGATTGTCACTTTAGGGGCTGATTTTCCAGGGGGCACTTATTCAAAATTATCGTATATCGGTCGGTTTAGCTATGATCTAGATGATGGGAAATACCGTATAGCTATTACTGCTGCGCGGTTGGATACTCGATATAAATCCAAGTTTCTTCCTCCTGATGATTTTCTGCCTGGAAAGGAAATATTTAAACCTTTAGTTGTTTCCATGCAGTACAATCAAGAAAAATTGAGCCTTACTTCAGAATATGCAATTCGTTCATCTACAACCACCGGATTCGGCAGCGAACTTGATGATAATAGCATTACCGGCGAAGGCTATTACTTTCAAGCTTTATATCGGTTTAGCGATGATTTTCATGCCGTCGGGCGATACGATGTTTTTTATGCTGACCGTAAAGATAAAAATGGGAAAAAGTTTCAAGCCAATACAGGGTATCCTGCCTATTCTCAATTTGCCAAAGATTTGACTATTGGTTTACGTTATTATGTTAATCCATCTTTCTTATTAGCCGCTGAATATCACTATATAAATGGCACAGCTTGGCTTCTACCACTTCAGGAAAAGCCTAATCCTTTTGATCTAGAGCAGTATTGGCATTTATTTGCATTTGCAGCAAGTTTCCGTTTTTAGATCTTTGGTAAGATTAGATCAAATCGAAAATCGAATTTTTGCTAAGTATATTGGCACTAAATCAGCGTCAAGTTAATTTTTGTACAAAGGGCTTGCGCCCCACAACCAACATCTGGAGTACTGCAGAAAAATATTTACCCTCAGAGTCCGCTTTTTCGAGATCAGCATGTAACGCATCTAACTCAAATTGCGAGATTACGCCGGCTTCCAATGCAGATTTTTCAGCCATATCTAGACAGGTTGCTTGGCGACTGATTCGATAATCTGTTGCAAATATTGGCACCATTTCCACATAGACATCATGCAGGCCTGATTCAATGAGCATACGAAAAAGTTGTCTTCCAGCAAAACTATTTTTGAAGGTTTTTTCCACATGAATCTTTTTGATTTTTTGCTCGATATCAACCAAGTTGGTATCTATAGACATCGTGCTCCAGTCTGTGTCGAGCACGACAATCCAACCACCGCACTTTGTTACTCGTATCATTTCTTTAAGAAGTTGGTTTGAATCTACATTGTGTTGAAAAACGCGCTCGCTGCGAACTGAATCAAAGTAATCCGCCTCAAAAGGAAGTTGGTAACCGTTAACCAAATAATGTATTGCCAACTTATTTACCCCAGCATCGACTGCCTTTTGGTTGGCATGCATAATTTGTTGCTCGTCTATATCTACTCCAAAGACTTGCCCAGTTTCACCTACAAGCGAAGCGAGGGTAATTGTATCTGTCGCTGGACCACAACCCACATCAAGTACCCTATCCCCTTTTTTTAATCGCATGAGCTCATAAGTACGATATTTATACTTTAAAACCATTTTAGCTATTAACGCAAGATAATCTAGTTCCAAGTAATTATTTTCACTCATTTTTGTCTCCTTTGAAAATAGGATCAGTGCTGACGAGAATACTTTAAACTCGGGCTAATCTAAAAAATCATAGAGAGCGGGCTTTCATAAACAGATGTTACAAAAATTTACTATTTGGCGGTAGCAATCAGGTAAACTATTCTACATTATACTTGGACTATTGGTATTTTAGCCGGGTGTTCGAACTAATGTGTTGGACCAGAAAAGTTAACAAAATTTAAAGCCTCAACATGGTAATGTTGTTGATCTGCGCAGATTCACAAATAGCGGACACTCAGTTGGTCGTGTTAGCTTGATAGTTTCGACACGATGTTCAATATGGATTCACCCACAACGCTGGGGAGCTTGGCGGAAAGAAAAATTCTTCTTCGCGCAATACCCAGACCGTCTTTGGAATTATAGCGAATGCATTCGCCTGCCCGCTCCAGTTTCTTTCTGAGCCTCAAATGGAAAGCTCTGCTGTTGAGCAGCATCGCTCTCATTTTAGTGACCAGCGCATTGGTCACCATCAATCACATCGAACTGTACAGTCAGTTCGAGCGACGTCGCGCGGAACTGCAAAGCCAATACGCTCATCAAGTGCAAGGACTGCTGGACCAATCGGACAAGCGGTTGCGACAATGGAGTACGATAATCGCCTCTCTGCTCAGTGTCCAGACGGCCGCTGAAAAGCAGCTCGAAGAACAGATCATCACCGAATTCGAGCGGCTGGCAGCGATTCTGGAGCTGGACATGGGCGCGGAAAGTATCCTGCTCGTCTCCGCGAACAGCCGGCGGCTGGCAGCACATGGTTTGGATGCGCACTCCGACAAGCGAACAGCTCTCGCGGAGGCGGTTCGACAAGTCGTCGCCACAGAGAACCCCACCAGCCTGATCGACTGCTTCGACACCTGCCTGCAATACGCCATCGCTCCCATTCTAGGCACTGACGATGCGTTGGTCGTGGCTGTATCCCTCGCGGATGTCGTGCTCGACTTCCAGCGAGTTTCTGGTACCGACCTGGGTTTGCTTGTCAGCCAAACTAAACCAAGCCCTACCAACGGCAACGGCGAGCGTTGGCTTCGGCGGTGGAACGTCCGGGTCGTGGCGCTGGGCAATACGAAAACCAACCTAGGCATTCTACGTTCCGCGATGGAGGCGAAACCCTTATCCGATGCAGTTCGAGAGCCGATCTATGTCAGTGCTAACGGGCACGAACACGAAGTCCGGCTTTTTCCGCTAGCGGGCTTCGAGGAACGCGAACAGGCTTACCTAGCAACCGTGGCCGATATCAGTGACGCGAGGGAGAAAATCCGCGACGCGCTTCGACGCAACATCTTTTTGGGGACCATCGGGTTGGTACTGTCGGAGCTCTTGTTGCTGGCGATACTGTGGACCCCCATGTCGCGGCTGCGGCGCGCAGCGGCCAACCTGCCTTGGCTCGCCGAAGGCGCCTTTGCCAAAATCCGTGCGGCGATATCAGAAACCAGATTCCCGCATTTCGTCAGAGACGAAGTCGACGTGTTAAACGATACGGCGGTCGCGTTGTCGTTCCAACTCGAAACCCTGAATATCGAGGTCGCAAAACGGACGCAAGATCTTTCCGAGCGGATGGACGAGATTACCGAGCAGCGAAACTTCGTCACGCATGTACTGGAAACAGCTCAAGCTATCATTTTGACTCAGAATCGAAATAACGAAATTCTGATGATCAACCCTTATGGAATGACCATTACGGGTTATACGCTAGCAGAATTGCGCGGACGACCGTTCGTCACCTTGCTCGCCCAAGAAGAGAGCACCCAGCAGGTCAAAAATCATTTGGCGGAGCTGGTATCCGGCGAACGGGAACATATCGACGAAGAATGCGACCTTCGCTGTAAGGATCTCAGCTTGCTCGACGTCGTCTGGCAACATTCCCGTCTCAAAGGACAGGGGAACGATGCGCCTGTAATCCTATCGGTCGGCATGGACATCACCGCCAGGAAAAAAGCCGAACTCCGGCTCGCGTGGCTGGCGGATCACGATCCACTCACCGGTTTATATAACCGGCGCCGGTTTACCCAAGAGCTGCACGACGCCGTCGCGGCGGCCAAACGATATCGCCGCTCCGGTGCTTTATTGTTTATCGATTTGGATCAATTCAAATATATCAACGATACCAGCGGTCACCGGGCCGGCGACCGCCTACTACAAAGACTGGGCGAACTACTCCCTTCTATCTTGCGCGAAGTGGACGTGATTGGCCGCCTGGGAGGTGACGAATTTGCGGTGATCCTCAATCAGGCCAACGCTGACGAAGCGGTTCAAGTAACCAAAAAAATTCTGACTCACATTTGCGAAATCGAATTTTCGGTGGGCGAACAAACCCACAAACTGTCGGCCAGTATCGGCATCGCCTTGTTCCCCGAACATGGAGTGAACGTCGAGGATTTGCTCGCCCGGGCTGACCTTGCCATGTACCAAGTCAAGGACAGCGGACGCGGCGGATGGTATCTCCTATCGGGCCAGGACCAAAGCCAGCGACTGATGCGCGAGCGCGTATATTGGAAACAGCGCGTGGAACACGCGCTAAAGGACAATCGGTTTTTGTTGTATGCGCAACCGATTCTCGGCATTCGGGACCAAACGGTTTCACATTACGAGGTTCTGCTTCGAATGCGAGGCAATGATGGCGAAATTATCGGCCCCTCTCAGTTTATCGAGGTGGCGGAACGCACCGGACTTATCCATTCCATCGACCGCATGGTAATGTCCGAGGCCATCCGTTACCAAGCCACGGCGATGAGCCGTGGCTTGCGAATCACCCTGACGGTGAATCTGTCCGCCCACGCGTTCAACAATCCCGATCTGCTGGATCGACTCAAGCAACTCCTGCAAGAAACCGGACTCGATCCTCAGCAGCTGATTTTTGAAATGACCGAAACAGCCGCGCTGGCCGACACGGTGGCCGCTCGCCATCTTATGGAGGCAATCAGCGATATCGGTTGCCAGTTTGCGCTCGACGATTTCGGGACCGGGTTTTCGTCTTTCTATTACCTGAAAACACTCCCCTTTGAGTTTGTCAAAATCGACGGATCGTTCATCAACAAACTCGCGGAACGCAAGGATGATCAAATCCTGGTCAAAGCCATGGGGGAAATCGCCAGAGCGTTCGGTAAAAAGACCATCGCCGAGCAGGTGGAAACCCCGGAAGTTCTGGCGTTGCTGGCCGAGTACGGAATCGACTATGCGCAGGGCTATTACATCGAGCGACCGATTCCCATCACCGAGATCCTGGAAACAAACATTGCCGGCAACCTGAATGCAACCACGATTCGATGACTTCGCGACTTGCTCCACAGGCGCCGGGTCAGCGTACAGAGGCGATGGCGGACTGTTGGGGTCTGACTTTCCGAGATGAGAATGCTATCTTACTCAACGCTAGCAGGAGTACGAGCGGGGTCGGACACCCACTTCGCTGTTCCCGTCACGCCCGATCGCTCGACCTGTCGCCAACGCGCCTTCCGTAACACATACAACCAGCTTGAGAATCCTATCCATGAATACTTCAGCGACCGTTGCCCGCTTGGCATCACGCCCGCAGCACCAGCCGCCTCAAACGTCGCACTGGACCGTCGAAGCCGTGCTGGCACTGCTCGAGTTACCCTTCGCCGATTTGTTGTTTCAGGCACAGGAAGTCTTGCGCGTCAACTTCGACCCCAACGCGGTGCAACGCTCTACGCTCCTGTCAATCAAGACTGGTAACTGCTCGGAAGATTGTGGTTATTGCTCGCAATCCAAGCGCTATCAAACCGGCTTGGAAGCGCAGCGCCTACTTTCGACCGATGAGGTGCTGGCGGCGGCCCGGGCAGCCAAGGAACAGGGCGCAGGTCGATTTTGCATGGGTGCGGCGTGGCGCGGCCCCAAGGAGAAGGACATGGCTGCCGTGACGGAGATGGTGCGCGCCGTCAAGGCGCTCGGACTGGAAACCTGCGTCACACTGGGCATTCTCAAGGACGGCCAAGCCGAGGAGTTGAAGGCGGCAGGGCTGGACTATTACAACCACAATCTCGACACTGCCCCGGAATATTACGGCGACGTCGTCACCACCCACACCTACCAGGATCGGCTCGACACCCTGCAAAGCGTGCGAACGGCGGGACTCAAGGTGTGCAGCGGCGGTATCGTCGGCATGGGCGAAACCCGCCAGCACCGCGCCGGACTGATTGCGAAACTCGCCAATCTCGACCCTCCCCCGGAATCGGTGCCGATTAACAACCTGGTGCCAATCCCCGGTACCCCTCTGGCGGGTAGCAACCCAGTGGATATCTTCGAATTCGCCCGCACCATCGCTGCTGCCCGCATCACCATGCCGCGCAGCTACGTGCGTCTGTCCGCCGGCCGAGAGCAGATGAGCGAAGCCGAACAGGCGCTCTGCTTTCTAGCGGGCGCAAACTCGATCTTTTACGGCGATCATTTACTGACCACCACTAATCCCCGCATGGCAGGGGACAATACGTTGTTCGAAAAACTGGGCTTACACGGCGTTTGAGACGGCTGCTTGTCCATGACGAACCTCGACTGGCTCGACCGCAGCCGCGCCGCCGTCTGGCATCCATGCACCCAGATGAAAGATCACGAAACCGGCGCATTGCCTTTGATACCGGTCGCTCGCGGGGAAGGCGCATGGCTGTACGACTTCGACGATCGACGCTACCTGGACGCTATCAGCTCCTGGTGGGTCAACCTGTTCGGCCATGCTAACCCGCGTATCAACGCCGCGCTCAAGGATCAGTTGGACCGGCTGGAACACGTCATTCTGGCCGGTTTCACCCACGCCCCGGTGATCGAGCTGTCGGAGCGGCTGTCGACACTGACTCGGGGCGCGCTGGGGCATTGCTTTTATGCCTCGGACGGTTCGTCGGCGGTGGAAATTACGCTCAAGATGTCGTTCCACTACTGGCGCAACAATGGCCGACCCGAGAAAAATCAATTTCTCTGCGTGGCCGGCGGCTACCACGGGGAAACTCTCGGTACGCTGAGCGTCGGTGATGTCGCGCTGTACAAGGACGCCTACGCGCCCTTGCTACGGCAGGCCGCCACCGTACTCTCGCCGGACGCCCGCGCGGCGGGGCCAGGAGAAACGGCGACCGACGTAGCCGGCCGCGCGGCAGCGGCGCTAGAGGCACATTTAGCCGAGCATCACGAATCCATCGCCGCGTTCATCGTCGAACCACTGGTGCAAGGCGCTGGCGGGATGATCATGTACGATTCGCACTACCTGCGGCTGGCTCGCGAGCTGTGCGACCGCTACGCCGTCCATCTGATTTGCGACGAGATCATGGTCGGTTTCGGTCGCACCGGTACCTTTTTCGCCCACGAACAAGCTGGAATTCGGCCCGATTTTCTCTGTCTGTCCAAGGGCCTTACCAGCGGTTATTTACCCCTTTCGGTGGTCATGACCACGGACGAGGTGTATGCCGCCTTTTACGACGACGCCTTGGTGCGCGGTTTTCTCCACTCCCATTCTTACACCGGCAATCCGCTGGCCTGCCGCGCGGCGCTGGCAACCCTGGACCTCTTCGCCGAGGATGACGTGTTGGCGCGCAACCGGCGTTTCGCCAAGCGGTTCACCGCATTGTTGGCGCCCTTAGCCAAACACCCGTGGGTACGGAATTTCCGCCAGGCCGGCATGATCTGGGCGGTCGATATCGACACCAAGGATCCTGAGTTCCGGCTGCGGTTCTACCGCAACGCGTTGCGCCACGAAATCCTGTTACGCCCCTTGGGTACCACCGTTTATTTCATGCCACCTTATATCCTCGACGATCAGGAAGCCGTCCTGCTGGCCGAACGCGCGATCCAAACGCTCGACGCCACGCTGCCATGATCTGGGAGGAATTGGAAATCGGCCTCGCCCAATTGGCGCCCGAGGGTCTGCGGCGTCGACGCCGCACGCTGGACGCGCCGTGCGGTCCCGAAGCGATCATCGATGGCCGACCCGTCGTCGCGTTTTGCAGCAACGACTACCTCGGCTTGGCGAACCATCCCGCCATCGTCGCGGCGGCCCAGGAAGCAGCGGGCCGCTGGGGCGTGGGCAGCGGCGCTTCGCACGTCGTGAGTGGTCATCTGCGCCCGCACGAAGACTTGGAGGCACGGTTAGCCGCTTTCGTCGGACGGGAACGGGCACTGTATTTCACCACCGGCTACATGGCGAACCTGGCCATCGTGCCAACGCTGGTGGAACGTCACGATGCGATTTTCGCCGACCGATTGAATCATGCTTCGTTGATCGACGCCGCCCTGCTGGCGCGCGCCGAACACGTCCGCTATCCGCACGGTGACGTGGACGCGCTCGCCGCCCGCCTGGAGCAAAGCCGTGCGCGCCGTAGGCTGATCCTGACCGACGCCGTGTTCAGCATGGACGGCGATCTGGCGCCGTTGCCGGAACTGTTCGCTTTGGCCGAACGTTTCGACGCCTGGCTGGTGGTCGACGATGCTCACGGCTTCGGCGTGCTCGGTCCCAGCGGACGGGGCAGCATCGCACACTTCGAATTACCACCGTCACCGCGCCTGATTTTGATGGGAACGCTCGGCAAAGCCGCTGGTGTGTCCGGTGCCTTCGTCGCCGGTGACCAGCGGGTAATCGACTGGCTGGTACAACGGGCACGCCCGTATATCTTCACCACCGCTTCCAGCCCGCTGATCGCGGCTGCCCTGCTCGCCAGCCTGGATCTGATCGCGGCCGGCGACGAACGGCGGGCGCATCTGCGACGCCTCATCGACCGTTTGCGGTCAGGGCTTGAAGAATTGCCTTGGCGCTTGTTGCCGTCGCCGACGGCCATCCAACCGCTGTTGATCGGCGGCAACGACGCCGTCGTGCGGTTGTCCGAACGGCTGTTTGCGCGGGGACTGTGGGTACCGGCCATCCGGCCACCCACGGTACCGGCCGGTACCGCTCGCTTGCGAATTTCCCTTTCGGCAGCGCACGACGAAACCCAAATCGATGCGCTGATCACGGCCCTCCACGACTGCGCCGACGATGACTGAACCGAATCCGCGCGTTGCGGTACCGGCCAAGCAACGCATTCGTCAAGCTTTCGATCAGGCCGCGTCGACTTACGATGCCGCCGCCGACGTTCAGCGCGAAGTATGCGACCGGTTGGGAATGTATCTGACCGAAAGCGGCATTAATCTCGCGCCTGCCGCTATCCTCGATGCTGGCTGCGGCACCGGTTACGGTGTCCGTTGGCTGGCGCAACGCTGGCTGCAAGCCCGTCTGGTTTTGATCGATTTCGCGCCCGGCATGTTAGCCACCGCCCGCGCCCGCTGCGTCGGAGCGGAATTGATTTGCGCCGACATCGAAGCGCTGCCCGTTCGCGAACGTAGCTTCGATCTGTACTGGTCCAGCTTGGCCTGGCAGTGGAACAACCCTTGGCGATGTCTAGCGGAATCCAAGCGGGTACTTAAACCGGGCGGTGCGCTGGCGGTTGCCACTTTGGGAGCGAACAACTTTCCCGAACTGCGTCAAGCCTTCGCGGAAGTCGATGACTACAGCCATGTCCTGACGATTCCAGCTCCGGAGCAGTTGCTGGAAGATTGCCAGGCTGACGGTTGGCAGGTACAGGTTTGGCGGCGGCAGCCGGTACGCCGCTATTATCCCGACCTGCGAACCCTGCTGCGGAGCGTCAAGGAGGTCGGAGCGCGCGAGGTCGAACAACGCCGTCCAACGCCGTTCAACCGTTCCGCATGGCAAGTTATCACCGACCGCTACGAACAATTGCGGGAACCAGCGGGGCTACCGCTGACCTATGATGTAGTCTGGCTAATCGCCACCCAATAATCGCATCGCTGGGGAATCGAACCATGCGACAGGCGTTTTTCGTGACTGGCACCGATACCGGCGTGGGTAAAACGCATGTCACTTGCGCTCTGCTGCATGCCACGCGCCAGCTGGGCATGACGGCTGTCGGCATGAAACCGATTGCGGCGGGTGTTGAAGCGGATGGTCGCAACGGCGATGTCACGCAATTACTGTCGGCCAGTTCCATCACACCACCGCTGGAATGGGTGAATCCCTTCCTCTACGCACCGGCCATCGCACCACACATTGCCGCCTGCGAAGCCGGCCGCCCTATCGACATTGTGGTGATTCGACGGGCGTTCGAGCAGTTGCGGATGCTGGCAGACGTGGTGTGGGTAGAAGGCGTCGGTGGGTTCCGGGTACCGTTGGACGAGATGCACGATACGGCCGATCTCGCACAAATTTTAGCGTTGCCGGTCGTTTTAGTGGTGGGAATGCGCTTAGGCTGCCTCAATCATGCGCTGCTGACCGCCGAGGCTATCGCGGGTCGAGGTTTGCACTTGGTGGGGTGGATCGCCAACCAGCTCGACTCAACCATGGATCGCTTCGAGGAAAATCTGGACGCTTTGCGAGTTCGTCTAAACGCCCCGTTGTTTGGCGTCACACCTTGCGGCATTAGACCGGAGCAAGCCGCCTTAGGGCTTCGTTTGTCCGCTCTGCCAAGACTCAACCTTCCTTCCCGCGATATCCAAACCTAACATGCTGGAGAACAGGGAAAGGGGGTCTGAATACAAAAGGCCCGGTACGAGACCGGGCCTTTTAGAAGATCAAATTACCGAATAATTTTAATCTAGCGGGTGGATATTGGTCGCTTGTTTACCTTTGGGGCCGGTCGTGACATCAAAGGAAACCTTCTGATTTTCCCTGAGCGTCTTGAAGCCGCGTGCCTGAATAGCTGAGAAATGCGCGAACAAATCATCTCCGCCGCTATCGGGCGTGATGAAACCGTAACCTTTAGATTCGTTAAACCATTTGACCGTGCCAGTGACCATGGAGCTTCGTGTTTCCTGAAACAGATGTTGAGAACAACCGGGATCAAACCCAGGGAAATCGCACGAGAATCAAGAAAGGGAAAATGACCGAACTGAATTACCGACTTGAAAGAGGGCGTTATGGAGGACGAACAAATTCACCAACTCAAGAATCATACGCGCTAAGTTTTTATTACTATATGCTAAGTATGTGGACGGAGCAAGCACAATCGCCCTCACTACCCATCTGGTTTCCTAGCATCGGGTGGACACAGGCGATTGTGGCAAGGTCGTGGGGTCGGGAGCGGTTTTTGGACACACTCGAAGACTGCGGCCGTTGGGTGGATAGCATGGCCGCCGCGATTCCATGAGCCAGGTTCAACGCCCCGATGACAGTGATCCTCTCAATACCGAACCATGTGCCCACTCTTCGACAATCCAGAGTGGGCAACCCATCGTCAACCGCACGCCAACGAAACGCATCCGCAATATTGGTGCGGCCCATCACGACAGACTTAGCCCGCTCGCGTTTAACTCAGGCCCTTCATGCTCAAGCGAACACGACCTTGCTTGTCGATCTCGAGAACCTTGACCTTGACGAAGTCGCCTACCGCTAGTTTATCGCTGACGTTCTGCACACGCTCCTCGCAAATTTGTGAGATGTGCACCATGCCGTCGCGACCCGGCAAAATCGTCACGAACGCGCCAAAATCCATAATGCGGACCACCTTGCCCTCATAGATTTGACCGACTTCAACATCGGCGGTGATCTGCTCGATACGACGGCGGGCCTCGTCGCCGGCTTCCTTGTTCACCGAAGCGATCTTGATCGTGCCATCATCGGCAATATCGATGGTGGTACCCGTCTCTTCGGTGATGGCGCGAATGGTCACGCCACCCTTGCCGATCACGTCTCGGATTTTCTCGGGGTTGATGCGCAAGGTAGTAAAGCGCGGGGCATGTTCCGAAAGCTCTTGGCGCGATTGGGTGATGATTTCAGCCATCTTGCCCAGAATATGCAATCGCCCCTCGCGGGCTTGAGCCAGTGCCTGCTCCATGATCTCGCGAGTGATGCCGTCGATTTTGATATCCATTTGCAAGGCAGTGACGCCGGTCGTAGTACCCGCCACCTTGAAGTCCATATCGCCCAAATGATCCTCATCGCCAATGATGTCGGTCAGCACCGCAAAACGGTCGGCATCCTTGATCAGGCCCATGGCGATCCCAGCCACCGGCGCCTTGATCGGCACGCCAGCATCCATCAGCGACAGGCTGGCCCCGCAGACCGAGGCCATGGAACTGGATCCATTGGATTCAGTGATTTCCGACACCACCCGGACTGTATAGGGAAACTGTTCGGGAGTGGGCATCACGGCTTGCACGCCACGCTTGGCCAGCCGGCCATGCCCGACTTCCCGGCGCTTGGGGCTACCGACTTGACCGGTTTCCCCGACCGAGTAGGGAGGAAAATTGTAGTGGAACAGGAAAGGCTGGCGATATTCGCCTTCGATGGCATCGATGATCTGGGCATCCTTGTCGGTACCGAGCGTGGTCACGACCAAGGCTTGAGTTTCACCACGAGTGAACAACGCCGAGCCGTGGGTACGCGGTAATACGCCGACCCGGATCGTGATTGGTCGCACGGTGCGAGTATCGCGGCCATCGATACGCGACTGACCGGCCAGAACCTGGCCTCGCACCACTTTTTTCTCCAGCGTCGAAAAAGCATTACCGACCGCCGACGCCGACCATCGATCCGGTTCTTGCGTGGTCAGCCGTGCGACCAAATGCTCCTGGATTTCGTGCACCCGCTGCTGACGGTTCAGCTTTTCGGGAATCTGATAGGCGTCGACCAAGGCGGCCTCGGCGGCCGTGCGCACGGCGTCCGTCAGCACCTCGTCGCCGGCCGGCGGCTGCCAATCCCACGGCTGGATGCCCGCCTCCACCACCAGTTCGTTGATGGCGCGGATAGCCACCTGCATTTGTTCATGACCGAACATCACGGCACCGAGCATGACCTCTTCGGGCAACTGATCCGCTTCGGATTCCACCATTAGCACCGCTCGCTCGGTTCCAGCCACCACCAGATCCAGCCGCGAGGTTTTCACTTCGCGACGGGTCGGATTCAGCAGGTATTGGCCGTCGCGATAGCCGACCCGGGCCGCTCCGATCGGGCCCTGGAACGGAACGCCCGACAGCGCCACCGCCGCCGATGCGCCAAGCATCGCCGGAATTTCCGGATCGACTTGGTTGTTCAGGGAAAGCAAGGTGGCGACAATCTGCGAGTCGTTCGTGAAGCCGTTGGGAAACAATGGGCGTAGAGGGCGATCAATCAGCCGGGCGGTTAGCGTCTCGCTCTCGGAGGGTCGCCCTTCACGACGGAAAAAACCGCCGGGAATGCGGCCTGCCGCGTAGCTGCGCTCCTGATAATCCACTCGCAGCGGGAGAAAATCCCGACCCTCCTCGGCTTCTCGGGCGGCAACCATGGTGACCAGCACCACGGTATCGGCCATATTCACCAGCACCGCACCGCTGGCCTGCCGGGCGATTTCGCCGGTTTCCAGGGTGACCGTGTGCTGACCGTATTGAAATGTCTTCTTGATGGGCGTCACGAAAGCGTCCTATGCAGAGAAAATCGGCGAAAAAACCTCAACGACGCAGGCCGAGGCGGCTGATCAAATTCTGGTAGCGTTGCAGATCCTTGCTTTTCAAGTAGTCCAGCAACTTACGGCGCTGGTTGACCATTTTCAGTAGGCCGCGCCGGGAGTGGTGGTCCTTTTTATGGTCGCTGAAATGCGATTGCAGACCATTGATACGATTGGTCAGCAGGGCAACCTGGACCTCCGGTGAACCGGTGTCGGTGGGGCCACACTGAAAATCCCGTACCACCTGGGCCTTCTGTTCGGTACTAATCGCCATCGACTAAAACTCCAATTCGGATTCGATCAATTATTTAAACCAAATGATGAATGGTAACCCCAGTAGGGACAACCAACAAGTGAACGCCGACGAGATTAGTGAACCACCAGCCGGCGCGGCGCAACCCGGCCATCGTCGAGAATCTCGCCAATACCCAAAAAGCGCTGCTCCCCCTGGTACAACCGCACCCAGCCGCAAGTAGGCGCTCGCGGCACCAGCACAGGCTGGCCTTGCCGCAGGTAGAAGGCGGAATCTCCCAAAACGCTCACCGCCGGCCAGTCAGCCACCGCACTATCCACAGGCAATAACCACTGATCCAGCGCCGCAAGCCCTTCTTCTTGCTCAGCCACTTCGTGTAGCGTATCCAGCGTAACCATCCGCGCCGCATCGTAAGGCGCCACGGCGGTGCGGCGCAAAGCCGAAACATGGGCACCGCAGCCCAGGGCTTCACCCAGATCGACAGCCAGCGTCCTGACGTAGGTCCCCTTGGAACAGCATAATTCGCATTCCAACTCTTCAGCGTCCTGACGCAGCAAGCGCAAGGTGTGAACCACCACCTCACGCGGTGCGCGTTCGACTTCGATGCCCCGGCGCGCCAGCTTGTAGAGTGGTTGGCCATCCCGTTTTACCGCCGAATACATAGGGGGGATTTGCCAGATCGGACCGACAAACTGGCGCAGCGCGGCTTCGATCCGTTCACGGCTCAAGACACCGACCGGTCGGGTGGCAAGCACTTCGCCTTCGGCGTCGCCGGTAACGGTTGTAACCCCCAATCGGCAGGTAAACCGATAGGACTTATCAGCGTTCAACAATAGCCCGGACAATTTAGTGGCTTCGCCCAAACAAATTGGCAACAGGCCGCTAGCCAGTGGATCGAGACTACCGGTATGACCGGCTTTTTGCGCCCGATAGAGTCGCTTGACCGTTTGAAGCGCAGCGTTGGATGTCCAGCCGACCGGCTTATCCAGTAGCAGTACCCCGTTGACCGGACGGCGGTCATTCTTGGTCACGAGGAATCCTCCGAACCAGTATCATCCGCCGTTGGCTCGATGGCATCACGATGCTTGCGAGTATCGGCTGCCACCGCCGCGTCGATCAGGGCCGATAGGCGTGCGCCGTGTTCGACAACCTCGTCGTAACGAAACTCCAGCGCCGGCACCGTGCGAATGTGCATGCGCCGGCCCAGCTCCCGCCGCAATAGGGGTGCGGCGCGGTTGAGCTCGGCTACTCGCTCGGCCCGCTCGGTCGGATCGCCCACCAAGGTGACGTAAATCCGGGCATACGCCAAATCGCGGCTAACCTCAACACTGGTCATCGAGATCAACGTCAGTCGCGAATCGCGCAACTCATCACGGATCAGCTCCGCCAGCTCGCGCCGAATCTGCTCGCCGATTCGGCGAGTACGCGGAAAAGTCTTCATTATCGCTCGACTCGTTTCCGCGATCCCGCTACAAGGTACGTTCCACTTGTACCCGTTCGAACACCTCGATGTGGTCGCCCTCGCGGATATCGTTGTAGTTACGCACCCCCATACCGCATTCCATGCCCGCCCGGACCTCGCTCACGTCATCCTTGAAGCGTCGCAACGAATCCAGCGCGCCTTCGAAAATCACGACGTTCTGGCGCAACACGCGGATCGGATTATTGCGGCGCACCACCCCATCGACCACCATGCAGCCAGCCACCACTCCGAACTTGGGCGAGCGAAATACACCGCGCACTTCGGCTAATCCGATGATTTGTTCCCTGAACTCGGGCTTGAGCATACCCACCATCGCCCGCTTCACATCATCGATCAGTTCGTAAATGATGCTGTAATAGTGCAGCTTTAACCCTTCTTCTTCGGCCAACTTCTTAGCGACACCGTCGGCGCGCACATTGAAACCGATGACGATGGCCTTCGCGTTGCGAGCCAGATTGACGTCCGATTCATTGATGCCGCCAACGCCACTGGCGATAATCTTGACCTGTACCTCGTCGGTGGACAAGCGGGTCAGCGCATCAACGATGGCCTCGGCGGAACCCTGCACGTCGGCTTTGAGCACCGCGTTGAGGATATTGACCTGGCCAGATTCAAACTGCTTGGAAATGTCATCCAGGCTGATCGCAGGTTTACGGGCTTGTTCCTCGCGGAGTTTGTTCTGCCGAAACAGGGCGATCTCGCGGGCCTTACGCTCATCGGTGACCACGATGACTTCATCGCCGGCCCGGGGAGCGCCCGACAGACCAAGCACCTCGACCGGGATTGAGGGTCCGGCCTCGCCGGTGTTTTGCCCGGTCTCATTCAGCATGGCACGCACTCGACCGTATTCGAGTCCGCTTAGAATCATATCGCCCTTGTGCAGAGTACCGCTTTGCACCAGCACGGTCGCCACCGGACCACGCCCCTTATCCAGCCGGGATTCGATGACCACACCTTTGGCGGGCCCATCCGCTGGCGCCTTCAATTCCAATATCTCGGCCTGCACGAGAATTTGATCGAGCAATTCGTCCACACCGGCGCCGGATTTAGCCGACACGTAGGCGAACAGAGTATCGCCGCCCCACTCCTCGGAGATGACGCCTTGCACCGACAATTCGCTCTTGACCCGCTCTGGGTCAGCGCTGGACTTGTCCATCTTGTTAACCGCCACCACCAACGGCACACCCGCGGCGCGAGCGTGCTGGATGGCCTCCAGCGTTTGCGGCATTACACCGTCGTCGGCCGCGACCACGAGCACCACCACATCGGTGGCCTTGGCGCCACGGGCGCGCATGGCGGTGAAAGCGGCATGGCCCGGCGTATCGAGAAAAGTGATCACCCCTTTCTGAGTGCGGACGTGGTAGGCACCGATGTGTTGGGTAATACCACCGGCTTCGCCCGCCGCGACTCGAGTACGGCGAATATAGTCGAGCAAGGAGGTTTTGCCGTGGTCCACATGCCCCATGATGGTCACTACCGGTGGGCGTGGCATGGCTTCGCCACGGTTAGTCTCGGCGGCCAACTCTTCCTCAAGGGCGTTTTCCTTCAGCATCTTGTAGGAATGCCCCATTTCCGATACGGCCAACGCAGCAGTATCCTGGTCGATGATCTGATTGATGGTGACCATCAATCCCATCTTTAAAAATGCCTTGATAACCTCGGTCGCCTTGACCGACATCTTCTGCGCCAGATCGGCGACGCTGATGGTTTCAGGGATAGCGACCTCGCGCACGACCGGCGCGGTGGGTTTAGCGAACCCGTGTCGCGGCGCTAACGCCGGCGCGGGGGTTCTAGCGCCCTTGCTCTTTGGCTTGCGGCGATCGGCCTTATCCAGAATCTGCTGCAAATCGCCTCGCCGCTGTGGCGGAAACCGCTCCTCCTCTTGCACCTCATCCCGACGCGAGAAAACATCGGAAACTCCGGCATCGCTGCGCGGCTTGCTGGGACCGCGCGCCTGCGATTCTGGGCGTTTTTTTCCGGTCTTGGCTTCGGGCGAAGGACTAGGCTGTTTCTTGGCTCTGACTTCCGAAGTTGTTTCAACGACTTCCGTCCGACGCTGGGCCGAGTCGGCATTTGCCGCTGATCGGCTCCCCGCAGCTCCAGGCGATCCCACTCCGATTGGACGAGCCACCGTGGGCCGCTCCCCCGGCTTGCGACGACCCTCCTGCCCAGCCCGGCGTCGAGCTTCCGCCTCGGCCCCCTCGCGCCGGCGAGCTTCCGCCTCGGCCTCCTCACGCCGGCGAGCTTCCGCCTCGGCCTCCTCGCGCCGGCGAGCTTCCGCCTCGGCCTCCTCACGCCGGCGAGCTTCCGCTTCGGCCTCCTCGCGCCGGCGAGCTTCCGCCTCGGCTTCTTCCAGAAATGGCGTTGGCTCTTTTGACTGGCCGCGATCCGGCTCGATCACTTCAGGGGCAGGCTGCACCTCCGTGGCTCTACTGACCAGCTCGGCGACCGGCGCCGCTGGCCGCACCTCGGCCTCGCGCGGACGGGGTGTTTCTTCTTCGACCAAGCTGCGCTTGATATACGTCCGTTTCTTGCGTACTTCGACGCTGACCGTCTTGACCTGCCCCGCCATACCTCCTGCCATCCTGATCTCGCTATGGGTCTTGCGTTTGAGCGTGATTCTCCTGGGCTCCGCCGCTCCTTGAATCAACGGGTTACCATGGCTCTTTCGCAGATGTGTCAACAAATCCACTTTCTGCTTTTCCGTGACCGTGGCGTCCGCTCCGACAACCGCGATGCCGGCCTCGGCGAATTGTTCCAGCAGGCGATCCACCGGTATGCCGACAACCGTCGCAAATTGCTTGACTGTTACTGTCATTTACCACCCCCAGGACGAGCCAGTCCTACCGCTCGTTCGAAAACCAAGGCGCTCGCGCCGTCATGATCAATTTGGCGGCCCGTTCGTCATCCAGTCCCGCGATCTCGTTGAGATCGTCCACCGACAGTTCGGCCAGATCGTCCATCGTCACAATTCCACGGCTCGCCAACAAAAAGGCCAGTCCCTCATCCATGCCCTCCATCCGCAGCAAGGTGTCGGACGGACGGGTATCGCCAAGCCGCTCTTCCGCCGCGATCGCACGGGTCAGCAGCACGTCGCGCGCCCGCCCACGCAACCCTTCGATGATCTCTTCGTCGAATTCCGGGATCTCCAACATTTCGTGAACCGGTACGTAGGCGACTTCCTCCAAACCCGCGAATCCCTCACGCACTAATATCCCCGCGATCTCGTCGTCCACGCCCAACTGATCGACAAACATCTGACACAAGGACTCTTCTTCCTGGCCGCGCCTGGCCTGCGCCTGGGCCTTGGTCATCACGTTCAGGGTCCAGCCGGTCAGCCGGCTGGCCAATTGCACGTTCTGGCCTCCCTTGCCGATAGCCTGGGCCAGTTGCTTTTCATCGGCAACGATGATGTCCATGCTATGAGCGTCCTCATCCACGACAACAGACTCGACCTCGGCAGGCGACATTGCGTTCATGACAAAGCGGACCGGGTCGTCATCCCACTGCACGATATCGATCCGCTCGCCGGCCAGTTCGTTGGTCACGCTCTGCACTCGTGCGCCGCGCATGCCCACGCAGGCTCCTACGGGATCGATGCGAGTGTCCTTGCTCTTGACCGCGATCTTGGCTCGCGATCCGGGATCGCGGGCAGCGCCCTTGATCTCGATGATACCCTGATTGATTTCGGGTACTTCCAAGGTAAACAGGGCGATTAAAAACTCCGGTACCACCCGGCTAATAAAGAGTTGGGGGCCACGGCTTTCGACCCGCACGTCCTTGAGATAACCGCGCACCCGTTCGCCAAGCCGAAACGACTCGCGGGGATTGAGATCCTCACGGGCGATTTTGGCTTCGACGTTACCACCAACATCGATGATCACATCACCGCGTTCCAAACGCTTAACCACGCCGCCGATCAACTCCCCTTTACGATGCAGGTAAGCATCCACGATCTGCGCTCGCTCGGCATCCCGAACCTTCTGCACGATGACCTGCTTGGCGGTCTGGGCGGCGATTCGGCCGCCGAAATCGGCGTTTTCCAAGGGAATTTCAACGTATCCGCCGACTTGCGCATCTGCTTGTATCCCACGCGCTTCGAGAAGCGCCATCTGCCGGTCCGGGCTTTCGATCTGAACGGAATCGGCCACGACCTGCCAGCGCCGAAACGTTTCGTAGTTACCGGTACGTCGATTGATCGTCACCCGCACGTCAGGATCACCCTCGTAGCGCTTTTTCGCAGCCGAGGCCAATGCCACTTCCAGAGCACCAAAAATGATCTCCTTGCCGACTCCTTTCTCGTTGGAGACGGCATCCACCACCAGCAGAATCTCTTTATTGCCTTCTTTGCTGTCTTTAACGCGCATGTCGTGTTGCCTCCCAGCCGGATCCGCACCCTGCCATCCCGCTTTAAAGTTCGGGCACCAGCCGAGCTTTTTCGATTCGCTCCAGCGGTACCCGCCATTCGCGTCCCTCGCTATCGACGATCACCACAGCATCGTCGCGCATCCCGAGCAGCCGTCCGATCAGTTTTCGCCGCCCCTCCAGCAGCTCCCGCAACTGAATCCGCACCTCCGAGCCAGCGTGACGGATAAAGTGCCGGGGCTCGAACAAGGGGCGATCCAATCCCGGCGATGAAATTTCCAAGGTATACCGCTCCGCGATCAGATCCTCGACATCCAGCACGCCTCCGAGCTGATGGCTGACCCGTTGGCAGTCGTCCAGAGTGATACCGTTTTCGCCGTCGATATAGACTCGCAGCAGGGCTCCGTTGGAACGCGCATGGAATTCCACGCCGACCAGCTCGTAACCCATGGCTTCCACCACGGCCGCTAACACTCGTTTCAGCTTTCCCAAGTCCTGGCGCATTTCGATTACCGGAAACAAAAAATGGGCCGGTGGCCCACTCGTTCACCAAATGCCAAATCTGGAACCCCAGCGCACGACAGTATCTAAAAACTACACCCCCCACCGGTCGGTTTCAGGACCACCGAGAGCGCTCTCCGCTAAATCACCCCCATTCCCCACCCAAACGGCTCCAGCGTCGCCTCGGTTAGAGCAGCTCCGGAGCGGCACATAAAAAAAGCCCTTTACGGGCTTCCTTGAAAATGGTAGCGGGGGCAGGATTTGAACCTACGACCTTCGGGTTATGAGCCCGACGAGCTACCGGACTGCTCCACCCCGCATCTGAGAACGGTAGGATAACATTTATAGCGGAATGCTTGCAAGCCACAGCAAACCACTTTTACGCTATTCCTGCCTTTCATCCACCGCTGGCACCCCTGAATCACTAACAACACTCGCTTTCTGTGCGACTTTGCTCGCCACGCGTCGCTCGCGGGTCTGGCTTCGCACAAACAAGATCGCGCCTGTAAACCACAGTACGCTGAAACCGATTTCTAGCCACGCCAGCCACGGCCGCGCCATCGGTCCGGCCGCGCTGAAAACGCCAGCCGAAAAATAAAACAGCGCAAGAAAACTGGCCCAAGCGTGAGTATAGAGGCGGCCATGCAACAAGCCGCGCAACGGCAACAACAGCGGCCCTACTAACAGAATCAATATTAATGAGACCGGCATTCGCGTCGGGGGTTCCAACCAGCTGAACCAGAGCAGCAGTACTCCGAACAAGCCTAAATAACCGGTTAGCGCGGCTCCTCGCCAGAATTGACTCATGCGTTTTCCAATCTGCGTGTGATGTCCGCCAAGCGGCGTCCCATCGCCCGGCACAACTGTTTCTCTTCGTCGCCGAGCGCCACCGTGGCCTCCGATCCCGACCAATGGCTCGGACCATACGGTGTACCGCCGCTTCGAGTATCGCGCAACATTGGCTCGGTATAAGGGATGCCGATCACCAGCATCCCGTGATGCAACAGCGGTAGCATCATGCTCAACAGTGTGGACTCATGGCCACCGTGCAGGGTTGAGGCCGAGGTAAAAACTGCCGCCGGCTTGCCCGAGAGAGCTCCTGCCAGCCAGAGGCTGCCAGTGGAATCCAAAAAATACTTGAGCGGCGCGGCCATGTTGCCAAAGCGGGTGGGACTACCCAAGGCCAGCCCGGCGCACTCCCGCAAGTCGTCCAAACTGGCGTAGGGAGGACCAACGGTCGGAATATCGTCCTCGATCGCTTCGCAGACAGCCGACACCGATGGTACGGTACGCAATCGTGCCGTCACACCGTTCACCTCCTCCACCCCCCGGGCAATATATCGTGCCATCTCGGCCGTTCTCCCGGTACGGCTGTAGTACAAAATCAGTATCTCGATCATCACTCCGGCTCTTCTCCTTGCAGTCGTCGGCCGTTCGACCTCAACCGTGGTAGCACTGCCTGGGGCCATTCCCCCGCGCTGGCTTGACGGCTTCGGCGACCGGTGCTAGCTTGCGTTTGAAATTGCCGATTATTGCCCCAATGTAGCGGCCTCGCTGCTTTTCTCAACGCCTTGACCATCAAACTCGCGTTACTTACCGTCGCAATGCTGTCGTTGGCGGCCTGTGTGACAGCCCCTGTGCAAGAGATGAGCGACGCCCGACAGGCTATCCGCTCAGCCGAGGTGGCCGGCGCGCTCCAAAACTCACCCGACAGCTTTGCGGAAGCCCGGCGCCTGCTACGGGAAGCACAAGCGCGACTGGAAATCGGCGCCTACGATGATGCCCGGCGCTTGGCCTTGGAAGCGCGCGACCACGCTATCGCGGCTAGAGAACAAGCGGTGCAAGCCACCTCAATGCGGTCGACTCCTCCCTAGCGTCAGGCTCATAGAGGAAACTTCGAGTACTCCCAAGATGCCTGACAGACCTGCCACTGCCTCATGGTTTTCCCCCCGACCCGGATTCCGAGCGATGCTGCTAGCGGTGTTACTCGCGGCGATCACTCCTCCCGCCACCGCTCAAAATCCGGATTTCTCCCTGCCCGGCCTGGATGGGCGGCCGATACGCTTGACTGATTTTCGCGGCCGTTGGGTTATCGTCAACTTTTGGGCTTCCTGGTGTTCACCCTGCCTGTTCGAAATGCCCGAATTGCAAGCATTCCACGAAACCCACTCTGATCGCGCCACTATCATCGGTATCAATTTCGAAGACCTCCCGCCCGATAAGGTCCGCGCCTTCGCTCAACGGTTGGTGATCACGTTTCCCATCGCGCTGAGCGGAGGCAATCCAGTTACCGGTTTCGACCTCAAAGGACTGCCGACCACCTTTCTGATTTCCCCGGCTGGCAAGCTGGTGGATACCCACTTGGGCACCGTGAATGCCACGATGCTGGCAGAGCGAATTGCCGAAATGGAAAAAACGAGCAACTCGACTCGCTAGTTCGGCTGTAACCGCACGGAAACGATACAACACCCTACCCTTGTCGATTTCAAGGAGGTTTTGTGAAAACTCTCTGCCTGCGTTGCTATGTGACCGGCCGTGTTCAGGGCGTCGGTTTTCGCTACGCCACCGCCGAGAAAGCTCTGGCGTTGGGAGTCACTGGCTATGTCCGCAACCTGCCGGATCGGCGCGTGGAGGTGCTGGCCTGCGGCGAGGAGCGCGCCGTCACCGCTTTGCGCAATTGGTTGTGGCAAGGCCCGCAACTTGCGCGGGTGAGCGACATCCGTTGTGACACTTTACCCCATCAAGACTTCCACGATTTCCGAATCGAGTGAACACATCGCTCAAAAAATTTTCGATGACCCCTTGAATTATCCACAGGCTTCTGAACCGCCTCTCTGTTGTGACTCTCGAAACCTGCTTCGGCCAAAAATTAATCGATATTTCAATAGTTACAGATAACCCATTAATAAATATAAAAAATACGTCCAGCCCAAAAATTTGCGACACAACGACACACCCGACGCCAAGTGATGATGCGACATCGTTAAAAATCATCCGCAGAGTTATCCACAGAGTTATCCACAGGCTCAACGGATCACTCAGCTTCAAACCAAGCCGATTCAAGCACCCGCATCACCTGACGCTCAACCGCTCCAGCAGCCATTTCAAAAATCCTTCCCGCGCGACCAAGACGCTATCCGAATCGCGCCGGCCGCGATATTCCAGTTGCCCACTCGCCAAGTTGCGCTCGCCGATCACCACCCGATGTGAAACGCCAATCAGCTCCATATCGGCGAACATGACACCCGGTCGGGCATCACGATCGTCCAACAGTACCTCGATCCCCGCAGCCAGCAGCTCGCGATAGAGCGCTTCAGCGGTGTCGCGCACGGCGGCGGAACGATTGGCTCCGACCGGCAGCAACGCCACCTGAAACGGCGCCATCGCAGCGGGCCAAATGATGCCGCGCTCGTCATGATTCTGTTCGATGGCGGCCGCCACCACTCGCGAAATGCCGATACCGTAACAGCCCATGGTCACCGTTGTCGGCTGGCCGTTTTCACCGAGTACCACTGCATTCATGGCGGCACTGTACTTCTGGCCGAGTTGGAAAACATGGCCGACTTCGATACCGCGGGCGATGGACAACACACCACGCCCGTCGGGACTGGGATCGCCCTCGATCACGTTGCGAATATCAGCGACTTCGGGTTCCGGGCAGTCACGGCCAAAGTTCATCCCGGTCAAATGCCAGTCGTCGGCATTCGCTCCCACCACCATATTGGCCATTTTGGCCACGGCCCGGTCGGCGACGACCGCACCGGTGAAACCGACCGGCCCTAGCGAGCCGGGACCGGCACCGAAGGCGGCTCGAATGGCGTCGGCATCGGCGAAAGCCAGAGGAGTTTTCACTTGCGGCAGTTTTTCGGCCTTGATCGCGTTTAATTCGTGATCGCCGCGCAGCATCAGCAAGACCGGCTGCCCATTTGTGCCGGCCACCACGATAGCCTTCGCCGTTCGCTCGGCCGGCAGGCTCAGAAAATCGCACAATTCGGCGATCGTCTTAACGCCGGGGGTGTGGACACGCGTCAAGGTTTCGACTGACGCCGGTCGCTCGTCGACGAGCGCCAGCGCCTCGGCCAGCTCGACGTTGGCGGCATAGTCGCTCTCGGTGGAAAAGGCGATGGCATCCTCCCCCGAATCAGCGAGGACATGGAATTCCTGGGACCGGCTACCGCCAATGCTGCCGGAATCCGCCAGCACCGCCCGGAATCTCAAGCCCAGTCGGGTGAAGATGCGGACATAGGCGTCGAACATCGTCTGGTAGCTGGCTTGCAGCGACGTGTGATCGAGATCGAACGAATAGGCGTCTTTCATCAGAAACTCCCGCGCCCGCATCACACCGAAGCGCGGTCGGATCTCGTCGCGGAACTTAGTCTGGATCTGATAAAAGTTGATGGGCAGCTGCTTGTAGCTCTTGATTTCGCGTCGGAACAGCTCGGTGATCACTTCCTCGTGCGTCGGACCGAAGCAGAAATCGCGCTTGTGCCGATCCGCGATCCGCAGCAGTTCCGGACCGTACTGCTGCCAGCGACCGGATTCCTGCCACAATTCAGCCGGCTGCACGGCGGGCATGAACAACTCCAGGGCGCCGGCGCGGTCCATCTCCTCCCGCACCACCGCCTCGACCTTGCGCAACACGCGCAGGCCCAGGGGCAACCAAGTATAGATACCGGCGGCAAGCTTGCGGATCAAGCCCGCCCGTAGCATAAGCTGGTGACTGACGACCTCGGCGTCGGCCGGGGTTTCCTTGACGGTGAACAGCGGAAAGCGGGATACGCGCATGAATCGGCCTTGGCTAATATTGGAAAATCTAAGGATTGCAGTAGTAGTCCTGATCCTTTTGTGCTTTCTTCAACTCGGCTGCCCGTTCTTCGGCATCGAGCGGGACTTTGTTTCCCTTGGCGTCGGTTTTGACCACCGAACCGGTACCTTGCAGAGCGACGACATTCCTTTTGGCGATCTCGCAATTCTTGGCGCGCACGTCATCGACTTCCTTCTGCGCTTGCTCGGTCTGTTCCTTGTCCTTCTGTTCCTGCTCGGCGACCTGCTTCGCCAAGTTTTCTTGCTCCTTGTTCAGATCGCGATCGGCGGCGGGATTTTGTTCCGCTCCGGCTGGCTTGCGCACCATTTCGTATTTCACGCCGGCGGGAGGCGCCAGTTCGGAATATTGGACCTGTCCTTGTGAATCGGTCCATTTGTAGATGAACTGCTGGGCTTGGACAGCCACCGCACCCCCCCAACAGCTCGCTATCAGTATCCATCCCAGCGTTCGTTTAAACATGTCATTCCTCCAGGCGTTCGGATATCGAGGATTCGTCATGACGCCATGCTGCGGTCGTTTCCCCAGCATTGCAACGGGATTTTGCTGACAATAAATGTCGTGTAGTATAACGGGCCCGCAAGACCCACGCCCAGCACGGAACGGCAGCTTTCACGACGAGTAGCGCCACCGGGGATCACCCACGCCGCGCGGCGGTTACCCCGCCCAACCGCGACCCCGGCCGGACACCCATCAGCCCCGTCGATGATGCGTCGATATCCCAGCGTCGAGCCATCTTGCCGATCCGCGATTCTTAACCCCAATTCAGCATGAGGAAGCAACGTCATGGAACTTCTCACTGGTGCCGAAATCCTGATTCGCTGTTTGAAGGAGGAAGGCGTCGAATATCTGTTCGGCTATCCCGGCGGTGCCGTTTTACATATTTACGACGCGATCTACGTCCAAGACGATGTCAAGCACGTCCTGGTCCGCCATGAGCAAGCCGCCGCTCACGCCGCCGATGGTTATTCCCGTGCCAGCGGCAAGCCGGGCGCGGTGCTGGTCACCTCCGGCCCTGGCGTGACCAACGCCGTGACCGGCATCGCCACCGCCTACATGGACTCGGTACCGATGGTGATCATCTCTGGCCAAGTCCCCACCCCCCTGATCGGCAACGACGCTTTTCAGGAAGTGGATGCGGTCGGTATCACCCGACCTTGCGTTAAGCACAATTTCCTGGTCAAGGACGTGACCAAGCTGGCCGAAACCATCAAGAAAGCCTTCTACATCGCGACCACCGGCCGCCCTGGTCCAGTGTTGGTGGACTTGCCGAAGGACGTGACCATCGCCAAGGCCGAATTCCATTATCCGAAGAAAGTCAAGCTTCGCTCTTACAATCCGACCGTCAAGGGCCACGCCGGCCAGATCCGCAAAGCGGTGGACCTGATCCTATCCGCCAAGCGGCCAATGGTCTACACCGGCGGCGGCGTGATCTTGAGCGACGGCTCGACAGAACTGGTCGAACTCACTCAACTGCTCGGTTATCCGATTACCAACACCCTGATGGGATTGGGCGCTTATCCGGCCACCGACAAGCAGTTCGTCGGGATGCTGGGGATGCACGGCACTTATGAGTCCAACATGGCGATGCACCATTGCGATGTGCTCATCGCCGTCGGTGCTCGCTTTGACGATCGGGTGACCGGTAAAATCGAGCGATTCTGCCCGGAGGCGCGGATCGTCCATGTAGACATCGATCCCTCCTCGATTTCCAAGAACGTCCGGGTCGATATCCCCATCGTCGGCTCCGTGCCGAACGTACTGCGGGCGATGATCAACGTGATCCGCGACGAGAAGCTGCGCCCTGATACCGATGCGCTGGCGCGCTGGTGGCAGCAGATTAACGAGTGGCGGGCGATCAAATCCTTGAGCTATCGATCGAGCGACACGATCATCAAGCCCCAGTTCGTGATCGAAAAGCTGTATCAGGTCACCGAAGGCAAGGCTATCATCACTTCCGACGTCGGCCAGCACCAAATGTGGGCGGCTCAGCACTACCACTTCGACCGGCCGCGCCAGTGGATCAATTCCGGCGGCCTGGGCACCATGGGTTTTGGCCTGCCGGCCGCAATGGGCGCCAAGCTGGCTTTCCCCGACCAGGACGTGGCCTGCGTCACCGGTGACGGCAGCATTCAAATGATGCTGCAAGAACTTTCGACCATGAAGCAGTATCACGCGCCGGTCAAGATCGTAAACCTGAATAATAACTATCTTGGCATGGTGCGGCAGTGGCAGGAGTTTTTCTATCAAAAACGCTACTGCATGACCTATTTCGAATCCCTGCCCGATTTCGTCAAGTTGGCCGAAGCCTACGGCCATGTCGGGATGCGGATCGAGAAGCCGGGCGACGTGGAGGGCGCGCTGCGCGAGGCCTTCGCCTTGAAGGATCGCACGGTCTTTCTTGATTTCCTAACCGACCAAAGCGAAAACGTGTTCCCGATGATTCCTTCCGGGGGCAGCCAAAACGAGATGTTGCTGGCCGAGCGCGACGAGATGATTTCGACTCACGACGAAGGAATGGTGCTGCTGTGAACAATAACGATCGTCACTTGATTTCGATTCTGATGGAAAACGAGGCCGGTGCCCTGTCGCGGGTGGCCAACCTGTTCTCGGCGCGCGGCTACAACATCGAGAGCTTGACGGTGGCGCCCACCGACGATCCGACCCTGTCGCGGCTGACTCTGGTGACTTACGGTAACGAGCAGATCATCGAGCAGATCGTCAAGCAATTGAATAAGCTGATCGATGTGGTCAAGCTGATCGACCTGAGCGAGACCGAGGCCATCGAGCGGGAATTGATGCTGGTCAAGACCAAAGCCATGGGCGAGCAGCGCGCCGAAATGAAGCGGCTGGCCGATATTTTCGGCGGTCACGTCTTGGATGTCACCGACGCGACCTACACCATCGAGCTGACCGGTACCGGCAGCAAGCTGGACAACTTCCTACGCGCGATCGACAAGGAAACCATTCTCGAAGTGGTTCGTTCCGGAGCCACCGGCATCGCGCTCGGACAGAAGGCGCTGCACGCCTGACCTCTTACCGCCAATCCTCGCCGTTCCCTCCTCCTCCCGTTCCGAGGGGGGACGGTTTGTTTTGCATCTCTTTCAGGAAATCTCCATGAACATCTATTACGACAAAGACGCCGATCTGTCCCTGATCAAGGGCAAAACCGTCGCCATCATCGGTTATGGCTCCCAAGGTCACGCCCACGCACTCAACCTGCGCGATTCCGGCGTGAACGTCATCGTCGGTCTGCGGCCCGGCTCTGCCTCAGCGGTCAAGGCCGAGAAGGCTGGGCTGACAGTCAAACCGGTCGGTGACGCGGCAGCGGCGGCGGACGTGGTCATGATCCTGGCTCCCGACGAGCACCAAAGCCAGATTTATCGGGACATCGAGTCGAAGCTCAAGAAAGGCGCGGCGCTGGCCTTCGCCCACGGCTTCAACATCCACTTCGGCGGGATCGTGCCGCGCGCCGATCTCGACGTAATCATGATCGCGCCGAAGGGTCCGGGCCATCTGGTGCGTTCCACTTACACCCAAGGCGGCGGCGTACCCAGCCTGATCGCAGTAGCGCAAGACGCCTCCGGCCAAGCCAAGGAACTCGCCCTGTCCTATGCCTCCGCCAACGGCGGCGGTCGCGCCGGCGTCATCGAAACCACCTTCCGCGAGGAGTGCGAAACCGACCTGTTCGGTGAACAGGTGGTATTGTGCGGTGGACTGACCGCGCTGATTCAAGCCGGGTTCGAAACACTGGTCGAAGCGGGCTACGCGCCAGAGATGGCCTATTTCGAGTGCCTGCACGAGGTGAAGTTGATCGTGGATCTGATCTACGAAGGCGGCATTGCCAACATGCGCTACTCGATCTCCAACACTGCCGAGTACGGCGATTTCACGCGTGGTCCGCGCATCATCACCGAGCAGACCAAAACCGAGATGCGCAAGATTCTCAAGGAAATCCAGACGGGCCAATTCGCCCGCGAGTTCATCCTGGAGAATCAAGCCGGTGCGCCGGTGTTGCGGGCCAATCGCCGCATCAGTCGCGAGCATCCGGTCGAACAGGTTGGCGAGAAGCTGCGCGGTATGATGCCGTGGATCAAAGCCAATCGACTGGTGGATACCAGCAAGAATTGAAGCAATCGCACGGTCAGGGCAGTGCGCGAACGGAAAACGACTCCGCGCACTGCCCGTTCTGGACCAACAAGACGTTTTCTCGACAATGACGAGTGGCGATCTCCCGGTTCAGCGCCGGCTTGCGGTTTTGATCGACGCGGACAACGCCCAACCGGCGATCATCGAAGGACTCATCAGGGAAATCGTCAAATATGGCATCCCCAGCGTTAAGCGCATTTACGGTGACTGGACCACTCCCAACTTGACGGGATGGAAGTCAATCTTGTTAGACCATTCGATCCAACCCATTCAACAATTCCGCTACACAGTCGGCAAAAACGCGACCGACAGCGCCATGATCATTGATGCAATGGACTTGTTGTATACCCGCCGTTTCGAAGGCTTTTGTCTGGTTTCCAGCGACAGCGATTTTACGCGATTGGCTTCCCGCATCCGAGAAGAAGGTTTGTTGGTGTACGGCTTCGGTGAGGAAAAAACGCCGAAAGCTTTTGTGTCCGCCTGTGACAAATTCATTTTTACTAAGGTGCTCATCCCTCAGGAAGAGGCGGAGTCAATCAATCGAAAACAAGAAACGAATCAACTCAAAGCGAACACAAAGCTCGTGAGCCTTATCCGTGGCGCCATCGAGGTGGTATCGGATGAAAGTGGCTGGGCTAATCTTGGCAGTGTCGGTCATCATATCGCGCAACAATCCCCAGAGTTTGATCCTCGGAATTATGGATATGGGAAACTGAGCGAACTGGTACTCGCTATCGGGCTTTTTGATATCGAAGAGCGCCTTCACGGTAGCAGTCGGGCAAAAGGTATCTATATCCGTGATAAGCGAAAAAAATAATATGCTTCGTGGCCGACTTTAAACTCAAGGCAAAACAAAAAGCATCGAATTGTCGCATGGCTCCCAGAAATTGACCTGAATTGATTGTGTCACCCTTCAAGGCCAATCTTAATGATTAGCGAACCTTCGTCGGAACCCCGCCGCCCGCGCGGCGTTTATCTACTCCCCAACCTGTTCACCACCGCCGCGCTATTCTGCGGTTTCTACGCCATCATCGCCGCTCTGCAAAACCGCTTTGAGCTCGCCGCCGTGGCGGTATTTGTAGCGATGGTGCTGGACGGATTGGACGGTCGGGTCGCTCGGTTGACTCACACCGAAAGCGAATTCGGCGCTCAGTACGACAGCATGGCCGATCTAGTATCATTCGGTCTCGCACCGGCCCTGATCATGTACGAATGGGCGCTGGGTTCCATGGCCAGCATGGGGCCGTTTCTATCCAAGCTCGGCTGGCTGGCCGCCTTTTTCTACACGGTGATGGCTGCGTTGCGGCTAGCCCGTTTCAATGTTCAACTCGGCAGTACCGACAAGCGCTATTTCATCGGCTTACCCAGCCCTTCGGCTGCTGCCATCGTGACCGGATTTGTCTGGTTCGGCACCGATTTGGGTTTGACCGGCACACAGTTGCTGTGGCCGGCGCTGGTCGTCACCGTCGGCGCCGGCGCGCTGATGTTCAGCAACATTCTCTACTTCAGTTTCAAGCAGGTCGATTTGCACGGCCGCGTACCGTTCATTTCCGCACTACTGGTGGTCCTCACCCTGGTGATCATCTCCATCGACCCGCCCAAGGTGTTGTTCACCGGTTTCCTGTTGTACGGCCTGTCCGGACCGGTGATGTATCTAGCGCGTTTGCGCCAGCGTGCTCGCCGTCGCGCCCAAGGCGTTGGAGAATTCTCCGAAACCAACCCCGCCCGCGACCGCGAGATTCCGCCCCCATCGCCCTGAACGATCCATGATCCGGCTACACGGGGCGGTGACAAACTTCTTAAAATCCCCATAATTAACGCCATGAGCCGCCGGTTCTCCAACCATCGGCGCAACGGACGAATCCCATTGGAGCGTGCCCGATGAACAAACTCGTGATCTTCGACACCACCCTGCGCGACGGCGAACAAAGCCCCGGCGCGTCCATGACCAAGGACGAGAAGGTCCGCATCGCCAAGACGCTGGAGCGGATGCGGGTCGACGTCATCGAGGCTGGTTTCCCCATCGCCAGTCCTGGCGATTTCGAGGCAGTGCGAGCGGTGGCGCGGGCGGTCAAGGACAGCGTGGTCTGCGGGTTGGCGCGGGCCGCCGACGCCGACATCGACCGGGCTGGCGAGGCGCTGAAGGAAGCGGCGGCCTGCCGCATCCATACCTTCATCGCCACTTCGCCGATCCACATGAAGATGAAGCTGCGGCTGGAACCCGAGCGGGTCTTGGAGCGGGCGGTCGAAGCCGTGCGTCGCGCCCGCCGCTGGACCGACGACGTGGAATTTTCCGCCGAGGACGCCGGCCGCTCGGAGTTGGATTTTCTGTGTCGGGTCGTCGAAGCGGCGATCGAAGCTGGCGCACGGACCATCAACATTCCCGACACGGTCGGCTATAACCTGCCCGACCAGTTCGCCCACACCATTCGCAGCCTGATCGAACGGGTGCCGAACGCCGACAAAGCCATTTTCTCGGTGCATTGCCACAACGACCTCGGCCTGGCGGTGGCCAATTCGCTGGCAGCGGTGCTGGCCGGGGCGCGGCAGGTGGAATGCACCATCAACGGTCTGGGCGAGCGGGCCGGCAACGCTTCGCTGGAAGAAGTCGTGATGACGGTACGCACCCGCCGCGACGTGTTCCACCTCGATACCGGCATCGACACCACCCAGATCGTGCCCGCCTCGCGGCTGGTTTCCAACATCACCGGCTTTCCGGTGCAGCCCAACAAAGCCATCGTCGGCGCCAACGCCTTCGCCCATGAATCCGGTATCCATCAGGACGGCGTGCTCAAGCACCGCGAAACCTACGAGATCATGCGCGCCGAGGACGTGGGTTGGACCACCAACCGCATGGTGCTGGGCAAACATTCCGGCCGCAACGCCTTCCGCACTCGGCTGGAAGAACTGGGTGTCAGTTTCAGCTCCGAGGAAGAATTGAACGCCGCCTTCGCCCGCTTCAAGGAGTTGGCCGACAAGAAGCACGAGATCTACGACGAGGATTTGCAGGCGCTGGTCACCGACGCCAATTTGGCGGCAGTCAACGAGCGAGCGAAATTGCGCTATCTGCGGGTCTGCTCGGAAACCGGCGAGATGCCGTGCGCTCAAGTCACGCTGGCGGTGGACGGCGAGGAGCGGAGCGCCACAGCCGACGGCGGTGGTCCGGTAGACGCCTCGTTCAAGGCTATCGAAAGCATCCTGCAAACCGGTACCGACTTACTGCTGTATTCGGTCAATAACATCACCAGCGGCACCGACGCGCAAGGCGAGGTCACGGTGCGGGTCGCCAAGGGCGGACGCATTTTCAACGGCCAAGGCGCCGACACCGACATCGTGATCGCCTCGGCCAAGGCGTACATCAACGCACTCAACAAGGTGCTGCAACCGACCGAACGAGCGCATCCGCAATTGCTGTAACCACTTTGTATGAACGCCGATCTGCGCCGGCACTATCTCGATGCGTTGGGCATTGCCCTCTGGTTGCCGCGCCAACCGCTGGCGATACACCCGCAAGCGGCTTCCGTCGTGTCTGACGCCTCTCCCGCCACCGACGAACGGTTAGAGAAGGTCGAGACCGAGCCGGAGAACACCGAGCCGCTAGCGGCCGAAGATTGGACGCCTCCGATGGATGACGATTGGGAATTGCTGGATGACGCCGGCGCCGAGGAGCTGCCCCCTGCTCCGCCGACCGCCGACCGCCGGACGACGCGCATCGCGTGCCTGGATTGGGAACCACTGGTAGAGGAAGTCCGGCAATGCACCGCTTGCGGCTTGTGTTCCTCTCGCACGCAAACCGTGTTCGGGGTCGGCAACCGCCAAGCCGATTGGCTGATCGTCGGCGAAGCACCGGGCGCCGATGAAGATCGGCAGGGTGAACGGTTTGTCGGTCGGGCGGGCAAGCTGTTGAACCCGATGCTACAAGCCATCGGTTTGAAGCGCGAGCAGGTCTATATCGCAAATATCTTGAAGTGCCGCCCTCCGGAAAACCGCGACCCGGCACCAACCGAAGCAACGAGCTGTCGGCCGTTTCTGGAGCGACAGATCGCGCTGATCCAGCCGCGTATCATCCTCGCCGTCGGTCGCATCGCCGCCCAGAATTTGCTGGCCACGGATACACAAATCGGCAAGCTGCGCGGCCGGGTTCACCACTTCGGCGCGGCGCGTATTCCGCTGGTCGTGACCTATCATCCTGCCTATCTGCTGCGTTCGCCGCGCGAAAAACGCAAGTCCTGGGACGATCTGCGACTGGCGCGGCGTGCTTTAATTTCCCACTCATCCAACCCGATGGATGCCGCTTGCTCGTGAGCGCCCTGCGAGAGCCTTGCACCGGCCGATTTCGGCGGATGCTTTTCACCGACTTAAAAGAAGTCCTGGCCATCGAGAAACGGGCCTACGAATTTCCCTGGACCGAGGGCATTTTCCGCGATTGCATCCGGGTCGGTTATCTGTGCCAAATCCTGGAAACCCCACACAGCTTCATTCAGGCTTATGGGGTGATGTCGGTGGCCGTTGAGGAGGCGCACATCCTCAACCTGTGCGTGCGCCCGGAATTGCAAGGGCGCGGGCTGTCGCGGCAACTGCTGGATCATTTTCTGGAACGGGCCGGCGAACTGAATGCGCGGACCGTGTTCCTGGAAGTTCGTCCCTCGAACCAACGCGCCATGCAGCTTTACGCCAACGCCGGCTTTTGCGAGGTGGGGATCAGGCGCGGTTATTATCCTGCCGCCAAGGGGCGAGAAGATGGGCTGGTACTAGCCAAAGAGCTACACGCCCAGCGATCCGTGGAAACAGAACTGAAAAAGCAATTGCGCTAAGCGCTGATCATCTCGCTTGAGTCGCCCAAAAATCCCGTTACAGATTGCTGTTGATCGTCAGCATGGCACCGGTCATGCAACCGGATTCGGCGGGATCGCACAGGAAGGCGATCACCTTGGCTACATCGGCGGGCGTGGTGCGGGTGCGCAAATGCGGCGCGGCCTTGCGCAGCATGTCGGTGTCCACTGCCCCCGGTGCGACGCCGTTGACCCGGATGTTGCACGCCTTGCCTTCGGCGGCCAGCGCTTCGGTCAAGCCGGTGAGCGCGAACTTGCTGACGGTGTAGGCCGCGTAGCCGGGAAATTTCTCGGTGCCCGGCACCCCGCCCAACGAGGAGACGTTGACGATGCTGCCGCCGCGCTCCTGCATCAGCCGGAACGCCTGCCGGGCGCACAGCACCGCGCCGCGCAGGTTGACCGCCATCAGCCGATCCCAATCGGCCATCGTCATCTCGGTAAATGCACCGCTGGCGATGATCGCGGCGTTGTTGACCAGCATATCCAGTCGCCCGAATTCGGCGGCGATCCGGTCGAAAGCGGCGTCCACCGCCGCATCATCCGCGACATCCAACACTTGCCATGAAGCGCCGAGACCGGCGGCGCGCAGTCGGGTAACGGTGGCAATCAGTTCCGCTTCGGTACGGCTGGCGACGATGACGTGAGCGCCTTTGCGTGCCAGCGCCTCGGCAGTGGCCGCGCCGATGCCCCGACCGCCGCCAGTGATCAGAGCGATGGGCTGTTGCCGGGATGAGGTAGCGGAAGCGGTGTTCATGGCCCTTCCACCAGCACGAACGGTGCCCAGACGCGGGGATCGCGGAGTTGTTCGTTGTCGTCCTGGATGAAGGAGAGTTGGGTTTCCCGCAACGCCACCGCTAAATCCTTGGGTTTTGGGCCGTTCAGCCAGTTGCGATAGAACCGCGCCATGAATTCGCGCGCCGAGTGGTCACCCAGCGGCCACAGCGACATCAGCACGTTGCGAGCGCCGGCGGTGTGAAACGCTCGCACCAAGCCATACACGCCTTCGGAATAATCCAGCGTGCCTTTGCCGGTGTCGCAGGCGGAGAGCGTGACCAGTTCGGTGTCTTCCAGGTTGAGATCCTGTACTTCCAGGGCGTACAGAATGCCGTCTTCGCCGTCGGGACCGGCTTCGCCTTTGAGCCCCTGATTGGCGCCGGCCAGAGCAAGACCGGACAGCACCATCGGTCGGTCCACGATCCCGCTTTTTTCGCTGAGATAAAAGCCGTGTGTCGCCAGATGCAGCACGCGCGGCGGCGTGGCGAGGGTTTTCAAGCGATATTCGGAGGCGTCTTTATCGAGCCAGACTTGCGCGGGGATGTTCCAGTAGCTCCAGTAGGCATTGGCCACCTCCTTAGCTTCATTGCCGGTTTCGTCGAGTTTCTTGAATTGGCCGATTTCGTTGGACACGGCGCGCAGGGCGACCGTCAGGTTTTGATCGGTCGGTTTCGGTTGTTGCGGTGTCGGTTCCTTAACCGCGCCGAATCCTGCGTAATTCACCCCCCCCAAGGCCAGCAGCCCTTTGGGTTTGTCCAGATCGCGGTCGTAGGCGGCGATCAGATGGCGTCCGGTGGCAACCTGGCGCAAGGTTTGGCGTTGAAGCCAGTATCGGCCGTCCGGCGTCACCAATTCGGCGAAGGCCAGCAAGCTGAGAACACCATCCGGCGCGATATAGAGCGAATCGTAGCCTTTCAGCTTCTCGTCCAGTTTGCCGAACAGGTGGTGGTACAGAGTGGCGGCGTCCGCGCGGGCATGCGTTGCTCGCAGCTTCTGTACCAAATCTTGCGTCTCCGCCACCGGCCCTAAATCGTGCAAGGACAGCTCGCCAGCCGCCGGTAGCAGCAGTGCCGCCCAATGCAGTTCGCTCGACTTTCCCGTTTTGAAATCGAACGGTTCATACACGCGCAGTTCCAGCAGCGCGCCGCCATCGCGCGGGAGATAATGGCGCACGTCATCGACATTTGCGCCACGCACTTGTAAATGGCGATTGAATTCGCGGCTAATCTGGGCCAGCCGGATTTCCTTGGCTTCCAGCTCGTTCAGTTTGTTGTGCTGTAAGTCAGCATCTGGCTTCGGCAGATTAACGAGATGGCTGAGGTCTCGCCGCAGCTCGGCGATTTGCCGAGCCAGTTCGCGGATTTCGGTATCCTTCTCGCCACGGCGGCGCACCAACCGCGCCAGGAAGGCTTCCTCCTCCCCCTGAATCTGTTTCCAGCGCAGCATAACCTTGGCAGCGAGATCGAGATATTCCGGTTCGGGATGGCTCAGCGCCAAGGTAAGCACCGCATCCTGAAAGTTCGCTTGGCTGGTCAAAAACATCCGCCGAACTCGCTCTTGTCGGGTGTGGCGCAACTGCAAGGCGGCGAGTTCCAGCAAGCGTGGCTCCATGCCCTTCAGCAGTTGCAACGCGCGTTTCGGTTGTTTGAGATTGACCAGGGTAACCGTGTAATTGAGCTGTACCAGCAAGGTATCCGGGTGCTCGGGGCCGAGTACCTTCTCGCTCGCCGCCAACGCCCGCCGAAACAACGGTTCCGCTTCCCCGTAGCTTCCTTGGTTGACATATAAACTCGCAAGGTTGTTGACGCTGATCAGGGTATCCGGGTGCTCGGGGCCCAGCACTTTCTCGCGCGCCGCCAGCGCCCGTTGGTACAGCGGTTCCGCTTCCCCGTAGCGCCCTTGGGCTTGATATAAGCCCGCGAGATTATTGACGCTGGTCAGGGTATCCGGGTGCTCGGAGCCCAGCACCTTCTCGCTCGCCGCCAGCGCCCGTTGGTACAGCGGTTCCGCTTCCCCGTACCGCCCTTGGATTTTATATAGCAACGCAATGCTGCCAACGCTGGTCAGGGTATCCGGGTGCTCGGGGCCCAGCACCTTCTCGCGCGCCGCCAGCGCCCGCTGGTACAGCGGTTCCGCTTCTCCGTACCGCCCTTGGGCTTGATATAACCCCGCGAGGTTGTTGACGCTGGTCAGGGTATTGGGATGCTCCGGGCCCAGCACCTTCTCGCTCGCCGCCAGCTCCCGCCGGTAGAGCGATTCTGCCTCCCCATAGCGCCCTTGGTCTTTATATAAACTCGCGAGGTTGCTGGCGCTGGCCAGAGTATCCGGGTGCTCGGGGCCCAGCACTTTCTCACAACCCACCAGCACCCGTCGATGGAGTGATTCTGCTTCCTCATAGCGCCCCTGGGCACGATACAGCTCCGCGAGGCCATCGAGGCTGGTCAGGGTATCCGGGTGCTCGGAGCCCAGCACCTTCTCGCTCGCCGCCAGCGCCCGTTGGTACAGCGGTTCCGCTTCCCCGTACCGCCCTTGGATTTTATATAGCAACGCAATGCTGCCAACGCTGGTCAGGGTATCCGGGTGCTCGGGGCCCAGCACTTTCTCGCGCGCCGCCAGCGCCCGTTGGTACAGCGGTTCCGCTTCCCCGTACCGCCCTTGGGCTTGATATAAGCCCGCGAGATTATTGACGCTGGTCAGGGTATCCGGGTGCTCGGGGCCGAGCGCTTTCTCACAACCCGCTAGCGCCCGCTGGTAGAGCGGTTCCGCTTCTCCGTAGCGCCCTTGGACTCGATATAAGCTCGCAAGGTTGTTGACGCTGGCCAGGGTATCCAAGTGCTTGGGGCCGAGTTTCTGCTCGGCGAACCGATATGTTTGTTCGGCGGCTATTTCACCCGTACGATAGTCTCCTTTTTTAAGAATCTGGACAACCACCCTGTTAAGCGTACCGACTATTTCCTGTGGCTGTGGCGCTTTTCCAGTTTTCTGTTGAAGATCGGCGGTCACCTCCTGGACATAATCCTCACTTTTCTGCTCCTGGGCATGAGCGTTAGCGCCCAAGTACAGCAATCCCGCCAATAGCCAATAACCGTATCGTTTCATGGCACGCTCTCCGTCAGGGCAACACCCGCAGCAGTTTCACCTCCTTCAGCGGTAGTTCGATCATCGGTAGCCGGGCCGGTTTGCCGTCGGCGGGCAGCTTGAACAAGAACAGGGTTTCCTTGTTCTCCAACAGCAAGCGATAGACCCCGCTGGGTAACTCCTCGTACAACGCTTTCAGGGTGGCATCCTCCGGCGGCGGCGCGTTCGGCCACACGCGCACAAGCGGATACGCGATAAACCCTTTGCCCTGCTGTTCCTGGTAAAACCACCCCGCGCTGATCGATGCCAGCCCCCACGCCACCAGAAACGCCAGCAACACCGCGAATATCTGCAACTGCTTGAGCAACCGAGGTCGTTGCGTCTTGATCCAATCCAGACGGGGCGACAGGCGAGGTTCGTAAAACGCCAACAGCACGATTCCAAGTCCGTAGGGAATCACCAGCCACCACCACATCTTGAAGACCCAAAAGCCGTACACGAAAAAATACTCGGTGGGAATCTCCAGCGTCAGCAAACCCAGCTTGAAATGACCGAAGTAGTGGTAGGCGTAAGTCCAGCCGGTGAAATACACCAGAGCGGTAATGATCGCCATCACCGTGGCAAGATCGAGCAGCAAGGGGCCGGCGGTTCGATCACCCGGCGCGCTCATTTGGGGGCGTCCTTGGACTGTTGATCGTTATTGCCGCGAATATCGCCGCCTCCTCGGGTACTAATCGGTTTGCACGGATTACAGCGGCCCTGACCGGCGGCGATCCGGGTCCAGCCGCTCAAGTCGTCAATTTTATAAGGATTGCCCGCATCGTCCCGGCACTGCGCCACTTGGCGGGGACCCTGCTGCTGCATCTCACAGCTATGACGAAAGTGATCGTCTTTGTTTTGCAGGCAGAAACACTCACTCTCAGCCGCTGCTACTGTTGCAGGCAGCGCAAACAGCAATAAAGCCAACTTGATAGCGTTCACAATCCAGTCCTCATTTAATATCGGTTCCAAAAAACAGGGGCGTGTTGAACCGCCAAACCAATCCATGCTCTCTCAATAGGCTAAGGTCAATACGAACAATTCACCGATTTCCTCGAACCGCGCCCGATCTTGCATTTCCCGTAAAATCATCGGAATCCCGCGCCCCAAGCCGTCCACGTAGCGCAAGTTATCCAGATACTTGAGGATAAATAGATTACGCGGTGCTGAATTACCATAGCGAATCTTCTCCAAATTCAAGGTATTCGGCAATCGGCCCGGCGACCGGATTTCCACCCGGCTCCGATAGACGAACACCTGAATTTTACGGTTGATCAGCGAGTAATCGTGGTGGTGCCACCGTAATGGTGGATCGATCTTGCAGGATAGCCAACAACGCGCCCGCTGCGTTCGACAGCGTGTGACCCGTATGCCGCACCACCCCCAAAGTCCGTTCCAGGCGCAAGCCGGCGATGGGCAGATCTACCAGCTCCCCGTCCAGCATGGTACGCGGTAACACGCTCCAGCCGAGGCCAACCGCGACCATCATTTTGATGGTTTCCAGGTAATTGGTCGCGAACGCCACCGGAATTTCAACGCCCAGCCGCTTGAATTCATCCTCGACGATTCGCCGTGTAAAGGTCGCCTCGCTGGGCAGAATCGCCGCATGTTCTTGGAGTTGTTGGGGAACGATGGTTGCCAATTCAGCCAAGGGATGCGCGCGCGACGCCACTACCACCAAGGAATCCGGCCACAGCGGTGAGATTTCCAGCGGCGGATCGACTTGCGGCGGCAGGGTCACGATGGCCAGTTCCACCTCGCCGCGCAGCACCACCGCGCAGGCGATTTCCGAATCCATGAAGCGCATGTCCAGGCGCACCTGCGGATAGCGGGCGGTGAAGGTGCGCAGCACCGGCGGCAGGCGATGCAGGCCAATATGGTGGCTGGTGGCGACAGTCAACGATCCGGCGACGGCGCCGGACAAATTGCGCAGCGCCCGGCGACTGTCGTCCACTTCGGCCAGAATCCGCCGCGCCCGTGGCAACAATACTGCGCCGGCTTCGGTCAAGCGCACCGTTCGGCCCAAGCGGTCGAACAGGCGGACGCTCAACTCCTCTTCCAGCGTCGCCACTCGTTTGCTCACCGCTGGTTGGGTCAAATGCAGTCGGTCGGCGGCCAAGGAGAACGAACCGCTGTCGGCGATGGTGATGAAGGCGTGCAGGCTGGCGATGTCCATAAGCGATATCAAAACCTCTCGCCCGCTTGCGGGAGAGAGGTTGGGGTGAGGGAAGTATTCTATTATTTTATTCAATTCATAAAAAAGATGAATTTGTGTTATCAAAGATTGCGCCGTAAGCTGGGTAAAGCTTGAAAAAAACACCCTCACCCCCCACCCCTCTCCGACGACAAGAGGGGAGTTTCTGAAAGGCAGGAGGTAAGCAATGGCCGGTAAAACGCTCTACGACAAACTTTGGGATACTCATCTGGTGCGGACCGATCCCGACGGCACCGCGCTGCTCTACATCGACCGTCATCTGGTCCACGAAGTCACCTCGCCGCAGGCGTTCGAGGGGCTGAAACTGGCCGGGCGGCAGCCATGGCGACGGGAGTCGATGATGGCGATGGCCGATCACAACACCCCGACCGATCCCGGCTTCACCACCATCGCCGACCCCGTTTCGCGCCTGCAAGTCGAGACGCTGGACGCCAACGCCCGCACCTTGAATTTGCGGTATTTCCCCATCGGCGACCAGCGGCGCGGCATCGTTCACGTCGTCGGTCCCGAACAGGGCGCGACACTGCCCGGCATGACCATCGTCTGTGGCGATTCGCATACGTCTACTCACGGCGCCTTGGCCGCGCTGGCGTTTGGTATCGGCACTTCCGAGGTCGAGCATGTGATGGCGACCCAATGCCTGATCCAGAAAAAGGCTAAATCCATGCTGATCCGGGTGGACGGGCAACTCGGGCCGGGCGTGACCGCCAAGGACATCGTGCTGGCGATCATCGGCCACATCGGCACCGCCGGCGGTACGGGCTATGCGGTCGAATTCGGCGGTTCCGCCATCCAAGCCTTGAGCATGGAAGGCCGCATGACGATCTGCAACATGGCCATCGAAGCCGGCGCCCGGGCGGGCATGGTGGCGGCGGACGAGACCACTATCGAGTACGTCAAGAATCGGCCGCTCGCGCCGCAAGGCGAGCTGTGGGAACGGGCCGCCGCCGCCTGGCGGGAGTTGCACAGCGATCCCGATGCGGTCTTCGATCGGGTGGTGACGCTGGACGCGGCGGCGATCAAGCCGCAAGTGACCTGGGGGACTTCGCCGGAAATGGTGACAGGGGTAGATGGCTGCGTTCCCGATCCCGCCCGCGAAACCGATCCGGTCAAGCGCGGCAGCATGGAGCAGGCGTTGCGCTATATGGGTTTGCAACCGAATACGCCGATTACCGAGATCAAACTGGATCGGGTGTTCATCGGTTCCTGCACCAACGGCCGCATCGAGGATTTGCGGGCGGCAGCGGCGGTGATCAAGGGCCGCAAGGTCGCAGCGACGCTCAAACAGGCGTTGGTGGTGCCGGGGTCTGGGCTGGTGAAGCAGCAAGCTGAAGCGGAAGGGTTGGACCGGATCTTTACCGCCGCCGGTTTCGAGTGGCGCGAGCAGGGTTGTTCGATGTGTCTGGCGATGAATGCCGACCGCTTGTTGGCCGGCGAGCATTGCGCCTCCACCTCCAACCGCAATTTCGAGGGGCGGCAGGGTGTGGGCGGACGTACCCACCTGGTCAGCCCGGCGATGGCGGCGGTGGCGGCGCTGGCCGGCCATTTCGTCGATGTGCGCGCGTTTTAGGAGAGCGATCCGATGCGTCCGATGTTGGTGATCGGCAACAAGAATTACTCCTCCTGGTCGCTGCGGCCCTGGCTGGCGGCGCGGCACACCGGGATCGAGTTCGACGAAATCCGCATTCCGCTTTACACGCCGGATGCGGCGGCGCAAATCCAGCAATACTCGCCATCCGGCAAGGTGCCGGTTTGGCGCGAAGGCGAATTCGCGGTGTGGGATTCGCTGGCGATTTGCGAATATCTGGCCGAGCGCGTGCCGTCGCTGTGGCCAGCCGATCTCACCGCTCGCGCCGTGGCCCGCTCGATCAGCGCCGAGATGCATTCGGGTTTCGTCGCCTTGCGTACGAGCATGACCATGAATGCTCGCGCTCGGGGTCGTCGGGTCGCCGTCACGCCGGAGATCGCGGCGGAGATTGATCGCATCGCCGCCATCTGGACCGATTGCCGCAAGCGATTTGGCGCGGGCGGTCCCTGGCTGTTCGGTGGGTTTTCCATCGCCGATGCCATGTTCGGCCCGGTGGTACTGCGTTTCGTGCCTTACGGCGTGAGCCGACCCGGCGTGGTGGACGATTATGTCGCCACCTGGATGGCCGATCCGCACCTACAGGCGTGGATTACCGCCGCCGAACAAGAATCCGAAGTACTCGAACAATTTGAGTGTGGTCGCTGAGCGCGGCCAGGAGTTACAGCCATGACACCCTTTACCAAACTCGACGGCTTGGTGGTTCCGGTGGATCGCGCCAATGTGGACACCGACGCCATCATTCCCAAGCAGTTTTTGAAAGCCATCAAGCGCACCGGCTTCGGTGATTTCCTGTTCGACGAGTGGCGCTATCAGGACCACGGCGAGCCGGGAATGGATTGCTCAAATCGCCCGTTGAAGACGGAATTCAACCTGAACCAGCCGCGCTATCAGGGCGCAACCGTCCTGCTGGCGCGGGAGAATTTTGGTTGTGGTTCCTCGCGCGAGCATGCGGTCTGGGCGCTGGACGAATACGGCATCCGCTGCATGATCGCGCCGAGCTTCGCCGATATCTTTTTCTCCAACAGCTTCAAATCGGGCCTGCTGCCGATCCGGCTCGACGCCGGCATCGTGGATCGCCTGTTCCGCGAAGTCGAAGCGACACCGGGCTATCGGCTAGTGGTCGATCTGGCGGCGCAAACCGTGACCACGCCGAGCGGCGAAGCGTTCGGGTTCGAGGTAGACCCGTTCCGCAAGGAATGTCTGCTGAACGGCTGGGACGACATCGGCCTGACCTTGCGCCACGCCGACGAGATCCGCGCCTTCGAGGCCCGGCGGCAACAGGACGCGCCGTGGCTGTTCGCCTGAATGGCTCCCCTCGCCCACACGCGGGAGAGGGGTTGGGGTGAGGGCGGTAGTTTCAACGATTTGCAGGAAACGACATGACGCACAAGGTGTTGGTTCTCCCCGGTGACGGCATCGGCCCGGAAATCGTGGCGGAAGCCGCCAAAATTCTGGGGTGTCTCCATCAGGAATACGGGCTGGATATCGTGCTGGAACACGGTCTGCTGGGTGGTTGCGCGGTGGATGCGCTCGGTTCGCCGTATCCCGAGGAAACCCGCCGCCAAGCTCATGCTGCCGATGCGATTCTGCTCGGTGCGGTCGGCGGCCCGCAGTGGGAAAAACTGGACCGGCCCTTGCGCCCGGAACGCGGGTTATTGGCGATTCGCTCCGACCTGGAACTATTCGCCAACCTGCGCCCGGCAATTCTCTACCCGCAACTGGCAGCCGCGTCTTCGCTCAAGCCCGATCTTGTGGCCGAGCTGGATATCCTGATCGTGCGCGAGTTGAACGGCGATATCTACTTCGGCCAGCCGCGCGGCATCCGCACGCTGGAGAATGGCGAGCGGGAAGGCTTCAACACCATGCTGTATCGCGAGTCGGAAATCGAGCGCATCGCCCGAGTCGCGTTCGAGGCGGCCCGCAAGCGTCATCGCAAGGTCTGCTCGGTGGACAAGGCCAACGTGCTGGAAACGTCCGAACTGTGGCGGGAAGTGGTCGAGCGGGTGGCACGAGATTATCCCGATGTGGCGCTGTCTCATCAGTACGTGGACAACGCCGCCATGCAACTGGTCCGTGCGCCCAAGCAGTTCGACGTGATCGTGACCGGCAACCTGTTCGGCGATATTTTGTCCGACTGCGCCGCGATGCTGACCGGCTCCATTGGCATGTTGCCGTCGGCCTCGCTGGACGCCAACGGCAAGGGACTGTACGAGCCGATTCACGGCTCCGCGCCGGACATCGCGGGCAAGGGCGCGGCCAACCCGCTGGCGACCATTTTGTCGGCGGCGATGCTGCTGCGCTATAGCCTGAATGAGCCGGAACACGCTGAGCGAATCGAACGGGCAGTCGGCCAAGTGTTGGATCAGGGTTTGCGGACGCTGGACATCATGGCGGAAGGCATGACGCCGGTCGGGACTCAAGCGATGGGCGATGCGGTGGTGGCGGCGCTGGTGGAATCTTGAGGAGGAATAGAACTTGGTAGTTTCCTCTGTTCCAAGATAGGGACTGAGATGTTGACCACCATGCCTACCTGATCACTTGGCTTGAGGCCGGGCATCACCCATAACATCGCCTGCACCCACAGCGGCGATCTAACCCTGCGTAATCATTCGCAAAGCGGATTAGAAGCGATTTCAGGGCGCTATGTTAATCCGGCGTAAACGAAAACCCCCGCTTGCGAGCCGGGGGTTTTCTGTCGTCGATGATTCAGAATCTATTGCCCCATCCGACTATCGCATCCCGATCGCGCAGCCGGATTTGATCTTGGTCTGAGTCATGAATCCGGTCGAGATCGCGGTCTTGATCGCGTAGTCGGGTTTGATCCTGAGTCCGGTCAAGGTTGTGCAAGCGATCCTGTTCCTGGATCTGGAGCTTATCCTGTTCCTGAATGCGAGTCCGTTCTCTCGTCTGCTCCGTAACTCCTTGTGATCCCGGACCCATAGCCCCAAAACCACTCGAACCCGTCGAACCTGGGCCCACACCACCACCGGCACCACCACC